>Ga0137372_10006232_pt1 | contig 11586 bp, 7 predicted proteins | sample SagtaG_6_FD_104911 | JGI IMG/M metagenome (GOLD analysis project Ga0137372, IMG submission 104911) | Vadose zone soil microbial communities from Sagehorn Ranch, Mendocino, California, USA - Sage1_R_60_16 metaG | ecosystem: Environmental > Terrestrial > Soil > Vadose zone | place: USA: California...
CAAACAACACAGCAATAGAGCAACGCAGGCGCTGCGGCGTCAGAGGCGGAGTCTGCCAAAAAAAGTTCTTGACATCGAACGTCACTTCATAGATGACCTCATGACACACGAGCGACGCACCCCAACCCGCAACACACTAATGGAGCACTACCCATACTTAAAGTCTCATAGAATCGATCCACGAAAACACACGAAATCAACACCAATACTAGCGACAGCGCTTGGTGCTAGACTTCTGCGCCCATCTCGTCCCACTGCGCGATCATTTCATAAGCGCGCCCAAGCACGGGTCTGGGCCTTGAGCCGTCGGCCTGTCCGATTAATCCATCGCGCTCCATGACGTCCAGAATGGCCGCGGCACGGCCATAACCGATCCGCAATCGCCTCTGCAACACAGACGTCGATGCGCGCTTCATCTCGACGCAGATACGCAAAGCCTCTTCGAATAGCTCGTCATGCTCACCATTGCCTTGTTCCAGTCCCAGCGCTTCCTCCTCAGATTGCGTGATCGTGGCGTTATACTCAGGCTTACCCTGCGCTTTGGCATGGCTGACGATGCGGCCAATCTCTATCTCGTCAATGTAGGCGCCGTGTACGCGGATGAGGCGCGAAGTTCCGGGAGGGAGAAACAACATGTCGCCGCGCCCGAGCAGATGTTCGGCGCCGTTTGTATCGATGATCGTACGCGAGTCGACTTTGGAGGATACGCGAAACGAGATACGGGAAGGGAAATTCGCCTTGATCAACCCGGTAATCACATCAACCGAGGGGCGCTGCGTTGCCAGCACCAGATGGATGCCAACTGCGCGAGCCATCTGTGCAAGCCTGGTAATCGACTCTTCCACTTCGCGGCCGGAGGTCATCATCAAATCGGCCAATTCGTCGATGATAATCACGATGTAGGGAAGCGGTTTGTGCGGCTCACCTTTATCGTCGTATTCCTTGATGAGATTCCGGCGCATGATCTCGGTGTTATAGCCGTCGATGTTCCGCACGCCCCAGCCGGCGAGATCGCGGTACCGTCGTTCCATTTCCGCGACCGCCCACTTTAACGAACGTGAGGCAAGTTTCGGATCGGTAATGATGGGAGCGGCGAGGTGAGGAATATCTTCGTAAAGTCCAAGCTCCAGCCGCTTCGGGTCGATCAGAATAAACTTCACTTCATCCGGGCGCGAGCGGTAAAGGATTGAAACGATTAACGCATTAACACCTACAGACTTACCCGCACCGGTTGTTCCCGCAATCAGGAGGTGGGGCATCTTTGCCAGATCAGCCACGTAGTTCAACCCGTCGATCGTTTTCCCAAGCGCTATTGTCAGTTTGGAAGTGGATTCGCGAAACGCTCGCGATTCGATTACTTCGCGTAAAAAAATGGTTTCGCGTCGCGGATTGGGGACCTCGATGCCGACATGAGGTTTTCCCGGCATGCGATCTATGCGAATCGATTCCGCCTTGAGCGCAAGGCACAAATCGTCTACCAGGGAAACAACGCGGGAATACTTCACACCAGGGTCCGGTTTGAACTCGTACGTGGTGACGACAGGACCCGGGCAGATATGTTTGATTTGGCCAGTGACATTAAACTCTTTGCATTTTTCAGCCAAGCGCGTCGCAAGACCCAGCAACTCCGTATCTGCCTGCTCACTGTGCGGCGGCGCCTCATTCAGGAACTCGAGAGGCGGCATCGTATAGTCGAGGTATGAAACACGACGCGCGCGTTCGGCGTCGAAGGGCAGCTTTCCTGTCGCCGGCGTTTCCGCCTTGGTGCGCTTGACCGAGACACCCGCGACCATTTCTTCAACTTCCAATTCATCTTCAGCGACAGCATTCTTGCCGCCCAAACCGGGAAAAATGGATCGTCGACCAGACGGGCTTTCGACTATTGTTGCGCCCAGAAGAACACCGCCGCCAACACCGGCCGCGGCAGCTTGGGCTGTTTCGTGAGTTCGGATAACTGAACCCGTCGGATCTGCGTCCGGCTCTCCGCGGACCAACGCTGACCTGGTGGCAACTGTGGCCACGTCAGGCTGCTTCATGAACTCGGCCACTCGTGCGGCAGGAGTTAAATCCTGAGCCTGCTTTAGCGCGTCCCGTGCGGCTTTCTGTTCAAGTTTCAAGACCCGGCGCTGTTCCTTGCGCAGACGCATCCGTTCACGCCGCGCCGTACGCCAGGCTATGAATCGTTCTGGAAGTTTGCGCACGAAGGCGAAACGGTCACCGGCGGTAAGCACTTTCTCGTAGAACCCAATGAAAGAGAAGTTGGTTGCGAGCAGCAACCCTGTTGCTGCAATGGCGACTAGCAGAACTGTCGCGCCGACAGTGTTGAGCCCGCCGACTAATACGCTCGCGATTAGAGTTCCGACCAATCCCCCCGGCTGCACACTTGAGTCAAACAGGGGATGAAGTCGTGATAGCGAAAGTAGACCGGAGGCTGCCAGAACTAAGAGGGTCAATCCGAGTAACCGGTAAACAGGCGCATGAATGCTGCGCGTGCGGAACCGTCGCCATGCCGCGGCCACGCAGAGAGGAGGTAGCAGATAGGATGCTACTCCTATGGTCTGAAACAACGCCGCCGCGGCATTTGCTCCGATTGAGCCCGCCCAATTATGAGTTTCGGTCTGACCGGCGGAGTTCCAGGAAGGATCGTTCGGATAAAAGGCTGCGGAAACGAGACAGAGTGAGAGAAGCAGGCCCAGCGCAAGAAACAAGATTGCTACGATCTCATTTCGACGGCTGGTCCGCGGAGTGATGATTCGTGGCTTCTCTTCTATCATTGTAGTTGCCATATTTCTCCAGCCTCAAAAGAGACTAAGCAGCCTTCTTCGCCAGCAGATAGGCCTTGATAAAATCGTCTATATCTCCCGCGAGTACAGCATCCACATTGCCTCGCTCCAGTTTTGTGCGCGTGTCTTTGACGAGACGGTAAGGCGCAAGGACATAACTCCGGATTTGAGATCCGAAAGAGATCTCAGCTTTGTTGGCCTCCAAGATCGCGGTATCGGCTTTGCGCTTTTCGAGCTCAAGTTCATAAAGCCGTGACTTTAGAACATGCATTGCGACAGCGCGATTCTGATGTTGCGAGCGTTGGTTTTGGCACTGAACGACGATGCCGGTGGGAATATGAGTAATACGAACTGCCGAATCAGTTGTGTTGATGTGTTGTCCGCCCGCACCCGTGGCGCGATAGGTATCGATGCGCAGGTCCTTTTCGTTAATTTCAACTTCGATGTTCTCATCTATCTCAGGATAGACGAAAAGTGAAGCAAAGGAGGTGTGGCGGCGCGCGGCCTGATCGAAAGGCGAAATGCGCACCAATCTATGGACCCCGGCTTCAGCAGAGAGCAAGCCGTAAGCGAATTCACCTTCTACCCTGAAAGTCACGTTCTTCAAACCCGCTTCCTCGCCGGGTTGGTAGTCAATTATCTCGGTTTTGAATCCGCGCTGCTCGGCCCACTTGAGATACATCCGCAGCAGCATCTCGGCCCAGTCCTGCGACTCCGTGCCGCCCGCCCCTGGATGAATCGTGCAAATCGCGTTGAGCTGGTCATTTTCTCCCGCAAGCAGCATTTCTGTTTCTGCCAGGCTCAACTCACGCTCGAGACGATCGACCAGGGAGCGTAACTCCTGCAAAGATTCTTCATCCTGCTCGGCAAATTCAAAAAGCACGCCGGCATCTTCGATCTCAGAGTCAAATTGCTGCTGCCGCTGAATTTTCTTCTCCAGAATGCTCCGCTCCTGCAACAACTTTTGCGCGGCCTCCTGATCACCCCAGAAATCCGGCGAAGAAGCCTTCTGCTCAATACGTTTCAACTCTTCCCGGCCCGCGGCAACATCAAAGAAACCTCCCGAGCTGCTCCACGCGTTTGCGAAGATCGTCGTACGATGCTCTCAAATCCTGAATTGATAAAGTCTCGATCATTTTTTCTCTTTCTAATCTCTTTCTTTACGTCGGATGCTAAAAGAAGCAGCAAACAAGAAAAGGGTAAAGCTCGCATTGGCGCCGACAAAGAGATCACCATGGCTTGAGTAAAACGTGTTTGCGCGGTGGCCTCGATCCATGCTCCACGTTCGCACGTCAGCCTGAAATCCGCTGGTCGCGTCTTTCACCTGGCCGTTTGCCGTGATGTAGGCGGTGATGCCGGTATTCGTCACGCGCAATAGCGGACGATTGTTTTCCACGGCACGAAAAACCGCGTTCGCCAGGTGCTGTCGCATTACTGCCGTTGGACCCAGATAGCCATCGTTAGAAATATTGATTAGCACGTCAGCGCCTTCTGTAGTGAAACGTCGTGCGATGCCCGGATAGGCCGACTCGATACAAATAAAAACTCCTGCCCGCGAAGTGCCGACCGGCATCAAAGCGTAGTTGGTGCCGGGTGTGAAGTCTCCAACGATCGCTCCAATTAGACTAGCTCCCGGCAACCAGCGTGGCAGCGGTACATACTCGCCAAACGGCATCAGGCGAATCTTATCATATTGAGCGATCAGACTTCCTTGCTGATTTACCATTACTGCCGAGTTTAGTAGGCCCTCATTGGTCGCGGGTTCGAGCGAGTTGAAGAGCACAGAGGTGTGGTTTGCGGTCGCGAAGCGGGCAACGAGCTCTCGAAACTGTGCGTCGCCGCCATAGGAAAAGTTCATCGGCGACTCGGGCCAGATTACCAATCGAGGTGTTCCGTCATTGGCAAGCTGCTTCAGTGCATTTTCGCTCATCGCTACATGGCGACTGCGGAGTTCGCGCAGCGCATCGTCGGATTTGACCGGGTTCATTGGAACGTTTGGCTGCAATGCCACGATCCGCACATCAGGCGTGCCTGAATGCTCTCTTGAATTCTCCGCCGGTGAAGTCGCATAAGAAACCAGCCCCAGGGTCGCCACGCCTGCAATCACAGCACCCGCTATCAGCGCCGCCTTCGCGTTTCGCTTCAGAACCAGGAGCGCAATTGCGGAGTTTACTGCCACCACCAGGAATCCAACCGCGTAGACCCCGCCCCAGCGTGCCGTCTGAATCAGCATCGGTTGGTATGCCTGTGAATAACCGATGGCGTTCCAAAGCTGTCCCGTGAGAGAAAGTCTCGCCCATTCGAGCGCTGACCAGACAATGGGAGCGAGTAGGAGAACCTCTATGCCCCATTTCTTGATCGCTCGCGCGAGCACAAGGGCAAAGACGCCGAAAAACAAACCGAGTACTAAAGCGCCTGGAAGCAGCAGCAGGTAAGCAGCCCATCGCGGTATCTCTCCATAATGAATCATTGAATAGGTCACCCAATGACACGAGCCATAGAAGAAAACAGTGCCGGCGAGCCAGCCCAGGAGGAATGCTTTCCCGGGTATCGGTCCTCGCGCCACCAGGACGAGCACGGGAACCAGAGCGACCCAGGCCAGGGGCCACAGGTTGAAATCCGGAAATGAAAGAATCAGCAGTAAGGAGGAGATAAATGCTGTGGCCAGGCCAGTAAATGTTGGCGCTTCGGCGCGAGCTCGTGCAGCGAGGGCTGAGACCCACCTGCCATCCGCACCGCTGACCGTAGAAACCGCACTCTGCATTTAGCGTGAGTTTAACAAAAGCGGGAATGACAGACTAAAGCACTATGGCTGAGGGGTGGCAATGTGCACACCGCTCTGGAGTTAGGTAAGCAATGGTCCGCCTATTTTTTTCAACGAAAAATTGTGCCCTGTCATTTTGGTCCAGGGACACCTACTCAAATCGGTCAGATTGGGGTCAGAAAGACAGAAAACGTCACCGTCAAGGTGACAAAATTCGTCGCCGGGGTAAAAGGACATTTGGGGTGACAGATGCGAGAAATATCTAATAATAGTCAGTCTAAATGAAAGGAAACAGAAAGTGAGTGGAAGGACTGGGGAAAAAAGCAGCCTTAGAAAGCAGGAGAACCCAGTCATTTCTGACTGGGTTCCAAGTCGGGGGGATTTTCTGAAGGGTCGCTCGGTGGGTTGCTGGCGCAGCGGCAGGCGGCGCTCAGAGGATAGTTGGCGGCGGGGGCACGTTTTAACTTTACTTTGGTCTCCCGTGCTTGCCGACGATTACTAGAGCACGTCGTGTGCCACGAAAAAGTTTTTCTGGAAACCGCCGGGGATTGAATATTAAGGAAAGCGGATACGAAGGCTTTGGCTGAATTAGAACGGCTGCAGTCGTCGCAGCCTTCACTCTAACCGTTGCGCTTCACCAGGAGTAGGTGCCCTTGCAAGTCAACGACTTGAACCGTGGTTTGCGGTGCGATCCGCATGCCGTCAATTGACCGAGCGCGCCAGAGTTCGCCGCCAACCAGAACGGCTCCCTCCGGATTGAGTTCTGTGCTGATGAGACCGCTCGAGCCGATTAAACTTAACATACCGGCTGCAGATTTTTTATGTCTGGATACCGCCGCGAGTACGGCCAGCAAAAGACCGAGACAGATACTGAGGATGGCGAGGGTGGTATAGATGATAGGCGATATAGAGGCTAAATTAAGTGATCAATCGAAAATAGATCCGGTCTCACGGATTCAAAGCATTTTCCATTCGTCGTTTGACATTTTTCATTGGTCATTTCCGGGCATTGAAGTATGCTTCGAGTTAGAAGTACGCTGCGACTTAGAGACCTCACGTATCTGGAGACGACCTCACATATGAAAACAGAATCTGCCGGGAACTATCAATCCGACGACAAGAACTCTCCATCGCTCGCTGATAAATTGGAAGAACGTTTAATTGACTTCGCTGTTCGCATCGTAAGGCTTTCAGCCAGTGTGCCACGCACCGCGGCAGGTAAACACATTGCAGGCCAGATTTTGAGATCCGGAACATCACCAGCGCCAAATTATGGTGAAGAAAGAGGCGCCGAAAGCCATGCGGGTTTTGTTCACAAGTAAAGGATCGTTCTCAAGGAACTCAATGAGACATCCATCTGGCTTCGAATTCTCGAGCGTAGCCGCATCATGAGAACGGAATTGCTCACCAGTATTATCGAGGAGAATAGACATTTGTGCAGAATTTTCACCGCATCACTCAAGACCGCTCGCAACGCCGGAAATGGCAATGACAACCGTCAAATGACAAATGGAAAATTAAGCGCTGAGTGTTGTTGAGGAAACATATTGGAAAATGCACCCTTTCACATTACTCTTCCTTAGTTCTTTCCCATTGTGACCTGCCTCTGCAAAGCAATTGCTTCCTGATTGTTGGCGTCTATGGTCATCGCGCTGGTGGCGTACTTCGTCGCTTCGCCACGATCGCCGCGCTCGAGAAAAATCCTGCCCAGCAAGATGTGCGCGTCGATCAATTTAGGATCCCAGAAGATGGCGGTTTTCAGCGCAGCGATGGCGGCTTCTTGATCGCCGCGGCGCTGGTTGATGCGGCCGCTCAGCAGATAGGCGGCGGCGTTTGTCGGTTCAATCATGACCACGCGATGCAACTCGGGAAGGGCCTCGTCATCACGGCCGGCTTGATAAAGATCGCGCGCTTTCGCAAGGAGATCCTGCGCCGGCGGAGCAGCGTCAGCATTTGCCGCCAGCGCCCGCTTGCGCATCAGGTCAGACACGTCATCACGATTCAGGACATCACGCATACGCAGCGAGAGACCGTTGACAGTTTGCGATTTCTGCCATTCCGTTTGCCACTTTGCGTAAGCCTGGAGGTAACGTCTTGCCTGATCGTCGGCTGCTGTGGCCGCTTCCGCCTTACCGATTTTTTCGAGCGCCTTGGCGAAGAGAAAATAGGCCTGCCCGTCCCGGGGGTCTGCCGTGATCACGGGTCTTAGATGTTCTGCCACTTCCTCATACTTCCCGGCCAGGAAGAGCGCATAAGCATAATTGAAGTGGACCATCTGATCGTCAGGCGCCGAGCTGGCGGCGCGAGCGAGAAACGATGTGCCTTGAGCAAGGAGACGGCGGCGCTCTTCGGCCTTCTTCTCCTCCCGTGCGGCCTGGACCGCCACCGCGCCGGCGTTGTTATAGACCCCAATCAGCGGCATGTCTGCCGAGAGCGGCACCAGCGAGGCCAGGGCACGGCCCAGTTCACCAAGCTTCGCATAACCCAGGCCGGCATAGAATGCAGCCTCGACGAAATGCGGATCTTTTTTCTGCAGTCTCATGAAATAGTCGGTTGCCTCTTTCCACTTGCCTTCAATCATGTAAAAGCGACCTAACTCAAAGATCGCCTGGGGGTAATGGGCGCCACCATTCGCCTCGGCGTAAAAACGCACAGCGTTCTTCAAATAATTTGCGCGCTTCGGATCACGCTCGCTTAATTGCACTCCCTTTACGTAAGCCTCGAAGGCGCGTTGAGGAATCTTCGTCGCTTCCTGCACCAATTGGTTCTGCGAAAACGGAAGCGCCTTATCTCGCCGGTAGAGTATCTCGTAGGCCACGCGGCCCTGTATGTTCTGCAATGTCGTCAATGGGCCACCGAAATCAAATTGCCGCGTTGCCCACGCCCCGTCCAGGACTTCGCCCATAGTGCGTCCCTCGTTGACCTTGATCACTCGCGCCGTTACCTGCACATAGGCCTCGGCAGATGATTTGTCCCTTTCCGGTTTTGCATTGCCCGAATTGGTGTCCTCCGGCGGCGGAGTGACGGAGTACGTCCCAATCACGATCATCGTGGCTTTGGCTTCGCGCGCGAGTTTGATCGCAGTGGCACGTGAGGGAATCACTGTTTGTGGTAAGCGCAAACGCTGGTAAGCAAGTTCGCGTTCGTCGCTGGAGACGACGATCAGACCGGGTCTGTTCAGCAATTCAGCCACGGAGTTTGCAAAACTCTCTCCCACCCAATTGTATTCCGGACGGTTCGAGGTGTTCTCGAACGAAAGAACCATCACCACGTCGGCCGTCGCTGGATTCTGGCCCGCGACTGATAAGGCGGCTGATAAGAAGGACAGGGTTGCCAAAAGAACCAGCACCGTAACCATGAATAGACTTTTTCTAGACTTAGTTCCCATTAATTTCGAAATCCTTAAAGAAAAATTAATATCAGCTTTCCAGTGGCCATTACTTTCCAGTGGCCATTAAGTGTGATGCCGCGCCCATTCCGTGCGGTTGGTCGCCACTATTTGCCTTCGGCCCCGTTCCATTGCGAGTGTATAGCTGGAAAATGTCGCCACAATGGAAATCAAAACTCTAGCAGAAAACATTCAAACGCAGAAACGGAACTGGAGTTGAGCCGTATCACATTCCTGATGGCCGATGAGGAAAATCGAGCGCGTTTAGAGCGGCTGGACGTGACCGAGCCTGGGCCATTCATGGATGACCAATAACCGCTCCGCTCCTGGTAGCCGCGTATCCCTAAGGCCACGCTAAGGTTAATCACCGTAAGATTTCTTAAGTTTCAACCTCAAGAATTTCTCAACCACCTTAGATTAAGTTGTTTAAGGATGGACAAAACTGGATTTGGCCTGCTTCAGCTGAGGGTGTTCGAATTGCGGAGGGAATGGGGATTCAGCGTTATTGGGTACGATTCTGGTTTGACATATAGACCTCGTCAGTTTAAGGTGAGAACCTTCCCGAAATCGAAGGCGCACCCGGATCCCTCACGGCTGAACCTAAAAAGCGAACCAGTCCGTCAGCACGTCACCTAAGATTGTGTTATTGGGTGTGTCGCGACGCTCATAGCAGGAGCGTTAGCTTCCGTGCCAGAGAACCAGCGTTCAGCCGCAGTTATTAAGATGCCCTAAACCGATCTCATTGCGAGCTACCCGAGGGAAGGAATTATGTATCACTTTGACCGTCAACGCGTGGCAAAGAAGCGGCTTGCCCTGTCGCTAGTTCTTGCCATTCTAAATGCCCTCCTCACTCCACTGGCTTTTTCCGCCGGTGGTGTTGGGCGATTAGCGACTTCTGCGATAAGTGGTACAAATAGCACTCCGGTTCAAGCCCAAGCTGATTTCATCAGACAAATACCCTTGACCGCGAATGACGTTGTCTACAGCTCATCAACTGGCAAGCTCTACGCCAGCGTGCCGAGCAGTGCAGGAATCAATGGCAACAGCATCGCTACAATTGACCCGTCTACCGGCGTAATTAGCAATTCTGTTTTTGTTGGCAGCGAACCAAACAGGCTAGCGCTTTCAGACGATGGGCGGACGCTTTACACCTCACTCGATGGAGCATCCGCCATCCGTCGCTTTGATGTTGTGACGCAAACCCTAGGCTTGCAGTTTGGATTGGGACAGCATGCATTCTTCGGAACCTACCGTGCAAACGATTTGGCTGTTGCCCCGGGCGATCCTAATTTGGTTGCAGTGGCGGGATGGTCTGTGCGTTTCTCACTTCCGCGGAATACCAGCAGAGATTTGGTGCTGCCATAACTCGCACGAACAACGATTGTTCACTTGTAGTGCAATCAAGTAGGGATCTAAGATGGGGCCGGTTCTCACCGGTGCTTCAGGTTATTAGTTAGACAGTGAGAGACTTCATGTTTTTAACGAATGAGGGGAAAAGTATGTGCCTCATCAGCCGGCCTCGGAAGTTGCTTGCAGCGTGGGTTACCGCTGCTTGCGCCGCGATTGTTCTTGGACTGTATTCAACTGAAGCTTCATCGCCCTCAGCATCTAAGTCCAGCAAAGAAACGGCTGCGGAATCGCAACTCGAAACTTGTTCTGCGCGCGCTTCACAAAGAACGCAAGAGTCCTACGGCAAGCTGCCGTTGAGTTTTGAGGTTAATGCCGGACAGACTGACTCGCGAGTGAAGTTTCTTGCTCGAGGTCCAGGGTACAGTCTGTTTCTGACGCAGACCGGTGCCGTGATGTCTTTGACTAAGACCGACACGAGTATTGAGCCATCAAGTGAACATCAGACAACGACCGAGGACGAAGCTGGAACTTCAGAAATGCGACGCCCACGCGAGCAGGCTGTCGTTTCCCTGCAATTCAAGAATGCCAACAAGTCACCCGAGATAACAGCGGTAGATGAGTTACCCGGCAACGTTAATTACTTTATAGGCAATGATCCAAAGAAGTGGCGTACCGGCGTTCAAACTTACTCAAAGGTTCGCTACCGAAACGTCTACCGGGGCATTGATGTCATCTACTACGGAAATCAGCGGCGGCTCGAATACGATTTTGTGATTGCCCCGGGCGCCGATCCACGGAGGATTAAACTAGCCTTCAATGGCACCAGTGATACTAGCGTCGATGAGAGTGGTGATCTAGTGCTGACCACCCCCGCCGGGAACATTCGTCAGTCCAAGCCTTTTGCCTATCAAGAATTGCGCGGGGTCCGCAGGGAAGTTGCAGCAAGGTATCGGCTGGAAGGCGACAAGCTCAGCTTTGAGGTGGGCGAATATGACAAGCAGGAGCCGCTAATCATAGACCCTGTACTCATCTACTCCACCTTCCTCGGAGGTACGCGTCTCGAGCAGGGGCTTGGCATTGCAGTAGACGCGCAGGGCAGCGCCTACGTGACGGGAACCACTTTTTCGACCGACTTTCCGCTTGCGAGTGCAATTCATAATCCGAACGATTACGGCGACGCCTTTATCGCAAAGCTAAATTCAGCTGGGACGGCGCTCGTCTATGCCTCCTATCTAGGGGGCGAGGGCAACGAAACTGGCAACTCCATCGCGGTGGACGCTCAAGGTAGCGCTTATGTCGTA
>Ga0137372_10006234_pt1 | contig 11585 bp, 11 predicted proteins | sample SagtaG_6_FD_104911 | JGI IMG/M metagenome (GOLD analysis project Ga0137372, IMG submission 104911) | Vadose zone soil microbial communities from Sagehorn Ranch, Mendocino, California, USA - Sage1_R_60_16 metaG | ecosystem: Environmental > Terrestrial > Soil > Vadose zone | place: USA...
AAACAGCCTCGGTAGCGAATGGGTCTCAAGATCAACTTGGATAACCGAACCGAGTTTGTTCCTAATCTAATCGCTACGAGTAAAGTCCAACTTGATTGCCAGGACCCGGTCGCTATCGCTCCCAGTTCTGTATTTGTCGACCTACGACGTCAGAGGTCTTGCTCACGTGCGCATCCGCGGCTAACCATGCTTGCTCTTCTGCTCAGTGCTCACCCTCCTCTTTCCTTCAATCAACAACCACGCGCTCAAGGCACTCAGCAAGGCCAGAATCATGGATACAGCCATGACCCGCCGAAAGCCGTAGACAAACGCTTCACCAACCGCTTGCTTTAACGCCTGTCCCATTGCCGGATCGACATTATTTGGTACTTCGGCTCCCGCTAATCGGTTGCGCTGGGCCGTCAATGACTGCCTGGCTTCAGATGGTATTGTCAGCATGTCCAACTTTCGATCGAGCTGCCGATTGAAATTGTGAAGCATGACGATACCCAGCACAGCAACCGCGAGCAGGCCGGCCGTGCGCGAGACAGCATTGTTTATTCCTGAGGCGATGCCGGCACGATTTTGTGCCACCGCGTTCATCACCGTCGTAGTCAGTGGCGCGACGCTTATGGCCATGCCAAGTCCGAGCACGACGACTGCGGGAAAAAATGTTGCCCAGTAACTCCCCGCCGCGTGTCCAGCTTGTCCGATGCCGGGCACCATGAACAGCGCAAATCCTAAGGCGGCGATGATTGGACCAATCACCAGCGGCACCTTCGCGCCGTAATGCTTTATCAACCCGCCGGACCAGCGAGAGAGCACGAACATAATCAGGACGAAGGGAAGTAAAGCAGCGCCTGCGCCAGTTGCCGTATAGCCCTGCACCTGAATGAGGTTAAGTGGTAGAAAAAATAAGCCTCCACTAAGTGCTGTGTAGAGGAAAAGCGTTAGTAGGTTTGCGCCACTGAAATTGCGCGATTGAAAGAGCCGGAGTGGCAACATCGGATTTCCGTGTTTTTCAAGTCGCGCCTCAACAATAAGAAAGATAATTACGGCCACGCCACCGAAAATTAAAGCTAGCAAGATTAAGGGATCACTAAAACCGCGCCGCGACGATTCGATCAGACCAAAGACAATCGTGCCTAAACTAATTGTTGCGAGTGTCGCTCCAATCCAATCCAGCCTGCGAGAATCCTCGTCGCGACTCTCTGGAACATGCAGGTAGACCAGCGCCAACACAATCAGTGCCAGCGGAACGTTAATAAAGAAGACAGCTCGCCATGAGATGTTTTCGATCAGCCAGCCGCCGAGGACTGGACCAATCGCCGCGGTAATCGCGGTAAACCCTGACCACGTGCCAATCGCCTGTCCGCGTTTGTCCTCGCTAAATGAAGCACTGATGATGGCCAGACTGCCAGGTACCAGGAGTGCGCCCCCAACTCCCTGCACACCGCGCGCGATGATCAGTTGATTAACTGTTTGCGCGAGGCCGCACCCAATCGAAGCCAACGCAAACAAGACGACGCCGATGGTATAGATGCGTTTGCGACCAAAGTGATCGCCGAGCGAGCCTCCCGCCAACAACAGCGCGGCGAGGAAGAGTGCGTAAGCTTCAACCACCCATTGCACGTCTACGACAGTCGCATTGAGAGCGGTTTGCAGTGCAGGCAGGGCGACATTGACGACGGTGCCGTCAATGAAGACCATGCTTGAACCGAGGATAGTTGCGGCGAGAATCCAGGGACCTGAAGCTTTTGGACACGGAGCAGCCGCGGCCTTCGACTTGATGACTCCTTCATCGCACGGTTGGCTCATGATGTTTGCTATTTGCTGGCTGGGCCGATCACTAATTTAGCCGCGGATTTACGCGAATGGACAAGGATCTGAAAAAAGACTTCGATGAAAACGTTTTAGGGGTTTTGACATGACCTGCGTTAATCCGCGTAGATCCGCGACTCACTGCCAACTGCTATGTAGATATTTATGGTGTTGGCCGGCAAAGCCCCACTAAGTCATTGCTTGATGTTTTACCTGATGATGAGAAGAGGAGAATTAACATTGTAGTTAAAGAGCATCGCCTGGCTGAATCCAGGTGTTAATGAGAGCTAACGCCATCATCTGAGAAACACACTTGCGTTGCAGTTCCAGGTTGAATTCTCAAATAACTAACTGAGAAATAGTAATTGAAAAATCTGATTATACTGACCGTCAGGTACGTTGCCCGTAAGCAGCGACAGCCTCCAGAGCGCCTTCGTGCATTCTCTCAGGGCGCACGTAGAGCCAGTGCTTCTCAAACTCCTCTTCCGTCATGGTCGTTTGCACCGCGCGCTCCTTGTTCTTCAACCATCCTTCAACCCACTTCCGCAGTTCCGGATCCTGGTTGAGTGCTGTTCGCGCTGCATGCATATTAAGAGGCGTGCTCATGAAATATTTTCTCCTTACTCTTAGCTAATGAGCCGTTCGCAAACTAACAGTTTGCGTTACATTTCCTTGTCCAGTGACGGCAGCTCATTACAGCAATAACGTATCCACCCGATGCGCGTGGACCATCTCTTCGCATGGTGACCACGCGAAGACTGTGAAGCGGCCGTCCTGCGATGCTACCAAAGCCAACGAGTCGCGCTGATCTTGTATGAACTGTGCTGCCGAGAGATGTCTGGTTCCACCACTCTGTGCCGGAGGGATAACGACGGGACGGTCGCCAACGATGGGCTCGGTTGTCACCATCTGTTCCACCGGTGGACATCCCTCGGGACGACGGATCTTGCCCCCGAATGCCAACACCTGATACTGGTCGTTAATTATGGTCGCGCCGTCGACCGCCGTGAGACCGGCAACAGTGTCTACAGCCCGGCGGACCGCCGCAGTCAATAAGTTCTCGTTTGCTTCAGTAACTTCCTGCCGCATCAACTCAGTGAGCGCCGAGAACGGGGGAGTGACTGAATAGAGAATCGGGTGCACAATCGACTGTCGCCACATTTCGGTGCCGGTCGGCACGACCAGCAACGAGCCGCCGTGTCCGTGATCGCGCATGGAAGCAGCAAGTTGTACGAGCAGATTAACCTTGTGATCCCAGGATCCGGGAGAAGTGAAAGGCATTAACGCCTTAAGCAGCGCGGGACAGTCTGGCAAGCTTTCTCCATGCTCATCGATCACTTTTACCTGTTCGCCCTTGAGGACAGCAACGTTGGCAAACTTGCCAAAACCATCCATGCGCCGATGCTTGATTACGAGCAGGCCGGGTTCGATCACTTCCAAAACAAAACAGAAACTCGGCACTTTGCGCGTGGCTCCCCAGACGTGTGGCTCCCCGGCCCGATCCCGCCAGACGCCGAGATGAATTCCGGGACGCTCAACGGCAGGTCCGAGCTTGGTAAGGATGGCGGGAGCGAGCGGAAGCGGCCGTTCAAATATCAGCGGCTGAGGTACCTGCTCATGAGGAAAGAAGGCGAGGGAAATCTTCGGCGAGCGGCCTTCCTCACGCCGGAGACTCGCCCAGAACGTAGCGTCGATGATGGTTTCAATTACGGACGCATCGGGTTGCGGCGCGAGATCGTCTTCACCGTGCGCGCGAGCAGCACCGATGTGTTGAGCAAAGTGAGCCTCGATGGTTGCAGCCACTGTTCGAGCCGCCTGGTAAGTGGGTTCCTGGATGGTGTTAATGGTTTCGCTGCTCATCTGCGATCTCTTCTCCGTGGTACGGCGTCCAACCTTTCATCCCCTTGCACGAGCAAGAACAAGCTCCCCTCATTTAGTTCACTGCCACTTCCCACAGCAGCGCCGTCGTCCTATTTTTGTGTTTCGTTATGAGCACTCGTGGATTGGTTGGGCTGAACAGGGCCGGCGCGTGCCCCGTCTCTAGAGTGGTTAGTAACTCGCCACTGTCAGCGTTCCACAAACGCACAGGGTTTGTGACCTTGATCGCTATACGACCGTCAGCACTAAGAATGAAAGGCTGGCAGCCACCGTCTCCGATCAATCTATCAGAAACACATGGTTGATACCGAATGCTTCCCTTGTATTTGCCCGTGCGCACATCCAATAGGTCTGCACCCCCACTCCCGAGCAGGATGGTGTGACCATCCGGACTCCAATACAGGTCCTTGCGAAAGGCGGTCAGGGAAACTTTTTCAAAGCTGACCTGCAACTGGCCTGTTGCTATGTCGTACAGCCTAAATTCATCCCAGTCGCCAAGCGTGCTGCTTGTCGGTACACGTATTGTAGTTAAGAGCTTTTGGGAGTCGGGACTGAAAGCCATCGGCAGACCAATCTGTCCCAGCTCATGCTTTACCTCGCCTGTCGCTGTATCTAACAATGCTACGTCCTTGTTGATATACCTGGCGACCAGGCGACGATCGGGGCTCAGCACTGCATCGCTCAGGTACACCTTCTCAGCAAATTCTTCACCCCTGAGCGGTATTACTGTTTTGAGTTTGCCGGTCCGAGTGTCCCAAAGCTTCGCCGGGTTGTACTCACTCGATGTGATGACGGTGTGGCCCTCGGCGGCAAAATAGGTGTGTATGAACTCATAACCGTCACAGGGGTGAATAAGAGTCTTCCAGAATGATCGCTTCGGACAGGGTGGAGCCTGGTCGAACCTTGCTAAATGCGCGCCTGTTTCCGCATCCCAGAGTTCGACGAACTTGTCAAAAAACCCCCTAGTCAGCAACATTTTTCCGTCGGGACTCCAGGTGAGGTCTGAGACTTCGCTAGTAGCCAACCCGACGACTTTCCTTTTGGCCGTGGTGACGTCCCAGATTTGTAGCCTTTCCCTGGTGTGGTATCCATCGACCGCGATCGTGCGTCCGTCAGGACTCCACGCGACGGTCATCCCCCATCGATACTTGAGCGCACAGTTAAGCGTTGCTTTCAGTTCGCCAGTACCCGTGTTCCAGAGACGCACGGTCCCATCTTCGCTGCCCGTCGCAACTATCTCGCCGTCCGGGCTGAAAGCAAAAGCGAGAATGTTCTTAGTGTGACCGGTGAGCGTGGCTTTGAGTCGTACCGTCGCGCGCGACGGCGGCGTAGTTTGCCCGAAGGCGACGATTCTTGCTGCGCCAAACGTGGTCGCCACCACGATCGCTGCGATTGCTGCTCGTAAAGACATAACGCTAACTGACATGACGCGGCGCTACTACCACCCCACACCGGCTGCTCGCGCGCGGACCCGGCTTCCTTCCGATTCTGACTAATCCACTAGTGCATACGAAATGATCCGCCGTGCGGCTCCGGTACTAATTCGGGTCGCGTGGAATCCTGGACGACTTCGTGCATCTCTAAGACGTTTGCTTGCGAGAACGCATCTTTCGGCAGCGTGCCTGACTGCGCGTGTCCTTTAACAAACTCATCTGACCGTACCCAGTTGAGAAAATCCTGGCGACTATTCCAGAAGGTGAAAACTACGTACGGATCGCCGTCGTTAACGGGACGCAGCACGTGATTGGAAATAAACCCCGGCATCTTATCGACAAGTCCGGCGCGATCACGAAACCTCTGTTCAAAGGCGTTGGCATATTCCGGCTTGACGTAGATGCGATTAGCGACGGTTATCATTCTGGAATCTTCCTTTTTCTAATGATACACGATTGTGAGGATTGATCAGCCTGCACTGACTGGTGAGTGAGTGACGCGAAAGAGCGGGGGCAAGCCCGCCTTCCTGACGACGAGCTGTCCACTCTTGAATCTCTTATTTTGCTTGAAGGGCCTTCCGAGTGAACTTAGCCAAGCTGGTTCGCAGTCTCTCAGGTTAGGAAGGCGGGCTTGCCCCCGCTGACTTGGCCAAAACTCACGATCGAATTGTTAAAGTTCCAAGTCATTCATCCAGTGAAGGCTTTGAGCGCAATCGTTTGATCTGAGCGCGCCGGGCTTTCTCCTCGAGATTGCGGTTCTTAGTGCTGGGTGGAACCTTCGTCGGAACACGCTTGGCGGGACGGTAATTCAATTTCTCAATTCGCTTGCGGAGCTTTCGCAGGCAGAGCACTTTGTTCCGATGTTGGCTGCGTTCTTGTTGCGATGTTACTACCACGCCGGAAGGCGGATGCCTGAGGCGGACGGCGCTTTCCGTTTTGTTGACGTGCTGACCGCCCGGCCCGCTGGAGCGAAACGTCTCGACTTCGCACTCGCGCAACAAATCTTCATCTGATTCCGGTAGCTTGATCATCTAGGCCTCGCGGTTCAACTCTTTGCTTGCGGGTGGCAGACTGCCGTCATCTTCTCCTTTTCCGTTTCGCCTTCACCCTTATTGCCCTTTGGTCACTGCCTTTGAACGGCAATCTAATCGTAACACTCAAGAAACAATGCGAGTGCTATAGTGCACTCTCCAATCGAGGAAGTCTCCTTATCTCGATTCGAGTGGCAGAAGTGCGGTGTTCAATCCTAACCGCACTCTCGAATCTAAAAGCCAACCAAAGAAGGAAGGACAAAGCGGTGAGTAGTCGAGCAGTTGTGAGAACCGCTGAACGCCCTCAGCGAATAAACATTCCCAAGGACAATTGGCTTGGCTTCGTCGGAGATGTCTTGAAATTTACCGGCGAAGTGCAATTCAGATCGATGTTGCGCATTGACGGACATTTTGCAGGGCACGTCGATTCGGCGGACGGCACGCTCATCGTCAGTACCGGCGCGCAAGTCACAGAGGCAGTGATAAACGTTGCCATTGCCAAAATAAACGGAACAGTCGAAGGCGATATCAATGCTACCAAGGAACTAGTGCTCGGGCCTACTGCCGTCGTCACCGGCAAAGTTGCCGCGCGTGTGTTAACAGTGGAAGAGGGAGCGCTTTTCAACGGTAGTTTCCACAGGATTTGAAAGGCCAGTCAACAGTCAACAGTCCACAGTCAACAGTCCACAGTCAACAGTCAACAGCCGATAGTGAGTCAACGGTCTACAGTCCACAGTCCACAGCCGATAGTGAGTCAGTAGGCAGAATAAGGCTTTCAACTGTGACTGTAGACTGTTGACTACAGACTGTAGACTGTAGACTGCTCCCCGCCCCTCACATCCCGATGTCTTTAAGATGATAACGCTCGGTGTCGTAGTAGCGCTCGACATCTACCAGATTTAATTTGCCAGACACCGCGGAGATATCTACCAGTGACAGGTCACACGCCGGAGCGACTCCGCGAGCCGACACCATCGTCCCAAACTGTCCATTGGCTACGGCGTCGGCGGCGCGCGCCCCAAACAGCAAGCCCATAATGCGATCAATCGGACTGGGTGGACCGCCGCGCTGTGGATGGCCCAGCATTACCGCACGCGCCTCGTATGGAGTTTCACTCGCAATCTTTCGGGCCAGCACTTCACCAATTCCACCAAGGCGCACGTGTCCGAAAGGATCGTGCCGGTCGTCGATCGTGATCATCTCTCCATCTTCGGCGCGCGCGCCTTCCGCCACGACAATCACTGCGTAGCGCGGCTTTTGATGAACATCCCGGCTGAGTCCGGGCTCACCAAGGCGGGTGCGCAGCAGATGAAAGACTCGCTCATAACTGAAGGGATATTCCGGTATTAGAATGACGTGGGCCTGGCCGGCGACGCCCGACCACAAAGCGAGATGCCCTGCATGACGCCCCATTACTTCGATGACCTGGATCCAGCCGTGCGAGCCGGCGGGAGTGCGCGACCGCTCAATGATCTCTGACACATTTCTGAGTGCCGTGTCGAAGCCCAGCGAATAGTCCGTGCCGGCTAAATCCTTATCGATCGTTTTCGGCACGCCGACAACAGGCACCCCCTTTTCGCCGAGTTTTGCGGCAACACCGAGTGTATCTTCGCCGCCGCAAATAACGAGGGCATCCAGCTTGAGTTTCTTAATATTTTCAATTACTTCAGCCGAACGATCCAGGGCCTCACCATTGTCGTTGACTTGCTTAAAAGGATTTGTTCGTGATGACCCGAGGTTTGTTCCGCCATCGCGATCCCAGCGACGTACTTTCTCGCGGTCGAGCGGCAGGACGTCAGGCATAGGATTGAGCAAACTTCTCCAGCCATCAAACAAGCCGATAACGTTGTGGCCGAGTTCGGAACCACGATAGACCAATCCCTTGATCGCCGGGTTCAATCCGGGAGCATCGCCCCCACCAGTCAATACTCCAATTCGCATTTCATTTGCCATGAATCAATGCCATCCTCCGGGGTTTAAAGTACAAGTAAATCGTAAATCGTGAATAGTAAATAGGAGTAAGCAAAACAGTAAACAGCGAACAGCCAGACCTGGGGCAGCTTGGTAAGACTTTACGGCTGCATTGAGCGAATCAGCAGTCTAAAATGCCGGGACGTAAAACAACCAGGTAAACTGCGTACCAGCGTCGATTGGTGCCTCGCTAAGTGATAATAGTTGGCTCGTCTCTGCCGAGTCTCTCGCGAAGTTCGAATAACTGGCGGGCGGCTTTGATTAACGGCGCCAGAACGTCCGATATCTCTCCAACACCGCCATCCGTAAGATACCGTTCCACGTACACTCGCAGCGTTGCGCCTTCTGTACCGGTGCCTGACAGACGGCAGAGGATCCGCGATCCGTCTTCGAGTAAAATACGAATACCCTGACGTGCGCTCACGCTACCATCCACCGGATCCGTGTAGTTGAAATCGTCCGCGCTTTTCACGCGACTTCCGGCCAGCGAGACTCCTTTTAAGGCGGCGAGCTTGTCGCGCAAAGCGTCAACCATTTGCGTCGCCGCCGTCACCTCCAACCCTTCGTAATCGTGGCGCTGATAATAGCTTCGCCCGAACCGTTGCCAGTGTTCCCCTACAATATCTCCAACTGATTTACGAGTTGTAGCCAGTATGGACAACCAGCAGAGCACTGCCCATAGCCCATCCTTCTCCCGTACATGGTTTGAACCGGTGCCAAAACTTTCTTCGCCGCAGATTGTACACATTCCGGCGTCCATAAGATTTCCGAAAAACTTCCAACCTGTCGGCGTTTCGTAACAGGGAACACCGAGAGCGGCGGCCACGCGATCGGCAGCAGTGCTCGTTGGCATTGAGCGAGCTATGCCGGCGATTCCGCTGCGGTAGCCGGGGATAGAAATCTGCGAGTATTCGGCGATCAACGCGAGTGAGTCGCCGGGAGTGACGAAGAAGTTGCGTCCGAGAATAAGATTGCGATCACCATCACCGTCGCAGGCAGCACCCAGGTCCGGAGCATCGCGGGAGTTCATGTGTGCGACCAGGTCTGAAGCGTTTACCAGATTCGGATCCGGATGTTGGCCGCCGAAATCTTCCAATGGCTTGCCATTGACGACGGTACCTGCGGGCGCTCGAAGCCGCTCTTCAAGAATGTGATGAGCATAGGGTCCCGTAACCGCGTTCATCGCGTCGAACCTCATGCGAAAGCCGTCCTGGAAAAAGCTCCGCAGCATCTCGAAGTCAAACAACTCTTCCATAACGGCCGTGTAATCTGCTAGGGGATCGATGATAACAACCTCGGTACCTTCCAGGCGCAAGGTACCCTCGCGTTCGAGGTCCACGTCGAGGTTATCAAGCGTGAGATATTGCGTAGTCTTCAGCGTGTGTTGGTAGATGCGCTCAGTGATGCTGCCGGGGGCGGGACCACCATTGCGAACGTTGTACTTGATGCCAAAATCCGCGTCCGGACCGCCGGGATTGTGACTGGCTGAGAGCACCAGGGCACCAAGTGCGCCGCGACGGCGGATAACCGCCGAGACTGCCGGCGTAGAAAGTATTCCGCCGCGGCCCACAAGAACACGGCCAAACTCATTCGCCGCAGCCACGCGAATAATCGTTTGGATGGCGGTGCGGTTATAGTAGCGGCCGTCACCGCCTACAACCAGGGTCTCGGCGACGAAACCTCCCGGCGTATCTTCGCGCACGGTGTCGAATACGGCCTGGACGAAATTCTCCACGTAGTTGGGTTGCATGAAGACGCGAGTTTTCTTGCGCAATCCCGACGTGCCCGGTCGCTGGTCGTGGAACGGTGTTGTTTGCACTGTTCTCATTTTGGTTGGCCATGTTACCTGAAACCATAGATTCAGCAACCAGTAACAAGGGTAGTTCCTAAAGTTGGGTTGTTACTACATCAACGAGTTCAAGGAGCCGCGGCGACAGCTCTGAATCAGTGACATCTAATTAGCACCTCGCTTCAGCGAGGTGATCACAAGCCGTGTATGATCAGGCAACGGCTTCTGAGATTCTTTCCCAGGCCTTCTTCACCTCGCTGAAGAGACTGTGTGGAAAGTCCAAAGTAACCACTGCCCACTTCTTCGACGCGTAGCGTCGGTATGAATTTAGCCCGGCGTTTCAACGCCGGGTCAGCCTAACCGTTCGCCCTCGTCGCGTCAGCGACGTCTGATAGTCGCGCATTTCAAGCGTCGCTAGCGCGACGCGAACATCCTGTCAAACCCATACCCGGCGTTGAAACGCCGGGCTAAATTCATACCGACGCTACGCGTCGAAAACCCATCGCCAAAACTGTCGCAGAGTTTTCACACAGTCGCTGAAGCGAGGTGTTAATGAGAAACATCGAGTTTCGACAAAGGTACCTCTTTCGCGGCAACGCAGCTTTTAGGACACTAGCCAACTGTGAAGCGAGATGTAGGCGGATTGGCAGCCCTGAAGATTTGGTCCGAGATACGCCCCGGGGATGCGAGGGGTCGGGAGTACTTCCGATAAGATCAACGGGTCCTCGTCAACGCGACACGAATGCGTGGTTGCCCGTCTTTGCTGAGTCGATCAAGTAGTTGTCGAACTGTCTCCTGGTCCATGGTCGTCTTCTGCTCTCTTTCAGACATCCACCGGCAGTCAGATTCAAAGCTCAGGCCAATTGCCGTGAGCGCAATAAAAGCCCTTCGGCTCATAGAGTTGTGCTCGTTCACTGTGCGGGTACCCGCCGTCGGTTCCCGAGAACCCTCAGTCGCTTGCCGCCATTCGTTCATCTAATTGCGCGAGCACTTTCGGCCAGGCCTGCTCATGTTGGTTCTTCGATTCTTCGTCCGGGAAACCCGCATGTATCATTTTCAAGTGAGTCCCCGCTGCCTTGTGGTATGAACTCGACTGTAACCACTGTCTCCGCGCCTCGAGTCCCTGCGGCTCCAGAGACCCAGGTGATTTCCACGAGGCGATCTCGTTCCAATCGAAGAAACCTTCCATAGTGTGGATGATGCTGCCCTTCGAACTGAGTTTCCCAAAAGAAAGGCTTGTTGACTCCGGCCTCCATCAGGACTGTTCCCGGCACCGCGAACCAGCGATCCATCTGTTCCGTCCAGGCGCGAAACAGCACCTGCGGTGATGCGGTCATCGCTCGTTCAACGACGAGGTGAAACGGTCTGGACGAAAGATCGGGCGGGCAGAATATCCGTATCCGCGCTCTGGATGTTTGTGAAACCAAATTTCACTTCCCCTCGACTTAATCAGCAGCTTCCGTTTGCCGGCGCTGGATGGTTGAAGCGTACGGCAAATCGGCTTTCACGATTTTGTCCTCGTCTACTTCAAACTCATATCGCGCGCGGAACGAGCCCTTACCATGGGGTGCAAACGTCAGCAGTAATGAAACTTTTCTGCCAGACGGCTCGACCTTGATGATGTTGTAGGACCCGCCAATCACTTCGTTCGTCGCCCATTCCCCAATAGCCTCGTGCCCGGCG
>Ga0137372_10006243_pt1 | contig 11574 bp, 6 predicted proteins | sample SagtaG_6_FD_104911 | JGI IMG/M metagenome (GOLD analysis project Ga0137372, IMG submission 104911) | Vadose zone soil microbial communities from Sagehorn Ranch, Mendocino, California, USA - Sage1_R_60_16 metaG | ecosystem: Environmental > Terrestrial > Soil > Vadose zone | place: USA: California...
CAAAAATGGCAGGTCTGGAGCATCGTCCCATAGGGGCAAGGCCGGAGGAACGAAGTAGCGTATCATTACTCGATCTCCTACCTCATTTATTGTATTTGGATCTACCCAATAGCCTTCGTTGGGGTCAACGCTAGGCTCGGGATCGGTCAACACTTCAGCCAGCGCGACGATCCCTCTATGCTGATCCTTACCCTTAGCTTTCCAAATGATTGCTCTGTCACCAGCCCGGACTTTTCCGCGTGGGACGGGCAGGCTGCTTACGGGTAACTCTAGAATGGCTTTTTCAATTCGATAAAAATTGGGGTTTTTACAAAAAGCCCAGTACTGTGGTTGTTGCATATTTGTACTCTCCAGTGAATAATCTTGCATGTATTATATTATAAATGACGCATAGTAGTGAATTGGTATTGTGTTGTTTTATGTGCTTGCTCCTCAGAGGCATTGAGCAACCGGTTCTATATTGTTATAACCGGATAACTTTTTAGTGCTTCTATATCGTTTTAGGCCCAGTGCTACGTAAGCTGTCATGAAGTGCAAAGTAGGAAACCCGAAAAAACGTTTCATCCCCAAAAACATGTTTTGTCAAGTTTCTGATCCACTTTTTCTCCTCGGAAGGTGTAAATCCCAGAACTCTGTGGGAGAAAGTAGTATAACTCTGCGGGTCGCTCCCTTGCCGAAACCCCGTTTGTCCAGGCACTTGTCCAGCCAGATCTCAGTACCAATTTCTCCCGCAGAGTTCTGGAATTTACACTATTACCTCAGATAACTGTTAAAAAACTACCTCGCGGAATTTCCGTATTTACAGGAGATGGGCCTCCTCAAACGTCCGTGACTTCTGGACGTAGACCCCTTCATACTTGACGATCTTGAAAAAGCTCTCGGCCATCGCGTTGTCTGTCGCTCGTCCAGGAACCAACATACTGACCTGAGCGCCTATTTTTTTTGAGCTGCTTTACATACGCCGCACTGCAATATTGAGTTCCCCGATCACTATCTGAACCAAGCCAAGGCCCACGTTGTACTGGCGTAGCGCCATCTCCAGCGCGTGGCCTCGGCAGTTGAGGATCCAGGTGGTGGGAGATTCCACCCAATGCATTTGCACGAATAGGCGTCGAGCAGACAAACCAAATACACAAACCCCTCTGGCAAGCGAACATAGGTCAGATCGGCTACCCAGCGGCAGTTAGGGGCCTCAACCTGGAGCCCTTTGAGCAGATGAGGATAGATGGTGTAACTATGACGAGAATCAATCACGCGCAGGCGGTGGCGTTTGAGTCGACACGTGAGCCCTGCTTGTCGCATCACCCGCCAGTGGACTGCTTCTTATGTCCCGCTGTCGCCTGTGCTGACTTCGCTGTCGGAGACGTTGCCGCCTATGGCTATGCTGCGTTCGCCGGAGGAGGAGACTTGGTGAGAGATTAGGGGGCTCTGGCCGCGGCTGAGTTCGAGGATATGTTGGGCCAGGGTTAGTATTTCAGGGTCCTGATCTGCTTGCGTGTCGGTGAGTGCTTTTTTCAAGGGCTCCTTCCAGGTTTCGGGATCGGTTTCGTGTTGCTCTAAGGCTACTTCAGCGGCTTGTTTGCCTGCGAATTTCTTCTGGATGCGGCTTTTCAGTGCTTGATAGGCGTCTGTGATGGCGCTTTTGGCTACCCCTGTCGCACCGGCAGCTGCTCCGGTTCCCAAGGCGGCGAGGATGATGCTCATTGGGTCCATAATTCACGCTCCCTGCTTCCTCATTTGAAGTAAAACATTCTACACCCCACCACACTACCCAGTACACTCTAACATACTGCCGGTGCGAAATCAAGCACAGGGTTGGCATTTGTTGGTATTGGGAGACCAAGGTATTCGAAAATTGATCTATCAAGTCGTTGTGTACTATGTTATACTGATGCCGAACTACTCCGAAAGAGACACGAGCGAGGTTGGTATGAATGAGCTTCCCCAGGCCAGCGGGCTTCGTAGTGTGGCGGTGGGACGCGATGTTATCCGCAGTATCATCAGTACCGGCGATCATGCGCGGATCTTTGTCGGTGATTATGAGCGGCTGAGCGATGCCTATATTGAGCCGTGGCCGGTCTTTGAAAGGGTGCAACTGGATCATTTTGCGGGCCGCGAGTGGCTAGTGGCTGAGGTCGATGCGTTTCTGCGCGAACATGATCGGGGCTATTTTGTGCTTGAGGCGGGAGCTGGTCTGGGGAAAACGACCTTTCTGGCCTGGCTGACGAGAGAGCGTGGCTTCATTCACCACTTTGCCGAACTGGCGCCGGGGATCAATGGCACCGGGCGGGCGCTGAAGAGTATCGCCGCTCAGTTGGTGCTGGCCTATCATTTGCAGGCGTATGAGGCGGAAGGCTTCTTGCCGGGCTCGGCTGCCGATCCCAATTATTTGCTGAAATTGCTTAAGCAGACGGCGGATCAACTGGCCGAGGACGAGAAGATTGTTCTGGTGATCGATGCGCTGGATGAAGTGGGCAGTGTCTTCTCGGAGAATGTGCTGGGTCTGCCTCGCGTGCTGCCCAAAGGTGTGTATATAATTGCTTCTCAGCGTCCTGTGCCGGTGACGCTCTATGTCGATACGGCGACGACTCCACGGCGTTCGTTCCGCTTGATAGCTGAGAGCGACCGGAATCAGCAAGATATGCGGCTCTTTCTGGAGGAGGCTGCCCACTGGCCGGGCATTGTGAGAGCGTTGCAGCAGTGCGGGGAGTCGGAGCAGCGCTTCGTTTCGGTGCTGCTGGAAAAGTGCCGCGGCATCTGGATCTATCTGCACTATGTGATCCATGAGATTGAGCAGGGCGAGCGCTCTCCGCTGTACCTCGATGCCTTACCAGATGGGATGACGCAGTATTACGCCCGTTACTGGCAGCAGTGGCGCAACGGCGATGAAGATGCCTGGTACGCCAGCTATCTACCGCTGCTGGCAATGCTCGCGGTGGCCCAGCAGGCTCCTACGCTGGACTACCTGCTGACTTGGACCGGAATTACGCTACCCAGCCAAAGGCTGCGCCGATTGTTTCAAGAACGCTGGCGGCCCTTCCTGGCGCTGCTGGAAGAGAGCCAGCAGATACGCTATCGCTTCTATCACGCGACCTTGCAGGAGTTCTTTAGTGGGCAGGTGAATCGGGAGCAGTTGACCGACGCGGAGATGGCTTTCGTCGATGAGTTGATTGAGGCGACGCGGGAGGCTCATCACCGGCTTGCCAACTATTATCTCACCAAATGGGGAGGGATGGAGAGCCGCCTGCCAGGTTTGGCCAGTGCTGCCAGGGAGAGCGAGGAGGGCTATGGGCTGCGCTATCTGGGGCTACACCTGGAAGCTGCCGGGCGCACGCAAGAGTTGCACCAACTGCTGGCACTGGAGACGGAGCAGCATAGCAATATCTGGTATGCGGTGAAAGAACAGAGCGACGATATCTTCGGCTTTGTCACCGATGTGACTCGCGCATGGAATGTCGCCGAGGGTGCGCTGAAGGCCAGCCCGAACAAAGCGGGCGAGCCTCTGGGGCTGCAACTGCGCTACGCGTTGATCGTGACATCACTGAGGAGCTTGGCGCAAAATATTCGGCCTTCCTTGCTGGTGGCGCTAGTCGAGAAGAAGATCTGGACGCGGCCCCAGGCGCTGGCCTATGCGTTGCAGATCTCTGATAGCTATACGCGGGCCCAGACGCTGGAAGCCCTGCTGCCCTTGCTGCCGCTTCCCCTCTTACGCCAGCTTCTTGCCACTATCGATCTTACTGAAGAGTCCTTCAATATCAGCAGCTATAGCCCGGAGCAGCGTGTTGGCCTGCTCAAAGCCCTGGTGCCCAGGCTGGCCGAGGCGGGCGATATCCCAACGGCGCTGGCCGCCATCCATGCCCTGCCCACTCCTCTTCCTCACTTCTATCGCATCGAGCATATATCTATGCGGCTCGATGTTGCCCGGTTCGCGTCAGACGGGGCGCGAGAGCGTATCATTGAAGATGCTCTAGGGGCGGCGACCGCCGTTGAGCAGCCCACTGATAGAGCCAGCGCCCTGATGCAGGTCTTACACCACGTTCCAGCGCTTTCCCAGGTGGAGCTGATCCAAAAGATCCTGACTACGCTACAAACCTCGAATAGATCCAACTCCTGGTATGACCCTGTCGAGAGCGAGAGCGACGTCCTCATCAAACTTGGCAGCTATTTCGAGCGCTTGCCTGAGCGGGTTATTCGTTCTGCCCTCTCGACCATCAGAGTCATCCGTGACGACCAGACGAGGCTGAGAGTCTTGATCCAATGGCTGCCTCTTTTGCCTCCCCGGCTTCGCCAGAGCGCCAAGAACAAGATGTTTGAGGCAATGGGACGCATCTCTCCCCGTGAGCAACTGGGGGGGGTGCAAGAAATCCTTCCCTATCTTCCCGCCTCATTGCAGGCGAAGGTCGTTCGGGCGACCCTGGAAGTCGTTCGAGCGATCTGGAACGAGGTACAGCAGGGGAAGTCGTCTCGCGCCTCTACCGGTTGGGGCGACGAGATTGGGACTGACGAGATGTGGGACGCTCGCACTGTTGCCCTTGCGCTGGTCTCTTTCCTTCCCTATCTTGAGGGGAGCGAACGTGAAGACGCGCTACAACTGGCTCTTAGCGCTACCCGCCGGGTCATCAGGGAAGAGAAGAAGGTCACGTCCGACCAGGATGGAGCACCGAGTTTTATTCAAGAAAGGGAGCAGCGCAGTATATGGGCGGGAGCGGTAATGCTCGATGTCCTGGCCTGTTTCCCAGAACCGCAACGCAGCCAGCTTTACCAGGAGTTGCTGACCGAGATCCAGAGCTTTAAAGGTTTATGGGGTCGAGCGCTGGCCCTGAGCGGATTGCTGTCAGTGCTTGCCCCGCCCCAATATGATGAGGTGGCCCAGAAAGCCTTGAGCGCTATCAGAAGGACGCGAGGCCCCGAGAGCCAGCTACAACTGCTGGAGGGCTTTATCCCTGCTGTTGCCGGGTCGTCGGTACTGGATGAGGCCCTGCAATTTGCTCTAGAAGCGATGTGGAAGACGGCCGTCAGCAGCGGCGAGAGAAGACGATTCTTTCTCAAGATCGTTGATCTGCTTCCCTTGGCAACGAGAGGGGTTCAGGTGCAGCAACTCTGGGAGGAGATCAGGCTGCATGAAAAGGGCGAGGAGAGAACGAACAGCCTCGCCTCTCTGGCTCCTTACGCCGATGCCGTCCTGCTCAATGAGATGCTTCCTTACGCCCGCCTGGTTGAAGACGACACTGATCGGTTGCAAGCACAGGTTGCCTTGAGTGCCTCTGCTAGCAGAGCACAGCAGGAAGAGATCCTGGCAGCTGTCAAAGCCATAGAAAACGTTGATCAGCGAGCAAGGCGACTGGCGCAAATGACCCCCTCCTTACCGGCTGAACTTCGGCGAGGCGCTTTGATCGATGCCCTCGCCGCCATGAAGAACATGCAAGACGTGTATGAGAGAGATAGACTCTTGAGATCGTTCGTCTCTGAATGCAGAGATGGTGGCTGTCTTGATGAAATCGTGGACATGTTGCTTGAGATCACTCCGGATTCGAGTCAGGCTGATCTGCTGGGCGTGGTGGCAAATCGGCTGGTCGCCATCGCGCCGGAGAAAGTGGTCGTCTTCCTGCAACGCTACCCGGTGGAGTGGAATGCCAGGATATGGGCGATCCTTGATCTGCCAGAAGAACTGCGCCCGCCAGACTGGATAGAGCGCATTGCGGATCTGAGCGTGCTGAAGTGGATCTTGCCCTCGCGCAAGCCAACTTTCTCACTGGCCTCGCTGCGGGAGATCGACAGGCGGATAGGCTCTTTCGAGAGTAGCAGAGACCAGATCCAGGCCATGATCGCTCTCCTGCCATTCTATCCATCAGACGAACGTGAAAAGGAGCAGCAGCGATTGCTTCAAGCTATCAGAGACTCTGCCGGAAACGAGGCACGGGAGTTTATCATCGCGCTGGCCCCGCACGTATCGGGGCAACACCTGCAAATCCTGTACAAGATGGTGCGATCGCTCAAGAGCCAGCAAAACCGCATGGAAGCCTTATTGGGGATAGTCGCCTTCCTGCCGAAGCAGCAGCGAGAGCTTGAGTTGCAGGATATCCTGACGAAGCTCGGTGGAAAGGGTGAGAACGATCAAAGGGCGCTCAGGATATACTTAAAAAAAGCCGCCCCTGCCCTCACCAGTACCACGATCCAACGGGCCGTCAGCCTTGCTCATACTATAAAGGATCAGTTTGAGGAGGGCGAGGTACTTATCAGCCTGATCCTCAGATTAACCGACCTGAGATTATTTGAGGAGGCGATGAAAGAAGTGCAGACGCTCTCTTGGGTGTCACCCAGCGCCTATGCCTATGAAGACGAGATACCCAAGTATGCAGGGTACTTTCAATTAGCCATCAAGCTGGCGGAAATGGATGAACCGGATCTCGCGCTTCAGCTTTTGCGCTCGCTCGACGAACGATCCAACACGCGCAACGATCTGGCAATCAGGCTGGCGGAGATCCTGGCCCGATCCGGCCACATCGAAAAGGCTTGGGACACAGTCTGGTTATACCATCAGGAGAAGCAACCAGCTCCTGTCCTGGCGCAAATAACGCCCTTCCTGCTCAGACAGGAGCCAGCTACCTTCTTCCCTCTCTTCCACAAGACTCTCAAACGCTCGATAATCCTGCCCCGCCAGGGCCTCCTGGCTACGATTGGTGCTCTCGCCCCCGTCATCGCCGTGCTGGGCGGTCCTGATGCTGTGCAGGCTACATTACAGGCGATACGGGATGTTGGCCATTGGTGGCCATGACAGTTACGCGGCTTGCTGGTATGCCTCCTCGCCCCAGTAGCAGGCATAGATCCAGATGGTAATAAGCGCGAAGAGTGGTTATTGTAAATCCCAGAACTCTGCGGGAGAAATTGGTACTGAGATCTGGCTGGACAAGTACCTGGACAAACGGGGTTTCGGCAAGGGAGCGACCCGCAGAGTTATACTACTTTCTCCCACAGAGTTCTGGGATTTACACCTTGGTTTTGCCATAAATTCGTCCATCCCCTGCGTTTTATCTTTTATTCCTCTGTCATCACGTATTCGTTGTAACCGCATTGCAAGGCTAATTGATAAGCTTGCTGTGCCTCGGTGTTCCGTTCCAGGTGGGTAAGGGCATCGGCTTTTCCTCGGTGAGCCAGAACATTCTCGGGATCGAGATTGATGGCCTGTTGAAAAGCCCCAAGCGCCTCCTGATACTGGCTGAGTTGAAAGAAAGCGTAGCCTTTACCAACATAGGCATTCGCGTTCCTTGGTTCAAAGCGGATAAGGTGCTCCTCCGCATTCAAGATATCCTGATAAACCCTCTGCTTATTCAGAGCCTTCTCTTTGCCGATAACTGATAGGGGTGATCTCAGGCTCAAGGCTCGGTCGTAGGCTTTAACGGCTTCTCCATACCAGTGAAGATTCTCAAGGAGAAGATTTCCCTTGTTGTGGTAAGCCATTGCCAGGTTGGGATCGAGACGAATAACCTGATTATAGATTGCCAGTGCAGCATCATAACGTGCAAGGTGCCGTAAAGCCACACCTTTATATAGCAGCACCTTTGTATCCCTGGGTTGCAAGGCAGATGCAATCTCACAAGCTGCTACTACCGCCTGGTGACGTGAGCGTTGATAAAATCGCTCGGCGGCAGATAGATAACCCTTTGCAATGGCCAGGCGGAAATCAGAGGGAACAGCGACATACTCCTCGCGGTGGCCGAATATCTCTGTGTGCCTATCCCGATCAAAGATTTTTTGCTGACAGGCGATGAGTTTGTCAATGAAGAGAGGAACCGCTTCAGCGTTGATACTTGCCGCCTGCTCATAGAGAGCAATCGCAGATGAATACTCTCCGCGATGGTAGAAACCGTTTCCTCCGCAGGGGTATATGAGTTGCGCGGGCACCAGATAATCCCTAGTAATATAAAAATATCCCTTACTTTCGGCTGATTGCTGAAAGACAGCTAACGCTTTCTCAAAGTCGTAAGGAGTCTTTTGGGCGTTCGCAAGATCGGGAAGGGCGTGAAACGCCCGTTCATAAGCTGCAAATACTTCTTGAGAAGGACGACCGGTCTGGTTGAGCACGAGACCCTTGCCTATCCAGGCAGGGGCATTCTGGGCATCCAGTTGGATGGCTTTCTCATAGGCGGCCAGTGCCTCTGGATAATGTGCAAGATGGCAAAGCACGCTCCCTTTATTGGTACACAGGGCAGCATCATCGTGAACAAGGCGCAAGGCCTGTTCGTAAGCTGAGAGAGCTTCCTGATACTGTCCGCTTTCATGAAAGACCAGACCCTGCCCGATCAGGGCCATAACGTTATTTGGATCAAGGCGCAGAGCCTGCTCATAAGCTGCCAGCGCTTCTGGATAGTGTGCCAGCTTGTAGAGGGCGAAACCGGTACAGGTATGAGCGAGTGTACTCTGGGGATCAAGTTGAGCGGCCTGCCGATTCCAGGTGAGATCAACATGCTCCCGCAAGCAGAAGCGCAGACGTAGCCGGTAGGCTGTGAGAGACTTCACACCGCTGTAGCTTTCGACGTTGCTATACCAATTGCCTGAGCTCCACTTTTCTTCCTCGGGAAATTCGAGGTATGTCTCAACCTGACGGACCTCATCCTTGCTATTGACTTCCCGGTCTAACAGATCTAATCTCCGCCTGCGATACTTGTGTTTGAATCGCTCACGATAGACAATCGGTTCAAGACGCCTGGCTTGTTCCTCAAGATGTCGAGCTTGCTTCTCAAAACGGCTGGCTTGCATTTGGATTGCCTCGGCCTCTGCAACGCGCCCGATTTCATACAACGTGTTACTCTTCCCCAGATAAGCATAAACATTCGTGGGATCGAGGTGGATGGCCTGCTCATACGCGATCAGGGCCTCTTCATACTGTCGGGCAAAGCGCGCCATATAGTCCTCATCACCGAGAACCGCGAGGTGCTCAAGATAATAGCCAGAGAAGAGATGCCCCTTAAAAAGCTCCCATGCCTCTTTGTGGCGTTTGAGCCGGAGCAAAGTATAGCCTTTTTCGAGCCAATAGCCGCCATAGCTCTGGCTGGCCAGGCGATGAGCCTCCTCAAAAACCACGAGGGCTTCCTCATAGCATGCGAACTGGTAGAGGGCAAGCCCTTTCTGAGCGTGAGCATGAGCGTTGGTGGGATCACGGCGCACCGCTTCATCACATTCGATCAATGTTTGTGTGCTGCTGATGCTCATCCTCTCCTTTTCCTGTGCCCATATGACTTCTCTGATCGCTTTTTCAAGAGTCACCAACGCGTAAAGCGCCGTGCCTTTGCCGATATATGCCTGGGTATCCCACGGATTACGTTGCAGAACCTGTTCAAAGGCAGCCAGCGCTTTTTCGTACTTGTGATCTTGGAGATAGGCTACACCCTCCTGATACAGGGCCAGGGGAGAACGAGAATCGCGAGAGAAAGCCTGGAGATAGGCATTGAAGGCCTCTCGATCCTGTTTGAAATGTCGGAAAACGAAACTCTTGCCATAATAACCCTCAGCCTGAGCCGGGTCTAGTTTCGTGGCCTGTTCGTAGGCAAGAAGGGCAGCTCCATACCGTTTGAGGTGATACAGTGTCTGACCCTTGCCACACAGAGCGGAATAAGAAGTCGGGTCCTGGGCAAGCTCTTGCTCATAGGCCTCCAAGGCTTTCTCGTACTCCTCCTGAGGCTGCATCGGAGAGGTACCGTTTGCTGTTTGCAAGCGAAATAACACTTCCTGCGTGGGTTCCGGCGCAACGTTTGCCGCCTGCTGGGTAAGCGCTATCGCCAAGGTTGGGTTCACTGCAAAGGAAGGTCCGTTCAACGGATCATGTGGCAGAATCATTGATGGCCGAAACAGCGCCGTCCCGTCTATCATGCGTTGCAGCGCATCTTTCACTTCTGCCATGGTTGTTGGCCTGTTGGCAGGGTCCAATGCCACCATCTGTGCAATCAGTGATGCAAGCTGGGCGGGCTGCTGGATGGACAAGGTCGTAAAGAGAAAGGGATTGGTGGCTGGATGCGTCCCGCTCAGGAGATGGTAAAGCGTGGCTCCCAGACTATAAATATCAGAGCGCACCGTCGTTTGCGCAGTGCCATGCTGTTCTGGAGCAGCATAACCTGGTGAAAGAAATACAAAAGTATCCTGGCTTTTGCCTGGCGTGAACAGGCGCGCAATTCCAAAATCAATCAGAGAGGTCCGACCGTCGGGCGCAATCATTATATTGGCCGGTTTCAGGTCGCGGAAGATCATGGGCGGCCGGCGCAGATGCAGGTAATGCAGTACGTCGGCAAGCTGAAGGCCAATCTTGAGTACGTCGTCTATCGACAACCGCCCACCGCGCCGTTGCAGGTAGTCTTGCAATGTCTCACCTTCAATGAACTTCATTACCAGGAACCAGTTCGCAGCCTCCTCAAAGTAATCATATATATCAGGAATGCTTGGATGACCTGGATGGTTCAGGCTTGCCAGCCGCAGCGCCTCCGCCTGAAAAAGCTGGGTGAAGTGCTGAAGGTCCGCTGCTGATACCCGACCTGCCGGACTCATCACCTTCACCGCTACCGGGCGATTCAAGCGGATATCTTGCGCTTTGTAGACTGCACCCATACCGCCGCTGCCGAGTAACTCACCCAATCGGTATTTATTTGCTACCTGCCGACCAGAAAGTGGTCCCTGTTTTGCCATACACGCTTCCTTTTCTTCAAAGAGATGTGAGAGTATATTAGATCATTCACTGTACAGTAGCCCTCTGAACGTTCGGTTAGATCTGGTCAGAAAGTCTCCAGGCGCTTTCTCGCTTGACCCAGCGTAACCCTTGATTTGGGGTAGTGGTCGTGCGTTTTGGGTGCGAGGGGAACTTCACACGTCCGCCTTTCGGTGGGATATCTCTCACCGCTAGACAGGTTGGACACTCAAAGTGGGAAACTCCGGCTTCTCTGATTTGAGCGAGCGTTATCGCAATGACCTCAGTAAAAGAACAACCAATGGCTTTGCGCACTGAGGAAGCGGCTGTTTCCCCAACAGGATCACGTTCTGGGGCGCGCTGACCCACGCGAGGTTTGCTGGGTTTGGGAGCAACTTGTGGCATGGGCAGTGTTACCGAGGCAGGATTCGCGATCTCGCCTGCCCGGCCAGCAGATGACACTCCAGGTACGCTCCCAGGCGTCGGTTCCGGTTTCCCGTTTGTGGCTTTTGCAGACTTTTTCACCAGCACCTGAAACTGTTTGGCACTTTCGCTATCATGGAGCGCCACTTTGTGTTCGCCGGCGCGAGCTTCCATTTCCAAACTGAGTCGCCTGGCCGGATGAGGCATGGTTCGCGTGAGGATATCCTCGGTCAGGCTGGTCCCTTTCTGGACCAGGGTTGCCGCTACTGCATCAACCAGCCAGTCTTTCAAGACCCCAACGCATCCAACACTGCCCTCGGCAAACCACCGCCAGCGTGCGAGATGCGTATTCAGATCACATGCCAGCGGAACCCGTTCCAGCAAATATTTCAGCGCTGCCACAAAGGCGGTGCGTTCTTCTTTGTTCTCCATGTGATAGCGGGCAAAATGAATATCGCGCCCACGACGAGCGAGTTGCC
>Ga0137372_10006245_pt1 | contig 11570 bp, 10 predicted proteins | sample SagtaG_6_FD_104911 | JGI IMG/M metagenome (GOLD analysis project Ga0137372, IMG submission 104911) | Vadose zone soil microbial communities from Sagehorn Ranch, Mendocino, California, USA - Sage1_R_60_16 metaG | ecosystem: Environmental > Terrestrial > Soil > Vadose zone | place: USA...
CAGCCAGAAGGCGGCGGAGGACGAAGACCGCGCCCGCAAGCGCGAGGACCTCTTCAGCCGGCTCGGGGTCGGCGACCAGGTCACCGGCACGGTGTCTGGCCTCACCAGCTACGGGGCCTTCGTGGACATCGGCGGGGCGGACGGCCTGATCCATATCTCGGAGCTCTCCTGGGACCGCGTCTCGCGGGTGACCGACGTCCTCCAGCTCGGCGAGCAGGTGAGCGTCAAGGTGATCAAGCTCGACCCCGACCAGAACCGCATCTCGCTGTCGCTGCGCCAGCTCCAGCAGGACCCCTGGGAGCGCCTGGTCAACACCATGCCGGTGGGCTCGGTGGTCGAGGGCACCGTCACCAAGACCAAGAAGTACGGCGCCTTCCTGCAGGTGCTGCCCGGGATCGAGGGATTGCTCCATATCTCCGAGCTGTCCTGGGACCACGTCGAGAAGACCGAGGACGTCCTCAAGGTGGGGGAGGTGGTGCAGGTCAAGGTGATCGGCATCGACACCGCCCGCCGCCGGGTCTCGCTCAGCCTGAAGCAGCTCTCCAACGCGCCCGCCGGCTACACGGCGCGGCCGGAGCGGGCGGCCGCCTACGACTACGAGGACGAGGACGAGTAACCGGAGCTGACTGAGGGCCGGCCTGCGGGGCCGGCCCTTTTATGCCCGCCCCAGGTCGCGGAGGCGCTGGGGCGCGGTGGGGTCGAAGGGGTAGCTGTCCTTGGCTGCCTGGTAGGCCCGGCGCGCCTCGGCCAGGTGGCCGGCGGTGCGCTCGGCATCGCCGAGCTCGATCAGGAAGGAGTAGTCGTAGTCGCCGAGGTCGCGGGCCCGCCGCAGCTCGGCCAGGCCGCGCGGGCTGTTGGGACCCAGCTGCTCGCCCAGGGCCTGGTGGTACCGGGCCTGGAGGGGGTCGAGGGTCACCGCCTGGGTGGACCGCCCGCTCCGGTAGGCGACGTCCGCGAAGAGCGGCGGGACCGCCAGCGCGAGGGCCACCCCGACCGCCGCCGCGGCCAGCAGCCAGCGCCCCTGGCCGCGACCGGGCCGCGCCGCCGGGCCCTCCGCCGCCGGGCCCTGGGCCGCCGCCCAAGCCAGACCGGCCAGGGCGTAGAAGGCGCCCGTCGCCGGCGCCCAGTCGAAGTTGAGGACCGACCAGGCGGCGTAAGCCAGACAGGCGCCGGCGGCTCCCGATACGCCTCGCGTCCCGCGCCAGCAGGCCCCGCCGACGCGCAGCCAGAACAGCGACCACAGCCAGACAGCGGCCAGCCCGCCGGCCAGGCCCTGCGCCACCAGCAGGTCGAGGGGCTGGTCGTGGATGCGGTCGAAGGTGTTGCCCGGCTCCCAGTCCGCTGTCTGGAAGCGGCCGAACACGAGGCCGGTCGCCTCCTCGCCCCAGCCGGTCAGGGGCCGGGCGGCGACCATCCGCAGGGAGTCGGACCAGACCCCGAGGCGCGCCGTCCCGGTGTCCTGGTTGAGGTGGCGCAGCGGTGACAGCAGCAGGACCAGGACCGCGACCGCCACCGCGGCCACGGCCAGGCCGGCGGTGGCCCGCCGCCAGCGGGCCGGCGAGAAGACGGCCAGGGCGAGCACGGAACCCGCGACCGCCCCCAGCCAGCCGGCACGGGAGACGGAGAGGTAGAGCCCGGCCCCCAGCGGGATCGCGGTCAGCAGCCAGGGCCAGGCCTGGAGCCCCAGCTGCACGGCGGCGGGGATCGCCATCGCCAGCAGTCCCCCGAGCAGTCCGGGTTGGCCGAGGTTGCCGTCCGGCCGGTCCAGCTGGTGGCCGGCGGCCTGGAACACGGCCTCCGCGCCGGCGACGCAGCAGCCGGCCACGAAGAGCCGCAGGACCCGGGTCCGCGCCCGCGGGCGCCAGCCGAGCGCGGCCGTGCCCGCGAAGATTCCCAGGTAGGCCAGCCGCACGACCAGCGACTCGTAGCGTGTGTAGGCGCCGGCCAGGGACAGCCACGGGTTGACGGAGAAGGCCGCGGCCAGCGCCGCCGCTCCGGCCACCGCCAGCAGCGGCCAGCGCAGCGGCCGCAGGGACGCCCAGCCCGGCCCCCCGACCGCCAGCGCCGCCACCGGCAGCAGCACCCCGAACCCGACCACCAGGGCCACCCGGGGCAGGATGAAGAGGTCGACCGCGGTGGGCAGCCAGACCACCGGTAGCAGGCCACAGAAGACCGCCGGCAGCCACTCGGCGAGGGCCACCGGGAACGACCCGAGACCACCCCCTGAGGCGTTCTCTTCACGTTCGCGGGAGCCGCTCAGAACCTTTACTCGTATTTGAAATGAGCCTTCTCAGGCCAGGGTTATAGTAGGGACCGCGGCAGCCGGCGCCGGTGGGCCGGGAAATCAGGATTCGAGGAGGTGCGCCCGACTAGCGCCAGAGGTCTCAGGAGGAAGGTAGGTCTTGTATCCATTTGAACGCTTTACCGAGCGAGCCAAGAAGGTACTGACGCTCGCCCAGGAAGAAGCAGAGCGCTCACACCACAGCTATATCGGTACGGAACACCTCCTGCTCGGGCTGCTGCGCGAGGGCGAGGGGCTGGCGGCCAAGGTCCTCAACAACCTTGGCGTCGAGATCGGCAAGGTCCGGCAGACGATCGAGTCGGTCCTCGGCCGCAACGAGCGGATCATCATCCAGCAGATCATCCCGACCTCGCGCGTCAAGAAGGTGATCGAGATCTCCTTCGAAGAGGCGCGCCGGATGGGCCACAACTACGTCGGCACCGAGCACCTGCTGCTCGGCCTCCTGATCGAAGGCGAGGGGATCGCCGCGCACGTCCTCGAGGACCTGGGCGCGACCCTGGACAAGGTGCGGGCGGAGATCGAGCGGCTGCTGCACGACAGCACCGTCGACGACGCCGAGCCGACCCCCAAGAAGCCGTCCAAGACGCCGCTCCTCGACCAGTTCGGCAGGGACCTGACGGAGCTCGCGCGCAAGAACCAGCTCGACCCCGTGATCGGGCGCGAGATGGAGATCGAGCGCGTCATCCAGATCCTCAGCCGGCGCACCAAGAACAACCCGGCGCTGATCGGCGAGCCGGGCGTGGGCAAGACCGCGATCGCGGAGGGCCTCGCCCAGCAGATCGTGCTCGGCAACATCCCGGAGTCGCTGCTCAACAAGCGGGTGCTCACCCTCGACATGGGCGCATTGGTGGCGGGCACCAAGTACCGCGGTGAGTTCGAGGAGAGGCTCAAGAAGATCCTGGACGAAATCCGGAGCAGCCGCGAGGTGGTGCTCTTCATCGACGAGCTGCACACCCTGGTCGGCGCCGGCGCCGCCGAGGGGGCGATCGACGCCGCCAACATCCTCAAGCCCGCGCTGGCGCGCGGCGAGATCCAGTGCATCGGCGCCACCACGCTCAACGAGTACCGCAAGTACATCGAGAAGGACGCCGCGCTGGAGCGCCGCTTCCAGCCCGTCTTCGTCGACCAGCCGACGCTGGAAGAGACGATCGACATCCTGCACGGCATCAAGCCGCTGTACGAGAAGCACCACCGCGTCACGATCACCGAGGCGGCGGTCAAGAGCGCGGCCGTGCTCAGCGACCGCTACGTCAGCGACCGCGCGCTGCCCGACAAGGCGATCGACCTGATCGACGAGGCGAGCGCGCGCGTGCGCATGAAGCTCACCACCACGCCCGACGACCTCAAGGACCTGCAGAAGGACATCAAGCGGCTGCAGGCCGACAAGGAAGACGCGATCGCGCACCAGGACTACGAGACCGCGGCCTCGATCCGGGACAAGGAGAAGAAGCTCAAGGAAAAGTACGCGCAGAAGGAGCAGTCCTGGCGCGACAAGCTCGGCGAGACGGTTCCCGAAGTTTCCGAGGAGCACATCGCGCAGATCGTCGCCGCCTGGACCGGCGTGCCCGTGTCACGGCTGGTCGAAGAGGAGACCAGCCGCCTGCTCCGCATGGAGGAGGAGCTGCACAAGCGCGTGGTCGGCCAGCAGGACGCCATCCAGACCGTCAGCCAGGCGGTCCGCCGGGCGCGGGCCGGTCTCAAGGACCCGCGCCGCCCGATCGGCTCCTTCATCTTCCTGGGCCCCACCGGCGTCGGTAAGACCGAGCTTGCCCGGGCCCTGGCCGAGTACATGTTCGACACCGAGGATGCCCTCATCCGGCTCGACATGTCGGAGTTCATGGAGCGCCACACCACCGCCCGGCTGGTCGGATCGCCGCCCGGCTATGTCGGTTACGACGAGGGCGGCCAGCTCACCGAGGCCGTCCGCCGAAGGCCGTACAGCGTGATCCTCTTCGACGAGATCGAGAAGGCGCACCCCGAAGTCTTCAACATGCTGCTCCAGATCCTGGAGGACGGCCGGCTGTCGGATGCCAAGGGCAAGGTCGTCAACTTCGCCAACACGCTGCTCGTGATGACGTCCAACCTGGGCCTCCGCGACATCAACCAGGCGCAGACCGCGCTCGGCTTCCAGGCCAGCCTGGCGGAGGGGGAGACCGACGTCGACCGCCGCCACAAGCTGATGAAGGAGAAGATCGACGAGGAGCTGAAGCGGATGTTCCGCCCCGAGTTCCTGAACCGGGTGGACGGCATCATCACGTTCAAGCCGCTCAGCAAGGAGCAGATCCGCGAGATCGTCGAACTCCAGCTCAACCGCCTGATGAAGCACCTGCGCGAGCAGGAGATCGAGATCGAGATCACCGACGCCGCCAAGGACCGCCTCGGCGAGGAGGGCTTCGACAAGATCTACGGGGCGCGTCCTCTGCGCCGCGTGATCACCAACCGGATCGAGGACCAGCTGTCCGAAGCGCTGCTCCGCAACCAGATCTCGCGCGGCGACACCGTGATGGTCGAGGTCGACCCCGATTCGGACGGCTTCACGTTCAAGCCCAAGCCGGGCGCCAAGAAGGTCGCACCGGCAGGCTCGGCCGCCGAGTAGAGAAAGGACCTCCCCGCGAAGTCGGGGAGGGGTCTGAGGGCGGTGTCCTCCCCGCGAAGTCGGGGAGGTACCTCCTGGCGGAGCCAGGAGGGGGAGGGGTCTGAGGCGGCGGTCCCCTCCGGCCGGCTCCGCCGGCCACCCAGCGGGAGGACTTTCTACGTGACCTTGGCGCAGCCGGCGCACTTAACCAACCACTCCAGGGCTCCCGTCAACAGGGAGCCCTGGCCGGTTGGTTCCAGGACCAGGTCCAGGCGATCGCCGGTCGCCTGCGCGTCGACGACCCGGAAGCGCCGCTGGTCGGGCTGGAACCACCACACCCACGCCCGCAGCGACCACTTGTCGATGACGCAGTTCTGGACCTGTACGTCGTCCGTGCACTGCGTCACGAACCAGGCGGGCAGGATGCGCGCCCACTCTTCGGTGGAAGGCCAGGCCGGGCGGGGCGCCAGCACCAGGTCGAGCACCTCGCGGACGCGCTCCAGCGCCTCCTCCGCGCCCCGGTTGCAATCCGCGGCGAGGGTTATCCCGTCACTCAAATCATCGAGTAGCCGCCGTTGACCGACAGCGTCTGGCCGGTGATGTAGGAGGCCTGCTCGGACGCCAGGAAAAGCACCGCCGGGGCCACATCCTCGGGCGTCCCCAGCCGCCGCAGCGGGTAGGACCTGGCCACCTTCTCGAGGACCTCGGGTGTGAACTGGGTGCCCTGGTCGCCCGCCCACAAGGATTCCGCGCCCGAGGTCTCGGGGCGGCCGGGCACGAAGCCCGGACAGACCACGTTGAGCGTGATCCCGTGCTTGCCGACCTCGCGTGCGATCGCCTTTGACATCGCGATCACCCCCGCCTTGGTGCCCGAGTAGACGGCTTCGCGCCACTCGCCGACCCGGCCCGCGTCGGAGGAGATGGAGACGATGCGCCCGCGGCTGCGCTCGATCATGCCGTCGAGCACGGCGCGGGTGCAGTTGATGAACCCCCACATGTCAATCGCGATCTCCTTCTCCCACTCGGCACGCGGCTTGTCGACGAAGAGTCGGTCCACGGTCCAGCCCGCGCAGTTGACGAGCACGTCGACGCCGCCGAAACGCGAACCGGCGGCCGCCGCCATCGCCTGGGCCGACTCCCAGGAGGTCACGTCGGTGACCTGGACCTCGACCCCCGGCCCGGCCTCGGCCGCCGTCTGGCGGGCGCGCGCCTCGTCGAGGTCCGCGATCAGCACCCGGGCGCCCTCGGCCGCGAAGCCGATCACGATCGCGCGGCCGATGTTGGAGGCGCCGCCGGTGACCACCACCGACCGGCCGCGCAGGCCTAGGTCCAAGGGCTCACGCGGAGGCCGCGGACTGCATCTCGGCCAGCGGCAGCGCGAACCTGAAGGCGCTGCCCCTGCCGGCGGCGATCAGGGCCAGTGACAATATGCAGAGGCCGGCGAAGATGACGCCCTCCGGGCGCCCTTCAAGTGCGCGGGGCCGGACCCAAAGGGCCCAGTCGCGCCGTCCCCAACTCGGCTCCGCCACGGCCACAAGATATCCGATGGTCGATACCACTCCGAACCTACCGCTGAGCTACGTGGAGCACCACGCGACCGTGGGCGGTGACCCCCCGGCGCTGATCGACGGCGAGCGCACAGTCGGCTTCGCGGAGCTCCGCGACCGTGCGCTGATGGCTGCGGGACGCCTGCTGCGGGGAGGGGTCGCGCCCGGCGAGGTGGTCGGCCTCCAGCTCGCCAACGTGTGGGAGTACCCGGTCCTCGAGCTGGCGCTGCCGCGGGTGGGCGCGATCGTGCTGCCGCTGCCTCTCAACCTCGGCACCGCCGAGATCCGCCAGGCGCTGGCGGCCACCGGCGCCCGCCGCATCGTCCGCGGCGAGGAGGCGGCGGCGCTCTGTGCCGACCCCGGCCCGGGCGAGCCGTTGCCGGATCTGCCGGCGCCAGACGCCGATCCCGACCGGGTGGTCGAGATCGCCCTCACCTCGGGCACCACCGGGATGCCCAAGCTGGCCTCCCTCCACGCCGGCCTCAAGCAGGCCACCTTCGAGCGCTTCGTCAAGCGGCTGGGGATGACCGGTGGCGATCGGGTGCTGGTGATGTCACCGCTCACCCAGGGGATCGGCGGCATGTGCCTCTACGGCCTGCGCGCCGGGGCGGCGCTGGTGATGCTCGGCCAGCCCGGTTTCGACGCCGCCCACACCCTGCGCACGGCCGGCCGCACCCGTGCCACGCTGCTCGTCGGGGTACCTACAAATGTGTTCCGGATGCTGGACTCGCCGGTGCTCGCCGAGGTCGACCTGGCTGCCGCCCGCTGCACGGCGGTCGCCGGGGCGCCGATGCCGCCCGCTCTGGCCGGCGGCTGGGAGTCGCGGACCGGATCCCGGGTGGTGTCCTTCTACGGGACGATGGATGCCGGCCAGCTGGCCGTCGGCTCGCCGGACGACCCGCCGGAGAAGCGCTGGCACACGGTCGGCCGGCCCCACGAGGGCGTCGAATGGATGATCACCGGCGAGGGCGAGATCTGCATGCGCGGGCCCACCGTGCAGCGCCGGTATTGGGGCGAGGAGTCAGGCCCGCTGGCGGCGGACGGCTGGGCGCATCTGGGGGACCTCGGCTTCGTCGACGAGGACGGCTACCTGCACGTCGTCGGGCGGCTGAAGGACACCATCATCCGGGGCGGCACCAACATCAACCCCCATGAGGTCGAGGACCACCTGCGGGCGCACCCGGGCGTGCGCGACGCCTGCGTCATCGGCCGTGCCGACGCCGATCTCGGGGAGCGGGCGGTGGCCTTCGTGGTGGGGTCGGTGACGCTCGAAGAGCTCCGCCGGCACCTGGAGGCGCGCGGCGTCGCCAGGTACAAGTGGCCGGAATTCGTGGAGCTGGTCGACGAGCTGCCCCTCACGGGGCCGGGCAAGGTCGACCGCCGGCTGTTGAAGGAGAGGGCGAGTGCCGAGAGTCCGCTGCGCTGACATCGAGACCGCGTGGTACGAGGTGGGGCGGGCCGCCAGTCCCGAGGCACCGCCGCTGGTGCTGGTCCACGGGCTGGCGGACGACCACCGCGCCTGGCGGCTGGCGCTGCCCCGCCTGGCCATGCGGCACCGGGTCCTGCTGTACGACCTGCGGGGTCTCGGCAACTCCTCGCTGGGCGCCGCGGACGGCACGCTCGGCCAGTTGGCCGCCGACCTGGTGGGCCTGCTAGACGCGCTGGACATCGAGCGCGCCCACCTCTGCGGCTTCTCGCTGGGCGGGACGATCGTGATGCGGGCCGCCATCGACCATCCCGACCGCGTCGCCCGCCTGCTGCCGGTGGCGACCTCGAGCCGGGTCGGCCGGTCGGCGGCCGAGTGGTACGCGGCGCGCGCCGAGATGGTGCGCACCCACGCGCCCGAGCTGCGGTCCACTCTCGAGCAGGACACCCGCGACGTCTATTCCAACGCTCCCGACCAATTCGCCGAAGGCTGGCTGATCCGCGACCAGTCGACGGCCGACCCCCGCGGCTACGGCAACGCTTGCTCGGCGATGGCGGCCCTTGGCTCCCAGGCGCTGGACCCCGAGCTGCCGCGCATCGGCGCGGAGACGCTGGTCGTCTGCGCCGACGGCGACCGGCTCTGCCCGCCCCGCGCCGCCGAGATCATCCGGGACGGCATCCCGGGTTCCCGGCTGGTGATGATCCAGACCTGTGGCCACCCCATCCCGGTGGAGAAGCCGGACCAGCTGGCGGGCCTGATCCTGGATTTCCTGCAGTGATCCTGGTCACCGGGGCCACCGGCTACGTGGGCAGTCACCTGCTGGCCCGCCTGGCGGCGCACGCGGAGCCGGCGCGCGGCCTGGTCCGCAGCGCGGACGCCCGCCTCCCGGCCGGCGTGGAGGCGGTGCGGGGCGACATCACCGGAGCCGGCACCCTGGCCGCCGCCCTGGACGGCGTGGAGACCGTCTTCCACGCCGCAGCCATCACCGGCGATCGCAAGGAGCCGTACCGCGGGGCTTACGACCGCGTCAACCGCCTGGGCACCGAGAACCTGGTGGCGGCGGCCCGCAAGTCCGGCGTCAAGCGCCTGGTGGCGATGTCCGGCCTGGGCTGCCGGCCGGCGCCGGCCGGCACCTACATGGCGACCCGGTGGGGGATGGAGGAGGCCGTGCGCAGCGGCGGCATCCCCTACGTGATCCTGCAGCCATCGGTGCTCTTCGGTCCGCACGCGCCCTTCGTGAGCGCGCTCGCGAACCTGGCCCGGCGCTCGCCCGTGCTGCCGGCGCTGGGTGGCGGCGGCACCCGCTTCCAGCCGCTGTGGATCGAAGACCTGGTCACCTGCCTGGTCGCCAGCCCCGCCAAGGACGACCTGCTGGGCGCATCTCACCCGCTGGGCGGCGCCGAGATCCTGACCTTCAAGGAGATCCTGGGGGTGATCACGAGCGCGCTGGGCAAGCGGCGCCTGGTGGTGCCGCTGCCGCTGGCGGTGGCGCGCCTGCAGGCCCGCCTCCTGGTCGCGATGCTCCCCAAACCTCCCCTGACCCCGGCCGCCATCGAGCTCTTCAGCTTCGAGAACGCAACCGACCTCGACTCCGTGGAACGCCGCTTCGGCTTCCAGCCCAGGGGCTTCCGCGAAGACCCGGGGGTCTGAAAGCCCGCTCAGTTCGCCCCGGGGCCGCGCTGCGGCCCCGGCATCCCCTCTGCCCGCCCGGCCAGAGGGGGCCCCCGGCGTTTAGCCCTTGAGCCAGCTCTCCACGCCGCCGGCCAGCTTGGCCGGCGTGGTCTGGCTCTTGATCAGGTACTCCAGGGCGCCCAGCTTGAGCCCGCGCTCGACCAGCTCTTTCTCCGAGTAGTTGGACAGGATCACGACGGGCACCTCCTTGGTGCGCTGGTCGTTGCGCAGCGCCTCGAGCACCGCCAGCCCGTCCAGCTTGGGCAGCCGGATGTCGAGGAAGATGATGTCGGGCGGCGCCGACGTGGCCATCTGGATGGCCGCCTCGCCGTCGACCGCGACCTGCACCTGGTACCCGTCTAACTCGAGCTTCAGCTTGTACATCTGGGCGACCGAGGGGTCGTCCTCGACGAACAGCACCCTGACGTCATCTTCTTGCGGGGTCGACACGGCACGCATTGTTACAGCAGGGGGTACCCCTGTGCAGCATCGGCTAGCCTGAACAGCCTTGAAGCTGGCCATCAGCATCGGCATCAGTCCCCGGCAATCGTTCGCCAGCTGGCGGGAGCTGGCCGCCGAGCTGGAGGCGAGCGGGGTCGAACGGCTCTGGCTGATCGATTCCCAGATCGCCATGAAGGACGTCTACGCCGGCCTCTACCTGGCCGCGCTCGCCACCCGGAGGATGGAGCTGGGCACCGGCGTCACCAACCCGCTGACCCGGCACCCGACGGTCACCGCCAACGCCATCGCCGCCCTCTCCGAGCTCTCCGGCGGCCGCGCCCTGCTCGGGGTCGGGGCAGGTGACTCGGCGGTCTATGGAGTGGGCTGGAAACCGGCCCGGGTGGCCGAGGTGGAGGCGGCGCTGGGCTTCTTCCGCTCCGTCCTCGACGGTCGCGACGGCGACTGGGAGGACCGCAGCTACCGGCTGCCCCACCTGGCGGCGCCGGTGCCCCTCCACCTCGCCACCTCGCAGCGGCGGATGTGCGCGCTGGCCGGCCGGCTCTGCGACGGGGTGATCCTGATGGGGCCAGCGGAAGCCGGCTTCGTACGCCGCCAGGTGGGGTGGGTGGAGGCCGGGATCGCGGAGGCGGGCCGCCGCCGGGAGGAGGTCGAGATCAACCTCATGACCACGCTCTCGGCGCGCGACGACCCCGCGCAGGCGCTCGACGACGTGCGTTCGTGGGCCAGCACCGAGGCCCGGCTGATCGCCGGCTTCGCCGAGTTCCCGCCCTCCTTGAAGCGCTTCCGCGGGGAGATCGAGCGCGCCCGGGCCGGCTACGACTACTCCCAGCACCTCTCCACCCACGCCGGCCACCAGGGCGCGGTCGGCGACGAGCTGGCGCGCACCCTGGCCGTGGCCGGCACCGCCGAGGAGTGCAGCCGGCGGGTGGCCGAGCTGGTGGCGACCGGCATCGACGGCTGCATCTTCCCGCTGCTGGGCGGTGGCCGCGCGGAGCGTCTCCGGGTGCTCAAGGAAGTGCTGGCGCAGGCGGTCTCGTGAAGTCCGCCGCTTTCGAGTACCGCCGCCCGGAATCCTTGGAGGAGGCCCTCGACCTGCTGGCCGAGTACGGCGACGAGGCCAAGCCGCTGGCCGGCGGCCAGTCGCTGATCCCCCTGCTGGCGATGCGGCTGGCGCAGCCGGCGATGCTGGTCGACCTCGACCGGGTGCCCGGCCTGAAGGAGGTCGGGGGCGGCCGGATCGGCGCCATGGCCACCGAAGCGCGACTGGAAAGGGAGACCGACCTCCCGGGGGTGGTCAAGGCCGCGCTGCCTCACATCGGCCACTTCCAGGTCCGGACCCGGGGCACGGTCGGCGGCTCGGTCTGCCACGCCGATCCCGCCGCCGAGTGGCCGGCGCTGGTGCTCCTGCTGGGCGCGATCCTGCACGTGCGCTCGAAGCGCGGCGAGCGGCGGCTGGCGGCTGCTGACTTCGTGGTCGGTCCCCTGATGACCGCGCTGGAGCCGGACGAGCTGCTGGTCGCCGTTGAGCTACCCGCGGTCGCGGGCGGCTTCGGGTTTGCCGAGGTGGAGCGGCGCGGCGGCGACCAG
>Ga0137372_10006247_pt1 | contig 11567 bp, 16 predicted proteins | sample SagtaG_6_FD_104911 | JGI IMG/M metagenome (GOLD analysis project Ga0137372, IMG submission 104911) | Vadose zone soil microbial communities from Sagehorn Ranch, Mendocino, California, USA - Sage1_R_60_16 metaG | ecosystem: Environmental > Terrestrial > Soil > Vadose zone | place: USA...
CACCGGCAGTAAAACAGAAAGAAAAGGACTAGACGAAGCGTTATCCCACTTGAGAAAAGGGGATACCCTCGTTGTGTGGCGTTTGGACAGGCTAGGGAGGTCTCTGAAACATCTCATCGAAACCCTAACGGGTCTGCGTGAAAAAGAAATAGAATGTAAAAGTCTGACTGAGAATATAGACACATCAACACCTACTGGCGTATTAATGTTTCATTTTATCGGAGCACTCGCTGAGTTTGAAAGAAATCTCATCCGGGAACGAACCAACGCAGGGCTGGAAGCTGCCCGCGCAAGAGGCCACTTTGGAGGCAGACCGAAAAAAGGGGAGACGGAAACAAAACGCATGGCTCGGCAACTCTACGCTGATAAATCAAACAGTATAAAAGACATCTGCAAATCGCTGCGGATCTCCAAAGCGACATTGTACAGGTATGTTCATGCAGACAGACCTATCAAAAAGCAAATTGAGGGGAAAGACCTGATAGTCGAAGTTTTACCTGAGTAAATTATATCTCCGGTCTTCAAGCGAAGCATTGATAATAAATGACTTCCACAAGTCTCAAAAACTCAACAAAATTTATTCGGTAGCAGACATTGATTTTGAGACGACTTATGAAATATATCGTTAGCCATGAGATCGCTATAGCATGACAATTTAATAGCTCAGTTTAGTTATCGGAGGTATTTGAGACCAGCTAATGAAATATTTATCCTTGAAGCTTTTACTATCCATTTAGGGAGAAATGGTTCCTCAAAATCAGGAGATCAGTGAATAAATACCGGAAACTATCAAACACGCTCGTTATATAGCATATTTATCCACTAAAGACACCTAAAGTAAACAAAAACGTCTCATTATATTATTGACAATTAATTAATGTATGTGGGGGTAACAAAAGATGCTATTTGAACAAATGGATTTTTCAAAAATATTTGATTATAGAGACGAGCTTCTCTTGGATAGTAGGAACTGTATGAAAACTGTTGCGTATTCAGCGGAAGTTTATAGTTCAAAAGCAGAGGAGTCGGCTCGTGTGAGCTATTCTAATGGAACATTTGATGAGTGGGAAGTAAGTGAATTTTTTAGGATGAGTGAGCTTTTTAAAGGAGTTTGGAGAAACAATGTTCGTATGATCTATGGTGGTCCCAAAAGTCAAGACAGTTTTTGATCGAAAATAAGACAAAACACAACCATTCGAGAAAACTCGTCTTATCTGCTCCTATAGACCTGCGCTGGTGTGTGATAGTCCAATGCTTGATGAAGTCGCTCGTGATTGTAAAACGTGAAGTACGCTCGCAAGTTGCTCACCGCATCGAGAACACTCTGGTAATCTTTGATGTATACCTCCTCATATTTGACACTGCGCCATAAGCGCTCCACAAAAATGTTGTCTAAAGCCCGTCCTCTGCCATCCCAGCTGATGCGAATATCAGCGGCTTTGAGCCGATTCGTAAACTCGGCACTGGTAAACTGCACACCTTGGTCCGTATTGAACATCTCTGGCGTGGCTACTCGCAAGGCCCGATCCAGTGCTTCCAGGCAAAAACCGGTATCCAAGGTGACCGAGATTTCCCACGATAAGACGTAGCGACTGAACCAATCTATCACTGCCATAAGATAGATAAACCCCCGCGCCAAGCGGATATACGTGATGTCACAACTCCAAACTTGATTGCAGCGCTCGATGGTCACCCCTCTGAGCAAATACGGATAGTGCTGCTCAACAGTTCCCGGCACACTGGTCCTCGGTTTGGGGTAGATCGCCTCCAAGCCCATACTATGCAGCAATCGCCTCACCCGTTTGCGATCGACGGCATAGTCCTGCGTGTGCAACCAGGCGGTCATCTTGCGGGTGCCGTAGAAAGGCGTCCGCGTGTATTGCTCATCTAAGAGCCGCATCAGCAGCAGATTGTCCTCACTTTCTGGCACTGGTTCATAGTAGTAACTGGAGCGAGCCAAACCCAGCAACTCACATTGTTGCACTATGCTCAATCCAGGATGCCCTGGCTCGATGAGCGCTCGTTTGGCTTCAATGGAGTACTCGTGATTTTTTTTCCAACCAGTCCACCTGCACTTTCAGTTGGCCGATCTGTTGGTAAAGGGTATTGATTAATTCCTCTTCGCTTTTCTGTTGCTCGCTTGCTCGTGTTGAGAACACGCTGGGCAAGCCATCGAGTGCTTGTTTTTTCCATTGCGCGATTTGCGTCGCATGCACTCCATATTCCATGGCGATTTCGTTCGCCGTTTTATATCCCTTGATGGCTTCCAATGCCACCTTCGTCTTCAGTTCCACGCTGTATCGTTTGCGTTGTCTTGCCATCGATTTTCTCCTTTTGGTGCTTCTCTCGATACAGCTATTTTATCTTATCCACCTGTCCAGGAAACTGGGACCATTATAATCTTTGATAATACTGAGTCCTCTGTTTTGACTAGATTTCTTAATGCTTTCAATATATTTAGTGTATTGACGAGATTTTCGCAGCTTGTATTTACTGAGCCATACGTGTCAATAAGCAAAGCAATGAATGCATTAAGGGAAGGTTACGAAAATTTTTTAGCAGCACAAGAAACCTATAGACTACAGGGCGGTAGTCAAAGAAATTTTATTCAAAGTCTTGATGCAACAGATATGTCAAAGGAAACGAAGGATCTATATAAGTATAGTATGATGGTGACAAGCTATCTCTATGAAGAGTTTCATATTTCAGTACGTTCGACATTTGAAGAGCTTGTCATACATGACAAATGTATTCGTCCAGATATTTTCATCTGGATGCCAGCAAAACCTCAATTAAAATTGATCGTGGAGTGCGATGACTTCAATTCCCATTCTGATAAAAAACCCTTTTCTTATGATAGCGCAAGAGATAGAATGCTTCAAGAAAAAGGGTTTCAGATATTACGCTTCTCAAGTGATGAAATCAATGAAAACCCCTGGGAAACAGCCCGTGAGTTACGTGACTTTCTGTTCACAAAACAAAATGAACTTTTCATGGGTGAGTAGGAATTTAAAGTGATCAAAATTAAACAAAGTGTGCTAAACAACCACGCACGTTGTAGAATTTTTAGATAAACGGTTCCTGTAACCTCAGTAATAAGTAGTTATATCGTACCTGAAAATATCAAACTCAGGCTTGGTAGTGGATTGGACGGTACTTGTAATACGACATTATAGGAACTTGACCTCAACAGCATGTTGAGTAAAAATTATGCTCTATGAGAGTTTACATCCGCTTGTTGGATTTTACCCGACTTCTAAATCGGTGCTTTGAATACGGATTGCACTTGAAACTACGAAATCGAAACATAACTGGCAATGCTCTAGAGAGGGCGCATGTCCTGCTTCGGTAGGAGACACTACAGTATAATGCTCGCTGCCACTATACAGCACAGTATAGGGCGTTAACAATTTAAATCTTGCATATTGTTGATAGTCTAACCCTAAACTAAGTATTCCCATTGACTCTCTTAGCTCTTCTATTGAAGATGCAACCTTCTGTGTAAACTCTGCCAATTGACGATTATTGTTCACGTCAGAAGAGGTCAAATTACGAACGGATCGTCCGAAAGAAAAAAGGCTTCGATGTCCTTGCGTGATAGCACTTCTTCTATAATCCAACATAAGATCAGCAAAAGCTAAAGCAATTTTATCAATTGCCTTTCCTCTCGCTCCCTGTTCCATCAATTCTCTTGCCTCGTCAAGTAGAGTCTTGACGAAACTATTCTGAACAAGATACGTCATTGAGATTTTGCTAAATTCGATGCCGAAAATCAAAAGGGTATTCTCTTCAAAAAAATCAGTGACATTGACACGAAACTTTTCTATAGAAGAAACATGAGGCAAGTTCCCGTGATGTTTGAAAGATACCCTTGCGTCGTTCAAACGTTCCATTGAGCGTTTTTCAGAAAGACTTTGGTTTTGTAAATGCTTTTCCAGTTCTGTCCAATAATCCCTGAATTGCTGCGTTTTTTTCGCTGGTATGCCAAACTTATCACATGCCAAGTCTAAAAAAAGCTCAACACTATCATGAAACTTCAATATTGAAATTAATCCGAACGGTTCAGGTTTTCTCGACTCTTCCATTGCACTTTCATATATGTACTGGATCAAGCTAAGCCTCTGCATGGTGATCTCATCAAGCATATATCCTCCATATAAACTGGAATAATGTCATCACTATAGAATAACGTACATTTTTTCTAGGAAGTAACTTCTAAATGGGAATTCAGGGGGATATAGCGTTTAGGCGATGCATAAGGTTTTTAAGATGACATATTGAGGATGCCGATAATGTGACGTTACGGATACCTTGCCTAGATTAGTGTCTATGGAGGAATTGAAAAATGTTCTGAAAGAAGCGAGCAATGTTTTGAAAAAGGTTGAGATTTTGTTGAGTGGTTTTATGGCTCTGCGACTTTGTTGGAGCTTTGGTTGGAGTCGCGCTTGGAGTTGCGGATGGTGTTAGCGTAGGGCTTGGTGTAGGTGTTACTGTTCTGTAAATCACCTTGTAAATTATTGTTGGCATTACAGTAAGTGTTGGAGCAGAAGTTACCACAACTGTAACTATTTTCGGTGGTTTAGTAGGTTGAGGTTGTGAGTTATTAGGGATAGTTATATTTGAGTTATCATGGTTAGTTGTATTTTGGACAGTTACCTCACTTTCTGCTGCACAAGCAGGTTGAACAGACATTACGAGAAAAAGGAAAAAGACTAATACTTTTTTCATAATAAATTATGGTGGAGATTATTATAACAGAGTAGAAGGGAAGTGCTTAGAAAGGGGAATAATGGAAACTGAGGTGTGCTTAGTGAAAGATATAGCCGGTTGCGTTGAGTAAGACACTTGGAGAAGTTGTTGAACCTGTGACAAGACGATAATACCTACCTGCGAGAACTAATTGCGTTTCAATTCCACCTTGACAATAAGACGCATCCCAAGTTTCTTGGCTAGTCCATGTATTCTGATCTGTGCTTGCCTGTATATCTACAGAAACGCTTCCAACGGTACATTGAAAAGAAACGAGAATTTTCGAGTATCCGCCCTGGGTATCAAAAACGGGTGAAGTTTGTCCATTAGGGTTAATAGACCCATTGAAAAATGTAAAGGTTTTCGGTGTGGGAGTAGGCTGAGGTATTTGTGTTTCTAATGCTGAAACTCTATTTTGTAAATTTGCTATCTGTGCCGGTATTGGCGTCACAGTGGTCTCTAAGTTACTGACCTTATTTGAAAGTGCTTGTAGGGAGCTTTGAACGGGGGAGAGGGCGGTAGCTATCATTTGTTGCACTTCCTCAATTGTTGGAAAGTGAGCTGCTCCTGCTCTTATTGGTGATTTCGCAACAATAAACAGAAGGATTAGAAACAGGGAAGCGGTGAGAAGTAGTGGCTTAAAATAAGGTTTCATCCGCTTTCATCGTAATCATTCACAAATATTTTGTCAATTAAAAAGTGCCTAGAATGGGGAATTAAGGGAACTAGAGGCTTCTTCCTGTTTTCAGTTTTGCTCCTTCCATTTATTACTAAAAGCAATAAATAGTATTATACGGTAAAGTATGTTTGGCATGATGAGAGCGAAAATTATTCCTAAAGGACTCCATATTAAGCCATCATAATAAGCATTAGCAATTCTGGTGCCACCTTCTGTTCCTTCTTGAAAGAATTTTAAATATTCGCTGTACTCACAGGACATCGAAAAAACAGTTTGTATAACGCTGTAAATGACATAGGCGATTGCGATTACCATTATTAACCTGTGCCACCAATGTTTTCTTAACCAGTTATTGTCTGGAAAGTAGGGTAGAAGAATGCGTCTTAATATGTTCATTGCTGAGATTATTACAGCAAAAGAGGGGAGACTCTTATTGCTCAACTGCCATTACCTGTAAATGGCTTTCATATGATTGCAGAGTTCCCCCGTAGGTTCTTGCATAAATTGAAACCGTATGTGTACCTGCTAACTTAGGAAATACCCCATTAACTGCTAAAGGTACGGCTGCGTTAGGAGTCGTCATAGTTGCTTGGTTAAATACAGCTTGGTCAACGCCGTCTACATAAATTAAATACAGGTGCTGAAATGGTGTGCTGGTATTTCTCGTATCAACATCGTAGTTTACCCAGAGATTACATGCTTTGCTACAATTGACTGTTACATGGTCTGGTGTAGCAACATTGTTAACTGGATCAGACTCCTGCCAGAAAGAACCTCTTACCTGCTGTAAGTCCAAGATAAGCTTACCAGACGTGGTAACTGTTGCTTCTAGGTTACTCACTCTGTTTGATAGTCCTTGTATGGAGCTTTGAAAAGGGGATAAGGCTGTATTTATCATCTGCTGAACTTCATCAAGAGTAGCAAAAATGGGATTATTCGATGGGGCTGCTTTAGCTGGTCGTATTGAGAAAAGAAAAACGAGAAGCATGAAAAGAGGAATGAGTATTAAAAACCGTTTGTTCATTACTCTCATGGTAGGCTCTGCCTGAATAGGTGTCAATAGGGAAGTGCTTATAATCCACAGTTCTAGGAACATAACCACAACAGTATGCTATTATACTGTGGTTATGACTGTTACAGCAACAGAAGCGCGTAAACGATGGTTTGAACTACTCAAACGAGCAGAGAATGGGGAAGAGGTTATTATTTACCATACAGAGATGAAGAAAAAGTTTATGCTCATCGCACAATTGATTAAGCCTGATAAGATGGAAATAGTAAAGCGAATGGGAGCAATCGGACTTAAAAGCCTGTCTCTGAAGGAATAAAAAAGGTGCCATAACGAATGTTGTGTAAAGGAGAGCAGGCAGCAAGAAGAGAGGGACGCGAGACATGCGCAAAATGCGATACCTCACTCGTGCGTGGGCAGATGGGAGAGCGTCTGCCACAACGCCACTCCTGCCGATGCGTAGGCCGCCACCAGACTGAAAGCACTCACTGCGAGCAGCAGCGCAATAGGCAGGCTCATATCCAAGGGGGCCAGCCCGCTATACGCCTGCACAAGCATGGCGAGCACGAGTCCCACAAACCCGCGCAGCCAAAGGGCAGACCCTCGCGTGAAGGACGGAGGAACGAACAGTGGTGGCAGTTTCAGCCGTTCCTCCAGCCTCAGCGACCAAAAACGGGGTATCTCACGCAACGCCAAAGAAACACAGTCTAAATGCCTTGCACGAGAAGAAGACTGCCAGTAGAGGCACGCTGGCGTATGCCTGTGATGGCTGAGTACTCGGGCGCGTCATACCAGGCTTTGGCTTGCTCAACGCTCGGGAACTCGAGGATGACAATGCGACTTGCCTTCCAGTTGCCCTCTAACGTCTCGGGTTGGCCGCCGCGAACCAGGTATTTACCATCATACTGCTCGACCGTCGCTGTGACTTGCTGCCCATACTTTTGATACTCGTCAGGATCTGTGACCTCAATATCGGCCAGGATGTAGCATGCCATATTGACCTCCTCATAGTGAGTGAGCAAACGTTCTCCTCTAGCATACGCCGACTGTCAAGAGGAGATTACCGTTCTTGGGGAAAAAAACACTCTTCCCGAACCACCCATTCCGGCTGGTTGCTTTCGTGAGCAGCAATGATCAGTTCACGGTCTCATGACACCAAGATTTTGTGCAAACGGATATCCTGGATGGTGGCCCAGACAATGGTGAGACAACTGGTCTCCGTCGTGAAGGTGTCAATCTGATCGGTGCGTTGCCTCACATTGCTGAAGAGACTCTCGATGGTATTGGTCGTCTGAATGTATCGGTGCATGGCGGTAGGGAACTCGTAAAACGTCAACAGGTGCTCTTCATCCTCAGTCAAGCTTCGCACCGCCTCTGGATAGCGTTTGCTGTATTTGGCTTTGAAGGTGACTAATTGTGCCTTTGCCTCCTGTTTCGTTGGTTGCTCCCAGATGCCAACTAGTTCGGTAGTGACATCACCGCGCTCTCGTCGGGGGATAGCGTTCAAAACATTGCGTTGCTTATGCACCAAACAGCGTTGGCGAGGGGTAGCAGCAAACAGTTCCGCGACGGCTCCCAGCAAGCCATCATGTCCATCGGTCACGATCAAATCTATCTGGGTGGCCCCTCGTGTGCGTATATCCTGTAAGAGGCTCAGCCATCCCTCTTTGCTTTCCTCTGCACACGCTCGCAATGCGAGAATCTCTTTGTTTCCTTCCAGATCCACGCCCAGGGCGGTCAAAATGATGGTGGCATCAGCTTTTTCCCCATGACGAATGCTGAAATGCACGCCATCCAGGTAGAGGACACGCCAATGTGTTTGCAGAGGACGCTGCCGCCACGTCTCATATTGGTGTGTGAGGCTCTGGTTGAGACGGCTGATGGTGCTAGCACTGGGAGTGACCCCCATGAGGGTTTCGGCGACCTCTCCTACCTTGTGCGTACTCACCCCAGCCACGAACATCTGTGTCAATCCTTCGGCAATATGCGGTTCATAGCGACTGTAGCGTTCAAAGGCCTGGGTATGAAACTGGCCTTCCCGATCTCTGGGGACTTTGATCTCCTCGATCCGCCCTGTCGCTGTCGCCAGATCACGCGTGTAGGTGCCATTGCGATAGCCTTTCCGTTTGGGACTACATTCTCCCCACGCCGCTCCAATGAAGGCATCGAGTTCCTCGCGCATCACCAGTTCCAATACTGTCCGCACCGCGCTTTGAGCCAGAACTCGCAGATGCTGATGAAATGCTTGCTGCTCCGACAGTAGGGAAGATGGTTCCGATGTTGAAAGACCATTCTCTGCTGTGCTTCGCTTTTTCTTAGGTACAGGCATAGTTCCCTCCTTGTGAGGATTTGCATCAAAGGGACGATCTCTTCCAAAGGAAGAGTCTATGCCTGTAGTATCTGTTTTGGAGCAGCTCTTTTCTTACCTCTCCTTTCCACAACTTTCGCGATGGCATCGCCATTGTAATCGTAATCTCCAATCATTGTACACGAGGGAGACTGTTCGTTTCTTGCATTGGTTGTGTTTTTCGTGTATCTTATCTGATGGAAGCTCCGATTTCTGCACATCTCATCGTTTATCTGTTGACCTTTTGTTTCACAGCTTTCGCATTACCATTTCTTCAAACACGAAGCAATAACCACAAAGGAGGTGCATCAGCATGGCAGTCGCGCTTTTACTTGAATTTCCTGGAGCCACCCAAGAGCAATTTGGTCAGGTTGCGGAGAAAGTTGGCAGCAAAAGCCCACCGGGGCTACTCTATCACGTTGAAGGTCCGATAGAAGGAGGTTGGCGGGTTGTTGACGTGTGGGAGTCACAGGAAGCTGTCGATACGTTCTTTCAGGAAACGCTCGGGCAAGTCTTGCAAGAGGCAGGAATAGCAGTACCGCATCCACAGTTCTGGCCTGCACACAGAATTATCAAGCCCTAACGTTCGTACTCAATCAGTGGCCTTTGAAACACATTCCCTGACTGAAAATCACAGAAAGGAGTAAATCAATGCACGCACGACTTATCACAAGCCAGTATCAGCTAGACAAGCTGGACGAAGGAATCCAACTTTATCGTGAGACTATTCTGCCAGAATTGAGGCAGCTACCAGGGTTCAAAGGAGTTATGGGGCTGGTAGACCGGAGCAAGGGCAAAGCTATAGCACTTACGTTATGGGAGAGTGAGGCCGACGCACTAGCCAGCGGAGAGGGCAGTGCCTACATGCAGGCGTCTCTTGCTAAATTCGCCTCCTTTTTTGCTGCACCACCTGTCATCGAAATGTATGAGGTCGGTCTTCAAGAGTAACTGCTTAGGGGATACAGCAACACAAGGCAGAACCATCTGCCAACGTTTAATGTGCAGGCCTTTCTCTGCGAGGTGAAGAACTCGGCAGCATCACGCTATCGAGTTCTTTCTGGTTTTGGTATGTGCGGTCTGCTTAAGAATACAATGGGAGTGGCTCTTATGAGTAACAGTTGGTTCAGGTGTAGAGGAATATTCTTTAAATCTCATGGGCAAAATTGCGATTTTCTGCATATTATGGCAACACACGTGAAGCAAATCGTGGCAGTGCTTTGAGTCCAGAAGGCAGTTGAAAGCAAGCAAACGCTAAACAGATAGAAACGGATTTGTAGGATTTCGTGGCAGTAAGTTTCATTTGTGAAGCAAATCGTGGCAGTGAGTATGTTCACAGAAATTCACGTTAAAAACAGATCTCAGGGACCGATTTTACTGCCACTATATGGGTAATTCGGCCAGGAAATGCTTCATAAGGTACCTACATCTTTTCCCAATCGGCCTCATGGGGATCAATGCCGAGCATCTGAGCTAGCTCAAGAAAATGCTGCAACGACAACGTCGTCGCATTGTTCGTGCGTCCTGTGAGAGATACCGTGACACCCTGGAGAGACATCGGCTCTTAGTTGCCCTCACCGTGGGCCTGCTCTTTTGACAGCACCAGGTTCGCTGGCCATGAAGAGGGAAGCTGACGTGGTGGGCCAAAGAATCCCGTAATGCTGATCAGGCGGCCATCAGATCGCACTTCGCCAAAATCCACCCCTTCCAAAACACGACGTCCTTCAGGGCTCACCACCGCCCAGGTGAACCGAAGCCGACCATGATGGTCATCAACTCCACTCGTACCAAGGATACGATGACCAGGGAATCGCTGTTGGTGGAAGCCCTCAATGCGGTGAACCAATGCCTCTCGCCCCACAGCTTCACCTGTGGGGTCGGTGTAGATGCCGTTCTCCGCCCAACTCTTTTCTAGCAATGCTCGCCGCTTCCCCTCGTCGGTCTCAGCCCAGGCCGCGGCGTAGGTGAGCACAATTTCTTCAACTGTAGCCATAGCATGTCTCCATTCTTCTGCTCTTGTCTCATCAAGCCAATACCTCTCGCTCCACCATTATAGCATCAAATGCGCCATTTTTTCTCTTACCGTGACACCCTGAAAAGGTGTCACGGTGGGGTGATTATCCCCTGCTTTCTTGTCACGGTTGGCCCTGATCTGATCTGGGGCGACATCTCGATTTTCCGTGACATGCGTGCAAGCTTTCAACCGGCTTCTACGATTGAGGGAACTGCTACACATCCTATAGGCAAGCAAACATCAACCTGATTTTGGAGATAGCCAACAAATATTTGTACTCAAATAGCCCTTATGAAGCATATGCTGGTAGCTTTTCTTTCTAGCGATGAACAAAAAATCTTTTCAAACAAAGCTTTCTTGCTTCAACGCCGTTTTACTCTGATGTGTTGCTGAAATCAGGCTATTGCTGGTCTGAGCAACAGTCACGACTCAAAAACGGTCTGTGAAGGATAATGCGTCGACGCGCTTGTGAGGCATATGTAGGCTCCGACTGCCATGAAATCCTACAAATCTCAAAAATTGTGACTAATACCCTAATTTGGCGCATCCCGCCACATTTTGCTTCAAGCGGGGTTTCTGAAAAAGCGTTTTTTCTGTATCTTTTTCTCGAAATGCCGCATCTTTCGCGCGAAATACCTATTGCAGAGCATCTTGCATGGCACGACTCGTTGGCAAATTATGCTTCTTCGACAACTTTCCGCCATATTTTGCTTTCTTTGTGTCACTTTTCTCTGCATAGTAAGGCACTTAAAAGGGTGAAAATCCCGTTATG
>Ga0137372_10006248_pt1 | contig 11566 bp, 13 predicted proteins | sample SagtaG_6_FD_104911 | JGI IMG/M metagenome (GOLD analysis project Ga0137372, IMG submission 104911) | Vadose zone soil microbial communities from Sagehorn Ranch, Mendocino, California, USA - Sage1_R_60_16 metaG | ecosystem: Environmental > Terrestrial > Soil > Vadose zone | place: USA...
CGAGCCAGAGCGCAACGAGGACGGCCGCCTCGGCGACCGCGATGAGCGCGCCGAGCGTGCCGTGGCCGGCGACGTTCTGCGAGCCGTGGCTCGACACCACATGCGGTTGTCCGAAGGTCGTCAAAGCCGCCGCGCCGAGGCTCTCGATCTGGAGCGGCCGTGAGGCCTCGCCGCGCACGCTCGCCCAGAGCCCGTGCGGCGCGAGCACGGCGAACGGCACCACGATCAGGGCGAGAACGGCGGCGCCGACCAGCGGCGCACGGTTGCGGCCGCGGCGCACCGACCAGGCGAGAGCGAGCGGCACGAGCGCGACCGGCCACAGCTTCGCGGCGACCGCCGCGCCAAGCAGCCCCCAGCCCAGGCGGTCACGGCCGGCTGCGAGCGCGGCCAGCGCCGCCGTCGCAAGCAGGGCGGGCCAGAGGTCGAACCGCGTCAGGATCAGCGAGCCCACCAGCAGCGGCGAGACCGCGACGAAGAACGCCGCACTGCGCCGAACGACCGCGACGACCGCGACCAGCGCGACGCCGCACGCCGCCATCAGCCAGCCGAAGGCGGTCGCGTAGGTCCCGCCGAGCGACGGGAGCGCAAAGACGGGCAGCGCGCCGGGCGGGTACTCGACGGCGAAGTCGCGGTACGGCACGCGCCCGGCGTGCACGATCGCATCCCCGTAGCGCTGGTAGGTCGGCGTGTCGACGAGCTGGCCGTGCCGCCAGAACCAGAGGTGGACGAGGCCCCAGCAGAGGAGGAACAGCCCGCACGCAGCCCCGGCCGCGAGCACGGCCTCGTCAGGCGGGAGCCGGCGCCTCTTCATTCTCGGGCACCGTCACCGCCGGCACCGGCCGCCCGGGCAGCGGCGCGAGCAGCGCGAGCGCGACGAACGGGAAGAACCAGGGCAGGTACAGGAAGAACCAGTGCGTCAGCACCACCTCGAAGCCGATCAGGAGCGCCGCGGTGAGAGCGGCGAGACGGAGCGGCGAGCGGTAGCGCGGCCACCAGGCGAGCGCGAGCGCGCCCGCGACGAGCAGCACCTGCAGGACGCGCTGCACGAGGTGCAGGTCAGGCAGTCCCTTCGCGTGGTACTGCCGCCAGTCCCAGATCGAGAAGGGCGAGTCGCGTCCGATCTGGAACCTGATGGTGCGGTCGAAGAAGACGCGCGCCGCATGCCCCGGCGACGGTTCGAGGAGCAGGACGAAGAACACGATGGCCGTGGTGACGAGGAATGCAGCGGCGGTGACAGCCACGCTCCGCGGCCGTCGCGTTTCCGGGTACCCGAGCCAGAGTGGCGCGACGAGCAGCGAGGCGAACTTCGTCCAGCCCGAGAGCGCGGCGAACACGCCCCGTGCGCTGTCGCTCGTCACGAACACGAATCCCCAGATGAGCAGCGCCGGCATGATCGCGTCGTTCGTGTTCGAGCTCGAGACGTACTGCGTGAACGGCCACGCGACCCATGAGAACGCGAGCGCGGCGGCGAGCCTCGCGCCGCCGAATCGGCGCCCGACGAGGACGAGGCCGATCAAGCAGATCGTGTCGAAGAGGATCGAGGTCGCGTGGACGGCCCGCAGCCGGTCCCAGTGCCCGCTCCAGCCGAACGCCCAGTAGCCGGGCACGTACGCCTCGTACGCGACGGGGCCGTAGGTGTCGCCGAGTGGGTTCGCGGTCTCGCAGCGCCCATTTGTCTGCACGCGGTCGCGGATCTCGCCCTCGGAGTCGGCCGGGCCACACGCGGGGCGCGAGTCCTCGACCGGAAAGTGACCGTACGGGCTCTCGCCCCGCCAGATGCGGTCGGCGCCGATCACGCCCGAATAGCCGACGTCGATCACGTTCGATGCACGGACGTTCAGGCCTACCCTGAAGCCAGCCAGGAAGACCGTGGCTGCGGCGAGCAGCCACACCGGCCAGGCCGGCAGGCCGCGCGGCGGCCGGTCGGTGCGCGCGATCCAGAGGCACCGCGCGAGCAGCCAGACGAGCGGTGGATACGCGAGCGACATCGACGCGAACACGTGGCCGTGGTTGAAGAGCCAGAGCGCGACCGAGAACGAGAGCAGTGCGAGCATGTCGACGCTGCGGGTCGAGAACGGCCGCCGCCAGTCGACGAGCCCGAGCAGGAAGGCGGCGCAGAAGCCGAGCCAGACCGGGTAGCTGTTGATCTTCGTGCCGCCGAAAGCGCCCGTATAGCCGCGCGCCATCTTCCACGCGACCTGCGGGCCCACCCAGGCGTCCGTCACGGTGCCGGTGCCGTCGTCGACCTTCCCCGTCGCGATCTCCCCTGCCTTCCCGGAGAAGACGTCGACGGTCCAGACGCCCTTTGCGAACGTCGCCTCCGTCTCTGGATGCGGCGGGTAGCGCTCCAGCCAGTGCTGCACCTTCGGCAGCGCCAGGAAGAAGCGGGTCACCTGCGCGTCGGTCGACCGCGGCTTGCCCGGCGCGAGCGGCGAGGTGGTGAGCGGGTTCGCGACGCTGGTCGTCGGCCGCGTGCCCGCATGCGCTGCCGGCACGACGGCGAACGCGACGGCCGCGGCGACTGCGAGCCGCTTCAACGCCTAAACGACCACAGCTTGTTGCCGATGAAGTTCAGTGGCGTCACGAGCACGATCGCAACCGCCTGCGAGACGATCTTCCCCCACCCCAGCCAGTCGAGGAAGACGAAGAGCCAGAGCTGGTTGACGCCGAACGCAGCCAGCGAGACCGCGAAGAACCGCATGCCCTGAAGCGCGAAGTGGCCCTTCTGCCCGGCGAACGTCCAGTGCCGGTTCCACCAGTAGTTGCTCGCCGCCGAAACGACGAACGAGACCGCCGCAGCCTGGTGCGCGCCGATGCCGAGCAGCGCCGCGTAGACGGCGAGGTTGATGGCGTACCCACTGGCACCGACGATCCCGAACTTCGCGAGCTGGATCCAGTTGTGCGGGCGGCGCAGCGCGCTGACCGTGCGGGCGGCGAGGGACAAGGACGCGAGGCTAGCTCACCAGCGGGACAAACCGCACCGGCGCCAGCGACCGCCGGCGGGCCTGGCCGCCGGGGAGACGTTCATGGAGCTCGAGGTGCTGGTCGAGCCCCCTCCCGACAGGCAGCACGAGCCGGCCTCCGTCGCCGAGCTGCTCCCAGAGCGCGGGCGGCACGTCGCGGGCGGCCGCCGCGACTGCGATCCCGGCGAACGGCGCGCGGTCGGGAAGGCCGAGCGTCCCGTCGCCGACGCGCAGCTCGACGCGGCCGGCATAGCCCGCGGCCTCGAGGCTCCGGCGTGCCTTCTCGGCCAGCTCGGGGATCCGCTCGATCGACACCACTTCTCGCGCGAGCTCCGCCAGCACAGCAGCCTGGTAGCCCGAGCCGGTGCCGACGTCGAGCACCCTTTCGTCCCCGGTCAGCCCGAGGCTCTGGCAGATCAGCGCGACGATGAACGGCTGCGAAATCGTCTGCCCGTGCCCGAGGGCCAGCGCTGCGTCGGCGTAGGCGTGTGCGCGCTCCTCCGCCGGCACGAACTCCTCGCGCGGCACGCGGCGCATCGCGTCGAGCACGCGCGCATCCGTGATCCCGCGACGGTGCAGCTGCCGCTCGACCCAGTCGTCGCTACGCGGCACGGGCGACGGCGACACCGAAATGCTGTGCCACCAGCTCCTTGATGCCGGTGATCGACGCGGGCGGCGGCGGCAAGCCGACGGTCAGCATCGGCACCTCCGAATCGGCCGTCTCGAGCGAGCCGTGACTGCCCCCGCCGAGGTGATGCCGCCCGGCGAGGTCGAGGAACTCCCAGCCCGGTGCCGCGGAGACGAGTACCTCGCCGGCATTCGGGTTGCGGAGGGCCGCCTCTGCGCGGGCACGCCCGTCGGGCACGTCGTCGAGCAGAGCCACGTGCTCGTCACCGTCCCGTCTCGCGACGACGGCACCGTCCTCGAGGAAGAGGACCGTGCCCGCGGACGGTTCCGTGTCGAGCCGCTCGGCGGCGCGGCGCGGCGCGTCGGTGTAGACCATCGCCGCCCGGTTGGAGGCGGTAATGAGGTCGCCGTCGAGTGCCTCGAGCCTCGCCGTCCGCTCGACAGTCGACTGGCCATGGTCGGAGCAGACGACGACGGCGTAGCGGTCGAGGAACTCATCGGGCCCGCCGGCCGCGTCCATCAGCGCCGCGACGGCGGCGTCGCTGCGTGCCAGCGCCTCGTGCGCCGCATCGGGGCCGAACGCGTGTGAGGCGTAGTCGTAGTCCGGCAGGTAGTGGACGAGCAGATCGAAGCCGTCGCGGGTGACAAGCCAGCGCCCGACCGCGGCCGCGTAGGCGTCGATCGAGCCGAGCGCCCGGTTTCGAATTGCGATCGGCGCACCGGTCTGGTCGCTCTCGTAGAGCGAGTAGAAGAAGAAGCGCTTCGGCCCGTTGACGGCGGGCACGCCCGGAATCGTCGGCAGGTGGCGGTGACGGCCGCGGTAGCAGGTGATGTTGATCGCCGCTGTCGTCAGTCCGGCGTCCTCGAGCGCCTCGTAGATCGTCTCGGCGTCCTTCGCGAGATGCCGCGCGTTGAGGTCGACAATCGTGTCGCGCAGCGAGCGCGCGAAGCCGGCGGCGCGGATCGCCGCGAACGAGGACCCGTACTCGACGAGCCGCTGTTCCTGCCGGTGCCACCAGACGAGGTGTGGGATCTCGTGAACGTCGGGATGCGCGCCGGTCGCGATCGACGCGAGGCACACGGGGGTGAGCGACGGGAAGGTCGAGGCGGCGCGGCGGTACTCACCGTGCTCGGCGAGGAACCGGAGAGCCGGCGTGTCGGCGGCCTCGAACATCGACGGGGTCAGCCCGTCGATGACGACGAGGACGACCGGCTTCGGGGGTATCATCTCAGTCCCGCGCGAGCGTCCGCAGGCCGGCATGCCGGTCGGGCGCACGCCGTCGCAGGCGGAGGCCGAGCAGCGGCACAGCCAGGGCTTCGAGATAGCCGACGACCGGTACGAACGCGAGCGCCGTCCCGATCACGGCGGCGAGGCCGAGCAGTGCGGCCGTCCCGCCGCGTGTGCCACCGCGCCTGAGCGTGCCGGCGACGAGCGGCGCGGAGCCGAGCGCGCCGCAGACGGCGCCGGCAGCGCCGCCGAGCGCTTCGTCGAGCTGGCCGAAGCCGAAGCCGATCGCAAGCGCGACGGCGAGCGCCACGACGAGCGCGAAGAGCGCGCGGCGCAGGAGGCCCGTCGCGGCGACGCCCGCGGCGGCACCGACCCCGGCCAGGATGCCGACCGTGTACCAGTCCCCCATCGTCGGGGACTGTAGCTCCGGCTACCCCTCCAGCCGGGCGATCGCGGCGAGCGCGAACTCGGCGGCGCGGGCGCCGTCGACCACGCGGTGGTCGAACGTGACGCTGATGTTGCCCATCGGCCGCGAGACGATCTCGCCGTCGCGCACGACCGGGCGCGGACCGATGCGATGCACCCCGAGGATGCCGACCTCCGGATGGTTGATCAGCGGCGCCACCATCAGCCCGGCGAGCTTGCCGGCGCTCGTGACGGTGAAGGTCGAGCCGCGCAGGTCCTCGGGCTCGAGCTTGCCGGCGCGGGCCCGTTCGGCTAGTGCGTCGACGTCGGCTCGCAGCTCGTCGACGCTGCGCGAGTCGCACCTGCGCACGACGGGCACGACGAGCCCCTGCTCGGTCTGGATCGCAACGCCGAGGTCGTAGCGGTCGAGGTAGACGATCTCGTCTCCTTCGAGCCTGGCGTTCAGCTCGGGGAACTCACGCAGGCTAAGCGCTGTCGCACTGAGGACGGTCGGTAGGAGCAGCTTCATGTCGACGTTCGAGAAGTCGCACTCCTCGACGTACGTGACGGCGGGGATCTCACGGTGCGCACGTGTCAGGTGGTCGGCGATCTGCCGCCGGACGCCGCGCAGCTTCTCGCGGCGTCCTTCGCGCTCGCTGCCGGCACCGCGCACGTCGGCTTCCGTGATCTGACCGTCCGGGCCAGTTCCGGCGACTGCTGCGAGGTCGACGCCGAGCTCCTGCGCGATCCTCCGCACCAGCGGCGTTGCCTGGACCTTCGCGGTCGCGTTCGTTGCAGGGACAAACGCGTCGTCGCCGATGACGACGAGCACGGTGCCGACCGGGACGACGTCGCCCTCCGCGACGAGGATCCGAGCGACCTTGCCTCCGGCCGGCGACGGGATCTCGACCGTCGTCTTGTCGGTCTGGATCTCGACGAGCGGCGCGTCTTCGGCGATCTCGTCGCCCTCGGCGACGAGCCAGCGCGCGATCTCGCCCTCGGTGAGCCCCTCGCCGAGGTCGGGGAGCTTGAACTCGTACGCCATCGGCGGCGCAGCCTACCGAGGTCATCTACTTCGGGCGGCCGACCCAGGCGTCAGCAGGGACGATCAGCACGCGCAGTCCCTCCCCGGCGCGCCAGAGCGAGACCGCCTGCTCGTCGCCGCGGAGCTCCGGCGCTGTGCCGCGCGGGACATAACCCGCCTGCAAGATGCGCTCCTCGTTCCAGATGCCGACGGCATTTGGGTCGTGCTCGTTCTCCGGCTCCGGGACGAGTGCCAACCGGTTCCCTGGATCGAACGAGGAGTCGGCGACGGCGTCCGGCCGAAACGAGACGCCCGCGACCGGGACCACCGTGATGCGCGGGTCCTCCCAGCGAACCGGCTCGCCGGTCGCCGCGTCGCGCAGGTGATACCCGCCGCCGCGGACTCGCTCGAGCCAGAGGCGGAGGCGCTCTTCGCTCACGACCAGGCGTGATCGCGCAGCACCGCGTGCACGCCGAGCTGCCAGTTCACGATCTGCGTCACGCGCAGATCGACGACGACGCTCGCAAGCGCGAGCGCGTCGTGCTCAGCAAGGCCGTGCTCGCGCTGCATCAGGCCCAGCATGCCGTCGAGCGCGATCTGCGCGGCGCGCCCGAGCTCCTCGTCGAAGCCGAAGGTCAGCCAAGCGCCGTCGATCCGCGCGCACGGCCACTCGAGCAGCAGGTCGTCACGAACGTCGAGGGTCAGCTGGGCGCTCGAGGGACATTCGATCGCCGTCCCGCTGACCTCGCCGTCACCCTGCGCCGCATGCCCGTCACCCGCCGAAAAGAGCGCGCCGTCGATGGGAATCGGCAGGTAGAGCGTCGACCCGGCGACCAGCTCCCTGCAGTCGATGTTGCCGCCCTGCCGCCGCGGCGGGATCGTCGAGTGAACACCGTGACCGACGGGCGGCATACCCAGCACCCCGAGGAACGGGCGCAGCCGCACGCGCTGGCCCGTCGACGCGACGCCGATCTCCCCGTCGAGCTCCCAGTCGATGCGGTGCGGCGGGGACGAGAGGGTCTCACCCCACGAGCCGGCCCGGACCTCGTCGATGCGCACCTCGAGCGTCTGGCCAGCGCGCGCACCGGCAACACGGATCGGGCCTGCGAGCGGATGGCCGTCGTCCTCCGGCGATGAGGTCGGCTCGAATCGCTCGCGCGACTCGAGCCACCAACCAGCGTTCGGCGTCGCGAACCGGACTGAGTCGCCGGGCGCGAGCTCGAGAACAGGTTCGAGCTCGCGAGAGAAGTGCCCGTGGAGGTTCCGCCGCTCGAGCGCGAGCTCGTGGATCACGCGAGGAGCTTGCGCACCGCCGCGGCCACGCGCTCCGGCGACGGCATGTATGCGTCCTCGATCGTCCAGTACGGGTAGGGCACGTCGTAGCCGGTGACGCGGAGCACCGGGCCATGCAGGTCGAAGATCGCCTTCTCGGCGATCAGCGCCGCGAGCTCGGCGCCGAAGCCGGCCGTGCGCGGCGCCTCGTGCACGATCACCACGCGGCCCGTCTTCGCGACCGAGGCGAGGATCGCCTCCTCGTCGAGCGGGCGCAGCGAGCGGATGTCGATCACCTCGCAAGACGCCTCGCCTGCGAGCTCGTCGGCCGCCTGCTCGCACACCGGCACCATCGCGCCGTAGGCGATCAGCGTCGCATCGGAGCCCTCGCGCGCGATGCGCGCCTTGCCGAGCGGCACGACGTAGTCGCCCTCGGGTACTTCGCCCCGTGCGGTGCGGTAGACGAGCTTCGGCTCGAAGATGACGACCGGATCCGGATCGCGAATCGCGGCCGCGAGCAGTCCTTTCGCGTCGGCCGGCGTCGACGGGATCGCGACCTTGATCCCCGGTGTGTGCACGTAGTACGCCTCGGGCGAGTCGTCGTGCAGCTCCGGCGCGCGCACACCGCCGCCGTAGGGCATGCGGATCGTCAGCGGGAACTCCATCTGCCCACCGGTGCGCCAGCGGTAGCGCCCGACGTGCGTGATCAGCTGGTCGAGGCACGGATACGAGAAGGCGTCGTACTGCATCTCGCACACCGGCCGCCAGCCGGCCATACACAGGCCGACCGCGGCGCCGAGGATCCCCGCTTCCGCGAGCGGCGTGTCGACACAGCGGTCCGGGCCGAAGCGGTCGCGGAGGCCTGCGGTCGCACGGAAGACCCCGCCCGCGCGCCCAACGTCCTCTCCCATCACGAGCACGTTGCCGTCGCGCTCGAGCTCCGTGTGCAGCGCGTCGTTCACGGCCTCGACGAGCGTCAGCTCAGGCATTGCGGAGCCCCGGCGGCGGCTCGACGTAGGCGTGGTCGAAGAGCAGCGACTCGTCCGCGGGCGGCTCGGCCTCGGCGGCAGCGATCCCCGCGCGCATCGCGTCCTCCGCCTCGGAGCGCATGGCAGCGGCGATCTCGTCTGTGAGCACGCCTGTCCGCCGCAGGAATGCTTCGTACTGCCCGAGGCATTCGCGCCCGCGCTCCTCCTCGACGCGCGCCATGTCGATGTAGGCGCGCGGATCGTCGGCGGTCGCGTGCGGCGCAGCCCGGTAGTGAACCGCCTCGATGAAGGTCGGGCCCCCGCCGGAGCGCGCGCGTTCGACCGCCTCGCGCGCGGCGTCATAGACGGCCAGCACGTCGAGCCCGTCGACCCGCACGCCGGGAATCCCGTAGCCGACGGCCTTGTCGGCGAGCGACTCGGCCCGCGTCTGCGCCTCGAGCGGAGTCGAGATCGCCCAGCCGTTGTTGTTGCAGACGAAGACCGCGGGCGCGTTCATCACGGCCGCGAAGTTGATCCCTTCGTGGAACGAGCCCTCGCTCGTCGCGCCGTCGCCGAAGAACGCCATCGCGACGACGTCCTCGCCTCGCAGCTTCTTCCCCCACGCGAGCCCCGCCGCGTGCGGCACGTGCGTCGCGATCGGGACGCAGATCGAGGCGAGGTTCCAGTCGGCCGGGTTCCACCAGCCGGAGGGATGGCCGCGCCACCACTGCAGGACGGTCTCGACGGGCATCCCGCGCACGAGCCCGATCGCCGACTCCCGGTAGCTCGGGAAGATCCAGTCGCGATCGGTGAGCGCGAACGTGGCTCCGGCCTGGATCGCCTCGTGGTTCCAGAAGATCGCGTACGTGCCGATGCGCCCCTGGCGGTGGTAGACGACGGAGCGCTCGTCGTACGTGCGCAGGAGCATCATCCGCCGGTACAGCTCGAGCAGGTCGCTCTCGGCCAGGCCGTCCGGGGCGGTATCGCCGTCGAGAAGGCGACGGAGGTCGGGCATCACCTGCGCCATGGCGGCCGTACCTTAGATGAGCACCGAGACCGCATCGCGCTCCGCCTCGAAGACCGCCGTCTCGACGTCGCCCAGATCCTCGCCGTCGGCCTGCAGGGGCAGCGGCCGGTCGCAGCGCACTTCGATCCGGTCGAGGTCGTGGGCCGTCAAGACGTCCTCCGCCTCGAGCTGCCCGCGGCCGCGGATGATGTACGTAAGCAGCCGCGGTACGTCGCGCGCCCGCACCCTGGTCGGAGCGATCAGGTCGAGGCCGAGCTCGAAGCGGGCGGCCGGCGCGATCCGGAGCGGGATCTTGCCCGCGTACGAGTACGGGTCGCCGTTCGCGACGAGGATGAACGCGGCACGGCCGAGCCCTTCGATCTCGAGCTGCGGCTGCCAGCGGCCGCGGCGCTCGAGCAGCATCCGCCCGACCATGCGCAGGAAGGCCGCGTCGCCGGGCCGCGCGCCGCCCGGGTCGCGCCCGAGCTGGTTGAGCCGGCGCACCGCCTCGCCGTCGAACCCGATCCCCGCCGAGAAGCAGAAGCGGCGGCCGTTGACCGCACCGAGGGAGATTCGGCGCGCACGGCCCTCCGCCAGCGCGGCCGCAACGACCCGCGCCGCCTCGACGGGATCGCGCGGCAAGCCGAGCGCGCGCGGCAGCACGCTCGTCCCGCCGCCCGGCAGGAACCCGAACGGTACGGCGCCGTCCGCACCGTTCAGCGCCTCGTTGTAGGTGCCGTCGCCGGAGAACACCAGGATCGCGTCCGCCCGTGCTGCCGCCGCCGACGCAAGCTCGGTCGCGTGGCCGGGCGCCTGGGTGAACTGCGTCTCGAGATCGACGCGCTCGCGCAGGACGTTCTCGACGGCCTGGATCCGTTCACCGGTGACCTGCGTCGAGTAGGGGTTGACGATCAGGACGGCCCGCTGCACTGTCCCAAGCATCGCACGGCGAAGCGCCCTGATCGTTCCCGTTCCCGAGGCGGAGGCAGCGGTGGGCGCGCTGCGGCTCGAGCACGACTCGTCGGCGGCGCTCGGTGTGCCCGCGCACGTGACGATCCTGTTCCCGTTCGCGCCGCCGGCGGAGGTCGACGAGGACGCCGTCGCGGCGCTCGTGGCCGCGCATCCTGCGTTCGAGTTCGAGCTGGCGACGGTCGAGCACTGGCCGCAGCCCCTGACGTACCTCGCGCCCGTGCCTGCCGGGCCGTTCCTCGCCCTGACGAACGCCGTCTGGCGGCGGTGGCCCGCCTACCCGCCGTACGAAGGCGCGCACGAGACGGTGATCCCGCACCTGACCGTGGGCGAGGCGGAGCTCGCGCTCGACGCCGAGTTGCCGATCAGCTGCCTGGCACGTGAGGTTGTCCTGATCGAGCAGGACGACGCCGGCCGCTGGTCGACACGGAGACGGTTTCCGCTTCAGGGCGTCGCGTAGCCGCGCATGCCGTCGAGCAGCACCCCATAGAGGCGGTCCGCGAGCTCGTCGGTGTTGCCGCCTGGGCGCAGCCAGGTGTAGGCCCAGTTCGCCGCCGAGAGGAAGAGCAGAGCGGCCGTCGCGATGTCGAGGTCGGTGCGGAGCTCGCTGCCCTCGACGCCCTCACGGAAGAGGTCGCGCACCCGTTCCTCGTAGCTGCGCCGTGCCGCGACGAACCGCTCCCGCCGCTCGCCGCCGAGGAAGCGCCACTCGCGCACGAAGACGGTGGCGATGTCGAGCTGCTCCGCGACGACGCCCAGGTGCGCGCGGAGGGCGAGGCGGATCCGCTCGGTCGCCGGCGGCTCGGCGGGTACGCCGTCGAGCGCGGCGTGGAATGCCACGGCGCCCTCCCAGGCGACCTCCCAGAGCAGGTCCTCCTTCGAGGCGATGTGGTGGTAGAGCGACGGCTTTTGGACGCCGAGGGCTTCGGCCAGGTCGGCGAGCGAGGTGCCCTGGTAACCGCGCTCGGCGAAGAGGCGCGCGGCGATCCTGGTTAGCTCCTCGCGCCTCGCGGACATCTAGACTGGGCAGACTAACGAACGGTCGGTAGGGAGGCTGGAACGTGGATTCACGCACCTCGGAGTTCCTCGCATACGTCCAGGGCG
>Ga0137372_10006249_pt1 | contig 11566 bp, 12 predicted proteins | sample SagtaG_6_FD_104911 | JGI IMG/M metagenome (GOLD analysis project Ga0137372, IMG submission 104911) | Vadose zone soil microbial communities from Sagehorn Ranch, Mendocino, California, USA - Sage1_R_60_16 metaG | ecosystem: Environmental > Terrestrial > Soil > Vadose zone | place: USA...
ATCGCTGGACCGTGCTCATCATCCGTGAGCTTCTCGCGGACGTAAAACACTTCAACGAACTCGAGCGCGGTCTTCCTCACATGTCGCGCACGCTGCTTACCGAGCGGCTGCGGCGGCTGGAGCGAGCTGGCGTACTGGAACGGCGGGGCGCATCGCGCGGTAGCCCTTCCGAAGCGAGTGGGGAGCACGCTGGGCATTCGGTCCTCCGCGACCGAGCGAGCTTGATCCGATCATTCTACTGTGGTGGATGCGCCGGCGGGTCGCTGTGGATCGCTTTTCACGCCGTCGCGTCATCCAGTTCGAATTTCGCGGTGCACCGCAGCGCACCTACTGGCTAGTTATCGATCCCAACGATATCTCGGTCTGCCTGAAGCATCCCAGGTTCGACGTGGATATGATCGTAACCGCCAACATCATGACCTTTTACCAGGTCTGGCTCGGCCGCTTGTCCTTGCCGGACGCCGCGCGCAAAAACCTCATCCATCTTGACGGTGCGCCGGCTGATATCCGCGCATTCCCAACCTGGTTCACCTGGAGTCCCATGGCAGAGACCGTGCGCGCGGCACAGGCGGACCGTCGCACAGCGCGCATCGGGCAATCCCGACCACCAAGGCCGGAGACGAAGCCCCTCGCGCACCGGATAGCCTCGTGAGCCGCCTCAGTCTTGTCGGTCAACCAGCCCCACTTCAGGCTCGCGCAGCGCCTTGCGAAAGCCCGCAGCAGCTAAAAGGTTCTCGCAGGAAGAGATCGCCTCTACGTGACTTCTACGCGCCTAGTTCTTCCAGCAGCGCCTTGCCTTCCCTCAAGTCGGGCGTGTCGAAGCCCTCGCTGAACCAGCTGTAGACCGGCGCGAGGAGATCGCGGGCTCCATCGCGCTTGTCTTGGTCGCACCAAAGCCTGGCGAGGCTGGTGGTGGCGCGGAGTTCCCAGAGCTTCGCGCCTTGCCCACGCGCGATTGCGATGGCGCGGCGAAAGCCGGCCTCCGCGTCGGCCTCGGCGCCCCGATGAGCGGTCCGCAACAGCTCGCCTTGTTGCCGATGCAGTTCGGCCTCGAACCACCGCACCCCCGATTTCTCGGTTAGGGACAAAGCCTCAAATAGTCGGCCGAGCCCGTCTTCGGGCCTTCCCGTCTTCACGTGCGCCGTGGCAAGCTGCGCGAGGTAGAACGGAAGGGTCCACGCCGCGCCGGACGCCTGGAATCCCTCGATCCCGAGCCGCAGCAGATCCATCCCGGCGTCGGCGTCGCCGGCCTCGACCAGGGTCCAGCCGCGATACGCCGTTCCCATCGCGAGGAAGAAGGCAAAGCCCTGTTCGGTAGTAAGCGCGATCAGCTCATCCGCCAGCAGGCGCACGGTCCGTGGGTCGTCGAGCACGAAATACAGCCGGCAGGCGACGCTTAACGCGAATGCGAGGCTGATGGGGTGCGACAGCTCGCGCGCCTCCGCCAGGGCTTCCCTGCTCCGCGCCCGGGCCTGATCGGCGAAGCCCAGAAGCCCGAGCGTCAGTGACAGGAAGGAGAGCATCGCCACGCGGGCGTTCTCGGCGAAGAGAACCGTCAGAGATCGATGCTGTGTGGGATCGTAAAATGCGAGCCCCTGCTCGAGATGCGCGCGCGCCAAGCGCAATTCTCCGCGGTGGAGCCAACTGTCGCCGACCGCCCGATGACCGGCCACCAAGGCGGCCCTGTCGTTCTGTCGTCCGGCCAACTCGAGCAGTTCTTCGGCGGCGCGATGCGATAGTTTCGTCTCGGCCCGCACGTGGTGATGAACGAACTCGCCCCACAACGCCTTGAGCAGATTCGGCGTGTCGTTCAGCAGCTCGCAGAGACGGCGCGCCCGCGCGTAGGACGTTCCGGTCTCTTCGGCCGCATGGCCCTTCGCGGCGATCAGCGCGCCTCCGATTGCCAGTTGAAGTTGGAGTTCGGTGCGCTGGCTCTCGGCGGTATCCGGTAGATGGGACAACAGATCGAGCGCCTTCCGCATCTGTCTGATCGCTTCTGCCGTGGCTGAGCGCGCCTTGGAACGTTCGCCGGCCTCCTGCCAATAGAAAACCGCCTTCTCGATCAGACCGGCATTTCCAAAATGGTGCGCGAGGATCTCGGGTTGCGATTCGGCGGTTGTCGCGAGCCTCTCCTCCAGCGCGCCGGCGATACGGGCGTGCAGCTCACGACGCTGGCCGCGCAGCAGCGTGCCGTACGCCGCGTCCTGCACCAATGCGTGCTTGAAGAGGAAATTGGTGTCGGGTGGTTCGCCGCGCCGAAACACCAACCCGGCACCCGTCAGCCGGTCTAGCGCCGCTCGCAGCTCGCTCTCGCTCCGGTGCGCGGCGGCGGCGAGCAGATCGTAGGAGAACTCCCGGCCGATGGCCGCGCCGAGTTGCGCGACCTCCTTCGCGACCGGGCCAATACGGTCGAGCCGCGCCATCAGCGAAGCGTGCAAGGTGGGCGGCACCGCGAGCCCCGGGAGCGGCGCAGCGGAGACGGCCCGCTCGACCCCGGCAGCACCCGCTTCGAGCACAGCCTTGGTCAATTCCTCGACGAACAGCGGCACACCGTCCGTTCGCTCGGCGATCTCAGTGACGAGCTCGGGCGGCAGTCTCCGGTCGCCAGTCATGCTCCGGATCAGCGCGGCGCCCGCGTTCTGATCAAGGCGGTTCAGAACCATCGTGCCGACATGTGACTTTCCGGTCCATGCGGACTGAAACTCGGGGCGGAAGGTGATCAGCGACAGCACCGGCAGGGTCGCCACCCGGTCAATGGTCCGGTCCAGCAACTCGCGCGAGCTCGGATCGATCCATTGCGCGTCCTCGAAGACCATCATGATTGGATGTCGCCGCGCCAGACCTTCAAGCTGCCGAAACAGGGCATCGAAAGTCTTGTCTTTCTTTCGCTGTGGCGTGAGCGCAATCGGCAGGTAGCGCTCGCCGGTCGGGATCGATAGCAGCTCGGCGAGGATTGCCACGTCCTCGTCGGGCGGCAATGCCGGGGATAGCACCGCCTGCAGCTTGTCGAGCCTGTCCTCCGGCGTGTCCTCGCGCTCGAAATCGACGGTTCGCTGGAGCTGCGCAATGAAGGGATAGAGCGCGCTGTCCTGATGATGCGGCGAGCAGAAATACCGCAAGCGAGTGTGCGGCTCGCCCTCGATACGCTCCTGGAGAGCTGCGACGAGGCGCGATTTGCCAATCCCCGGCTCGCCCGCCAGCAACACTACCTGGCCGGTGCCCGTCCTCGCGCGCTGCCAGTGCTGCACCAGCAGCTCGAGCTCCTCCTCGCGCCCAACCAACGGGGTGAGCGCCGCCGCGTGCAACGCCTCGAAGCGGCTTTCCGCCGTTCCCTCACGCAGTACCCGCCAGGCGCGCACCGGCGCGGCGAAGCCCTTCAGCGTCACCGCGCCGAGATCCTCGTAATCAAAGAGCCCGCCGATGAGCCGCCGCGTGTCCTCAGCGATCACCACCCCATCCGGCTCGGCGAGCGCTTGCAGTCGGGCGGCCAGGTTCGGCGTCTCGCCGAGCACCGCCTGCGGCTCGGCGGCCTCGCTGCCGATCAGGTCGCCCACGATGACGAGACCGGTCGCGAGCCCGAGGCGAACCCGCATCTCGAGCTCCGGTGGGGCGATCGGCGCGTGCCCGGTGGCGGCGATCTCAAGCGCGGCGCGCACCGCGCTCTCGGCATCATCCTCATGCGCTGAAGGATGGCCGAACAGGATCAGCATGCCATCGCCGATGTAGCGGCTGATGGTGCCACCGTATTTGCGCACGATCGCCGCCACGCCATCGCGGTACTCGGCGATGATCTCCCGTAGATCTTCCGGGTCGAGCTTTGTCGCAAGCGCCGTCGAGCCGACGAGGTCGCAGAACATCACTGTGAGCTGGCGGCGCTCGGCGGAAGAACTTGGTGCGGGTGACAAGGTAGAGGGCTCCGTGATCCGCACCACAGTGGACCTCGACACTCGAGCCGCTGCTGATACTCGCGCGGCTCCCGTCGGCATGAGCGCTGCACCGCAATCGCCGCAAAACCTTTTACCCGATGGATTGTCGGCGCCGCAGGCGAGGCAACGCAAGGATAGCGGCGCGCCGCAGTCGCCGCAGACCTTCTTACCCTCTGGGTTGACTCTGCCGCAGCTCGGGCAATCCATGCCGCACCTGAATCTATGTCAGCATCGTTGGGTCGAAGCTTGAGCCAATCTTAGCCGGGCCAGAACGCAAGGATGTAAAATGCTTCACAGTATGAAATGAGTTTGTCCGCACCTATCTCTCCTGTAGGCGCGATGCGCGTCAAGTGACGCGAGCCGCTTCAGTCCAATTGCAGAAACCCCGCAACCGAGGCAACGAATGTTCCGGCCGCACTGACGGGCTGAGCGGTGTCACCCGGGTTCCATTCTTCCGGCATTCTCGGGATTGCTCTGTTAGCGGGACGGCTAGGCAGATCGATGCCGACATAGGAGCCAAAAGCACCGCAAAGCATCGTCAACACGACGATCCCCTCGCTTCCGAACCGTTCCTGGTTTCTCGCCATCAATGCTGCCACTTATAGGCCCGCGCCTCTCAGTGCCGCATCTAAAAGGCAAGCGGGGTGGATCCTGAGCGACCGCCCATCCGGTCGATGTGCTGGCAGGCATCTGCCAGGGCGGCATCCAATGTCGGCCATGACAGACCTACATCCGACGTGGCGAACGACATGCCATCCATTACAATGGGCTGGTCATCGTTGCGCCGAAAGCGCACGTGCCACTGATTAGGCCCAATCTCGAACGTTTCGATCTCAAAATCTAGGTAAGTATACTTGGCGGTTTCCAACTCCTCTAACTCGTCCGTCAGCTGGCGCATTTCAACCAGACGTGCCCGGCAATACTCGCGGTAAATAAAATTGACGAGCGTCCACATGACCGAACCCCCATCGTTTGTCCCCGCCTCATGATATCCGGCGACTGTTTAGGGCAACTTCATGAGCCATGGAAAATGGCTCCGTCGGAGCCGGAGAATTATTTCGTGCCAAGGGCCTTAATTCCGTTGCCTATCGTGCCTTGTAACCCTGAGATGGGGCACGCAATGTGATCTCATTCACAACGCGCCGAGGGTAACAGGCGGGTTCGCTTTGTTCTTGGTCGGTCGCGAACATCCGAGCGAGCTGCCCGTGCGTAAATCGCCGACACGGCTTGGTTGTGATTCGCCGGGGTTGACCCAATAAAAGATGATGAAGTGCGGCAAGGATCATTTCATGACTTGCTCCGAAATGATTTATGATCCGCGATCACTTGGATCTGCGCTCAACAAGAGTTCCGCCGAACCGGCTCAAAATTGACCAGAACCGCGTAGTATTGTATTCTATCAATTGCTGAGATCGCGGTGGCTAAGGGCTTCCGACTATGATCATCAGTTGCGACGAGATTCGCGAATGGCGCAGGCAAGTCGCTCGCCGGGTGCTCGATATTGATTTCGAGCCGCTCTCAGACACACCGTTTCATGCTACAGTGACTCCGATCTTCGAAGGCAATGTTCGGCTTAGCCACAGCCCGGGCAGAACATTTCGTGATGAGGAATTAGTCAAGGACGGCCGCGATTACTTCGTGCTGCTCCTTTCGGAGTCAGACAATCTCGATGTCGAGCATCGCCATCGCGACCTCCGGCTTGAACATGGGGACGGAACGCTGATGCACGTGTGCGAGACGGGCAGCATTGGCTCACGGAGCAAGGTGCAATATTTGGCCGTGAATCTCTCCGATCTTCGCTCGCATGATGCTCGCCTCGCCGAGGCCGTGATGCACCGACTTCCGCGACAATCCGAGGCGATGCGATTGCTACGTCGCTATCTCCGCTCAGTGGAACGTAGTCGGCTAGGGACCTCTGCCGAACTCTGCGAAGCCATCCGCAGGCATGTGATCGACGTGCTTGCAATCACAGTCTCTTGCCACGGCAACATCGGCGAGAGCAGTTCAAGTGGCGTCATGGCTGTCCGTTTACGCGCCTTGGTCGACAATATTGCCGCACGCTTTCAGGACCCGGGGCTCACTGTGGGTGCGCTGGCGCTGCAGCAAGGCATCTCGCCCCGATATGTTCAGCGACTACTAGAGAGCGCGGGAATATCATTCACATCCCACGTCAACGAACTGCGTCTGCAGCGTGCTTTCGCGCTGTTGACCGAGCCGAGTGAAAACAGGCTTCGCGTCATCGACATCGCCTTGGAGGCCGGCTTTTCTGATATATCGCACTTCAACAGGTCGTTCCGTTCACGCTTCGGCGATACGCCGCGCGGTGTCCGCGCGAGCGGCGAGTAGCGAGTCACACCTCATTGTTCAACATCAAGGAAAACCATTGGCTGCACAATAGTACCATACGCCGCATAGGAGGCATCCATGTACATCAACTGGGACGTGACGATACGGTTCGATCCGAACTCGGTACTGCCTTCCACACAGGATGGCATTCCCGTTCCGAGTTACGGAAACTATGGGGGTCCGAACTATTCTGCCGGCGAGGAAGGCGGGAGGACTCCCGAGTTCGGAACAGCCGATTACTTCGCTCATCCTCCAAAAGACGATCTCGATCAGCTGTTTTATACGCACGATCTCGTGTATCAGCATTTGAAAGATGCCACTGCAACCCTACCGCAGACTTTCGATGCAGACGCGAAGCTGCTGGAGGGCATGTATGCGCTGACGCAGTCAGAACCTGCGCTGTTCGCTAAGGACCCCGAAGCACTTCTCTATGAGGGGTTTGCCACATTGGGCATTCTCGGCAAGATCGAAACTACGCCGGATGAAAGTAAGTATCTCCAAACAACACTTCCCCCAGCCGAACAACAGCTCCTCGCTGCCGCGGCAATACAAAACTTTGAGACCGGACTCGCTGAAACGCCAGGCAACGAATCCCGCAGCTTGCATGGCGCGTTCCACGTGTTCGAAGCTCATTTCGGAGATCTTCTGCTCGCGTAAGAGGGAGCAGTTTTAGCGGGACTGTTGATCGGCTATTTGCTGCTACGAAAAGGTCGCCCCGACCTTGTTCGTCGTTCACGGCTTCTGTGTGTGCACCTCGGGCTTTGTGCACTCGGCACATATCAGCATCGCGGTAAACGTCCGCTTTGCGCCGAGCGCTGCCGCTCCGGTAGCGCCGCTTCTGGCACCTTTAAGACTCCCGATTGATACCGACAATGCCTGTTTATCGGAGCAGACCGGAAGCAGCTGGCACGCGATCAAAACAGTGTCTTTTTACCCCGATGGGACATTGCGTTTTGCGCATTCGCTTCCAGGCTCTCGGCGAGCTCACTTGAACGCATCGCCAGTTAGGTGCGACAGATGCAGGTATCTCGCTTCCAGAGTCTTGCCATGAAACGCATCCCGGTCGTCTGTCTCACCTTGCTATGCGCCGTTCACGCGACCGCAGCAGTCGCGAAATCGATCACCTGCACCTATCCCCAAGGCCAGGAGCTCACCTTCGACGTACCGAAAAAGCTCGGCGGCTTGCCGCCGATCGAGTTTGACTATTCCTCCAAGGTCACGCGCTTCAGCTTTCGAGACAACAATCTGCTATTGGTCGCCATGGATGAGGTGGAGAAGACCCGATTGCGGATCGTCATCTCGGCGCAACTCGACAAGGCGAAAGGCGTCTACAGCGGGCAGATCGTGACCGATGCGGGCGGCAACCAGCTGATGCTCGATAACGGCCCCGTCACGTGCAAGGTGAAGGGCTGAAGCTCCGGCAGCGTCCGATTTGCCGCGGTGCATGAGTCCGGAAGTGGCAGGTTTGAGACCTGCCGAAGTATGCCGGGAATGTCTGTTGACCGGGGCAGATCAGAAGTGGTCGGCTGACGCTCGAAACAGCGCCAATGACCCCTGAGCGGACATGCGCCATGGATTTTTTCGACATGTGGCTAACAAGGTGCACTCAGACGATATAACCCGGAGACCGACTCGGGTGGGTGATTGTCCTCCTGCTGAAGGTCCAGACGCATGAAGCGCAGACACTACATCAGTATTGTTGGTATTGTCGTGGCTGCAGGTCTGTTCGGTGCCGGGGCTCTGGTCGTCGGACAGTCCAAGGTGTCGCCACAGGCCATCGCGTCTTCGGTGACACGCACGCCGGAGCTTGTGGAGCGCGCGTGGCGCTTGCCGGTGGCGACCACATTCAACCGGCAACTTAGCTGGCAGTCAAATGGGTCGCGTTGCGGGCCGGCTGCCGTTGCCAACGCGTATCGGTCGCTGGGAGAGGCGGCAAGTACTGAGGGCAAGGTGCTTACCCGCACGGACCGGTGTTGGACTGGCGTGTGTATTATGGGTCTTACGCTGGACGAGCTGGCCGATGTCGCGCGGGCCAATACGAGGCGGAAAATCACGCTCCTGCGAGACCTCAGCGAAGAACAGTTTCGAGAGCATCTACGCCGCTCCAACGATCCGGGCCGACGTTACATCGTAAATTTCAATCGCGAGCGAATATTTGGGGCCGGCGGCGGACATCATTCGCCGATCGGCGGCTATCTCGAAAATGAGGACCTGGTGTTCATCCTCGACGTCAATTCGGACTTCCAACCATGGCTGGTCGAGCGTACTCGCCTGTTCGCCGCCGTAAATACCCTCGACGGCGACAAGAAGCGCGGGCTGTTGCTGATCGAATAACAGCCTGGCGATGCCCAACATCCCACTATTGCTCTCTTCGACAAGTCCGGCTTCGCGTAGTCCTACTGAGTCGACGCAGTAGGAGTAGGTGAACCTTCGCCCAAGCGCCGGTCCCGATGCAGGCTGATGTGGCAGCTGGCACTAATGCCAAGTGCCGTGATGTCCGCCATACCGCCGCTATCGGCGGATAAGCGGGAGTGACACGGATATCGTCAAACCGACGTGAATGACCCGATCCGGACATTTGCGCCGTGAGCCGGTACCCGCGTTCGGATCCAGACATCCGAGTTCGTTTTGGCGGGAACGTTTTCCCTTCAATGCCATCTAGCTGGGGCACGGAGAGCGCCAACGAGACAGGTAAATGGATGCGAGTACGCCGACGGGGCCCAGTTGTCACGTCAGACGATGCTGCGAACACGCGCTCGGGACGATCATGCCTTTCGAACCGTCACCAAGGAGGTAATCAATGGCACGGGCTCGTTCGACTTTTATCACAAGACGGACCATGGCCGCAGGACTGGCGCTGGCCGCTGCCCCAATGGCTTTGGCAGGAGCGGACAACGCGTACGCACAGGCCAAGCAGACCATGCCTGAGAAAAGTCTCTATGAGCGGCTGGGTGGCGTCTTCGCCATCGCGGCTGTGGTGGATCACTTCAGCGAAGCTGTCGTGAAGAACCCCATCGTCGGCCAGAAGTCCAAGAACTCGCAGCTGCGGGAATGGCACACCAAGAACCTGGGAAGGCTACCCGGCCTCAAGTTCATGCGGACGCTGTGGGTCTGCGACGTTTCTGGTGGGCCCTTCCAGTTCACGGCGACCAAGCCCGGCGCGACACCGCTCGGCCTTGAGGAGGCCCACCGCGATCTCCGCATCTCGCCAGCAGAATTCGATGAGGTCGCAGCCGAACTCGGGCGGACCTTGGACTTCGCCAAGGTCCCGAAGCGCGAGAAGGCCGAAATTCTGGCAGCCTTCGCTGCCCACAAAGACGAGGTCACAGCCGGCTACTTCGCCAAGCGCGGCTGAGCAATCTATGTGTCCGAATCCAGACGATCCCGCCCAGCAAAGCTGGGCGGGACGTTAGCCGCGCGTTGACGAGTCAGTTGATCGAAACAGCCGCTATCGCTTCTTCCGCTGCTGGCACCTTTGAGACATGTCACCGGACACCGAAAACGTCCGCTTGTCGAGGAAGACCGGAAGTGATTGGCGCACGGCCAAAGCGGCGAATTCGACCCGTAAGCGGCATCACGGCAAACTTGCCGCTTTTTGGCTTTGTGTCGCTGGACCGCTCACGTAGCCGATGAGGAGCGGCCGCGATTTCCATCGCTCAGAGTTCCACCAGGCACGGAACTCGCATTCCCCGAGTTGCGTAGTACGAATCGGAACTGGGAAAGGTCACCCCATGATATCGCGCCGCACCTTGGTTCTCGCATTTGCCGCCGGTGCTTCGCTAGCCGGTGGGTCGCCGGCCTCAGCGAAGTCCCGCCATTCGAATTGGATTCGAATGTTTGATACGGATAACGATGGCACGGTTGACGCAGATAGTCGGAAAACAATATACCTCAGCCGGTATTTCATTGACCGAAGCTGGCAACGTCAAGCCTGTTCCGGTGCTTGAGATTGAGGGCCTGCGATATTCAGGATTCCATCAAGGTGCGGGCGAAATTGCAGCGGCCGAACTTTCGGCCGTTGACTATCCAAAACATGGCTTGGTCCTCATCGATGAAGTTGAAACATCACTTCACCCCCGTGCCCAACGTCGTCTTATGAGAGACTTGGCAAGAGTAGCGAGGGAGCAGGAACTACAGATCGTTCTCACAACGCACTCGCCTTATATCTTTGACGAACTGCCTCCTGAGGCGCGGATATATTTGATGGACGGGGCTGAAGGAAAAACGGCCGTTGCCGGCGTCAGTCCTGAGTTCGCAATGACCAGGATGGACGATGAACAGCATCCAGAATGCGATTTGTACGTAGAGGACGTTCGCGCTGCCACGCTCGTGTCTGAAATGCTTGTGGCCAAGGACAGAGACCTTTTGAGCCGCTCTAAGCTTATCCCCTACGGGGCAGCTTCTGTTGGAATGGCGCTGGGCATTATGGCTAGCCAAGATAGGTTTCCAAGACCTTCATTGGTTTTTCTGGACGGGAATCAAGAGGCGGCGGCTGGTTGTATCGTACTGCCCGGCGAGGATGCTCCCGAAAGGGTAATTTTCGAGAGCCTAAAATCACACGGATGGCCTGATATCGCTTCGCTTATTGGGCGCGGTGCGGCTGAAACAATTGACGCGCTCAACGCCGCCATGGCGCTGGCCAATCATCATGACTGGGTTAAGTCATGCAGAGATCGGCTTACGCTGGGAAGCCGATATCTTGTGGCAAGTGATGGCGTCGTCAAGGGCCGGTAATTGCGCAACGACCGCGCAACTAGAAGCAGTTGTTCAGCCCGTTAGTGATGCGCTGAACGCGGGATGAGTCAGGCGCCCCAGCGTTTCTTGGCCGCCCGTTTGGCGATCTCCGACAGCTTCTCTGGGCTCATGCTATCCGCCCGCGCCCTTCCGCCCTTCTTGCCCAACGCCACCGCAGCCGGGTCCTTGCCCTCTTCCTCAGGCGTAGGATCGCGGTCAGGCTTCTGCCCCGTCGCAATGTCTATGATCGACTTGGCGAGCTGGTTAGGGTCGCTAGGGCGTTTGGGGATCATCATTGGGGCTCCACCGGACAGTCACAGAAAGAGCAATAAAAGTCGCTGCCCTCCTCGGACTGGATAAACTGAAAGCCTTTGGAAATGCTATCCACTTGTACAATCCACGACTGACCATCTGCCGAAATCTCGGCGGTACCAAGTTTGCCGCACTGCGGGCACTTAAGTTTCTCAACCCAATGATCGCGGGCCATCCATAATATGCGCCCGGGGCCGCCCATGTTCCAGGGAGTCTGCCACAATCAAACTGACCCACTACCCAAATCC
>Ga0137372_10006255_pt1 | contig 11556 bp, 10 predicted proteins | sample SagtaG_6_FD_104911 | JGI IMG/M metagenome (GOLD analysis project Ga0137372, IMG submission 104911) | Vadose zone soil microbial communities from Sagehorn Ranch, Mendocino, California, USA - Sage1_R_60_16 metaG | ecosystem: Environmental > Terrestrial > Soil > Vadose zone | place: USA...
TCCAAATGGGATTCGCAGTGGGACGGCTTGCTGGTTAACTTCAATAAACGCATGAGTCATCACGTGGGTTTCGGCCTCAGTTACACCTGGTCGAAGGGCATTGACAATGGCCCGAACCCCAGCTTCGTGCTGATCCCGCAGGATAGTTGCTGTTTTAACCGGGAACGAGCGGTTTCCGCAGATTACGCCGCTAATCGCTTCGTCGGCAACGCCACTTTCGCCGGCCCCACTCACATGAATCCAGTTGCGAATGACTGGCAATTCTCGACCATTGTCACGCTCGAGTCTCCCCATTACTTCACCAAATTTGCCGGGGCAGACGTCAATGGCGACATTTTCGGCAACAATGACAGGGTCGGTATTGAGCCGAGAAACACGTTTAAAGGTGATAGCTATCAAGCTGTGGACCTACGCGTTGCACGAACGTTTAACGTCACGGAGAAGATGCATTTGCAAGCGATGGCGGAAGCTTTCAACGTGATGAACACGCTGAATGTCCGTTTCTTCAACACGGCATACGGCGCGGCCGATTTTTGTAACCTTGCGGCTGATCCCGTTGCGCAAGGTTGCGGAACCGGTCCGTTCTTCCGCGAGGGCTCGCCCAATGCGTCATATGGCACGCCGCGCGCCATATTCAACCCGCGTCAGATTCAGTTGGCGTTGCGCTTGACGTGGTAACTGGACGATCGGGCCGCCGTCGCCGCTCTGATACGATTTTCTTAAGTTGTGATTCAGCTCTCGATGAATGTCACTCAAGCGGACTTTCGTAAAGCGTTGGGCTATTTCGCCACCGGAGTCACCGTGATTACGGTGGACTGCGAAGGCGAAGTGCAAGGAATGACAGCGAATGCCTTCAGTTCGGTTTCGCTTGATCCGCTGCTGGTGCTGGTCTGCGTGGACCAGCGCGCGCGGACGCACGCGCATCTGCACTCCAAGAAAAGATTTGGAGTGAATGTTCTGGCTGCAGATCAGCGCGCGATTTCGGAATACTATGCGCGCGCGACCCGGGTCCACCAACATGCCGAGAAAGAAGCGGGAGCGCGCTTCGATCGCACTCCACACGGAACTCCGGTCCTGCACGGTGCGCTGGCCTACCTCGAGTGCCGCTTGCACACTGCACAGGATGCAGGAGACCACACCATTTTCATTGCCGAGGTCGAAGATGTAGTCGTGCGGGAGGGTGACCCTCTGCTTTATTTCCGAGGCGAATACCGCGAGATCGGCCCCGTGTCGAACGGCATTAGCAGTGGCTCCGCCGGCGATCCCAAGGTCGATTCGTCCACAGGAAGGAGACAGTAGATTCAGTATGCGATTCGGCATCTACTGCGAAATTCAGACGCCGCTGGGCAAGCCGCACTACGACATGACTTGGGAGATCATGCGGCAGATCGAGCATGCGGACGAATGTGGATTCGATGTTTACTCAGTGATTGATCATCACTTCTTTCAGAAGTTCTCGATCTCCGCAAATCCTCTGGCCATGTTTGCCGCCGCTGCGCAACGCACCAAACGCATTCGCTTCCGCACGGCGCTGCATACGCTCCCGCTCGAAAATCCCATGCGTTTGGCGGGCATGATTGCCGAAACGGATATCCTCACCAGCGGACGTCTGGAATGCGGACTGGGACGAGGACACGCCTGGCTATTTGGTCCCTCGTCACTGCCGCTCGAAGAAAGCCGTCCGCGATACAACGAGGCGATTGACATTCTTGAACTGGCATTCACGAAAGAAAAGTTCTCCTACGATGGCGAATACTACAAAGTGAAAGATGTGACGGTGGTACCGCGTCCGGTACAGAAGCCGCATCCCAAGTTCTATACCGGCGGTACCAGCGACATCACATATCAAATGGCAGGCGAAAAGGGCTGGGGTATGTTTGTGCCGCCGCTACTGCCTTGGCATGTGCTAGAAGCACCGCTGAACATCTACAAGAAAGCCTGCGCAGCGCACGGGCATGAGCCCGATATCGTTTATATTCGTCCGGTCTACATCGACGAAGATGAAAAGCAGATTCGCCGCGAAGTCGAGCAGGCACTGCATAATTTTCTAGCGTTCAACGCTTCGCCGATCGACTCACTTCAGAGTGAAGAGAAAAAAGCCGAGCTACGCGCTAAGGGCTACGGCTTCTACGCCAGCGGGGCTCTTGAGTCGCTGACGAAATTAAGTTACGACGAAATCGTCGAGCAGGAGATTGGATTCATTGGCCCACCGGAGAAAGTCGTTCGCCAGGTGAGCGCGCTTCTAGAAAAGGGTGGTATCGGTGAGCTGGCGATTGTCTCCAACTTCGGCGGGCTGGAGCATTGGAAGAGCATCAAGACGCAGCACATGTTCGCCAAGCACGTGATGCCCGCATTTCGTGGGAGCACAGCGCGACAGGCTGCGGCGGATTAACTCCGCGTGCTCTGCGAATCTTAGCGGACTCTGCGGTCGAAAGGTTTTAACCGCAAAGATCGCGAAGGAGCGCGAAGATCGCAGAGAAAAGCTACGTCCCAATGGCTACGCAGGCTGCTACCAAATTCGCTGCAACTAACTTCCCCGCCATGAGCACGCAGCGCTTGCTAGTGTTCGGCGGAATCGCACTCATCGCTGGAGGCATGCTCTTCGGTGACATCTTTGCCGTTTTCGTCTTGCACCAGAACGGCGGAGAAACAGCTGCCGCTCTGCTGGCCGCCACGCAAGCCGTCGCGGCGCAGAACCCGGCAGCGGTCAAGGACGCGTTCACCAGAATCGGCGGCTTGCTAGAAGACCGCGGTACAAAAGTGGACGCACACGTTCACCTGACCGACGCGGGCTACCTCGCGCTGCTGCTGGCGCTCGTACAGCCCTATGTTGCTTTGTCGAACTGGCGCAAGAAACTCCTGGCCAGGTTGTTTCTGCTAGGGGGTGTGCTTCTGCCAATCGGCATTTTTCTGATCCATTACGTAGGCCTGGCTTACAGCCCATCGTCAGTGATCGGCTGGGCGAGCATTTTGGCTGACTCGGCTGGCGCCCTGATGATCATCGCTCTGCTCGGCGAGGCATTGGGCTTGCTCAATTATTTTCGGAGCGGCAACCGGTCGATTGAAGATGAATTGCAGCAAGATCGCACGTGGGAACGACGAACCTTACTTTCCGGGGGAACGGTCCTGGTGCTGCTTGGATTTCTGTATGGCGCCTGGTACGCCGGTATGAATCTTTACGAACAGGAGGCGCGAGAGCGAAAAATTCTCGGGGACATGCTTGACGCCGCCGTTGCAAACAGTTCGGCGGCTGCGCAATCCGTAAACGCTTACGGCATGTTGGCTGCAGAAAAGGCGGTCGAGATCGCGGGGCACTCGCACATCATCGAATTCGGCCTGCTCGCGATTCTCCTGTCGTTCATCCAGCCGTACGTTTTTCTTCGAGACGTGTGGAAGCGCCGTTGGGCACTGCTGCTGCTCGCAGGGTCGCTCATTCTCCCGATCTTCGTTCTGCTCGAACTCAAGATTGGCTTGGTCGCTGGCGGCATCGCTGATCTCGGCGGACTGATGGTGATCGTCGCGCTCATCGGCATGTTGGTCGGCGTGCTGCGCTACAGTGGGAGTATCGATGCGCAGGCCGGAGGCTTATCATGAACCGCGCAAGGAAGGTGCTTGTCTTCGGCGGTCTCGCCCTGGCGGCGTTCGGAATGCTTTACGGTCTCTACTACGCCGTTTTCGTGGAACACCAAACGCTCGATCACATGGGCGGATCGCTGGCAACTGCATTTGTGTGTGCGGCGGAGCGTCAGATTCCCGAGTCACGGATGGCACTTGATGCATACGCGTTAACCAAGTACGACTACGTCCGCCAGGTGGATGTGCACTCGCATTGGATCGGCCTCGCGATGTTGATGATCGTGCTAGGAGCCGCATTCGATCGCGTAGCATTCGGTGAGCGGCTAAAGTTGTGGACCGCTTGGGCATTACTCGCCGGGTCTGTGCTATTCCCTTTGGGAGTGATTCTTCAAACCGCGAGCCACGGCAGCATGTTTGCCTCGGCGCTTGCAATTGTGGGATCGGCGTTAGTCACCTGTGCGCTGGCGGTCATAGCATTTGGTTTTATGCGAGAGAAGACTGCTTCGTAGTGGCTCCGACACCTAGGGCAGGATGCCCTCGGTGTAGCCGGGCAAGATGCCGGCCCTACATTTAAACTAAATCGGTCCTTAACTGCGACAATGTATCCACGAGCTTTCCAGTATCACCGTGCAGCTTCGCTGAAGGAAGCGGCGACAATGCTTTCGCAACTCGGCGATGAAGCCAAGCTGCTGGCTGGCGGCCAGAGCCTGATTCCGCTAATGAAGCTGCGCTTCGCCAGCCCGAAGCATCTTGTGGATCTGAATTTCATCTCTGGGACGTCTTACATCAAAGAAGAAGACGGCGCCTTGCGATTTGGCGCCTTGACTCGGCACGCGGAGGTCGAGTCTTCGGCCAGTGCTGCGAAGATCCCAATTCTCCATGACTGCGCGGCGGGCATTGCCGACGTACAAGTCCGTAATCGTGGAACCATCGGCGGATCGCTCGCCGAAGCCGATCCCAGCGGGGATTGGGCCACGGTGTTGATGACGCTCGAGACGGAAGTTCGCTGTCTCGGCACGAAAGGCGAGCGGATCATCCCACTCCCGGAATTCATCACAGACGCTTATACAACTGCCCTATTACCCGATGAAGTGCTCAGTGAGGTTATAGTCAAAGTTCCCAGGAAATCCGGTGGTGGTGCATATCTCGCGTTCAAGCGGTCGGCACCGGTGTATCCCACTGCGAGCGTAGCTGTGCAGCTAACGATGGAGGACGATGTTTGCGAAGATGCCAGCATCGCATTGGGCTGTGTGGGATTGATCCCGATCAAGGCGAAGGACGCCGAAGCTGCATTACGAGGACAACGGATCGCAGAAAAAGCTATCTCGGCAGCCGTGGATATCGCGCGGGCGGCTGCCGACCCCCAATCCGATATGCGCGGTTCGGCAGAATACAAGCGAACGCTGGTGGGGGCACTGGTAAAGCGGGTGATCGAGACTGCGGTTCGTCGGGCCCGCGGCGAGCACGTCGAAGCAGGTCACATCTATGCCTGAAACGATCGAAAGGGTCACGATCAAAGTGAGCGTGAACGGCAAGCCACGGTCGCTAAACGTCGAGCCGCGCATGTTGCTGGTCGAATTCCTGCGCGAGCAACTTGATCTCACGGGGACGCATGTCGGCTGCGACACAACTTACTGTGGCGCTTGCACCGTGGTGATGAACGGCGCCGCTGTGAAATCGTGCACCATGTTCGCGGTGCAGGCGGATGGCGCGGAGATCACAACAGTCGAAGGCCTGGAACAAGACGGACGACTTCATCCCATTCAGAAAGCCTTCGGCGATGCTTACGGCCTTCAGTGCGGATATTGCACACCGGGCCTGATGCTGTCAGCTTTCCAGTTGCTCTCCCGCAACAAGCAGCCGAGTGGAAAAGATATTCGCAAAGCCATCGCTGGCAACACCTGCCGCTGCACGGGATATCAGAACGTGCTCAAAGCGATCCAGTTGGCCGCGCAGAATATGAAGGGGGTCTGAAGTAATGGCAATTAAGTTCGGCGGCGAGTTTGAAGTCAAAAAAACGCCGGAAGAAGTGTATGACTTCCTCACCGATCCCAGGAGATTCGCTCCTTTGTTGCCGGATTTTCAGGGGATGACGCAGCAGGATGCAACACACTTTACTGTCAAAGTGAATGTCGGGATTTCCTACATCAAGGGGACAGCGGAAGTGAAAATGCAGCTCGCCGAAGCCGATCGTCCTAAACGTGCGCAGTACAAAGGGCAAGGCAGTGTGGCAGGTGGAAATGTTGCGCTAACTGCTGGATTTGATTTGTCCCCGGTGAACAGCGGAACGAAAGTGGCTTGGCAGGGAGAAGCGACGGTTTTCGGACGGTTGACGTCAGTCGCTGGCGGGCTGCTTGAACCGCTAGGGCGAAAGAATGTGCAGAAGCTGATTGACGGATTGCAGGCAGCCCTTAAGTAAATACGTAGGGACAGCCGCCCCCGGCTGTCCATCGAGCGCAGCTCGACGGCTTTTCAAAACGTAGGAAGCGGAGGACCAGCAGGTGAGTTCCGGGACTGACAGCAAGAACTGGGTAGGCAAACCACTTCCGCGCAAAGAGGAGAACCGCCTTCTGCGCGGGCGCGGCAAGTTTGCTGATGACATCAAATTGCGCGAGATGCTCTATCTGCACTTCGTGCGTTCTCCTTATGCCCACGCGAAGATCGTCAGTGTGGATACTTCAGCCGCCGAAGGTCTCGCCGGTGTAATTTGCACGCTGACTGGCGCTGAGATCGCGCGGCAAACGCAGCCCTTTATTGAGATCGGCCCCGAGCCATTTGCGAAGATCGAAGATTACCCAATGGCAGTATCAAAGGTCTGCTATCAAGGCGAGCCAGTGGCCGCGGTAGTAGCGGAATCGCCGGCTATCGCGGATGATGCAGCCGAGCTCATTCAGGTGGAATACGAGTCACTCGAAGCTGTGGTTGACGCAGAGCACGCGCTCGAAGATAAAAGTCTTCTTCACGAAGAAGCGGGAACGAATCGCGTTTGGCGCGGTGTGTTCGAATATGGCGACGTCGAGAAAGCATTCAAAGACGCAGCGTACATCGTCAACATCGACCGCCTTCATTTTCATCGCTTCTCGAGCACACCTCTTGAGAACAACGTCGTCATCGCCGCGTGGGATCCTAAAGATGAACGCATCTATTACTCCTGCAACAATTCGTTCCCCTCATTCGCGATTCAGTTTCTCGCGGCGCATCTGAATGTTCACATCGATCGTATTCGTGTAGAGACCTCTGATATCGGTGGCAGCTTTGGCATCAAGATCACCAGCTACCCGCAGATGGCAGTCTGTGCGATGGCTTCGAAGAAAGCCGGAGGATACCCGGTAAAGTGGGTGGAAACGCGCTCCGAGCATATGACCTCAAGCGCCCACGGAAACGAACGGACTTTTCGCGACACGCGGGTTGCCCTCGAAAAAAATGGGGTGATCACTGCGATTGTCTCGCGACACATCGACGACTGCGGCGCCTATCCACGCTATGAGCCCCTTGGCTGCGTAATCTGGTCACAAGTATTGCCTGGCGTCTATCGCTTCGAGAATGCTCGCATTGATTTCAGCCAGGCCGTGACCAACAAGTGCCCCGTAGGTCCTAATCGCGGATATTCGCGGATGCAACATTTGTGGTTCTTGGAGCGCGTTGTTGATATCTGCGCGCACGAACTGGGAATCCCGCCGGACGAAATGCGCATACGCAACTATATCCGTACGGAAGAATTTCCTTACACCACGCCGAATGGTTGCGTCTACGACTCCGGGAACTATCCGAAGATGATGGAGATTGCGAAGCGGCTGATCGGTTGGGATGACTGGAAGAAAAAGCAGGCTGAAGCCCGCAAGGAAGGACGGCTGATCGGAATCGGCATTGGCACGACGCTCGACTCAGGCACTAATAACTTCGGCCAATCGCAAATCGTAAATCCCGCCCTGCCGTATTCTGGCAATTCCCAAGGCGCGAATTGCAAGCTGGATATTTATGGTGAAGTCGTGGTTGCAGTCGGTTCCTGTCCGCAAGGCCAGGGCCACGAAACCACTGCCGCCCAGGTAGTCGCCGATGTGCTGAATATTCATCCGGACCTGGTGACAGTGCGTACTGGCTTTGATACCGAGCGCAACGTGCACACCGGATTCTCGGGTACTTACGCGAGCCAGTTTGCGGTCTCAGGTCTATCTGCCGTTCACGGCGCTGCGCAAAAGTTGAAAGCGGAGATGCAGCGGCTGGGCGCATTTGCGCTTCAGACTAAAGAAGACGACCTCGAATTCGGGATGGGTGCGCAGGGCCCGGAGATTCGCGCGAAAAACGATGGCAAGACTATCAACTACTGGGGCCTGGCCAATCTGGTGAATGCCAACAGCGCCGCCCTGCCGCCAGAACTCTATGAGGTAACTCTGAACTGCCGTTACATTTGGCGGGCGCCGTTCAAGGTTCCAGATAAGCAGAAGAAGTACGGAAATCTGACCTTGACATACGCATCGCAGCTTCACATCGCTGTAGTTGAAGTCGATCGGGAAACTTTTATTCCTCGCATTCTTGACTACGCCGCCGTGGATGACTGTGGCACGGTCATCAATCCGCCGATTGTGGAAGGCCAAGTCTACGGCGCGACGGCGCATGGTATTGGGGCGGCTTTGATGGAAAACTGCGTTTACGATGCGGTGGGCAATATGCTGACTAGCACGTTCAGCGACTACACGCCGATTACAGCGGTGAATATGCCGACTGTGAAATATGGTCATATCGAAACGCCCTCGCCTCACAGCTACAGCGGCGCAAAGGGCATGGGCGAAGGTGGCGCCGCGCCCATTCATACCATCTCGGCGGCATTGCAGGATGCATTGTTTGAAGAAGGCATTGTGATCGAAGAGTCCTTCAATAATGCGGATAGCTTGTTTCGTGCTTTGGTTGGGAAAGAGACAAGCCAGGCGGAAAAGCTGGTGAAAGTGGAGCGGCGAGCCTAGCGGTTCGCACACAGCTCGGCCGGCGAGACGCCGGCGCTATTAATGAAGCGAGTTTGCATAATTGGTTGCGGTGCTATAGGGAGCCTCTACGCGGCTCACTTGGCGCGGGTCACCGAGGTGTGGTGCTTCGTGCGGCGCGAGGAGCATGCGCAGGCACTGAATCTAGAGGGATTGTCTGTCTCGGGTAGGCACAAGTTTCGTGTAGCGCTCAAGGCGACCACCCGTCCTGACGAGCTCCCGGACTGCGACCTGGGGATTGTGGCGACGAAAGCAACGCAAGTGGCGGAGTCGATCGTTCCTGTCGGCGCTCATTTTGATAACGGTGTGATTATTTCCGCGCAGAATGGACTCGGGAGCGAAGAGATCATCGCGGAGCACACGCGAGGACAGGTCATTCGCGGCACGACCTTCATGAGCGGCACCAAGCACAGCGACACGCAAGTACAGTACGAGCTCGACACGGCGACCTGGATTGGCCCATTTGAACCGCGTGGAACTCCGTTTGCCACGGTGAAGCAGGCTGCTGAGCTGATCGTATCTGGTGGCCTGAAGGCGGAAGCATTGCCGGATGCGCGTCCTGCGCAATGGTCGAAGCTGATTTTTAATGCGTCGGTGAATGGCGTTTCCGCGCTGACTGGGTTACCGCATTCGCCGCATTTTGCCGATGAGAGCGACTTTGGAGATCTCGGTCATCTACTGCATGAGCTAATTAGCGAAGGCAAATGCGTGGCCGCCGCGGTCGGCGTCGAGCTGCATGAAGATCCGTGGGAGATGAACAAGATTGGCGCAATGACCAATCACCCGCCCTCAATGCTCTACGATGTGCGCCGTCAGTTGCCGACCGAGGTGGATTTTCTCAGCGGCGCCATTGCGCGCGAAGCTGAACGAGTGGGGGTGGCGGCACCGCTGCATACAGCCGTATATCGGCTGATAAAAGGCAAAGAAGCGGCGTGGACGTTTAAAGAGGAAAACTGCCCGGTCGCAATTCGGAGGACCGCAACTTAATGGCTTGGCCACTTGACGAAGCGAAACTGAACCGGGTCCGCGCTCTGATGAAAGATCAGGATCTGAGCGCGCTGGTGGTGCGCGCGCCCGACAACGTGCTGTATCTCACCAACTACTGGTGCATGAAGGGCTATGACGCGGTTGTCTTTCCCCGCGAAGGCGATCCCGCGTTAATCGTGCTTGAGCCACAACTGGCCGATGCGGAACGCAATTCCTGGACGAAAGACCTGCGCTTATTCAAGGGATATGACGAACGCGATCCACGTCCTCCCCAGTATCGCGCGCTCGATCTCGCGCTTGAAGTCTTGGAGCAGCAGAACCTCACCGACAAAGTTGGCATCGAGCTCAATATGGGAACGCAATCCGCAGACCGCATGGTGGGCGAGCCAACCACGCCGACGCAAAACTACTTCGACGCATTTCGGAAGATCTCCGGCCAGGTGGTGGATGCCACGCCGTTGCTGAACGAAGCTCGCGCCATTAAGACTTCACAGGAAATTGAGCGCATGCGGCTGGCCAACGAACTGGCGGCGCTGGCTATGGAGCACACGCGAGAGCACATGCGTCCGGGTATGAAAGAAAGCGAAGTTGGGGGCATGTACGAAAGCTTCGTGCACGGCTTGGGCGTCGGCTACAAAGGCAAAGTCGAGATGGCGCGGGCATTCACGCTGGTCTGGTCCGGCGAAGGGATCAGAACTTTCACTGCGACCGGCGATCGCCCGATTCAGAAAAATGAACCTACGTTGTTTGAAATCTGGGTTTGCGTTGACGGCTACTGGACCGATCTCACCAAGAACGCTTGTCCCGGGGAATTAAAACCGGAGTATCACAAGTTACTCGATCTTTTGCTCAAAGTGTTCAACGAAGCCGTCTCATTTTCACGGGATGGCGCAAGTTTTCCAGAATTAGACAAGCTGGTTCGCGCGCGGATTGCGGAAGGTGGATATCCGGGACAGCCATCGCATCCCGTCTGCCATGGCGTTGGCGCACGCGCCCATGAATTTCCGTACGCGCACCAAGCTGGCGGCGGAACAATCAAGAAAGGCATGGTGCTGGCGATCGAGCCCGGCATCTACTGGCCGCAAGGCGGCGGGCTTCGCCTGGAAGATAATTTTTGGATTACACAAAAAGGCAACGAAAAACTGTGCTCTTATCCGGACGATTTCCGGCTGGCAAGATCGTCAGCCGCTTAATCCAGAGGCCAAATTGAAGGCTGCCCCCAAGACGACGAACACAATCGACGCCAAATTGGCGCAGTCGATCCTCGCCGAAATCCGCGAAGAAGAAATCGTCGCGATGGCGTGCGATGTGATCAACATTCCAAGTCCAACAGGGGAAGAGTTGCAGATGGCGCTCTACATGCAGAGTACGCTGAAGCAGCTCGGGCTGGACGTCACTTGGCAAGAAGTCGAAGAGGGCCGCGCCAATGTCGTGGGCCGTTGGATTGGGACCGGCGGCGGCAAAAACTTGATGTTTAACGGCCACATGGATACATCGAATACCGGCCGCGAGGAGTTTCTCACCGGGATCGGTTACAAGCCGCAAGCCGTAGTGAAGAATGGCGTGATCTATGGTCTCGGTATCTACAACATGAAGGGCGCACTCGTCTGTTACACGCATGCTGTGAAAGCGCTGATGCGTGCGGGAGTGAGGCTCAAGGGCGATGTGATCATCGCCGCCGTCACTGGCGAAATCGAAAAAACGCAGTGGGGCGAGTTCAGAGGGAAGGAATATCGCGGCTATGGCTTCGGCACTCATTACCTGGTGAATCACGGCGTTCTCCCGGACATGTGCATCCTCGGCGAGCCTACGGATATGCACGTGGTGCTCGAGCACTTCGGCTCCATGTGGGTGCGAATCTCCTGCACAGGGATTTATGTGCATACGGCATTTTGCGCGGGTCGCGAAGAGATGAATTCTATTCGCCGGATGCACGAATTGCTCAGCGAAATCATGACGTGGATTTCGGCTTGGGAGAATAAAGCTGCATACGGCGGCAAAAAAGCGATCGTCA
>Ga0137372_10006257_pt1 | contig 11554 bp, 13 predicted proteins | sample SagtaG_6_FD_104911 | JGI IMG/M metagenome (GOLD analysis project Ga0137372, IMG submission 104911) | Vadose zone soil microbial communities from Sagehorn Ranch, Mendocino, California, USA - Sage1_R_60_16 metaG | ecosystem: Environmental > Terrestrial > Soil > Vadose zone | place: USA...
AGAAAGATGAGATGAAGCACGATGAGATGAGCAAGGACGACACGAAGAAGAACTGATCTGGCTGCTTCGTGATCGATCCCGGATAGCTAGCTGTTATGGGGGCTACCCGATGCTCTCCCCAAGCTCCCGGATTAATTCAGTACCCTGATCCGTGATTTTCAGAGTCGTCCGCATCCTCTAGTTGCATGGGCGACAGGGAACTCAATTCCAGATATTTCCTCATACAGCGCATGCACGGCGCATAGCCTTCGCGAATCGCCTCACCGGCCGCAATCGTGCGCAGGTGCGCTTTGTCGTGAATAAACCGGCAACCGGCAGCATGAAACGTCTTGCCGTCATCGGTTACGACTACCATCATGTCCGCGGGAACGGGGACCACCGCCGGTTTCGCATGCTCAGAACGCAGCGGAGTATTAAATGCGGACGAACGCCGTGCCACGCCGCCAATCGTAATCAACGCCGCTGCGGCAACAGCTACCATCCAGCCCCAGGCGTTGCCTCTCGGAGCGGGCATTTCCTGCTCCAATCTGCGCCGCAAGCGTCCGCTGAAACCCACAGGCACTTCCAGCAGGCGCTCGTCGCCATAAAGCTGGATCACGTTGCGGGTACCATCCAGCACCGCAGTGCAATGCTTGCAGTCACGGAAATGTTCTTCCATGGCCGCTCGCAAGGCTGGGTCTACTTCCTCTTCAATGTAGTTCGAAATCTCGCGCCACACTTCCTCGCACGTTACTACCATGGCTTTTTCCCCTTTACAAAACTCAATCGGCTGCTCCAACTTCCGCCCAGCCCGGGCGCAAGCAGATCCCGCAACATGAGGCGGGCACGCAGCAAGCGCGTCTTGACGCTGGCGGTGGTGATATCCAGAGCCTTCGCCGTCTCGTCGATACTCAGATGCTGCACATCGCGCAGCACAAAAACTTCGCGATATTTTTCTCCCAGAGATGCGAGCGCTTCCAGCAGTTTTTCCCGAATCTCGTTTCTTTCAGCAGTTTCCGACGGAATCTCACGCCAATCGGCGAAATCGCGGGGCGTGTAGTTGCCTTCTTCGTCGGGGTGGTCAACGATAGGCTCTATCACAGCCGAGCGATCTCTTCTGAGCCGCATGCGGGCTTCGTTCACGGTGATCTGAATCAGCCAAGTGCTGAACCGCGCCTCGGCGCGAAATTGCCGGATATGTTTGAACGCTTTCAGCAGCGCTTCCTGGGCGGCATCCTCTGCATCGGCTTCGTTGCGCAAAATCGCAAACGCGGCAGTGTACACGCGCCGCTCGTAGGGCCGAACCAGTTCATAGAACAGCTCGCGTTCGCCATCCTGAACCCGGCGGATCAACTGCTGTTCTGGGGAAGCTCCACCGGGATTCTGCAACGACGAATTAACCATTGTTCCAGACAACATAATTAAATAGTTTTCCTTCGTGTACCTTCGTGCCCTTTGTGGTTAACAATTCCGGACTGCGAAGAAAAGCTACAGATATTCTGGATCCTTCTTCCATCCCGTTAACATGGAAACGAAGTTGTTCCATCCGTGAAGCACGACCATGACAAGATGGCCGAACAAGAACGCCAGGATTGCCCACATCACCGCAAAGTGCCACAAACGCGCCCAATGAAAACCGCCCATCAGCCACGCCAGCCATGAGAACTGAACTGGTTTCCAGATGGCTAATCCAGTGAGCACGGACAAAATTCCCAGAACTATGGCCGACGTGTACGCCAGCTTCTGCAAAGGATTGTAGGCTTCTCTCACGTAGGGCTTAGGGCCGAAAAAGAAATAATGATGCACCATTGGCCACACACCGCGAATGTCGCGCGGCATGAATAAAACTTGCTTGTAATTGCGCGAAAAAATTTCAAAACTGAGGTAGAGAATCCCGGTGCCGATGTAAATCCACATGAAGGTCAAGTGCCATTGCAATCCGCCGCCCAGCCAGCCACCAAGGGCGTATGCCTCGGGCCAATGCAGAAGATCTTTCTGCGGAATTTTTGCGCCAAAACTGGGGAATGCCCGGAAAATCTGCAGCCCGCTGAATACCAATACGAGCAGCGCCACCGCATTCACCCAGTGACACAGGCGCACGATGAACGGATGCTCGTATACTGCCTCACTGATCGCGCCGGTCTTTACGTTCGTGATTGCGGCTATTTGGGTTGACATGTAAGCCTCTGTGCGACTCTGTGTCCTCTGTGGTTTAAGATTCTTCGAGCACGCTATAAGCCATAGAACTCGGAGTATCCTTGATCCTCCCAATATCCCGCCTTCTCCAGAACGTGACTCACCTTCAAATCGGTTAAGTACTTTGCCTGCTTATAACCAATCTTGGTGGGGATATTCAGTCGCAACGGCGCGCCGTGCTCACGCGTCAGCGGCTGATCGTACATTTCATAGCACAACAAACTCTGCGGATGCCTGGCTGTCGCCATGTCCAGCGATTCGTAGTACTCATCCGCACCCTAGACGGTGATAAATCGCGCTGCGGGATCGGCCCCGATCATCTGCAAAAAATCCGCCAGCCGCGCCCCGCCAAAGCGCCCGATAACGTCCCATCCCTCGATGCAAACATGCCGCGTGTTCTGCCTGAATTTTGGCAGCGCCTGGATTTGCGCCAGCGTGTAGTCTCCTGGCTTCTGCACCGCGCCGCTAACCGTAAGGGTCCAATTGTCTAAATCCACTCCGGGATCGTCAACGTCATAGTCATTGATAGGAAATCTGGCAAAGGGCGTAAGTTCGGAATCGTCGAAAGTGGGCGCCAAGTGACCGGAGCGAAAGAGCCGCGCAGACGCCCAATCGCTGAAAGCGAACCCAGTCTTGAGCAGCGGCTTCTGGAGCCTCGGAACGGCAAAAGCTCCCAGCGCGAGCACCGGGCTGAGCTTCAGCAGTTCACGGCGATTTATTCGCTTGAACTGCCGGCTATCGGTTCGCAAGTTCATTTGACTGCCGATGATGCCAAAGATGAGATTCGCGGCTCAAGCAAAAGTGACGAAGAGCCGCAAATCACCGAGAACACAGAGGATCACAGAGATTCGATGAAGATGCAACTTGAGGCGATTTGCGGGCACCATGCAACTCGCTGCCGCCAACAAAGAGGTGAATAAGACTATCAAGATACGGAAACTGCGCCTGCTCCACGCCGGAAAATAATGTTCAGCGCGGGACGTCCCTGACAGTGTATCGTGGGCGAGAAGTGGCCCGGTTCAGGAACTCCAATTGTTCTGGGCACCACTCTTCGATAATCTGCTCCCAGCGACTCTCTTGTGAGTTTCCCAATCTACCTTCGACTTGGACACATCGGCGTTGATCTCCACATGCTTTTCGAAACGTTGGCTTATGTCATTGGTTTCCAAGTCTATCGACGATTGAGGCACAGCTTCGGCGATCCCATATCGCTGGACAATCGGTGGTGGATCATTGCGACGGCGGCTGTCGGTACCGCCCTTGGAAGCAAAATACTGGGCGCTGCGTGGAGCAGGCACCGGAAATTGTGCACGAGTGGAGGAACCCAGCATATCTCATCTCTGGAAAGTCAATCGTAGGCGGTCTAGTGGGTGGCTGGATAGCAGTGGAGTGGATCAAACGGCGTCTCGGAGTAACTGTCTCGACAGGCGATCTCTTCGCCATTCCTCTTGCGCTCGGAATCGCTATTGGGCGAGTCGGCTGCTTTCTTGCCGGACTTCCTGACCAGACCTATGGCATCGCAACAACTCTGCCGTGGGGTGTAGATTTTGGTGATGGAGTATTGCGCCACCCTACGCAGCTTTACGAAACAGCCTTTCTACTAGCTTTCAGTCTGGCTCTCTGGATGTTTGTGCGCCAGCCACATCGTAACGGCGACGTGTTCAAGCTCTTCATGGCAGGTTACATGGGATGGCGCTTGCTGGTTGATTTCCTTAAACCCGAGTTTCGCGTGCTCGGTCTCTCTATAATCCAGTGGACATGCCTGATGGTGTTGGTCTACTGCTGGCGCGAAACAGCGCGGACACTGAGGCAGTCCACCACGGGCTGCGAAACGAACCTGAAGAGTTGGCGTAGTGCTGGTGGTATGTCCGGGACATCAAGTTTGGAGAGGTAGCGAATGGCAGCGAGAGTGCGCCCTTACATTTTTTATGATGTGGTGCTTTCCATTTGCCCGACCTGCTACGCAAAAGTAGAAGGAAAGATCGTCTTTCAAGATGGAAGTGTCTACTTGCTGAAAAAGTGCTCGGTACACGGGAGCCAGCGAGTGCTTATTGCGGATGACGTGGACTACTACCGTCGATGCCGTGAAGTCTTTCTTAAGCCTCCTGAAATGCCAGTAGCATACAACACGCCCGTAAAGTGGGGGTGCCCGTATGACTGCGGATTGTGCACCGATCACGAGCAGCACTCGTGTCTGTCGCTCATCGAGATCAATGACCACTGTAATCTGAGGTGTCCCATTTGCTATGCCCACAGTGGCCCCGACCGACCTCAACAACGTAGCCTATCCCAGATCGAGGCGATGCTTGATGCCGTCGTTCGTAATGAAGCTCAGCCCGACGTAGTGCAAATCTCAGGCGGAGAACCAACGTTGCATCCTGACTTTTTTGCCATATTGGATATGGCAAAGGCTCGCCCCATCCGCCACGTAATGGTGAATACAAATGGTGTTCGGATAGCGCATGAAGAAGAATTTGCGAGTCGATTATCCGGCTGCATGCCCGACCTAGAGGTTTATCTTCAGTTTGACTCGTTTGAAAGGCAGCCGCTAATGGAACTACGCGGCTCTGATCTGAGGAACGTGCGCGAACGTGCTCTGGAGCGCCTGAACCGACATAAGATTTCCACCACACTCGTGGTTACACTGAAAAAAGGTCTGAATGATTGCGAGATCGGAAAGATTATCGACTTTGCGTTGCAGCAGCCGTGCGTGCGGGGTGTAACGTTCCAGCCAATTCAGGCTGCTGGGCGCGTAGAGCACTACGATCCGGCAACCGATCGCCTGACGTTGACCGAAGTGCGTAGGAAAATTCTGGAGCAGACGACGGTTTTTCGACCGGAAGACATCATCCCGGTGCCGTGCCATGCCGATAGCTTGGCAATGGCTTACGCATTGAAGCTCAATGGGAGAGTCATTCCCCTGACCGGCATGATCGATCCCGAGGTGCTGATTAACGGCGGACGCAATACCATCGTTTACGAACAAGACGATGCGGTGAGGAACGGCGTTTTCAAACTCTTTGCAACTAACCATTCGCCACGCTCTGGGGCTGGCAGTCTGCGAGACCTGCTGTGCTGCCTCCCTAGGCTGGACGCGCCTCCTGAGCTTGATTACGACAATATCTTTCGCGTCCTTATTGTGCAGTTTCTGGATGCGTATTCGTTCGATGTTCGCTCAGTAAAGAAAAGCTGCATCCACATCGTGCACCCTGATGGCCGCCTCATACCTTTCGACACCTTCAATCTTTTTTATCGCGACCAACTCGAAACAGAACGGTTGATCCCGTTACGCCGTAACAGGGAGCAGACTACATATGCCGGATGAAAGCGTTCACTCCACTCAGAAGGTGGTGTTGGGGTTTATTTTGGGATTGATCCTGAGCGGAATATGTTTTGTGATTGCAGTTGTCGTTGGAATGACACTCGGGTCTCGACACAGTTGGGTCTTCCCACTTCTAAACGCAATTGCGCTGATTCTCGTGAGTCTTTACGCTTTAAGCAAATACAACGAATCGGGTATCGCTAGGGGTACGGTGATCGCCCTCTCCCTAGTCTTTCTTGTAAACGCGATTTGTGGCATCGGTTGGATGCATTGAAAAGGCGTCAGCCCAGCCTCACCTCGACCCCCATATCGAGTTGAGGCGTTTGCGCGGCGTCTGAGCCGCGCGCCGAGATCCCGAGCGTAGCCGAGGGATCTCCCAGAAATTCCACCTGGTGCCCGGGACCGGAATCGAACCGGTACGTCCCTTTCGGGACCCGGGATTTTAAGTCCCGTGCGTCTGCCAGTTTCGCCACCCGGGCAAGGGTAAAAACTTTCACTATCATGGCATAAAACTTCCTCAGCCGCCGTGGAGAGCGTTTGGGACGGCGTGCGGGCGTGGGCATTTAGCACAGTTCGCCCTTTCTAGCCCGCAACATACGCTACCAGGGCCTGTTCGGACGGCCATATGCAAAGATTTTGGCCGCACAGTTGCACATCAGAAGAGTAGAATCCTCCCCTCGGCGGGTGAGTCATGGCGAACCTTTCTGTTTGCTACTCCGGCACGAACCATCCCGAATTCAACTTTTCCTGGTGTGCGCGCATTGCGAGATGGAGCTGCACCGCATTGCTTGTGGGTGCGGTCTGGAGCGGAACTTCGCAGGCGCAGCAATCTCCGGACGCAATCGCACAGGAACCAGACACAACCCCAGTTGAGGCCGCCCCGGCGCAAAACAATTCCAGCGGCGAAATCAAGAACCGCCAGCCGAAGTACGATATCGACCGGATCGGTGTGCGCGGCGTCGGCAAGGGCATCAATTTTTATTCACTCGAAAAGGAGCAGCGTCTGGGCGAATCGCTGGCCAAGCGCATTGACCGGCACACCAAGTTCGTTCCCGATCCCAGCGTCACTGACTACGTGAACCGCCTGGGTCAAAAGCTGGCCCGCAACTCCGACGCGCAGTTGCCCTTCACCATTAAGGTCATCGATTCTGAGGACACCAGAGTTTTTGCTCTTCCCGGCGGCTACCTGTACGTAGATAGCGGATTAATTCTGGCGGTCGACAGCGAAGCCGAACTCGCCGGCATGATGGCGCATGAGATCGCGCACGTTGCCGCACGACACGCCACACGCTCCGCCACCCGCATGTATGCCTGGGATGCGATCTCGATTCCCTTGACATATTTCGGTGGGCCAGCCGGCATCGGTTTGCAACAGATCGCAGGCCTGGGAGCGCCGCTATCGTTCAAAAAGTTCAGCCGCAACGCAGAAAATGAGGCGGACTTGCTGGGAATCGAGTATCAATACGCTGCTGGCTACGACCCAGAGGCTTACGTCGCAGCTCTTGAAAAATTGCAAAAAAGAGAAGCCTTCATGCATAGCCGAATGGCCAAGCTGCCGGGCTACAGGGTCATGGATAAGCTGCCCATGCATCAGTTGCTGGCAAAACTTTTCGCCGGCTACCCGAAAACGGAGGAACGTATCCGCCGGGTGCAAAACGAAATTGCGACGCTGCTCCCTGCGAAGTCTGAGTACATCGATAACACCAGCGAGTTCGACGAAGTGAAAGCCAAGCTTGCCTGGGCGCAGCGTCCCGTGCTGCGCCGCCACGCTCCCGGAGAAGGAAACCAGAGTCGGCCCGTCCTCCGCCGCACCAGGACGCGGCAGGAGACTGCGGAGTAAGCTGCCATCAAAAACACGAAGGGGCGGGTGAGTTCACCTGCCCATCTATCTGGGTGGAAAAAATCGATATGGCAAATGCAATTTGTGGATGGCTTGAACTCCGAACATGAAACACCGGCGCTCTTAAACGGGTAACCCCTGCATGCGGCACAACTCGACGACCGCCAGCCGGTTGTTGGCGCCCACTTTGCGCAGCATGCGGTGAACGTGGTTGCGCACCGTTTGCTCGGCGAGTTGCAACTGGCAGGCGATCTCCTTATTTGTTAGCCCTTTTCCAATCAGCACCACGAGTTGCTGCTCGCGATTGGTGAGACCCAAGGTAAGTTTCACGTGGAAGCTTGGCACATGATGCTGCTGCTGGGCAACGCAGCGAAACAGCGCAGCCGATAACTGCGGCGGACCCACCGCCTCACCGCTCGCTACCGCCCGTACCGTGGCGACCACCAGCAGCGCTGACGCGTCCTTCAACACATAACCCAAAGCGCCTTCGCGAACCGCTCGCAGGAATGCTACTTCATTGGCTTCCATCCCAATCAGCACAACTTTGAGATCATTAAAACGTCGATTTGCTTCCCGCAGAAACTCCAGGTGCAAGCCTTCGGCGAAGGAGTCCAAAACCAAAACACTCGGGGCGGCCAAAGCGAGCTGCTCGACTGCAGCCGGCGAGAAGGCGCAGGCCCCGACCACCCGCAGATCGCTTTTCCTCTCGAATATTTTCGTCAGGGCCTCACGAAGGAGGCGGTTTTCGGCAAGCAGAAACACTGACGCCACATCCGGCGCTGCTGTCATCGAAAGGATTTCCTCATTAGAATGGTGAGCAACACTGAGAGCAAAAAAGTTCACCTGTCTCAAGACACTCGCAACAAAGTTAGCGTCCCGCGAAGGAACTTGCCCTCAACCTAGTGGGAAACGAAGTATAGACTACGGCAGCATAGCCATGATGTCTGTGACCTCCGTCACGCAAACTGAACCTCTGTGGAAAACCGTCGAAGGCGCTTCTGGCACAAATACCTGAATGCGATTTGTCCGGAATCTTGCTAGACTTCGGCCCTGACTTTAAGCAGAAGGGAGACTTCGTGAGCTGGGCAGGCAAGCTGGCCAAACCATATCGCGTAGACGATGGCAAGAAAATCCGCTTGAAAGATTTCGATCCTAGTGACACCGGCGATATTCGCTCCAAAGAGCACGCGACCGAACTGCTGGAAAAGGGCATCGCCCACATGGCCGAGCTGCAAAACAAACTCTATGCCCAGGACCGCTGGGGTGTGCTTCTGATCCTCCAGGCGATGGACGCCGCGGGCAAGGATGGTGCGATCAAACATGTTATGTCGGGGATCAATCCGCAGGGTTGCCAAGTCTATTCTTTCAAGACTCCTTCCACTGAGGAACTCAACCACGATTACCTTTGGCGCACCATGCAACGCGTGCCCGAGCGCGGACACATCGGCATCTTCAACCGTTCTTATTACGAAGAAGTGCTGGTAGTTCGGGTTCACCAGGACTTACTAAAAACGGAAAGAATTCCTGACTCTCTAATCACGAAGGATCTGTGGGAAGAGCGCTTTCGCGACATCTGTGCTTTTGAGCGTTACTTCTCCCACAACGGAATTGTGATTCGCAAATTCTTTCTGCACCTTTCAAAACAGGAACAGAAGAGACGCTTTCTAGAGCGTTTGGATCAACCAGAGAAGAACTGGAAGTTCTCCGCCGCCGACGTGCGCGAACGCGAATATTGGGACGACTACATGGATGCTTACGAAGACATGATTCGTAATACGTCGACCAAACATTCTCCGTGGTTTGTCATCCCTGCTGACAACAAATGGTTCACACGCTTAGTGCTGGCGGCAGCGATTGTCGATACCTTGGACGACTTGGACTTGTCATATCCGAAGGTCGATGCGCAAAAACGAAAAGAACTGCAGGCCGCGCGGAGGATGCTCTCTGGACGAGGCAAATAATAGCCTGAGCTCGGAGCTCTGCGCGTCCTTCGTGATCCTTCGTGCCCTTCGTAGTTACAACTCGGCAGCATCCGCCCACCCACGTATGGTAGTCGCGAGCAACCCGCTACACCTTTATCAATTTCCCAAATCGCTTCGCTGGCATTAAGATATGCGATTCAACTTCTTCCCCGGGAGAAACAAATGTATCGCTCTAGGATCACGGTAAGCGCGACAGCATGGTTTGCACTTGTATTGCTCATATCTTCGGTGAGTCCTGCACAGCGGCAGACGGAATCTCAAAGAGAACGCAAACCGAAAGAACAAGCCGCAGCGGTCGAGAACGCAACTCCGGCCCCGAAGAACGAAGACCCGACCTTCAAGGGAATGAAGTATCGTCCCATTGGACCGTTTCGCGGCGGGCGATCATTGACCGCGTCCGGCATCCCCGGCGATCCCACCACTTATTATTTCGGCGCGACTGGGGGCGGCGTTTGGAAATCCACAGATGGCGCGTTGACCTGGACTTCGGTCTTCGATAAAGAGGGAACTTCAGCCATCGGCAGTCTGGCGGTTTCGCCGTCCGATCCGAACATCGTCTATGTAGGAACCGGTGAAGGCTGCATTCGTGGCAACGCCTCCCATGGTGACGGCATTTACAAAACGGTTGACGGCGGCAAGACCTGGAAGAACATCGGCCTGCGCGATTCGCGGGCGATCGGCAAGCTGATCATCGATCCAAAAAATCCCGACCGCGTGCTGGTTGCGGCGCTTGGCCATCCGTATGGTCCAAATACCGAGCGCGGCATCTTTCGCACCATTGACGGCGGGAAGACCTGGGAGAAGGTTCTCTATAAAGATGAAAACACCGGCGGGATCGACATCACATTCGATCCTCAAAATGCGAATATCGTTTTCGCTTCTCTCTGGCAGGCTCGCCGCATGCCGTGGACGCTTTCGGACGGCGGCCCCGGCAGCGGTTTATATCGCTCGAATGATGGCGGCACCACCTGGAAACAGCTTCAGGAGCATGGCTTACCGAAACCTCCCTATGGGCGCATCGGAGTCGCTGTGGCCGCTAACTCGGATCGCGTGTATGCCCTCATTGAAGCAGCCGAAGGCGGCATCTATCGTTCTGACGATGGCGGCGAGACCTGGGATCTCGTCAACGGCAATCGTTCCTATTGGCAGCGTTCCTGGTATTACATGCACATCATCGCCGATCCTCAGGACCCCGATACGGTCTACGTGGCCAACGTAGATTTCTATAGATCGACCGATGGCGGCCACACGTTCAACAAAGTCAAAGTTCCTCACGGCGACAACCATGGCATGTGGATTGACCCCAAGAATCCGCGTCGCATGATTGTTTCCAACGACGGCGGAGTGACGGTGAGTCTCGATGGAGGCAAGACCTGGACACGCGAAGATAACCAGCCAACCGCGCAGTTCTACCATGTGATCACCGACAACCGTACGCCGTATTTCGTTTACGGAGCGCAGCAGGACAACAGTACGATTGGTATCGCCAGCCGCAGCGATGACGGTTCAATCGGGCGCGCCGATTGGTATGACGTCGGAGGCGGCGAATCCGGCCACATCGCTCCATACCCGCCGGACCCGAATATCGTTTACGCAGGGGGCTATCAAGGCCAAATCACACGTTTCGATAAACGGACCGGAGAACGCAAAGATGTCCGTGTGATGCCTGACCTGAGCGATGGCGGAGGCGCGGCCAAGTTGGATCACCGGTTCCAGTGGACTGCTCCAATTTTCTTTTCACCCCACGATCCAAATACGCTGTATCAAGCGGGAGAGCGATTGTTCAAGACGACCGATGGCGGCATACATTGGGTTGCCATCAGCCCCGATCTCACCCGCAACGACAAGAGCAAGCAGCAACCTTCCGGCGGCCCGATCGACATCGACGACACTGGCACCGAGTACTACGACACAATCTTTGCCGTTGCCGAATCTCCCGTCGTCGTGAAAGACCTAATCTGGGCGGGCACTGACGATGGCCTCATTCAAATCACCCGGGATGGCGGAAAGAATTGGTCAAACGTCACTCCGAAGGATTTGCCGGAATGGAGCCGTGTCAGCCTCATCGACGCCTCGCCGCACGATGCCGGAACTGCCTACCTGGCGATTGACCGCCACCAGAATGACGACCTGCGTCCTTACATCTATAAGACCAACGACTACGGCAAGAGCTGGACGAAAATCGTAAGCGGCATTCCAGAGAACACGTTTGTACGCGCCGTCCGCGAAGACCCC
>Ga0137372_10006260_pt1 | contig 11552 bp, 10 predicted proteins | sample SagtaG_6_FD_104911 | JGI IMG/M metagenome (GOLD analysis project Ga0137372, IMG submission 104911) | Vadose zone soil microbial communities from Sagehorn Ranch, Mendocino, California, USA - Sage1_R_60_16 metaG | ecosystem: Environmental > Terrestrial > Soil > Vadose zone | place: USA...
AGTGAAGACGACCGAGCCCCTGTAGTAGCTCCCGCGGGCCCGCGCCAAGCGCTTGATCGCGAGGAGATCGGCATCCGTGAAGATCCAGGCGAGCGCCTCATCGGCCGGCTGAGCCTGCGCGTAGTCCCCGGCCTCGTTGGCCGTGTCGTTGCCGTCGGCGCCCCAGATCTTTGCGGATGACGCCACGGTTGTTTCGCGGCTCGACCACGCGCCGCTCTTGGCGCCGCAGCGCCGGTCGCCCCGCGCGTCGACCGTTGCCTGGTCGGCGATGTCGAGGGCGCCCAGGACGCAGAGCGCGCACGGAGCGGCCTCGGCCGGCACGCGGAGCCGCCACAGGGTGGCGGCGACACGCTGATGGGATTTGGGACGCGCGTCCGCGCTGTCGTCCGTCGGCGTCCAGCCCACGGAGAGCACGTCGCGCTCGTTCCGGGCCGCGCCGGCGGTGACGGCGATACGAAAGCCGCCGAGGGTCACTCCTCCCGCGGCCAGCGAGATGAGCCGGCTCCCGTCGTATGGCGCCGGCACCGTCGTCGGCAGGGGATCCGGCAGCCCGCCTGGGGCGTCCGGGTTGGCGAGAGCCCAGAGGGCCTGCTCGATGCCGCCCTCGGCCAGCGCGCGGGCCTGCGCGGTGCGGAGCTGGTTGGCCGCGATCGTGGGCTCCGTCGCGGACATGACCGAGAGGCCGAGAATGAGGGACGAGAGCAGAACCAAGGCGATCAGCGCGAGCGGCAGTGCCGCGCCGCGCTCGCTTGACGCACACCGCGTCACCGACCTTCTCACCGCTGGGACACGATCGTCGTGAGCGAAACGGTCTTGTCTTGAGCCGCCAGGCCCGTGGCCGCGACCGGCCGGTATGCCACCGTCACCGTGACCTGACGAAGGCGCGCGGAGGTCGTGGCGCCACAGCCCGGCGGCGCTCCGCAATCGAGGATTCTGACCTGCCGGCTGTAGCCCCCATAGGGGCCGGGCAATACCGGCTCATCGGGGAAAGTCCTGGTATCCCCGCTCTGCGGAGGGGATAGGGGCGAGTCCGAGAGGCCGAGCCTATCCACCGCCGGTGTGGCGCTCCACGTCGCGGCTCGGATCTCTTCGAGACGGGCGGCCGCCAGGAAGGTTGCGGTCGAAAGACGGGCGCCCTCGCTGACGGCCGCGCCCGCCACGGGAATTGCCGAGGCGAGCGCTGAGAGGCCGATGGCCACGACAGCGACGGCGATCAGGACTTCAGCCAGCATCCCGTCTCCGTCCCGGCATCGCGTCTTTCGCTGAACATGCCCAAGGGGCAGTGCACTGCCGTCGAACTGCTGTGCGCGTGGTGATCGACCGGCACGCTTTCGATCAAGGACCGACGGTGACGCGACCCGAAGCTGCGACGAGGACGTTGAGGCTGTGGATGCCGTGACTGACGGTGACGGTCGCGGCCGGAGTGGCGGCGCCAAGATTGGTGAAAATGGGAGTGGCGGTCGGCGTAAGCGTGATGCCGTCGGGGACCGGGATATTGCCGGCGCCGTCCGTGCCTGTTCCGATCCAGACCCCAGGGGTCTGGCAGTTCGCCTGCCGATTGAAGCTGATCCCCGCCGTGGCAATGACGACGGAGACGGAGCAATTCAGTTGAATGGCGAGCTGCCGTCCCTGGTTGATATAGGCGGCGACATCGGAGGCTGCTCCACGGACCTGGGCGGTCTGGTAGTAGTTGACGAACGCCGGCAAGGCAAAGCTGAAAAGGATGGCGACGACCGCCATGACTACCGCGAGCTCAGCGAGGCTCCATCCTGCGCGGCTCGAGAAGGGGACTCTGACCGAACGCATCGATTTCACGGCTCGATAGGCCAGCAAGAAGGGCGCCAATCAAGCGGCCCCCTTAGGCTCAGTCGAGAAACCGGCCCAGATACCAGGCCAGGATGGCTGGGCCCCAGAGAAGGCTTATCGCCCCTCCAAGGGCCAGAAACGGACCAAAGGGCACCGGGTCCTTGCGGCCTTTGGCCCCCGTCGACAGGAGGGCGATGGCGACGGCACCCCCACCGAACACCCCCAGCAGAATGCCCAAAAGCACGAGCTTCCAGCCGAGAAAGGCCCCCATCATGGCGCCGAGCTTCATGTCGCCACCGCCCATGCCGCCCTTGCTCGCCAGGATGATCACCAGAAAGAGGCCTCCGCCGACCAGGATGCCGAGCAGGGTATCGAGCCACGCGGCCGGATGGAGGACCACCCCAAGCACAGCCCCGAGCACGATGCCCGGCAGCGTGATGACATCCGGAATGATCTGGTGGTCCAGGTCGATGAAAGTGATCGCAACGAGAGCGGCGAGCAGGAGGAGCGCCGGACCGAGATCGGGTGCCACGCCGTACCGTCTCGCCGCCAGAAGGAACAGCACCGCGGTTACCAGCTCCACCGCTGGATAGCGCCACGAGATGAAAGCCCGGCAGCTGCGGCACCGTGCCCGCAGCCAGAGCCAGGAGAGGACGGGGATATTGTCGTACCAGCGAATCGGAGCGCCGCACGCCGGGCATGCCGACGGCGGCGTCACGATGCTCCGCCCGTCGGGAACTCGCGCGATGACGACGTTGAGGAAGCTGCCGACGACGAGGCCAAACAGGAAACTCGCCAATTCGGCAAACAAAGGCGGGAACACGGCGTGATTGTACAGGAGCGGGGTCTCGGGCCCGGCAGGATACCGGTCGCGCACGCGCGACGAGGGAGGGGCAGAGACCCCTCCCTCGTCTTCACTGGATGCGTGTGACTACGGAACGGTGATGGTCGTGCCGTCGCCCGTCGCGGTGATCGTGAACGTCCCGGCCGTGCTCGACGCGTAGGCGTAGGCGCCCCAGGCAGGCGTGCCACCCGGAGGCGGAGCAGGTACCGCGGCCATGAACGGACCGGCGCTCTGGGTGAGACCGTTGACTGCAGCCGCAGTCAAATCGGTCAGAGCTGCCGGCAGCGTGCCCATGTGAGCGGTGTAGATGCTCACGGACGACGCTAGCGTACGCGTGTCGGCCTGCGCCTTGGCGATGCGCGAGCGGGTCTGAACGTCGGCGTACAGCGGGATGGCAATGGCGGCCAGGATGCCGATGACGGCTACGACGATCATCAATTCGATGAGCGTGAAGCCGCGCTGGTTGCTCAGCACCGTCCTTTTCTTGTGCCAGAACATCAGCATAGTGCGTTCCCCCGTGGAGTGAAAGGGCCTTCAAGGCCCGAATAGAAAATGACAATCCTCTGGTAGGGAGAGAAGCACACGAGATGCCAGAACACAAAGAGCTTCTGAGTTTAGCTGTATTTTCAGGAGCCTAGGACTCGAAAGACCGCCGATCTGACGGGGTTTCCATGACAAATCCCAGACACCTGCTTGTCGCGGCGCGTCAGCCAGTCGGCAGGCTTAGGGAGGGTGGTGAAAAGCCGACGGGGAAGGGCGTGAGCCCTTCCCCGTCGCTCTACCAAGCGCCCGGTGATGGGGGGCGCGAGGGGCAAGTTACGGCACGGTGATGGTCGTGCCGTCGCCTGTCGCGGTGATGGTGAACGTCCCGGCCGTGCTCGACGCGTAGGCGTATGCGCCCCAGGCGGGCGTGCCACCAGGAGGCGGAGCAGGTACCGCGGCCATGAACGGACCGGCGCTCTGGTTGAGGCCGTTGACTGCAGCCGCAGTCAAATCGGTCAGAGCTGCCGGCAGCGTGCCCATGTGAGCGGTGTAGATGCTCACGGCGGACCCCAGGGTTCGAGAGTCAGCCTGCGCCTTGGCGATGCGAGCGCGGGTCTGGACGCCGGCGTACAGCGGGATGGCGATAGCGGCCAGGATGCCGATGATGGCTACGACGATCATCAATTCGATGAGCGTGAAGCCGCGCTGGTTGCCCACCAGCGTCCTCTTCTTGTGCCAGAACCTCATCATAGTGCGTTCCCCCCGTTGGAGTGAAAGGGCCTTCAAGGCCCCAAATAGAAAATGACAATCCTCTCGTATGGGATAGGAGCACACGGGATGCCAAACGCGATAGCAACTGGGTCTGTCAGTGATTTCGAATAGTTGTAAACCGAGAGAGTGCCCGGAGCGTCGCGTCCATGACAATCCAGGGACATCTGGTAGTCAGTGAATGTCAGTCTTTCGACAGAGCTGGCGGGTTCCAAAAAACTAACGGGGAAGGGCGAGAGCCCTTCCCCGTCGATACCAAGCGCCCGGTGATGGGAGGCGCGCGAGGGCCACTTACGGCACGGTGATGGTTGTGCCGTCGCCTGTCGCGGTGATGGTGAACGTTCCGGCCGTGCTCGACGCGTAGGCGTATGCGCCCCAGGCAGGCGTGCCACCCGGAGGCGGAGCAGGTACCGAGGCCATGAACGGACCGGCGCTCTGGTTGAGGCCGTTGACCGCGGCAGTCGTCAGCGCGGTGAGCGCCGCCGGCAGCGTGCCCATGTGGGCCGTATAAATGCTCACGGCCGAGGCCAGGGTACGCGTATCAGCCTGCGCCTTGGCGATGCGAGCGCGGGTCTGGACGCCGGCGTACAGCGGGATGGCGATGGCGGCCAGGATGCCGATGATGGCTACGACGATCATCAATTCGATGAGCGTGAAGCCGCGCTGGTTGCCCAGCACCGTCCTCTTCTTATGCCACAGGCTGATCATTCCCTATTCTCCCTTGTCAGGTATGGGACCTCTGGTCCCGGTATGAAAGCTTAGCCTTCTTGGTGGGAGTAGAAGCACGTGGAATGCCAAGTCCCAAGGGGCCTCTGACACCGTCCACGAACTGACAGCTTCGGCACCGCTGAGCCCGGCGTCGGGACTAAGGTCTTGAGAATCAATGAGCGCCCGGGACAAGCCGGAGCCGATCGCCCTCCGCAAGGCTGTCAATTTGAGCTTCGAGTGACAGTTGGTGTCAGCCTGGAAACTCAAAACGGTCAGGCGTCAGCCCCGGATCCCTTGCGCATCATGTGGTGCTTCTGGAGCTTGTAGCGGAACTGCCGGAACGTCATCTTCAGCAGCTCGGCCGCCTTGGTCTGCACGCCTCCCGTACGGTCGAGGGCTCTCTGGAGATACCGGCTCTCGATGGCGTCGAGAGTCGCCTCGAGGTCGAGACCATCGTCGGGCAGGTCCACGCTGTCGAGACCCTTGACGGGCCGCTCGCGCCTGACAGATTCTGGCAGGGCCTCGACGTTCAGCATGTCTCCCGCGCCGAGCACAATGGCCCGCTCCAGCACGTTCTCGAGCTCCCGGATATTGCCCGGCCACCGATAGCGCTCGAGGACGGCCATGGCCTCGGGTGTCACCCCGCGCACGTCCTTCCCGAGCTCCTTGCTGAATTTCTGGAGGAAGTGGGCGACCAGCAGCGGGATGTCCTCTCGGCGCTCCCGCAGGGGCGGCAGCTGGATGGGAATGACGTTCAGCCGGTAGAAGAGGTCTTCCCGGAGGATGCCCTCCTGGACGGCCTCTTCGAGGTCCCGATTCGAAGCGGCGATGAGCCGCACGTCGGTCTTGATGTCCTTGGTGTCGCCGACGCGGCGGATCTCCCGTAGCTGGATCGCCCGGAGCAGCTTGACCTGGAGCAGGGCCGGGATCTCGGTGATCTCGTCGAGGAAGAGCGTGCCGCCCTCGGCCGCGGAGAAGAGGCCGATCTTGTTGGCGATCGCCCCGGTGAAGGCGCCCCGCACGTGACCGAAGAGCTCCGACTCCATCAGACCCTCAGGGATCGCGCCGCAGTTCACGGAGACGAAGGGCTTGTCCCGCCGGAAGCTGTTGAAGTGGATCGCGCGGGCCACGAGCTCCTTGCCCGTGCCGCTCTCGCCCGTGACCATGGCGGTCGAGGGGCTGTCGGAGATCTTGCGGATGGTGTCGAACACCTCCGCGATGCGGCCGCTCTTGCCGATGATGTTCTCGAAACGGTGCTGCGTCTCGAGCTGCCTGCGGAGGTAGAGGTTCTCGTCCCGGAGCCGCTTGCGCTCGAGCGCGTTCCGGACGATGAGGTTGACCTCGTCGAGCTTGAACGGCTTGGTGATGTAGTCGTAGGCGCCGAGCTTCATCGCCTCCACGGCCGTCTCGGTCGAGGCCACCGCCGTGATCATGATGACGGCCGTGTCCGGCGAGACTTCCTTGGCGGCGCGGAGAACCTGGAGCCCGTCCACCTTGGGCATCCTGAGGTCGGTGATGACCGCGTCGACGGTCTCGCGGTGAAGCGTCTCGATGGCCGGCTCACCGCCGGGAGCGGTCAGGACGTCATAGCCCTCTTTCTCCAGCGTGATCGAGAGGAGGTCCCGCATGCTCTTTTCGTCGTCGACTACGAGGATGCGCGCCTTGGCCATGGTAGGTCGATGCTACACCGCCGCGTCGGCGGACGGAAGGATCAGGGTGAAGCTAGAGCCGGCGCCCGGCTGGCTGCGAACCTCTATCTGGCCGCCGTGGTCCTGAACGACCCGGTAGACGAGGGCGAGCCCGATGCCGCTGCCCTCTTCCTTGGTGGAGAAGAACGGCTCGAAGATATGCGGGAGGTCATGCTCCGCGATGCCGACGCCCGTATCGCTGATCCACAGCTGCAGGCGCGGCGGCCCGCCGCCGGGCACGACCCGGCCACCCACGTGGAGCTCACCGCCCTCGGGCATCGCCTGCACGGCGTTGATGCAGAGATTCCAGATGGCCTGGCGCACCTGCTGGGGATCCACCCGGGCCATGAGCTTGTCGTCGTACTCCCGGATCAGCTTGAGCTCGGCCGGCAGCGAACGGTGCTCGATGAGCAGCATGACCTCCTCGAGGAGCTCGGACAGGTCGACGGAGTGGCTCGCCATGGGCGCCGGTCGCGCGTACTCGAGAAAATCGCGGATGATGCGGTTGAGACGCTCCGATTCCCGCAGCACGATCTCGACGAGGCGCTCGCGGGTTGGGTCTACCGGCAGCTCGCGGACGAGGACCTCGATGGCGCCCGACAGGGACGCCAGCGGATTGCGGATCTCGTGCGCGATGTTGGCGGAGAGCCGTCCGATGGTGGCCAGCCGGTCGGCCTGGCGGACCCTCTGCTCCATGCGCTTGATGGACGAGAGGTCCTGGCATACGCCGATGAGCCCGACGGCCTCGCCCTCGCCCGAGCGCAGGGACCAGAACGAGACGCCGAGCGGCACTTCGTACCCGTCGTGCCGTTGCAGGTGGATTTCGTACCGGCGGGACTGGCTGTCCGGTCCGGCCACGGCCTGCCGCGCCTCCTCGAGGTCGACCTCGCGACCGAAGAGAGCCTCCCACGGCTGGCCCAAAGCTTCCCGCTCGGTGACGCCCGTGATCGACTCCGCCGCTCGGTTGAAGGCGGTGATCCGCCCCTCGGGGTTGACAGCGATCAGCCCGGAGCCGACCGACTGGAAGATCAGGTCCCGGAACGCCTGGAGATCGGAAAAATCCTTGCGCTGGTTCTCCAGGCTGCGCTGAGCGAGGTAGTAGCGCTCGGCGAGCGAACCGGCCAGGAGGGCGATCGTGAAGAGCACGGCCGCGTTCAGGAGGACGGTGAGCACCTCGAGGGCGGTCGGCTGGAGCGGCTCCGCCAATCCGAGAAGTGTCAGGAGGTGGCGCCCCAGCACGACGTCGACGTAGAGGAGGCCCGCGAGGCTGGCTGCGACGAGACCGCCGCTCCGCCCGAGCAGGTAGGAGCCTTCGAGCACCGTCAGCACGTAGAGGAAGGAGAAGACGGAGTCCGATCCGCCGCTTGCCGCGATGATGCCCGTCACCAGGGCCACGTCGAGGCAGACCTGCATCCACGCGAACCGGCGGAGATCGGCCCCGTGCACGCTGCCGACCAGGAGGAGGCACGACACGAGCGCGGCCGCCGATACGGCCAGGGTGAAGGGCAGGAACTGGAAAGGGAAGCTGCCGGCGTAGCGCAGCATGGCGCCCGCGACCACGACCATCGCGGCCGTGATGAGCCGCGCCCAGCTCAGGCCGCGCAGGGACTGCCGTAGCGGCTGAGGCTCGTCCAGGGGCACGCGCTATTTGACCAGCATGACCAGCTTGAAGATCGGCAGGTACATGGCCACGACGAGGCCGCCGATGATGACGCCGAGCACGACGATCATGAGGGGCTCGAGCAGGGCCGTGAGCGCGCTCACCGCGGTGTCGACTTCGTCGTCATAGAAGTCGGCGATCTTGGACAGCATTGCGTCGAGGGCGCCCGTCTGCTCGCCGACCGAGATCATCTGGATGACCATCGGCGGGAACACGCCGGAGCTCTTCAGCGGCTCGGCCAGTGTCTTGCCCGCGGTGACGGCGGCGCGGCACTGCATCACCGCCTTCTCGACGACCTTGTTGCCCGCGGTGCGCGCGGTGATGCGAAGGCCCTCCAGGATGGGGACGCCCGAGGATACGAGCGTGCCGAGCGTGCGGGTGAAGCGTGCGACCGCGACCTTCCGGATCAGCGTGCCCACGACCGGCAGCTTGAGCATGAGCGCGTCGATGATCGCGCGACCCTTCTCGGAGCGGTAGTAGGCCCGGAGTGCGAACCCGCAGCCGACGACGGCGGCGGCGATGAGCAGGATATAGCTCCGCATGAAGTCGGAGAGCCCGACGACGATCTGGGTCGGAAGCGGCAGCTCGGCGCCCAGGTCCTTGAACATCTTGGTGAACGTCGGGATCACGAAGGTCAGCATGAAGACGACGACCAGGCCCGCGACGCCGATGATGCTCGCCGGATAGATCATGGCGGACTTGACCTTCCGCTTGAGCGCCGCGGCCTTCTCGATGTACGCCGCCAGGCGCTGAAAGACGGTGTCGAGGATACCGCCCGTCTCGCCCACCTCGACGAGGTTCACGAACAGATCGTCGAACGTGCGGGGATTGCGCCGGAGCGCCTCGGCCAGGGTCGAGCCCTGCTCGACGGCCCGGGCGACCTTTCCCGTCACGTCCCGGAGGTTCTTCGACTCGCTCTGCTCGGACAGGATGTTGAGGCACTGGACGAGCGGCAGGCCCGCGTCGATCATCGTGGAGAACTGGCGAGTGAAGATCGCCATCTCCTTGTCCTTGACCTTGCCGCCCGCCTTGCTCGCGGTCTTGCCGCCGGACTTCTCGTTGATCTTCGTGACGAGGATCGCGCGCCTGCGGAGCTCGCCCACCGCCGTCATGCGATCCTGCGCCTCGATCTCGCCGGTGGTCGTCCCGGTGGCGCCGCGTCCCTGGTACGTGAAGACCGCCATGTCAGGTTCTCCTGTCTATCCCGGCTCTCGCCTCGCCGCCGGCGGCTACCGCTTGCCGAACGGGGAGCTGCCCGTGAGGGTGGCGGTCGCGGGGCCGCCGCCCGCCGTCGCGGATACGAGCTGCGAGAGCTCCTCCGGCTGCATGCTTCGGTTGAGCGCCTCTTCGCGGCTGATCTGCCGCTTCTGAACGAGCTCGATGAGCGATTGGTTCATGGTCTGCATCCCGAACTTCTGGCCCGCCTGCATGGCCGAGTAGATCTGGTGGATCTTCTCCTCGCGGATCAGGTTCCGGATGGCCGGCGTCGTGACCATGATCTCGAGCGCCATGGCGCGCCCCCGGCCGTCGGCCGTCGGGATCAGCTGCTGGGAGAGGACGCCCTCGAGCACGAGCGAGAGCTGCGCCCGCACCTGGGATTGCTGGCTGGTCGGGAAGACGTCGATGATGCGGTTGATCGTCTGGGCGCACGAGTTCGTGTGCAGCGTGCCGAGCGTCAGGTGGCCGGTCTCGGCGATGGTCAGGGCGGCGGCGATGGTTTCGAGGTCTCGCATTTCGCCCACGAGCACCACGTCCGGGTCCTGGCGCAGGATGTACTTCAGCGCGTTCTTGAACGACTGGGTGTCCGAAAAGACCTCACGCTGATTGACCAGGCACTTCTTGTGATGGTGGACGAATTCGATCGGGTCCTCGATCGTCATGATGTGCTCGGTCCGCTCGTTGTTGATCTTGTCCACCATGGCCGCGAGCGTCGTCGACTTGCCCGAGCCCGTCGGCCCCGTCACGAGGATCAGCCCCTTGGGCCGGTCCGCCAGCTGCTCGACGACCGCGGGCAGGCCGAGCTCGTCGAACGACCGGATCTTGATGGGGATGACCCGGATCGCGGCCGCGACCGCGCCGCGCTGGCGGTAGACGTTGCAGCGGAACCGCGCCAGGCCCTGGATGCCGAACGACAGGTCAAGCTCGTTGTCCTCCTCGAACTTCTGCTTCTGTCCCTCGTTCAGCACGCTGTAGGCGAGCCGCTGCGTGTCCTGCGGCGTCAGGCGCTCGAACTGGGTCAGTGGGGTCAGCTTGCCGTGCAGCCGGATCTGCGGAGCGGTCCCTGTCGTGATGTGCAGGTCGGAAGCCCCCCGCTCGATCATGATTGTGAGCAGGTCGTGCATCGTTGCGGCCATGGCCTAGACGCTCCCCTCTCTTGGTCTCGTGCTATCCAAGGGTAACCCGAAGGACCTCTTCCACCGTCATCATGCCGTCGAGCACCTTTTGCAGCGCGTTCTGGCGGAGGGTCTTCATCCCCTGGGCCTGCGCGGCCTCGCCGATCTCCACGGTCGGCGCGTTTCGGATGATCAGGTCTCGGATCTCCTGGGTGGCCGGCATGACCTCGTAGATGGCCACGCGGCCTTTCATGCCCGTGAAGCTGCACGTTGCGCAGCCCTTGCCTTTGTAGAAGTTGACCTTGCCCAGGCCCTGCGGGACGTGCCCGTAGGGCACCAGCGTCTCCTCGTCGGCCTCGTACGGCTCCTTGCATTCCTTGCAGACGCGGCGGCCGAGCCGCTGGGCGAGAATCAGCATCAGCGAGGACGAGACGAGGAAGGGCGGGATGCCCATGTCGAGCAGGCGTGCCACGGTGGACGGGCAGTCGTTGGTGTGCAGCGTTGTCAGGACCAGGTGGCCCGTCAGCGCGGCGCGGATGCCGATCTGGGCAGTCTCGAGATCGCGCGTCTCGCCGACCAGGATCACGTCCGGATCCTGGCGCAGGAATGCGCGCAGCGCGCCGGCGAACGTACGTCCGATCTCGTCGTTGATCTGGACCTGGTTGACCCCCTTGAGGTTGTACTCGACGGGATCCTCGGCCGTCATGATGTTGATATCGGGCGAGTTGATGGTGTGAATGGCCGAGTAGAGGGTGGTCGTCTTCCCGGAGCCCGTGGGCCCCGTGATGAGGATCATGCCGTACGGGCTGTGGATGGCCTTGGTGAACTGCTCGAGGCTCCACGGATCGAAGCCCAGCATGGTCAGGTCGAGCTGGAGGGAGTCCTTGTCGAGGATGCGCATGACGGTCTTCTCGCCGAAGATCGTCGGCAGCGTGGACACGCGGAAGTCGATCTCGCGCTGATTGAAGCGGAGCTTGATGCGGCCGTCCTGCGGCAGGCGCCGCTCGGCGATGTCGAGGCTCGACATGATCTTGACGCGAGAGGTGAGCGCGGCCTCGAGCCGCTTCGGGGGCGTCATGATCTCGTGCAGCACGCCGTCGACGCGGAACCGCACGCGAAAGACCTTCTCGTAGGGCTCGAGGTGGATGTCGGAGGCGCCCCGGCGGATCGCGTCCACCAGGATCATGTTGATCAGGCGCACGACCGGCGCCTCGTCCGCCGACTCCTTCAGCTCGAAGACGTCGACCTTGGCGCCTTCCTCG
>Ga0137372_10006265_pt1 | contig 11544 bp, 13 predicted proteins | sample SagtaG_6_FD_104911 | JGI IMG/M metagenome (GOLD analysis project Ga0137372, IMG submission 104911) | Vadose zone soil microbial communities from Sagehorn Ranch, Mendocino, California, USA - Sage1_R_60_16 metaG | ecosystem: Environmental > Terrestrial > Soil > Vadose zone | place: USA...
ACAAGATTCCCTGTTCCGCGTTACCCCTTCCGCGTTCCGCGTTTGAAACGGGCGGTTAGCTCAGTTGGTTAGAGCGCCACGTTGACATCGTGGAGGTCACAAGTTCGAGTCTTGTACCGCCCACTTAAGGCTGGTCAACTGGAAACGGGAGCGGGTCTACCGACGCACCGCGGGTTGTAGTCCTGAGTTCTGAGGACAATCCTGTTTCGTGCAACCTGTTAACCGCTGTGCGTCCGTTGACCGAAGCCGAATTGCTGTTGACCAGCAGTAGGCGCCCATAGCTCAACTGGATAGAGCGCTTGACTACGGATCAAGAGGTTGGGGGTTCAAGTCCTCCTGGGCGCATGCAATACCTGAAAGACGGGGCGTAGCGCAGTCCGGTTAGCGCGCCTGGTTCGGGACCAGGAGGTCGGAGGTTCAAATCCTCTCGCCCCGACTCGCTAAAGAATGATCAATGATCAATGTCCAGTGACCAATGATCATTGATCATTCGACATTGATCATTGGACATTCTTGAGCACGCGCCAGTAGCTCAGCTGGATAGAGCGTCGGCCTCCGGAGCCGAAGGTCCCGCGTTCGAATCGCGGCTGGCGCATTTCAGAAGACGAGAGCAAATCCGATTCGTCCCAGCGCCTGTTGAAGCGGCGCGGCGCCTGGGTGTCTCGGCAGGACAAGGGTGACGTAGCTGGAAATGCACTGGACGGTAAGTACGCCTCACCGCTACCACTTGGGACATCCATGGCCGGAAAAGGAAGAAGTGAGAACCAACCGCATCGTGACCTCTGGGATGTCGGGGACAGCAGGACCGAGATTACGCACCGGCTGATCAAGAGCGTCTTGAAATAGCCTCCGGCCCACGGCGTGGTTGCCGTAAATGCTTTGCTGGTCAGTGCGGTGCACCAGTGTGGTCAGCTTTGCCCGATCTTGGCGAGGCACGCATCTCATAACTCGCTCGCTTCGTCCAACAAACCCCGAAACTGGTCGGATCCCCCTTCACCGAGGAGATGGACAAGGTCGCGGTATCTCGGGGTCCGGAGCAGCGAGTGCCTGGCAGAGCACTGCTGTGACGTGCTGCGCGTCGAAGGAGGAATCCTCGCTGCCGAGCACGGCGTCTGTGCCGGAGTAACAGCAGCGATCGAGACTCTAGTGCAGAAGTGCTTCCTGCCACCCTCAGCTGGGAAGTCGACACTGTGCCTCAGGGTCGATATGCTGACGGTGTGCGGTGTCTTTGCAGCGTCGTACCCAAGCCCTCACTGAATCGGGAACGCCTAACCTGCGGAAAATCTCGGCAATCTTCACGTACGTCTTAGGACTCGGCTGTGGTTCAGACCCAATCCCGAACGGGCCATGCGTCTCGTCGTATTGTACAAGACTCCGAAGGGCCTCTAAAGCATGCTGGTACCGCTCAAGATGGATGTATACGTCCGCAAGTTGGGTGTATAGAGTGTCTTTCTCACGGGCGACGCTTGGACACCGGAAGTCAGAGTAGGAGCACGTCACTTCGTCCGGCTCGGTCAGAATCGCGTCCCTATAAGCCGCGATGGCTTCTTCATAGCGCGAAGATTCTACGTAAAGTCGCGCTAGAATGCCAAGATAATACGCACGCGTGGTGCGTTCGCTCACCAGAACCAAAGCTTTCGTGATAGCATCTATACCATCCTCATATTGGGCCTCGTCCTCGTAGCACGTGGCAAGCATCCACCAAGTTCTATATAGGTATGGATCAGAGTCCGCAGCTGCTGCCAGGTAGGGCAAGCTCTTGCGACACCCGCCCGCACGGCTGCCTGCCTCCACAAGGCTGTCGGCAATGCGTGCCCGTCTTAGCCAGACTTCGGCTTGCCAAGCCGCCAGCTCCTTGTTGATGGAGACTAAGCTGTCTGCGAAGTAGGCTGGTACAGCGTACGTGATGCCAGGGGCCGTGGGAGATCCGCCCACAACGATGCCAACTACGCGTCCGCTCGAGCTGACAACGGGGCCTCCGCTAGATCCTGGGTAAGTGATGGAGCTTATTTGCAAGACCCGGCCGAAGGGCGGCGAGTCCCGGACCCCAGAGAACTGTCCTGGCGTGATAGTGCCATGAAGACCGGGTTCGAGAGGGGCGCCGACCGCAGCAACCCAGTCGCCGACCTTGGGAACAGAATGAGCGAGGGCTAATGGCTTCACCCGGCCGGCCGATAGGTTAGTTGACACAATCGCAAGGTCGATCCGGCCCTCGCCAGAAGCCAGAACCTTAACGACGTCAAACTCCGCGGAGTCAGACGTAATGACTTTGAGCCGGGCCCCCTCGACGATTACATGCAAGTTTGTCATGACGTCGCCGCTGTTTGATACAACGAATCCGCTTCCGTACCCGAGCGCGTCCCCCCCCTTGTCGAGCATCACTAGCACGACGGTAGCGGCCGCGGCACGTCGAGCAACCTCGCTAAGCGAATCGCCCTGGGCCCGAACATGAGCTGGCCTTAGCGCGCCTGCTACTGCAACAAGCGAAACAGCTGCCGCACGTGAGTTCATTGTTCAAGCGGTACGAGATGACGTTCGCGACAGGGCTGACGAGTTCATCATGGGTACCCCGCGTCCAACCCAAAGCGATCGCGTTGCAGCGCCCAGGTGGTCCCGCTTGCTGCAGAAAGACCGCCGATTTCCTTAAGAACCCCAGATGGGGATTCTCACGACCCCCCTCAGATATGCAGCCCAATAGGCAATGCCGACACCGCTAGCACCAAGCGCGCCCGTAATCTCCGCCCGCACTGGCGGGATAATCTTTATTCCCAGCCCAAGCTCTCCTACTTCGTAGAAGTCCGTCTTGTCGTCGTGAGGAAACTGAACTGTCGACGTCGGCTTGTATTGTGCATGCGCGGCGCCAAGGTATATGTTGAGCACTGGATAGACTGGATAGGCCTCGTAGAAATAGCCGAAGGCACCGCCGACGCTGACATCAAAGGCGCTAATGGTTCCCACTTGTTGACCAGTCGAGTCAACGAGTGTTCGCTTGCCGATCGACTCTCCGCGTATGACGATTGCAAAACCCTTTCCTCCAACCGGAATCCCGAACTCGGCGGTGTAGCTAGCCTTGTCACCAAACGCGACCAATGCGTCCCGATCAGGACGTTTGGTCGCGGTGTCGGCGCGAAAAACGACCCCGTCACCAAACCGCCAAAGCTTCCCTACCCCAACGGCGAGCCAGGCGGCGCCACCTTGCGGTTCCCGTTGCGCTGCCAAGTCGACACTCGTGACTGCGAATTCTGAGAGGCACAGCGCTAGGCGGGCAACCCGCAACATCGGACTTCCTCCGGCTCCCCTCGAGGCGTGGGGGATCCGCACGACATCGCGCCTCGCAGTTCGTAGCATCTGGGTTGTGTTTCAATATGCGTCCCAGAGCGTGGCTCGCAAGGTGGGCGGGACGGCCTAATACCTTCGCTCTGCGCGGCCGGGCGGGTGGAGGGGCCTGGCAGGTAGAGCGCGTTCGCTACTTCGGCCAAGAGACCGAGAAGCAACCCGTGGTAGCAACGGTGGTAACAACGGCGCCGTCGCTGGCTGGCGCCGGCCGACGCGCGACACCTGTAAGTGCCTCAAACAACAACGGCCGGCATCGGTGGTCGCTGGCCGGTGCCGCCTCCGGAGCCGACGGTCCCGCGTTCGAATCGCGGCTGGCGCATTGAGGTACACGGTCGATTTCTCCTCTGTAACAGATTTCGTAACAAGGCGGCCTTATTGGCTCGCCGGGTTAACTCGCGCAAACAGATCACCCGCGTTCCCGCCCCTATCCCCAATCCAAACCTCCCAACGAATCCTCTGCTCCAAAGGGACTTCATTCGCCGTAAAATAGAAGAGCAGCCGTTCCCGCGCCGAAGTGGCGTCTTAGGAACGACTGCTCGTTGAACAGCGACCAGCCGGTTGTACGCTAAATAAAACCTACCCTGCTTGTCGCCTAACCAGTAGCCGGATTGACAAACCTCACTTCACTGGAAGGCCCCGCAGCAGCGCGTCTGGGACCCGGTCTCGAACCTCGGCAAAAAGCCGCTGCGCGCGACCTAGAACCTCTTCCATGTCCCCACGCAGAAAGTCTGGGCGGTTGATTACGTAATCCGCTTGCTCGCGCTGAAGGCGAAGGGTGCAGAGCTTCTGCTTGATGTTCATCAGGTGAGCCCGTTTGCTGTCGTGCAAAGTGGACCGCACCCAGTGGTGCGTGTTATACGGAGGCACTGTGCCAGCGCCGTTCACTTGGTCGATGCGCTTGATCAACAAGAGCAGGCAGGCGTAATAGCTTCGATTCATCGCGGTGCGCCAGCAGCTTTGCTCCGAAGCGCCACCGGGTCGGGCCGTCACGAGGTCAACGGCAATTGTGAGCAGTGCTTCCGGGTCGAGCGGCATCTACTGCGCTCTATGACACACCAAAACGAAATCGTCCTCGACTGCGGGGAAGGCGGTAACGAAGTAGTTGACCAAAGCGTCCTCTCCATCAAGGAACGCTTCCAGCGCGATTACGGGCGTGCTGATTGTCACCACGGCGAAAACGTTGGGCTCGCGGTCGATATCGCACCGGAGGTCGGCGCTCATCGTAGTTGCTACTCCGAAAAGCCGTTTTGCCTCGCCTCGAAGCCCGCGCAGCGCTTGAATCCGTGCTTCCGACCACCATTCCGCGCCTACAGGCTCGGCGGTGCGCTTAGTAAGCGCGTTCACCAACCTCGCTGTCGCTGTCGCCCGCACGGTTACCGCGTCTCGAATTGTCCCGGCATCCGCACTGTAGAGCCACACCTTGTTGAACGGAGCACGGCTTACGTGCCTGCCGAGATTAGCCTGCGCGAGAAATCCCGCGTCAACCACATACCAAACAAAGCGCTTCGCTGGCTTGGAGGCCTCCACGTCCCACTTCTCGGACAGCGCTAGATTGCCCCTGGGGCGAAAAGCAGTCGAGTTCATAGTGATTCGTTGGCAGTCATGCGGACATGAAGAATAATCAGAATCATGGCATCGTGCACGACGCGCAGCGCTGTAAAAAGTGCCTCGGGTGATAAACCCTCCTCCCGCAACACTCTGACCACGAGTATCCTCGTGATCCTTCGCGCCTCCTCATCGGCGTCAATGACAAACTCAACCTCACCATGCAGCAGTAGGTCGCGCACAAGATTGAATCGAAAGACTCTAAACTCTTGTGGGCTGAGTGCTCCGATCACTCGCCGGTGCTCGTCGCTGACTTCTACGGCGCGAATAATCCTGACTAAGTGGTCGCGGTCAGCGGGACAAAGAATGTGAGTTAGGAGCCCGTCCTTCCCCGGGTAGTTGACGGCGAAGTGCCATCGCGTTTTGGAGTCCTCCACGACATCGACGGATATCCCCTCACGCTCAAGCCATCGTCTGACCTGCTGAGCATCAACCATGAATCACCGCCGAAGTGGGGAGAGAACGTGAACCGAAGTTACCTATGCGCCCCACTGGGGCAAGCAGCGCCTTAGTTGTCGCGGTTTCATGGGGAGGATCGCAGAAACGATTTGGAGAACGTGCCAGCCAACGAACAACACCGTCACCTACTCGCGGCCACCAAACCAGCGCCACGTTGAGACAAAGACCCACACAGCCGCACCAACCCACAAGAGCCACGCGATTAGCCCCACCCCCTCGTCGCCATTGGTAGCGATCGCGTTTGCGACTAGAAACCCGACCACAAGCGCTCCCCAGAGCATTGCGATTTTGCCGGGGTGCCACCGCGTGACGTCCTTCGCCGTCTCTCTCCGTTCGCTTTTCTGATTCAGAAGCTGGTCAACGGTTGCACACAGGAGTTCGAGCCGCTGGTGGAAGATGCGGTGCTCCGGTGTCGATGCTGGCGCGTCCAGCACCACACCCATGTCCCGCCGCAGTTCGACTAACTCCTCACGCGCGAGGCCCATAAGGAGCCTGTGGGCGTGCTGCTCGGGCATTGAGACGAGCATGGCGAGAAAGGAATCGGTCGGGGTGCTCGTCGCCGTATCGCCTTCCGGTTGTTGGCTCGGCTGGACAGCGAACACTGACCCACAGGCACTACAGGAGTACACACGGCCAAATGTCTTTTCACGGATTGCGACCGCGCCGCCACAGTTCGAACACTTCGCGGGCGGCGCGCTCACGGTTTGTACGTAATCGTGATCTTGACCTTGAAGGAATTACCACAGGGCCCGTAGTTCTTTCGACCCTTCGGAGAGCCCTTGTAGCCCTGGCAGCCGATGTACGGTATCTCCTTTTCGGTTTCCTTGGTCGTCACCATGCCGTGAACAATGCGTCCGATGTCAGAACCGCCGTTATAACAGAGTGAGTTGCTGCAATTGATGTACTGGCCACATGATCGTAAACAGCCGGTTCGCCACGAAACATCGGCGACACACCGCGTCCAGACTCGGTTACTTCCACACGTAGCTTGTCAATTGTGGGGAATGCTTCCTTAAGTGGAACCTTCGGCCCCATGATTGATTCGCCTTGATTGAACACATCCGAAGCCTTCTGTCGCTTGTTCCGGTCCATGAGCCTAGCTCGCACGGCTGATCGTGACGGTGGGTGCGAACCCCGTCCATACAGCCTCGCCGGTTCCCGGTCGTACGACGGTCGACGTACTCCCGGCAGCACCCGGCATGGCGACCGTGACAAGCGGACCGGCCTGCTCGCCGGGCGTGAGAATGTGTATGTCCGGGTTGTGGTAAGGATCGTGCGACCGCTGAGTGCCCAAGCAAAGAGCGCAAGCGAACAGCGCGCCGTGCGCGCAACGAATCGGTCTCAAGTAACCCCCTAGTTCTGGCTCAACACGTGTGCGTAGATAGCCGCGCGCACGCGCTCGTACTGCTCGTACCAACCGGGCTCGCCTTGGCCCTCAAGGACCGGCCAGATTTTCAGCGACAGGGTTGCACCATAGTCGCGCGCGGGCTCCGCATTCCTCAGCGCACATCGGGCGAACAACTTGCCGTCGACCAGCACGGTCCCGTGGTGCGACAATTTGCGGCGGGCGTCGAGTGTCATGGTGGGCCCTCCTTCGCATCTAAAATCTAACTACTTGGGTGCATCCCATCCTATGACGTGGTAACAATGGCGGTAACAACGGGGACGTTTTTGACGGGTACTGGCGAGTGTGACTACGCGCTTGGTGGTAGAAACAACAACGGCCAGCGTTGGTGATCGCTGGCCGTCCTGGCCTCCGCAGCCGAAGGTCCCGCGTTCGAATCGCGGCTGGCGCACTCAGAAGACGAGAGCAAACCCGATCCGTCCCAGCGACTGTTGAATCGGCGCGGCGGTATCGCCACTCCCATCGTTCGTCGTCCGCGAGAAGCGCTGGAATCCATAGTCCCCCGTCACGCGCACGCGGCCGCGCAGGGCCTCCACCGTGAGCCCGAGGCCGAGATGCAGCGCGCCGAGCGCTGACGTCGATCCCCCGCCCGAGTATTTCGAGCCGAACATCAGCCCGCCGCTCAACGCCATGCGGACGCCAGGCCCCAACAGGTACGCCATCTGCGCGCCGGCCGTCACGGCCCCGACCGATTGCGCTTCGAACTCCGGATCCGCCGTGCGGTTCATGAAGCCGAGCTCACCGCTCACCGGGCCGGTGATGTAGTACCGCAGCCGCACGTCCACTTCCGACGCGTCGAACTCTTTGGTGGCGGTTCCGTCTTTGCTGGGCTTGTACTTCAGCTTCGAGAGCACGACGTCGGCTGAGAACTTCTTCCACTGGACTGTGGCGCTGCCGGCGATGCCGGAGCCGCGGTAATGCAGGTCGGAGGACACCTCGCGATAATCCCCGAACGCGATCTGAGGGCCGACGGAGAAATGCTGGGCGGAAAGTTGGAATGTTGGAATGTTGGAAAGAACTAGAGTTAATGCGACCGTCCAACCGTCCAACCGTCCAACCGTCCAACGTTTCTCGCTCATCGCCCACCCCCGGCCCGCGGCAGCGGCACCACGCTGAGCGCGACCTGCTGGCGGCGGCGCGTGTTTTCCTGGGCGATCTCGGTGTTGCGGCGGGAAATCTGCTCGCGCAGCAGTTGGTTGTAGAGAACGTTGCCGCGGGCCGCCTGCGGCGCCGGCTTGCGCAGCGTCATAATGAATCCCGCGAGGATGACGCCGCCACCGATCATGCTTCCTTCCCGCAACGACGTCTTGCCGAGATCGCCGCTGGAAAAGGCGGACGTTCCTGCCAGTGCAATACCGGTGTAGACGAGCGCCAGCCCCATGGGCTTCCAGCTCTTGGGCGGCACCTCCGTCTCCGGCAGATAAGTGTAGCCCGGCAGGCTGGTGAGGTGCGGCAGGGTATCGACCGCGCCATGGGTGACGCGGATCGCCTGCGACGTCGAGAAGTTGTTCTGTCCCACCGTCGCTTCCACGACGATGTTGTAGTCGCCGGCCGCGACCGGATCGCCGCTCGCCAGCCGCGCGGGCCAGCGAATGTTCACCTGCCCGCTCGCCACGGTCGAATCGATCCGGAGCGAGGTCTGCGGGCCCAGGACACGCGTGACGACACGGGCGGGCTGCGTCACGGTGTAGCGCACCGCGACCACGCCTTGCCCACCCACGAACGAGACGCTGTCGACGTGCAGTTGCCGGATGACCAGCACCTGCGTGAGGGCGACCTGAAACGCGCTCAGCGCCTTCGGTGACGTGCGGGTCGGATCGAGGTCGCGCTCGGGCTCGAGCAGGATCACCTGCTTGAACGCGTCGACCGCACGCAGAATCGAATCCATGCCGCTGTAGGTGAAGCCGAGCAGCTCGTATGCCCGCGCCCGCTCGTAACCGGTGAGTCGCTCGCGCAGCGCCGCCTGCCCCGCGCTCAAGGCCTGGCGAAAATCGAGATTGTTCAATGCTTGCTGCGCCCGACGTAGCGTGGCGTTCTGAACCGTCTGAGCCGCGCCGAGAGCCGGCGCGAAGGCCAACGCGAGGACGAGCAGCAGGCGGACGCGCATCAGATCATCCTTCCGGATCGAGCACCCAGTTTTTGCGGACCGGCCCGTTGGGGGGAACATCGACGGTCTCGCTGCGTGTCTTGTAACCGGCGCGCTCCACGCGAATCGAGTGACGCCCCGGGCTCACCGTAAACTCGACGACCGGCGTCGGCCCGACATCGCGGCCGTCGATGAACACCTCACCCGGCGGGATCGAATTCACCGTGATAAACCCCTGCTCGGCCGCGGCCGGAGGAGCGGCGCCTCGCCTCGAGGGAGGTGGCGGCGGCGGTTGCGCCGCAACGCGAGGCGGTTCCGCCGGTACCACGGCAGCCGGTGGAGGTGCCGGTGGAGCCTCACTCTTTCTGCCCAGTGTCAGATAGCCGCCGACGCCGGCCGCGGCGACCACGAGCGCGCCCACCAGAATGCCGACACCCGACCGCTTCTTCTTTGCCGTGGGGATCGTCATCCCCGCGCGCGGGATCGGCGTCGTCGGAGCCGCCGTTACTTCGGTCGGCGCATCGGCCGCAGCGGTGCGCTGCGGCCGCGGCGGCGGCCGCCGCTGGCTCTTGCTCGCTCCAGCCTTGGGGGCAGTCACCGGCTGTTCGGGCCACACGGCGGTGGCGAAGTCTTCCATCGTGTCGAAGCGCTGGGCCGGCTCCTTGGAAAGCGCGCGGGAGATGGCTCGAGTGAGGAACTCGGGCGCATCGCCGCGCTTGGCGCGCGCGCTCGGGATCTCCTCGAAGATGTGCTTATAGAGGATCGTGTGGACCGAATCGCCGCTATACGGCAGCTCGGCGGTCATCATGCGATACGCGACGACGCCGAGCGAGTACTGGTCGGCGCGGCCGTCCACGGTGGCGCCCTTGGCCTGCTCGGGCGCCATGTAGTGCGGCGTCCCGATGATCATCCCCGTGCCGGTGAAGCCCGTCGCTGCCTGCAGCGCCTTGGAGATGCCGAAGTCGGTCAGCATCACGCGGCCGTCGTGGTCGAACATGATGTTGGCGGGCTTCACGTCGCGGTGCACGACGCCGCGTTGATGGGCATGGCCGAGGGCGCAGGCCGCTTCCCATAACACGCGCTGGATGTAATCGATGGTGAGCGGGGGGGGCTGCTTCTGATCGAGCACGTCCTCGAGCGACGTGCCCGCGATGTATTTCATGACGAAGTAGTTGAGCCCGCCCTCGCTCTCGACGCGGTAAATCGGGATGATGTTCGTGTGATCGAGCTTCGCCGAGGTCTTCGCTTCCTGCTGGAAACGCTTGACGATGTGCTCGTCCATCGAGATGTCGGGCGGCAGCACCTTGATCGCGACTTCGCGCTCGAGCGTCAGGTCATGCGCCAGAAAAACGGCGCCCATGCCGCCCTTGCCGAGCATGCGCTCGACCTTGTATTTCCCTTCGACCAGGCGCTGCAGCCGCAGCATCAGCGCTTCGGTGCCGGTTGTGGCCGCGCCGAGCGTGCCGCCTCCCGTCACATCCGCGCCGCAGGCGTAGCAGAACTTGCTGCCGTCCGGCAGCGGCGTGTGGCATTTGAGGCATTCCATCATCGAACCCGCGGCTCCGGTCATGGCTCCGCCCGCGGCCTCATCGCGGGAGACGCGCGGAGCGACGACTTCTTGGGCGAGCTGGCCGGCGCAACGGGGAAGCCGGAGCAGCCGCTCGTGTTGATGCAGAGGTCGTACGCGACGGGTGCGCCGAGATAGTCGACCGCGACGAGGTAATACTCGCCCTGCCCTAGCAACACTGTGATCGATTCCGTCGAGCCTGTGTCGGTGGAGGCGGCCTTCTGGTCGAGCGTGCTGCTCGCTCCGCCACCTGGGACGGTCAGCACATAGAGGTCTACGTCGCTGGACGAGGCCGTTGCGCCCGGCAGGGCCGCGATTTTCGCGGTGACGATCTGCCCGGCAACACCCGTCACGCGAAAGCGAATCCAGTCGATGTCGTGGGCGTTGTCGATGGTGAGTGTGTCACGGAACGACCCCGGCAGTGTGACCGCCAATCCCCGGGCATCGGCGGCGTCGCAAAAATCGTCTTCCTCGTGCGCATCGCGGCCGACCCCCGGGTCGGTGGTGATGTACCCCTCGAAGACGGCAAGACCGTACCGCCCCGGTTGGGAGTAGATCGACAGCGCGTGCAAACGTCCCGCCGGCATCCCCCTGAGCGCGACGACAGTCGATTCGGGTTGTGTCTCGACGGGCTCAAACGGTTGTCCTTTGCAGGCGTGTGAGCCGGGACCGAGCGTCCAGGCACTATCACCAAGGAAATAGCCACTCCCCGAAACGAAAACCAGCGAGTCAGAGAGAAACGTCGAAAACGTCCCGAGGACATCCGGGGCGGTCAGAATGAGCGTGAGGTCGCGGGGTGTCGTCTGTGAGAATCGATACCAATCGACACCGACCTCGTCGCGCTTCAGGGGCTCGAACGCGAGCGCCGGATTGAAGAATCTTAGCGCGGGAAGAGCAGCGATGAGGGGCGGCGCTTCGAGGTTGATTGGCCGTGGCGTCGTTTCGTTCGGCTCCAGCACATCGACTGGCACAACGTGGGTTGTGTCGGGCGCGTTGCCGAACACACCCGGACCGATGAACGACACAGGCGCGGAGTGCGCCACCGGTGTCACCCAGAAGGTTGCCGTCGAGAAGCCGGTGGAGTCG
>Ga0137372_10006266_pt1 | contig 11543 bp, 8 predicted proteins | sample SagtaG_6_FD_104911 | JGI IMG/M metagenome (GOLD analysis project Ga0137372, IMG submission 104911) | Vadose zone soil microbial communities from Sagehorn Ranch, Mendocino, California, USA - Sage1_R_60_16 metaG | ecosystem: Environmental > Terrestrial > Soil > Vadose zone | place: USA: California...
TCACGCAGGTCCGCGTCGCCGCTGACGATCCGGCTTTCGACCGGCCGACAAAGCCGATCGGACCGTTCTACTCGACCGGCGAGGCGGAGCAGCTCCAGCGCGAGCGCGGCTGGACAATGGTCTCCGATGCGAACCGCGGCTACCGGCGCGTGGTCCCCTCTCCCGAGCCGCTCGAGGTGGTGGAGCTCGAGGTGATCCGCCGAGTGTCAGACGGGGGTGCGGTCGTGGTCGCATGCGGCGGCGGAGGCATCCCGGTCGTACGCCGCGGGGAACGGCTGGCCGGAGTGGACGCCGTGATCGACAAGGACCGCGCCTCCGCGCTGCTCGCACGCAGTCTCGAGGCCGACCGGATGATCGTCCTGACGGAGGTGCCGGCCGTCTACCGGCACTTCGGCGAAGCCGGCCAAGAGGAGATCCGTGAGCTCTCAGCCGCTCAGGCGGAAGAACTCCTAGCCGGGCTGGCGGAAGGCTCGATGCGGCCCAAGGTCGCGGCCGCCCTGGCCTTCGGTCGCGAGACGCTGATCACCAACTTCGACGCGCTCGAGGATGCTCTCGCCGGACGCGGCGGCACGCGGATCGGCTAGCACAGAGCCCCGGTGCTGAGCACCATGTAGATCAGCGCTGCGGGATTGACGAGGTAGCAGACGAGCGCCACGAACCAGCGCCGCGCCGCGAGCCCGACAAGCGCAAGCAAGCCTGCTGCCACCGCGTCACGACGGCAGCCCACGCTACCGGTGTCGTCCACGCGGGCGCCTGCGACACGACGTCGCAGCTGCCGTCTTGAGCGCCGGCGTATGCCCAAGCAAGGATGACGGTCACCGCGGTGCAGGCGAGAGCCGTCACCGCGACGGGCTTCATGCGGGGGTCCGTGGAAACTTCGGCCGCGACGGTCTCTTCCGTAGGGGGAGATTGGATCCGCGCAGCGCTCCCGCCGAGACCTGCGATCGCGAGCAGCGTCACGCACGGAATGAACACAGCGCCTGCAGGTGGGCTGATCTCCCGGCTCGAGAGCCAGAGCACGACGACGCCTGCCAGTCCCACCAGCACCCCGGCCACGCCGGTCTCGGCAAAGACACGCCGCTGTTCCGGGAGCGTCGAGCTCTGCACGAGAGCCCCGACCGCCGCGAGGCCCAGCGCGAGCGTGGCGAGGCCCCCGTAGATCCAGGCGCGGCGATCGAAGTCGTGGTCGAGCCGCCGGATCTCATCCAGGCGCGGCCCGAACTTCGCGTTCCGCGCGTTGTTGCACTCGTTCGAGTCCGTCGCGTACGGCGCTGGGATCGGCGGGATCTTGTTCTCGGTGTGCGTGAGGTCGATCCGCGCCACGACGAGCACGACAAGGACGACTCCGGCACCTGCGACCCATGCGCCGCGCTCGCTCAGTCTGCGCATGAACAGAGGGCGGCTTTCGCCGCCCTCCCCGAGATCTCCTTTGAAAGCTCACGCCCTGCGGCACACCGAAGGTGCGGGAGAACTTGCCGCGGCGAAGCCCGTCACGGTAGAACCGGTCGTTCGTCTCTTCCCGTGTCCTAGGATCGCGGTCAAACCATGGTGGCGGTCGCCGACAGCCTGAAGGGCCGCTCGTTCACGCGGGTGGCGGACTGGAGCCGCGACGACCTGCTCGAGGTGCTCGACCTGGCCGACGAGCTGAAGCGGCTCCAGCGGGCTCGGGAGGACCACCGCCTTCTCCCCGGGCGAACGCTCGGGATGATCTTCCAGAAGCCCTCGACGAGAACGCGCGTCTCGTTCGAGGTCGGCATCTACCAGCTCGGCGGCACCGGCCTCTATCTCTCCGCCGCCGATCTTCAGCTCGGACGCGGCGAGACGATCAAAGACACGGCCGTCGTCCTGTCGCGTTACCTCGACGCGATCATGATCCGGACCTTCGCGCAGGCCGATGTCGAGGAGCTCGCCGGGAACGCCACGATCCCGGTCATCAACGGGCTCACCGACAGCTCGCATCCCTGCCAGGCGCTTGCGGACGTGATGACGATCCGCGAACGGTTCGGCCGGCTCGAGGGCCTCAAGGTCGTCTACCTCGGGGACGGCAACAACGTCTGCGCGTCGCTGATGGTGGCCTGCGCCAAGCTCGGGATGGACTTCGTCGCAGCGACGCCTGCCGGCTATCGGCCGGACGAGGAGCCGGTGCGGATCGCGCGTGCCGCGGGCGGCTCGGTGGAGCTCATCGACGACCCGGCTGCCGCCGTCGAGGGGGCGGATGTGCTCTATACCGACGTCTGGACATCGATGGGGCAGGACGCGGAGCGTGAGCAGCGGCTGCACGACCTGGCCGGGTTCGGCATCGACGCCACTCTGGTCGCGCGCGCCGGCGACGACGCCATCGTTCTGCACTGCCTGCCGGCCCACTACGGCGAGGAGATCACCGAGGACGTTCTTTACGGACCGGCATCGGTTGTTTGGGATGAGGCCGAAAACCGGTTGCACGCACAAAAAGCGCTGATGGCGCTCGTGATCCGGTAAGACACCCGGGTGCTACCGATCCGCGACAACGTCCCGACGCGGACGTTCCCGCTCGTGACCGTCGCAATCATCGCCGTCAACGCGGTCATCTGGTTCTGGGAGCTCGGCGGACGCGGGGTCAACTTCCACGTTGCGAAGGACGGCTACTACCCGTGCACCGTGCAGGGGCCGTGCGAGACGATCGTGCTCGACGGCGCCCGATTCGCGCATCACCTGCCGTGGTACGAGGGCGCCTTCAGCTCGATGTTCATGCACGGGAGCTGGTTCCACATCCTCGGGAACATGCTGTTTCTCTGGATCTTCGGCAACAACGTCGAGGACGCCCTCGGGAAGGTCAGGTTCGTGCTCTGGTACCTGGCGGCAGGGCTCGCGGCGACGGCCGCCCAGACATTCGTCACCCTGCAGTTCGGGACGACGCAGGACGCCAGCATCCCCAACATCGGCGCGAGCGGCGCGATCGCAGGCGTGCTCGGGGCGTATTTCCTGCTGCTCCCGCGGGCACGGGTGCTGACCGCGATCTTCTTCGGCTTCGTCCTCCTGCGTGAGATCCCGGCGATCTGGTTCCTCGGCATCTGGATCGCGCTGCAGGTCTGGCAGGGCGGCGTCGGCCTGACCCACCCAGATCAGACCGGCGGCGTAGCCGTCTTCGCGCACATCGGCGGCTTCGTCTTCGGGCTGCTCACGGTCTTTCTCGTTGCCAAGCAGCGTCCGCTTCGGCCGACCTACTGACTGATGGTCACGGCCCTCAACGCGGTGGTGGTCGCTGCCGCCGTCGTCGGCGCCGCGGTCCTCATCGTTTTCTTCCTCGGCCCGCGGGAATGAGGCACGTTCGGCCCACGTTCTAGGAGTCATGACCCTGACCCAGATTCACAAGGAGATCGAAGAAACGAGCGAGCGGCGAACGGAGTTGTGGCACGTCCTGTCTCAGGGTTACGACCCGGAGACCGCCGCCGAGCTCAAGAATCTGAGCGACCAGCTCGACCACCTCTGGGACGAGGAGCGGGCGCTGAAAGCAGCGCTCCGCTTCGGCGATCGCGACCACATCGTGGCGCGAGCGCGCGTCGAAGAGCGGCTCGAGCGCGCCGCCTAAGCGTTCGGTCTCCCTCCGCTCGAACAGCGGACACGTCGGCCCCGGACGAGGGATCCTCAGCTCCCCGCCCGGGGCCGACAACGTTCTCGGAACATCCGGGGCAGAACAGCTGCGGCCCGACAATCGACAAGGAGCCGCCATGCCGGGGTCACACGCAGAGGAGATCGTGGTCGACTACTTCGAGTCCGAGGACTGGACAGAGTTGATGGACGAAGGGGCCGAGCCGGCCCTGAACTTGCCACCTCTGGCTCCGCCGGTGCCGCGCCCATCCTCCGCCTGAACCGTCTCTACACTGCGCGCCGAACGGGGCGTTAGCTCAGCTGAGAGAGCGCCCGATTTCAGCGGCGGGCAAGGCTCTAGGGCAGGCGAGGGCAGACGTGGGAATAGCTACGCCCGCTCACGTATCGTGACCACTCTTCGTGCGTGAAGTTGCGGCCGGCTACGGCACAGGCGTGAGCCCCCCAAGCTTCGAGCGAAACAGGCCAGATGAATGCCTTTCCGTCCTGATAGACGACGATCAGCTTTGAGCCGTCGGGTGTGAATTGTGCGTTGCCCCACTGTCCGGGATCGCCGGGGAAGGTTGCACCGAATTGCTGTTCGGTTTCCGCCGTCCAGATCTTCGCGAGACCATCGGAGCCACCTGCAGTTGCGAACCTCTGGCCTGGCGGATCGAACGAGATGCTTGCGACCGGGGAGGCTGCGACGAGGGTCGGATGGCCGATCTGTCTGCTGTTCTTCCGGTTCCAGAGTTGGACGATCCCGGCGTAGTTACCGGTCGCGAGTGTTCCGTCCGGGGCGAACGTCGCCGTTTCGGGGCCCCCGCCATCGAGATGCAGCGCGGCCTCCGCCTTTCCCGAGCGCGCACTGTAAAGGGTCACTGTTCCGTCCTCGCTACCCGCCAACACCGAGCCTGCATCGGGCGTGAACGCGACGGTGCTGATCCACCCCTTTTCCGTGCGCATTTTCCAGAGGAGCTTGCGAGAGCCGACATCCCAGACGGCGACGCCGCCGAAGCTGTGGCCCGCCCCCTGGGGCGTGTGCTGAACGTCGCCCGCGGCCAGCAGTCTTCCGTCGTGCGAGAACGCCGCCTCCGTCACAGCTTCAGGCTGTCCGTTCGTCGATCCGAGTCCTCGGAGGGAGCCGACGTAGCGCGGGGTGCCCTTTACGTCCCAGAGCCGAACCCTGCCCGCGACGCCGGTGACGGCGAGCGTGTTGGCGGAAGACCAGACGATGCCGATGACCTCCGGGATGTGCGTGGTGATCAGCGCGACGCGCCGGAGTGCGGAGGTCGAGTACAACGCGACCTTTGATGCCGTCACCCGAACTGCGAACCTCGTTCCGGCCGGGGAGACCGCGAGGGGCGGAGTCTGCTGCGTTTGCTGAGCATCGAAGCCCAGGTGTAGCGGGGCGGTGAACGTTGTGAACGGAGCACCGAACCGACGGGTGGTTCCCAGATCCCACCCGAATACCGCACCGTCGAGGCTCGACGTGTAGAGCGTCTGCCCATCGCGACTGAATGCGATCCCCAAGGCGCGGTTCGCGTGTCCATTGAGGCGTTCGACGGGGCGGGCCGTACGCACGTCCCAGACGATCGCGGAGCCGTCTTCGGCCGTAGTCACCAGCCTTCGACCGTCCGGTGAGAACTTCACTCGAACGATCGGCACCGCGTGCCCTCCGAGGCCGCGGATGACCCGCCTACTTGTGAGATCGACGAAGGAGACGGAGCCTGCCCGGGAGCCCAGCGCCTCAGTTCTCGCGTCCGGGCTGAGGGCGGACGCGGGCGTCACAGTCGCCGTGATCGGAATCGACCGAATCCTGTCCAGCGTCGCACTACGGAGGAAGGTCACCAGATGCGTGCCGGCGATAGCGAGTTGGCGGTCCCCGTCGAGCAGCACGGCATCTACGGCTCCGTTGGAGCCTACGGGAACCGATGCAAGCAGTTTTCCGCTTCGAAGATCCCAGTGATCCACGAAGGCGGCGCCATCTCTTCCGCCGGGGTGGTCTTGGAGATCATAGGCATAGAAGAGACTGCGTTTGTCGTGCGTGATCAACAAAGGTGCAGAGCCACCGGTCGGCACAGATAGCCAACGGTGATCCAGATGCAGCGTTCGCACATGCTTGTAGCTGTGTGCGTCAAGCACGTCGATTACAGGGAGACTCGTTCCGCCGAAGTCGACGAGCAAGGAGCCGTCCCCGCTATATGACGGCGCACTGGTGTAGCCGAAGTTGGGCAGAACCCCGCGGGTGTGTCGACTCTTTGTATCGATGAAATGCACATGGTGGGAGTTGTCCGGCACCGCCAGCGTGCGACCATCGGGGCTGAGGCTCATCGAGCAGCACGGGCGCGTCTCGATCGGCAGGGTAAAGGTCGCGATCGCGGACGGGCTCCGCAGCAACGTCGCCAGCAGCGTTCCCTCGGTCTGGGGAGACCGGTCGAGGTTGACCGCCTCCCTCGCAAGAAGCATCGCGCGGTCGATGCGCGGCTCCGAGACCGCCTTTGCCCCGAGCTCGCGCGCAAGAGCGACCGACGCCTCGTGCTTTGCGGATTGACGTTGGAGGAGCGCAACCACTCCTGCGACGAGCGCGAGGAGGAGCAGCGCGGCGGCACCGACCAACAACGTCTTCAGCCGCCGGTTCGCGCGCTGCTGGCGCAGGATCTCACTTGTGCTCTGGGCGCGACTCGAATTCACGAAGTCGCGTTCGAGCTCGGTCAGTGCGATGGGCGAATCGGTGGCGAAGGCATCGATCTGCGCGAGTTGACTCCCGCGTACAAGAAAACTTGCATCTCGATTCGACTCGTCCCAGTCATGCGCGCCCGCACTTAGTCGTCGGTGGACGCGGATGTCCTCGCGAGCGGCATCGATCCACAGGCGCAGCCGTGCCCATTCGCGCAGCAGGGCTTCATGTGCGACTTCGATGGTCGGCGTCCCGGTGCGCGGATCTCGATCGAAGGAGAGGAGGCGTGATGTTCCAAAGGTGTCGATAGCTTCCGCGAGGGCGTCCTGATCGACCTCGATCGCGCCGAGCTCCGCGCGGTCGACGCGTCGTCGGGTGTCCTCCGCTCCCTCGCCGAGAGTAATGAGCCGCAAGAAGAGCTGGCGGGCGGCCTCCTGGGCTGAATCCTTCAGCTCCGAATAGAGCTCTTCCGCCCGGCCCGCGAGGGCGCCGGAGACACCACCGATCGCGCGGTATGCGTCGCGCGTGAGGACGTTCCCCTCGCGGCGTTCGTACAGCTCCGTTAATGCATACTGGAGGAGCGGAAGCGCCCCCGGCTCGTTTGCGACGTCGGCGATCATTTCCGAAAGAAGCCCTGACTCGAGAGCCACGGCACTGCGCTCCGCCGGAGCAGAGATCGCCCGTTCGAACGCATCCGGCGTCAGCGGTACGACGGCTTCGACGTAGTCACGGAGCAGATCGGCGAAGCCGCTGTACAGAAGCGGCCGATCGTAGAAGTCGGCGCGAAGCGTGGCGACGATCCGGATACGACTGTGCGGATCCCTGACCGCGCGTTCGAGAATGGCGAGGAAGTCCTTCCGGCGCTGCTCGTCCTCGACCAGCGTGAAGATCTCCTCCAGCTGGTCGAGGACGACCAGGATTTCGGCGTCGCCATCGGGCAGGATCCGCTTAAGCGCGCGAAGTAGGCCGCGCTCGCCTTCCTCGAGCTGCTCAATCAGACTGGGCGGCGGATTGTCGGCCACCTTGAGGAGTGCCGCCTCGAGCTCCTCGAACGGATACGCGCCCGGGAGCATCTGAACGATTGGCCATGTTTCCGACCCGTCCAGCGCTCCTTGGCGGAGCGCTGGCACGAGGCCGGCACGAACGACGGATGACTTCCCGCTCCCACTCGGCCCGACGACAGCCAGGAACCGGCTCTGCGAAAGGCGCTCGACCAGATGCTGTATCAGCGCCTCGCGCCCGAAGAAATCCGCAGCGTCCGCTTCCTCGAACGCGCGCAGACCTTTGTATGGATTGCGAGCAGACAGTTCACCGCCGAGGGAGACAGCGACGCCACCGAGAGCGCGCCGGAAGGCGAGGTCCTGGGACGGATCCTCAAGCTCAGGCCGCACCATGATTACGGGTACAGGTTCCGCGAGACCCTTGAGCCGGACAGAGCCGCGCTCGAGGTACCGGATGCCGTTGAGCTTTCGAGCAAGATGCACAACCTCGCGGCTCGCGAGGACCTCTCCTGGATCGGCGAGGCTGCAAAGACGCGCAGCGAGATTGAGCGCCCCGCCGCGATAACCGCCGTCGACGCGAACGGCCTCACCTGCGTCCAGGCCGATGCCGACCGCTAGAGGGAGCGCGGGATCGGCCACCGTCAGCTCCACGAAGTGTCCCTGCAGCTCCACGGCGGCACGAATAGCCTGGCGCGCCGAGTCGAAGACGGCGAGCGCCTCGTCGCCCCGAAGCTCGATCACCGTTCCGCCGGAGGATCCCACCGTCGCACGCGCCATCTCTGCGAATTTCGTGGCGAGACGCGCCGCCGCTTCGTCGCCGCGCTCTTGCGTGAAACGCGTGTAGCCACGGACGTCGGCAATGAGGAACGTGAGGATGGCGCCCGATTGGACCTCGGTCATCCAGCGATTATCCGCCGAGGCTTTTAGCTTGCCTAGACCAAAGCTCCCCGACCGCCGGCTTTCGCCCATCCCGACGCGCGGATATTCCGTGGCCAACATGCCACGAGCGAATCGACGCGAAGATGCGGCGCGCTGGCACTAGGCCTTCATCTGGGAAAGCGTGGTACCGTGATTTCGGCTTCGATAAGCCATTCGGGGCGTTAGCTCAGCTGGGAGAGCGCCGGCTTTGCAAGCCGGAGGTCACCGGTTCGATCCCGGTACGCTCCACTGAACTTGGCAGTGCGCAAACCGCGGGCGGGACGATGCTGTCGCTTAGCCCTGACTTTGGCCGGATCGCGATACGGACGTCCGTCGTGCCGGTGATCTCTTGCGCAGGACGAGCCCGTGGTTGTGCTCTCGCGGTTAGCCCGCACCAAGCGCGATCAGGCAGGCCTCCACATCGCCGGCGTGCTCCTGCGCACCAGCAGCATCGAAACTGCCTGGCGGGAATCCAGCCGCCTTCGTCTGATCGTGGAACAGCCGTGTCAACTCCGCGACGACGCCAGGCTGACCCGCAAGCGATGAAACGAGAATGCCATCGCACGATGCGTGCGAGTCGGCGGCGGTAGCTGTGCTCGCCGCGAAACCCATCGTCAGCACGAGTAGTACCAAGCAAAACGTCTTCCGCATGACTCCCACCTGCCCCTCCCCATTTTACTGCCCGCCACCAGGAGTATGGCCCGAGATGTCCCAAACACGCAACTGTCGAAATCGGCGCGTCGTCAAACTTTCGGCCACCTCGGCAAGATCGCCTGCGGCTGTCTGCTAACCGATCCCGCTCGAAGGTCTTGCGCGGCAGGCAAGTCGCACCGAGCTGGAACTTCACGGCCTCGCGGTGGACGCCGGCTCGGCGCTGTTCGCCGACAATGTGAAAGGCCTCGACCATGTGCCGCGCACGACTGGCGCGCACTACGTTGTCGCGCTCCTAGCTCGTTGGGCCCGCTGGGTGCTGCGCTGGAGTGGTGCGTCCGCTTCGGCGCTCTCAGCCCAGGCCCGGCACCGTTTCGACCTCTCGGCGCAGAGGGTCGAAGCGTCTTGACCGAAACCGTACGTTCCCTGCTCGACCACTCACGTCAGGGTCATGACCAGCTTCGCATTGGCGCCGACGGCCTGTCGCTCCCAAGCCTCCGCAACCCGCTCGAACGGATACGTCTCAATGTCGAAGACGATCTCGCCCGCGGCCGCGTGGCCGAGGAGGCGCAGGTACTGCTCACGGTACGTGTTTGCCGCCACGGCGAAGTCGCTGTACCCGTAGATCTCTCCCATCTTGCCTCGGATCGCCGCTGAGGTCAGCGTCGCCTCCGCGGCTGCGGACTGGCCGAGCTGGACGACGCGATAGCCGGGTGAGGCGGCCTGGATCGCAGCGGCCGCCGGCGGGCCCCAGAGCGTGTCGACGATGTGAGTCGGGCCGTCGCCGCCCGCCGCCTCCTTGAACGCGGCGGCAAGGTCGTCTTCCTCGAGGCTAACGGTCACGTCGGCTCCGAGCTCAGCGGCACGCTTCAGACGTTCGGGATTACGTCCGACCGCGACGACGCGCTCGGCGCCGAGGAGCTTCGCCGTCTGAGTGGCGACGAGTCCGACTGTGCTGGTCGCGCCGAGCACCAGCACGCGGTCATCCCTCCGCACAGGTGCACGCCACGCGACGCACATCCAACCGGCCATCCCGGCAATGCCACACGCAGCCGCGACCTCGTCCGGGACAGCGTCCGGGAGCGGGATGCCGAGGTCGGCGGGCGCGGCACCGCGCTCAGCCAGGAGTCCGTCGCGGGAAAGGCCGAGGCCGTCGCCGAAGAGGTAGACGCGCGTGCCGTCGGGCGCGCGGCCGACGCCCTCGCAGCCGGGAACGTACGGAAGCTGCGGATGGCCGGCGAAGTAGCGCCCCGCCCCGACGTTGATGTCGAGCGGGTTGAGCGCCACTGCCGACACCTCGTAGATCGCCTCGCCCGCGGGCTCAGGCCGCTCGGTGATTTCCGGCGGCTTGCCGAGCTCGCTGATCACTGCAGCTCTCATCGCTGCGCGGAGCCTATTGCCTCGGCTCGGATCTCCGAGAGCGTCTGCCTCGGCGTGATCGCCTCCGGGTCGACGCGTAGCTCGAGCAAGGACGGTCGAGGCTCCGCAAGCGCACGTTCGAACGCCTCGGGAAAGTCCTCGGACCGCAGGACGACGTCGCCGCTGGCGCCGAACGCCCGCGCCCAGGCGGCGAAGTCGGGGTTGACGAGGTCCGTGCCCACCACGCGGCCAGGAAAGAGACGTTCCTGGTGCATCCTGATCGTCCCGTACATCCCGTTGTTCACGACGAGCACGACGATCGGCAGCTCCTCCTGCACGGCGGCGACAAGCTCGTGCCCGCTCATCAGGAAGTCCCCATCGCCGGAGACGCAGACGACCGTGCGCTCGGGATGGACAACCTTTGCGGCGATCGCCGCAGGGATCCCGTAACCCATCGCACCCGAGCACGGCGCGAGCTGCGTCGGGTACCGCCGAAACGCATAGAAGCGATGGCACCAGACCGTGTAGTTGCCCGCCCCGTTCGTCAGGAACGCGTCCCCCGGGAGACGTTCGCGCAGGTGCTCCATCACGTCTCCGACGTCGAGCTCTCCCGGACCGCGCTTGTGACGGAGACTCGCGAGAAAGTCCGCGTGTGCCGACGTGAACCACTCGGCTCGGTGCGCGCCGTCGAGCGGCTCCAGCACAGAGAGGAACTCAGGAGATTCGGAGACGATCGCGAGATCGGGCTGATACACACGACCAAGCTCCTTCGGGTCGGCGTGCACGTGCACAAGTGTCTGCGAAATCCTGGGCGGCTCCAACGTCGTGTAGCCGCGCGTCGCAATGTCGCCGAGACGGGAGCCGATCACGAGGAGCACGTCCGACTCGCGTAGCCGGTCTGCCAGGGCCGCGTCGTGGCCGATGGTGAGCACACCGGCATAGGACGGGGACGTGTTGTCGATGTAGTCCTGTCGGCGAAACGACGTCGCAACCGGGATCACCGAAGCTTCGGCGAAAGCCCGCAGATCCTCGGCGGCCTGCGCGCTCCACCCACCGCCTCCGACAACGATCAGCGGCCGGGCTGCCGCGGAGAGAAGATCGCCAACGCGCGCGAGGTCGTGGTGCGAGGGAGCCTTGCCCGCGACAGATTGTGGCGTTGCGTCTTCGACGTCGGCTTCCGCAGCAAGGACGTCTTCGGGCATCGCCAGGACCACAGGGCCCTGACGCCCAGACAGCGCCGTCCCGAAGGCGCGTGCCGCAAGCTCCGGAAACTGGTCGGGCGCCTCGGCCTCGACCGCGAGCTTCGTGATCGCACCGAACGCGTCGCCGTAGTCGAGCTCCTGGAACGCCTCTCGTCCGCGGTGCTCGCA
>Ga0137372_10006279_pt1 | contig 11533 bp, 10 predicted proteins | sample SagtaG_6_FD_104911 | JGI IMG/M metagenome (GOLD analysis project Ga0137372, IMG submission 104911) | Vadose zone soil microbial communities from Sagehorn Ranch, Mendocino, California, USA - Sage1_R_60_16 metaG | ecosystem: Environmental > Terrestrial > Soil > Vadose zone | place: USA...
AGTCCGGGGTCAAAACCGAATCTGATGATTCCTCAAGGCGGTAGTGCGTTTCCATGGCGCCGGTGCTCATGCCCAGCAACAGATCTTTGCCGGTCTGAGATGCGCTCACCGAAACCGTGGTTCCAGGGCACACCCTCACTTCGCCTCCGCGCGTCAGCCGTAATATGGCAGTCTCTTCTTTCGCAGTAATGGACGCTCCGGATGCGACCCGGCTTCCCGCTTCAACTAGTGTTCCGCCGCTGCCCTCGGAGTAGGGCACGGCGACCGGCTGCACTCCCGCGGAAAATGCTGGAACTGATGGCGGCTTGGCTGTCGTAACGTCGTCCGCTCGCAAGCGTATGTTCACCCGGTTGGCTAGCGCATCCCAGGTATAACGGACTGGGCCCGCCAGATCTATGACAATCCGCGTGACTGGCGGATCGGACTGATTCTGGCTGATGCGAATGCCCTTGATCTGCTCGTTGCGGAATGGAATGCGCCTACGAACGGTAATCTGCATGAGGCCAGGCACATCAATCACTAGGCGCAGCGGAGACTCGACGATTTGTAGTTGTGGCGTAACCGGACTGCTCGAAGCGATTGCGAGTGTCGCTCCGCTATCGCCTGGAACCATGGTCACCGACCTGACTTCTGCAGGCTGGGTGCGTGCCATGGCAGACACCACGGCGCAGACCGCCAGAATTGGAACGCAGAGCTGGGCTCGGGCGCGAGGCAAAGTAATTCCTGAGTTGCGGGAGAACTTGCGATGAGGGTAGCACTAGTAGAGTCGTTTATAAAGCCGTGGAATTGACACTTTTGTCATCAGTCCTTGGTCGTCGGCCGTCTGCCAGGCAGAATTCGACTGACTAATCCAAGAATCGTCGATGGTAGCTGGCGGCTGGACTTAACGACGGCGTCTGTTGCCGAGGACCGAGGGCCGAAGACCAATGACTGCTTTACGCTTCCGACAAGAACTCGTACTCATCAATCACGGCGGCAACCGGAACTTTCGCGTCGGTCATGCCCGGCTCGACGCGCACTACTTTGCCCTGGCAGCGCACGCGGATGCTTTCAGTCAAAGTAATTTCAGGGGGGAGGGTCAGGGTAAATTCGATTTCTGAGCCTGTGGTCAGCGGCGCGTCCATATAAAAACAAATACCGCGGGCACTCACGTCCCGGGTTTGGGCTGAAAATGCCGTGCCGGTGTTGCCGCTGTAGTTCACCGAAACCGGCAACCGGAGCGCGAATCGCCGGGTAGCTCGCTTTTCTGCCTGCTGAACTTCAACGGTCATTGGGGGAGACTCCTTAAAAAACCACTGTAAGGATGGAACCTCGGGCGCGCCATGTCAAGCGGAAGTTAGGACGATGGCCAGAAGCCAAAACCCGCCGCGGATTTCGCGGATCTATATTAAGTTATTGCTCCGCTTGAACTTAGCTGGCATTCGGGTGTCAATGCACTTGATTCCTGGAAGGTCTTGGAGTTGGTTCATGTAATCTGATTAGAATGGGTCGTGGCTTCGTAACCTGGAAGGTTTCTGAAGCCAAGAGCCAACAACCAATAGCCAAGAGCCGGTTTTAATGGTTTTCGTCCTCGACAACTACGATTCCTTCACCTACAACCTTGTCCAATATCTGGGTGAATTAGGGGCGGAAGTGGCTGTTCGCCGCAACGATCAGGTCACAGTCAAAGAGGTCGAGGCACTGCGCCCCGATCGCATCCTGATTTCGCCCGGTCCCTGTACACCTCATGAAGCCGGCATCAGCATGGATTTGTTCCGGCACTTCACCGGCAAGCTGCCGGTCCTGGGAGTCTGTCTTGGTCACCAAGCCTTGGGCGCAGCGTTTGGTGGCAAAGTGGTTCGCGCCCCTCACCTCATGCACGGCAAGACCAGCCAGATCACGCATGACGGCCGCACGGTCTTCAAAGAGCTGCAATTGCCGTTTACCGCAACCCGATATCACTCGTTGATCGTGGAAGAAAACGCGCTGCCGTCTGAACTCGAAGTCAGCGCATGGACTACCGAGTCCGACGGTTCAAGAACGATCATGGGATTACGGCACCGGGAATATCCCGTGGAGGGCGTTCAGTTTCATCCCGAAAGCGTGCTGACCGGCGAAGGAAAGAAGTTGATCAAGAATTTTCTGACGCTTTAGGAAGATCAAAACCGCCACGGATCTCGCGGATCAGCGCGGATAATCCAATAACGAACTCAAAAAGGTTTTAGTTTGATCCGCGAAATTCGCGTCTTCCGCGGCTGCTTTGTCTTTCACTCCCGCGCCCAGTTAGCTTTTGCTTCCATTCCTTGACGCCGCCCGTTCCGCCAGCTCCTGGTTCACAATCCGCAGCATATCTTCTCGCGGCGCCAGCTTTCCTGTCCCACTCACGAATTGCCGCGCCGCCTGATGCACGAACATTTCGCTGCCGGCGATCACTTCTGCGCCTCGTTCCTTAGCCAATTTCAGGAGGCGCGTCTCGGCTGGGTCATAGACCATGTCGAAAACGTATTTGGCTTTGATTTCTTCGGCATTCAGCGGCGATTCGCGCGTATTGCCCATCCCAACCGGAGTCGCATTAATGATGACATCGAATTCCAGCTTCTTGAGGTCAGGCCGCTTAATGGTTCGTGCCCGCGCCTGTCTTGCCAACTTCTGCGCTGCCACCAGACTCCGATTGAGAATAGAGACCTGCGCTCCCCGCTCTTTTAAGCCGAATACCGCCGCCCTCGCTGCTCCACCCGCACCAAGAACTAAGATCTTCGCATCCTGCAGAGCCATTCGCTGCTCTAGCGGCCGCACAACACCGGACGTATCAGTGTTGAACCCGTAGAGCTTTCCATCTGCCGATCGAACAATCGTGTTACACGCGCCGATCTTTGCGGTGAAAGGATCCGTATTGTCGAGGTGCGACAGGATAGCCTGCTTGTGCGGCATGGTAATAGCCAAGCCCTGAATCGGTATCTCTTTCATGCAAGCCAGCAGGTCTTTTAGCGATCTGGCATGCAGTGCCAGAAAGACTCCGTTCACGTTCTCTCGTCGCAAGGCGGCATTCATGATTGCCGGCGAAAGCGAGTGCTCGATGGGATCGCCAGCAACCCCAAAAACTTTGGTTGCCGCGTCCACCTGATCAATCCGGTAGGTGTTTCTCAGCTCTTGGGCGGTGACTTGTCCCGGCGCAGTCTTCTCGTCAGCTGTAAGTGCACCGAAAGTGAACGCACTCCCCGCCCTTGCTCCCAAAACGCGACTGATGATGCCTTGTTCGCCCATGCATAACCCGACCAGAGGATGGGAGTCCTGGTGGCGCTCAAGAAACTTCATCATGGTGACGTTGTCGGAAAGGCTGGTTGCGGTGCTGACAATCTTGTAGAAGTCCGCGGGATACACGCTCATCTTCTTCAGCGTTTCATCGAGCTTTTGGGTGCCGCGGAAGTCGTGAAAGGAAAGCACCACTGCCGCTTTTCCTCTCAGCTTGTCGAGCTGGGAAGGCTTCAGACGAGTCGCGGTCTGAAGTTCCAGATCCACGAGTTGGCAACCCGCGTCGGCTGCCTTCCCCAGCAACTCCAACTGCGAAGGGATCGGACCTCGAAATTTACCCCCACTCGCAACCCGACGACAGGTCGCAATCACCGCCACGTGCGGATGTGACTCGGTAAACTCACGGACTTTGCCGAGCGCCAGACCGGGCTTGGGAAGATAATCTAACCTCAACTCAATGAAAGGGTTATCTCGGGCCAGCGCCTCGGCCTTCTCGATCATTTCATTAGCATCGGTCCCGGCGATGGCGACGCAAACTCGCGGTAAGCGTAAGTGCAACAATCTGGAGCCGTAATGGTTGTTTTCCGCAGTCATTGACCGCGCGATATTACAAGGACGTAACTCCAGATGCAACAATCATTGTGCTTTTTGCTTGCAGCAAACTTTTTAGCAGTGGCTCTCTTAGACCTGCGTAACCTTGACCGTCCCTCAAAGCCTTGTTAACTTCCTCGATGGAAGATTCTTTATTTTAAGCAACTTAGCGTTGCCGCATGTTCAGGAAAGCCTGAGGAGGAAAGAATGAAGAAGTTGGCGATATCCGTAATTTTTGTGCTGCCGGCGCTTTGCTGGGCACAGCAGGGTAGTCTTAGCGACGCGACTCCCTCAGGGACTGTTTCCACCTCAGTCAACTTCCCTATCGAGCGACTGCAAACGCCCACCAATTCCGATGTTTATTGTGCCGGTTTCATAGGTAAGCCGGTTACGGAAGGCAAGTACGTGACTGGCGGACTGGAATCGCCCCACACCACGCGCTTCGTCACAGGCGATGCTATTTACCTGAAAGGCCAAGGCTACGAAGCCGGCCAGGAATACTCGATCGTCCGCGAAACCAGTGATATTAATCAGTACGAGGTATTCGCAGGACAGTGGGCCGCGGTAAAAGCGGCAGGTCAGCCGTATGAAGAGCTGGCTCACGTAAAGGTGATTGACACTCGCCACAAAGGGGCCGCGGTTGCCCGTGTGCAATTTAGCTGTGACACGATTGTTCCCGGAGATCTCGTAGTGCCATTTGTTGAGAAGCCTCTGACCGCGTTTCATCCGCCAATGCGGTTTGACCGCTTTGCCCCGCAGAATGGGCAACTCAGTGGCCGCGTTCTGATGGCAAAAGATTTTGATTCGGAGCTCGGCACCGGCGGCAAGATCTATATGAATGTCGGAGCCAGCCAGGGTCTTAAAGTTGGCGATTATTTTCGTGCCGTACGCACCTACAGCGCTGATCTTGCGGATCCAGTTGACTCGCTTTCGTTCAAGGCCTCAGCCGCCGATCCTACACAAAAGAAATACGCTGCTGTTGAGCCCAATTGGATGACCAAGACGAATGGACCGGCCATTCATGTTGCTGACATGCCCCGCCGTGCCGTAGCCGAAATCGTCATAGTTGGGACCACTCCCTCGACTTCGACCGGAATGATCGTGTTTGCACTGGAGCCACTGCTGGTTGGTGACAAGGTCGAGCTGGATTCTCAATAATCGCGGATCTCTTATTCTTCTAAGGCTGGTCGGGCGCATACCCTTCCAGCCTTTTTTCTTTCATACAACAAGGCGGGCGAGAATGAAAACCGTATTGAGGGTCCCTAATCGAAAATTAAGCTGCAAGTCTGGCCTAGAGCGGCCATTCTCGTGCCAAGTAGAGGTCCGTATTCACAAGGATGCCTTGACGCTGTAGGGGTGGGCTAACTATTGAGTAGCAGACTAGAATGATTGACATCCCGGAGAACGACCAACCTCAATATGCGTGCGAATTTCCTAATCGGCTACGGAATCATTTTGTTATTCGCCGCTGTGTGCGCACTCGCGCAACAACCACTGACAATATCCGACAAAGAAAATCTGCCAGCCGCGTCTCTTTGGGAACCATATCGGCACACGCTCGAGGCGTCGGGCGGAATCCAACCGCACCACTGGAGCCTTTTGAGCGGCTCTCTCCCGCATGCCCTGGAGCTGCATGATGACGGCGAGATAGCTGGAAAGACCGATGAGTCCGGTAAGTTCGAGATCACGCTGCTGGTTCGCGACAGCAACAACCCACCAAACGAAATAAAGAAGAAATTCGTGCTCTCGGTAGAAACGCCGTTCACTGCCGAATGGGACCATATAGCGCAAGTCAACGGACAAAGAATCGAGGGCTCGGTAAAGGTTTCGAACCGCACCGGACGAGACTTCGATTTGACCTTTATTGTTCTTGCCGTGAACGAAATCGGCAGAGCGACTGCAATTGGATATCAACACTTCCCGCTGAAGAAGGACACCAGAGACTTCAATATTCCATTCGGCGAAACCGTCTCGCGCGGAGTCTATGTAGTGAACGTGGATGTCGTAGGGGAAGAACCTGTCTCAAACCGCATATTCCGCGCACGCCAGGTTAGCGGCAACCAACAGGTGACGCAAGGGCCGTAGGGAAGTGAGACGGGGTAGTCGGAACTCAGAATGTTAATCGCAGCGCCAGTGTGCCGGAAGCTTGAAAGGCCGCTCTTCAATGGGGGAGGAGCATGTCGAAGACCAGCCGCTCCCAAATGGCTCATGGCGCTGCGCTTGGTGCCGCGCGGATCGTGCCATCCGCAGGCACAAAATATAAGAGTCCCGCCGGTGATGTTGATCTCATTCGTCTCGGCCAGTAGCTCGCTTTAGACCCTTGCCGACCTGCATTGGTTCGCTATCCTTGCGGACTGCCAACCGGCGATCGTGACTCGGGCTCCGGGCTTACCGCCAACCGGAAAAATCAGTTCAACGCCTTCGGGACTCTATCCTGCCTTCGACGATGTCTCTTGTTCTCCTCGACCAGCGCTTTGCTATAGAGCCTTACTAGCCCTCCGTCGGTCATCCTGCCTGAGCTGCACGCCAGATGTATTGGTTGCCCAATCTTCTTACGCTTCGCTCTTGCCGTCTGCCGAAGGTGACCTTGCTTGACCCCCGGACGCCGCACCAACCGGAAAAACTTCAGAAACTGTCAAAGAACAATTGTGTTTTACACCTTCTATTTTTTGGGTCAATAGAAAAAATGAATTTGTATGTGCTTTGATTTCAATCGAGTGCAGACCGTTCACAGGGGTATGCAGCGGGAGCGGTGCAAACGAACTTAGCGGGGAATCAAGCAGTTGCGGGACGCCGCGAACCTCGGCGCATTTGGCGGAGTCTTCCTAACGAGTCATCGAATGACGATCGCAATTTTGAATTGTGAAAATCGTGAGAGCGTACGCGCCAGTCGCGGTGTTCAGGATGCGCGACAGTCCACGGACTTAAGTAACTTCGACGGCGAGTCGAGCTTTCCTAGAATGATTTTCATGAGGGCTACTCTGTTCGTAGCAATGTTTCTCGTCACGGTTGCCGGTGTCGCAACGGCGCAATCGGCTTCGTGCCTTGATGTCGGAGACGAGTCCCACCACCAGCTCCTCTTTCAAAACCAGAACGTCCGAGTGTTTGTGCTGGAACTTCCGCGCTTGGCGGCGACTCAATCGCACTGTCACAACCGGCCGTACCTTGATATCGTCGCGACTGAGGGCAAAAGTTCAGACACGCTCGAGGGCAGGGTGGGCGTTAGCCGCGATTGGGACGGACCCGAAGCCCACTTTATTTACTCGCCAATGCAACATGTAGTTCGCAACGAATCGATGATGACTTACCGCGAACTCATTGTCGAGACCATGCACCCGGCGAACTATCAACCCTCCGATGGAAACTACGACACAGACTTGTTTCCCGCAGATCTGGGTACCGTAAAACCAAGTTGGACCGTGTCGTTCACTCGCGGGGCCCTGACGGCGTCGAAGAGCCAATTGGCGCCAGGCGCCGAAATCTCGGTTTCCAGCACAGCCCACGTCCTATTGGCCCTGACCGACCTAGAACTCAGCACCGAAGGGTCGGGCAGCTCTGCTCAAAGCTTGCGTCTGGGCGCGCAAGAGGTCCACGTTCTGCCTGGCGGCGTTTCCCTCCGCTTGATCAACGCCGGGAAGAGTCCCGCGAAATTCATCCTTGTAGAATTCTGACGACTCGTTTCGGGCGAAAAAGCATAGCCAGACCCGGCGTTCTATAATGTCTCCGCATAGGGGTTCTGCAAGGAGGAACTCATGTCGCAGGTCATCCCGGATAAATTCCGCGATCTTTTTTCGAAGCGCGCTTTCGCCAGCCTCGGCACTGTCATGCCCGACGGTTCACTCCAAGTCACGCCAGTCTGGTGCGACATTGAGGGCGATCTCGTCATTATCAACACTGCTAAAGGCCGCCAGAAGGACAAGAACATGCGCCGCGATCCGCGCGTTGCACTGGCCATCATTGATCCGGAGAACCCCTATCGCTATCTTGAGATTCGCGGCCGCGTGGTTGAAATCACCGAGCAGGGCGCGGACGCGCACATTGACAAAATGGCGAAGAAATATCTCGGCGCGGACAAGTACCCCTATCGCAAGCCCGACGAACAGCGGGTGATGTACAAAATCCAGCCCGAACGCACCAGTATGATGGGGTGAAGAAGCGGCTCTTGGCTGTTCTTGCCGAACCTTAAGCGAATACAAGCCGCGAAGCGGCGCCAGAATGCAGCCCAGGGCGTTAGCCCTGGGAAAGAGGCGACACAACAAGGTCTAAAAGGGGCGAAAGAGACGTCAGTCACAGTCGCACTTGCGCACCAGGGCACGTCCAATTGATAGAGCAAACCCCCACCACATCGCCAACCCGCAACGTCGATCCTCAATTGGACCTGGCTTGGGTCCGTTCCCGGTTCCCGTCTCTTTCGCGCCAGATCAACGGACACCCTGCCGCCTTTCTCGACGGTCCCGGCGGCACCCAAGTTCCGCAACGCGTAATTGACGCCATTTCCGGATATCTCTGCGAAAACAATGCCAATACCTGCGGCGCCTACGCCACCAGCCGCAACACCGACCGCGTGATCGGCGAGGCCCGTTCGGCCATGGCCGACTTCCTCGGCTGCGATTCCGACGAGGTCGTCTTCGGCCCCAACATGACCACGCTGACGTTCGGCATGAGCCGAGCAATCGGCCGCGAACTCGGCCCCGGCGACGAAATCCTGCTTACGCATCTCGACCACGATGCCAACATCTCTCCCTGGCGCGCACTTGAAGAACGCGGCGTCAAAATCCAGTTCGCCGACATTCACGAAGAAGACTGCACCCTCGATATGCAAAACTTGGCGAGCAAAATTAATTCACGAACAAAGATCGTTGCAGTCGGCTACGCCTCGAATGCTGTCGGCACCATCAATGACGTGAAGACGGTCGTCCGCCTCGCTCATGAAGCCGGAGCCTTGACTTACATTGACGCTGTCCATTACGCTCCCCACGGCCCGATCGATGTCCGCGATCTGGACTGCGACTTTCTCGCCTGCTCAACTTACAAATTCTTCGGTCCACACATGGGCGTGCTTTACGGAAAGCGTGAGCACCTGGCGCGGGTGCAGCCGTACAAAGTGCGTGCGAACACCAATGCCGTTCCGCAGCGCTGGGAATGGGGCACGCTCAATCATGAATGCATCGCCGGGATTACGGCGTGCGGGGATTATTTGGCGGAGGTGGGGAGGCAAACCACAGCTGCTACAGTTCCAGAAGACGTAGGGGCGGGTGCCCTCACCCGCCCAACCCTGACCGGGCCGTATGGGACTGCGCGGCGCGAGGCTCTGCAACTTGCATATCGTTTCATTCGTGCGCACGAACGCACGCTGATGGAGAGAATGCTTCGCGGACTGGCCGAAATTCCCGGCCTCCGCCTTTACGGAATCGGTGACGTGTCTCGTCTTGACTCGCGTTGTCCGACGTTCGCGATCCGAATCGAAGGCCGTACCCCACTGGAACTGGCCACCAGACTAGGCGAACAAGGCATCTTCACCTGGGATGGAAACTACTACGCGATCAACTTGACAGAAAGACTCGGGGTGGAAAAAGACGGCGGATTTCTGCGGATTGGCTTCGTGCACTACAACACAGAAGAAGAAGTGGATCGCGTTCTGTTGGGGTTGGCAGACTAGCTACTTTCCCGATGCCTGATCGCCTTTCTTCACCTGGATTTGCTCACATCCAGGCCGATACTTCAGCTCTACTTCTCGGCAGCGAGTAAAACTGCCGGAGACGCTGCAATTCTTCATCACCACCGGCGCTGTCAGACAACTCGGGCTGACCACAGTGCGGAATGCGCCGATGCTGCGGGTAGCGCAACCTGTCAGCGTCAACACTAAACATAGTGCTAAAACAAAGGTGAAGTTCATTTCCCCACTTCCCAACGCCCTTCATAAATCATCGGATGCAGATCTCACTTCTCCACAACCCGGCCTGTGCATACAACGCACCAAGGGCGTAGCCGGTCATCCGCATCCAGACACCATTAGCGTTACTTCCACCAGCGGTCGTGAAATGCAATTAACGCGCTTAATGCCGTCGTGATCGCCGCATTCACCAACCGGTCATAGACACTGCGACGAACCTCACTGCGCTCAAGCGTATTGACGCGGGCCTCAATCAGACTCATCCTCCCGGGCTGCCCACCGCCCACCAGCATCTCCATCTTGGCTTCCAGGCGGGCCAACTTCTCCAGCACCTCGCATTGGAAGTCGTTGTCCGTGACGCGCACCACTAGTGGATGTTTGGCGGACTCGTGCATTCGGGCATCATCAGTTCATGGGGTCATAAAGTGCAGCTCTTAGCTTTTAGCTCTTAGCCTTTAGCTCCCCAAATGCTATCCGCCCGAAGCGGTCGCTAAAAGCTAAAAGCTAAGGGCTGGGTTTAATACGGATTGCCACTCTGCCAATCTATCCCATTGCCAGCGCATTGTAGTGAGATGTTCAGGTTCTTGAGCCACCCAACCGCCGAAAAGACGTTGAACGGCCCAGGCGCAGAAACCACTGGGCCGCAGAATGTGCTGTCGCACCGGACCCCGCCGCCAATCACGTAATCGAGGCCATCCAGCAGTAATGCCTGATCGTCATCCACTTGAACATAAGTTCCGAATGTCCCTCCAGAGAACGGAACTCGTGCCGCAACGTTGAACAAACGGGTCTTCTGTGCATTGACCTCGATAAAGGGCTTCGTTCCGGCGGCGACAGTCGGCCGGCCTCGCGGATTGACCAATGTGATGTCTCCATACAGGTTGGAACTGGACGTATCACCGACGTAAATGCAGGTGTCATTCATCCAACACTCAACAATGGACCCCGAAAAATCGACCGTGAGATTCGAGGCTCGTATCGAAACTCGCGCGAAGGCCTTGAGTTCTCCCGGAGGGACGATCACCTTACCGGACTGAGACGATCCCACGGGATTCGATGGCGTGAAGCGCGCCGCAATCACCGCTTCCTGCAACCTGCCAGATGCGCTGCTCACCGCGTATCCTGTGGGATGTGCATTTGCTGTGGTGAATTGCAAGGTGCCCGGCAGGCCATTGCCTGTGCACGTGCCGCCTGTCACGAGCACCGCCTCTGCCGTGCCTGTGCCGGAAATATAGACGTAATATTGCGGCTCGGAACCGCTCACTCCCGGCGGACATGTCGTCAGTGTCACCGTTTTTGCTCCTGCCGCACTCAAATCCGTGCTGGGGTTTTGCGTCCAGGAAAAATCTGTTGCATATTTAATAGCGAGCATCCCCGGAGTGAGTCCCGAGCCTCCTCCACCTGTACCGCATCCCGCCCAGGTTGAGTCGCCGTGTAGGCAGGACGCATTGTTCGCGGTACCGCTTCCCAGTTCGCCGGCCGGAACCAATCCGCCAACCAAATCGGCCTTCGATGCAAATCCAACATCAACGTAATGCTTGCTCGCAGCCTGGTTCGGCGCGGCCGGATCTCCGGGAAGCGTCAGTGGACCAGTCATGGTATCGCCAGCCTTGCTCACGAAGTTCCCGCTGCCGACGTTAGCGACCGACGCATCTACATAAGCCTTATTCACCGCCTGTCCGGATTGCGATGGAGTCGGCAGAACCGGCGACGCCGTGAATTGCTTCGTGCCGGTGATAGTCTCAACTCCGCTCAGGTGGACAACATTGGCCAGTTGCGCATTCACGTATTGCTGTGTCGCCAGTTGTGACGCACCCG
>Ga0137372_10006281_pt1 | contig 11529 bp, 14 predicted proteins | sample SagtaG_6_FD_104911 | JGI IMG/M metagenome (GOLD analysis project Ga0137372, IMG submission 104911) | Vadose zone soil microbial communities from Sagehorn Ranch, Mendocino, California, USA - Sage1_R_60_16 metaG | ecosystem: Environmental > Terrestrial > Soil > Vadose zone | place: USA...
CCTCATCCCCGCGGCCGCGTACGCCTCGTCCTGGTCGAGTGTTTCTTTGTCGAGCAGCGCGCGCGCGAGCGAGTCGAGCTTGTCTCGGTTCTGACGCAGGACTTCCGTTGTCTCCTCGTGCGCCTCGTCGACGATCCTGCGGACCTCCGTGTCGATCAGCTCCTGAGTCCGCTCTGCAGCTTCGTGCGCGCCCGGGATGAACTGGCCGTCCTGGGGCACGACCGCGATCGGGCCGACGGCGTCGCTCATTCCCCAGCGGCCGACCATCTGGCGCGCGATCTCGGTGAGCTGGCGGATATCGGCCTCGGCCCCGGTCGTGCGCTCGCCGTAGACGAGCTGGTCCGCGGCGCGGCCGCCGAGCGCGACCTTGATCCTGGCCTTCAGATAGTTCTCGTCGTAGCTGAAGCGGTCTGCCTCCGGAGCCGAGAACGTGACGCCGAGCGCCACGCCGCGCGGGATGATCGAGACCTTGCGCACCGGGTCGGCGCCGGGCGTGACCATCCCGACGACCGCGTGGCCGGCCTCGTGGTAAGCCGTCCGCTCGCGGTCGGACGGGTTGAGCATGATCTTCCGCTCGGCGCCGAGCAGGATCTTCTCGAGCGCGTCGCCGAAGTCCGCCGCGCTGACCTCTGTGTGGTCGCGCCGCGCGGCGAGGAGCGCCGCCTCGTTGACGAGGTTCGCGAGGTCGGCGCCGACCATTCCGGGCGTGCTGCCGGCGATGCGGTCGAGGTCGACGTCCTTGGCGAGCGGCACGGAACGGGTGTGCACCTCGAGGATCAGCCGGCGGCCGGTGCGGTCGGGCGGCTGCACGGCCACGCGCCGGTCGAAGCGGCCGGGGCGCAGCAGCGCCGGGTCGAGCACGTCTGGCCGGTTCGTCGCCGCGAGGACGATCACCCCGGTCGACGGGTCGAAGCCGTCCATCTCGGTGAGGATCTGGTTCAGCGTCTGCTCGCGCTCGTCGTGGCCGCCAACCCCGCCAACGCTGGCCCCGCGCGAGCGGCCGATCGCGTCGAGCTCGTCGATGAAGATGATCGCGGGAGCGGCCGCCTTCGCCTGGGCGAAGAGGTCGCGCACCCGCGAGGCCCCGACGCCGACGATCGCCTCGATGAACTCGGAGGCGGACAACGAGAAGAAGGGGACATCGGCCTCTCCGGCCACCGCGCGCGCGAGCAGCGTCTTGCCGGTCCCGGGCGGACCGCTGAGGAGGACGCCGCGCGGGATCCGGCCTCCGAGCCGCCGGTAGCGGTCCGGGTTGCGCAAGAAGTCGACGATCTCCGCGAGCTCCGCTTTGGCCTCGTCGATGCCCGCAACGTCCGCGAATGTGACGCGCCCCGCTGTCGGCTGGTACCGCCTCGCACGCGAGCGCCCGAAACCGCCGAGCACGCCGCCGCCACCACCTGACGCGCGGCGCATCAACCAGAAGAGCAACAGCAGGAAGAGCAGCGTCGGCCCGAAGCCGAAGAGCAGGCTCTCCCACCAAGGCGAACCGGTGTCGAGGGGCTGAGCGTTGATGATCACGCCCTTCTCCTGGAGCAGCTTCGAAAGCTGGTTGGTGTTCGCGAAGGCCGGGATCTCGGTCTTGAAAAGGCGCGCGTGCTTCGTGCCGTAGTTGACGGACTGCTCTAGCTCTCCCTGGACCGCAGTCCCCCTGGAGGTGATCTGGGCGACGTTCCCCGCCTTGACCTGCTGCAGGAAGAACGGGCTGTACGGAACACGCAAACGCGTCTGGGGCTTCGTCGCGCGAGAGGCAGCCCAGTAGTTGAAGCCGAACAGAATCACCGCGAGCAGGACGAGGCGCCACCCGAGCCGCCTCCAGTGCGGCTTCTGCGGGGTGGCGTGGCCGGGCGGGTCGACCCGCCAACCTGGGTGCTGCGACGGCTTCTGCGGCTCGCGCGTGCCCTGCTGCGGGTCGACGCTCACTCCCCCAAGTATGCGCGTGACTCTAGGGAAGCGCGAGTGGCCCCCGCATCACGACCGTGCTCCACTCCGGAGCCGGGACGAAGCCGAGCTTCTCGTTCAGCCGCCGCATCGGCTCGTTGCGCTCCTCGCTCTCGGTCAGCAGGCGCTTGAAGCCGGCACGCTTGGCGGCGGCGATCTCGGCACGCTTGAGCGCCGTGGCGACGCCCTTGCGCCGCCAGTCGCGCCTCGTGGCCGTGAGCCCGTGGAACGCCCTCTCGCCCGAGGCCTGCAGGAACGCGTAGCCCACGACCTCGTCTTCGACCAGCGCGACGAAGCAGAGCTCCGGGAGGCAGTTCGGCCTGTCGATGTCCATGGCCCGCCAGCGCTCGTAGCTTTGCCTGCCGGCAGAGCCGGGGATGTCCTCGTCCGCCTGGACCGCGAGGGCGTACATCTCGTCGAGGCGGTCCGGCTCCTCTGCGCGAGACACGATCCGCACGCCCTTCGGCGGCTCGACCTCGGGGGGCTCGATCCCGTCGAGCTCGAGCACGACCGCCTTCTCGCCGCCGGTCTGCACGAAGCCGCGCCGCTCGAAGAAGGCGCGCGACTCGGCGTCGCTCTCCTGCACCTCGCCCTGGATCTCGGTCTTGCCGAAGCCGCGAGCCCGGACCGAGATTTCGGCGAACAGGGCCGAACCGATCCCGCGGCGGCGACGGGCCGGCACGACGGCGAGGTCGCGCTGGGAGAAGTGTCCCCACGGCTCGGCGAAGCCGCAGGCGACCGGTTCCTCGCCGAGACGCCCGACGAAGTACGTCAGGTTGGGGTTCGATTCGAGGTTGTGACGCAGGTTCTCGAGCTTCGGCCGCCAGTCCGGCCGGACGAGCGCCTGTACCCGGATCATGTCTTCGAGGTCCGCGTCGGTGCGGACCGTGGCGATCTCGAGCAATGTGAAGTCCTGAGTAGGTGGGTGCTAAGACGTGAAACTCGGTTTGGACATGCACACCACCTCCCTGGGGAGACGCTTCGATCCTAGAGTCTCACCCGGTGACTGTCCACGTCAGGAGGCTGCGATGAGCCAGCGGAACGCCGTCTACCCAGCGACGGTCCTGCAATCCCGAGATCCGCGGGGGCTGGGCCGGCTGCAAATCTCGGTGTCTGCCTTCGACCAGAAGGTGTGGGCAAGGCGCGCAACGCTCCTTGCGGGCGAGCGCCGCGGGACCTGGTTCGTGCCCGACGCAGGAGACGAGGTGCTCGTCGCCTTCGAGGGTGGAGACGCGCGGAAGCCGGTAGTGGTCGGGGCGCTCTGGAACGCGAAGGAACGGCCGCCCGAGAGCAACCCCGAACGAACGCTTCTCCGGACGAAGCACGGCGCGACGATCGTCTTCGACAACGGAGTGGGCGCGCTCGAAGTCACGGACTCGAACGGCAACGCCGTCAAGCTCGCGCCGGACGGCGTGACCGTCACCGCGGCGGCGAAAGTGAAGGTGTCGGCGGCGGTGGTCGAGATCGACGCCGGCCAAGTCGAGGTCAACGCGGGAATGGCACGGTTCAGTGGCGTCGTGCAGTGCGACACGCTGATCGCGAACAGCGTCGTCGCGTCGAGCTATACACCCGGCGCCGGGAACGTGATGTGACCGTCGTCGTCCGTCTCTTCGCCGGCCTGCGGGAGCGGGCGGGCTGGTCGAGCCGCGAGGTGGAAGCGGCGACGGTCGCGGATGTCTGGCCCCAGCTCGAGCTAGGGAACGAGCCGGAGGGACTCCTATACGCCGTCAACCGTGAGTACGCCGGGCGCGAGCGGGAACTGCAGGACGGCGACGAGGTCGCGCTGATCCCGCCGGTCTCGGGCGGCGCCTTCCGGGTGACCGAGGAGCCGCTCTCGCTGGACGACGTCGTCGCGGAGGTCGCGGACGAGCGCGCCGGCGGGATCGCCACCTTCACCGGGACGGTGCGGCGGCAGTCGCGCGGCCGCGAGGTGACGCATCTCGAGTACGAGGCCTACGCTGAGATGGCCGAGGACGTGATCGGCCAGATCGCAGCCGACCTGCTGGCGCGACACGAGCTCTGCGCGGTCGCAATCCACCACCGTGTCGGCCGGGTCGAGATCGGCGAGCCGAGCGTCGTGATCGCGGTGTCGGCCCCGCACCGCCAGGCCGCGCTGGCCGCGTGCCGCGAGGCGATCGACACGCTCAAGGAAACCGTGCCGCTCTGGAAGAAGGAGGTCTACGAGGGCGGCGAGGAGTGGATCGGCCGCGGCTCCTGATTCACGGCGAGACGAGGTCGAGCTCCGGGAGCGCTGACCGAATCCTCTCGAAGTCCTCGTCACGCGTCCAGACGGAGGCGCCTGCGGAGACCGCTGCAACCGCGATTGCGAGATCCGTGAGCGGGACCGAGGCGCCGCTCGCCCGGAGGTCGCGCCCGACCTCGCCGATTCGCCGCCAGGCGGCTCGGTCGAGCTCGGCCCACGGCAACGCCTCGAGCGCGTGCCAGAGCTCGCTCGTGCGCTCGGCCGGCGTCCCTGCGAGCAGCTCCGCGAGCACCGGCCCGCAGACGAGCACCGACTCTGCCTCGAGCAGCCCGTCTAGCCCGGCAGCCGGGCCTTCCGTCCCGGAGCGAAGGTAGTCCACCCAGACCGACGTGTCCGGGAGGACCGTCAAACGCGGCGGTCCCGGCGGCGCAGCTCGGGCGAGACGTCCTCGACCGGCAGGGCGCCGGCGAGGGAGCGCGCGCCCTCGACCGCGTCCTTCGCCAGGTAGGCCTCGATTGCGTGCTCGACCGCCTCACGCTTCGAGGCGCCGGGATGGCGTGCGAGCAGCGAGCGCATCAGATCGTCCCGCAGTTCCAGCGTGGTCCGCATATGCCATAAAGTATGGCATATGTGCACCGAGCAGAGGGCGTAATGTGCTACGTTGTGCGTCATGAGCTCGAGATCGCGCGTGGGAGTTCGAGAGCTACGCCAGAATCTGAGCGTCTATCTGCGACGCGTCCGTATCGGCGAAACGCTCGAGGTGACCGAGCGTGGGCACCCAGTCGCGCTCCTCACGCCGCTGCCCGACCGCGCCGACCCGATCGCGCGCCTTGCCGCCGAGGGACGCGTGACCCCAGCCTCGGGTGACCTGAGCGAGCTCGGGCCCCCGCTCGAGATCCCGCTCGAGAGGCCATTGAGCGAGATCCTCGACGAGCTGCGCGAAGACACGGTCTGAGTGGCGGGCGAGCTGCTCTACCTCGACGCCTCGGCGCTCGTGAAACTCGTAGTCGCGGAAGTGGAGAGCGGCGCCGTCCAGGCACTGGTCGATCGATGGCCTCGCCGGGTGTCGAGCCGCGTCGCGGCGATCGAGCTGGCGAGAGCTATCATGAGAACGCCGGACGGCGCCCGGCTCAGGGCTCGCGCCGGCGACGTCATCGCCGGGGTCGCGCTTGTGGAATTGAACGCGAGGATCGCCGGGGCTGCGGCCTCGCTCGAGCTCCCGACGCTGCGTACGCTCGATGCGATCCATCTTGCGTCGGCGCTATCGCTCGACGCCGACGTCGGCGCGTTCGTCAGCTACGACCGCCGACTCGCGCAAGCCGCCGAAGAGGCGGGGCTCGAAGTTCTCGCGCCGGCGTAGCCCAAAACGTGACACCGCTCTGGAAGAAGGTGGACTACGAGGGCGGCGAGGAGTGGATCGACCGGGGTTCTTGACGGGCGCCGCTAACCGCTGCCGCGGCGCGTTTCCGGAAGGCCGAGCTGCCGGCGAAGCTTGTCGCGCGTTGTGCCAAGCTCGGTAAGGGCCTGCTCGATCACGCGCTCGAGACGCGCCTGGTTCTCGCGCCAGCGGGCGCGTTCCTCAGGAGTTCTCTTCCGGTAATCCTTCGTCGCCACCTAGCTCTCCTTCGAGAAGCTGGAGAATCCGTTTCGACGTTCGCATTCAGGTCGGCAATCGCAAACATAGCCACGACTTCTTGACGATAAATCGGGCGGGCTCGCCTCCATGTTTCCATGGTCACGCGAGAGTGCTCCGTGCGCAAGATGGCGAAATGCGAGACGGAGTCTGCTCGAGGTGTGTCGCCAGAGCTCTATCGCGGGCTGGCTGCGCGGGCCCTGCGTAGTGCAGCCCCCGGCGTCGCCTGCGCGAGCTGAACAGCGGCGGCGGCATCCAGGCGGCCCCAGCCGAGCTCCGGACTCCAGCCGCTGCCAGAGGCGCTCTGCTTCAAGACCTGCGCGACCTGCCCCGCGGTGAGGCTCGGGTTCGCTCCCCAGACCAATGCCGCCGCGCCGGCGACCTCCGGTGCGGCGAAGGACGTGCCGCTGGCCCAGCCGTAGTAGCCCGGCGAGAGCCATGGAGTCTGGGCCCGCGGCCACGCCGACTCGGCCGATTCGGCCGCGAACACGTTCTCACCCGGCGCCGCCAGGGAGAGATAGGTGCCCGTGTTGGAGAAGCCCGCCCGGGCCCCGTTCATCGTCGTCGCGCCGACCGCGAGGCCGATGCCTCCACTCCCTCGCGAACCGACGGGCTGCAGCAGGGCGGCGGGATACTCGACCGGGTTGCTTGCTCGTGCTCGTTTCCGGCGGCGGGAACCAGGAGGACGCCGTGCCGCGCCGCGTAGCGGATGGCGCGCTGCTCGATCCGCGACGTCTCCGAGCCGCCGATCGAGAGGTTGATGATCTTCGCACCGTGCTTGACCGCGTAGACGATCGCGGCGGCCTCGTCCACGTCGGTGATGTAGCCGTCCTTGTCGATCGCCTGGACGACCAGGAGCTGGGCATCGCCCCCGAAGCCCGCGATCCCGACACCGTCGTCGATCGAGCCGGCCGCGAGCGAAGAGACGAAGGTGCCGTGGCCGAGGACGTCACGCACTCGGTGCGAGTGCGAGATGACGCTCCAGGTCTGAGGGGCCTTGTCGTTGAGGTCGGGCGCGTTCACGTCGGCGCCGCTGTCGATCACGGCGATCTTGACCCTCCCGGCGGCGCGCTGCACCGAGTCGGGCACGGCGCTCATGTCGGCCGCGGCCCACTGCCACTCCCAGGCGACTCCGGGCTGGTACGTCGGAGCGAGGGCGGGCGTGTCGACGGTCAGCGCGCGACGAACGACCGGCGCCTGGCCGCGGGCCGAGCCGCTCGACTCGACCACCGCAGACCGCAGCGCCGGAAGCCGCCGGAGGACCTTGAGCCCCGCGAGGTCGGCCGAGGAGCGGTAGCCGATGACGAGCCGACTCGGTGCGGAGGCGTCAGCGGTGGTCGCGCCCAGCGACGAGAGGCTCGCTAGGACGGCAACCGCGCAGAGCACCCGGGCGAAGAGGCGCATGACCTCGCGGATCGGCTGCCCTCACCCATTCGGGCACCCCCGGACGAGGGATCGCCTCTCCGGTCAAGCCGAATGGATGGCAGCGCCAGGACCGACGGGAGGTCGCCCTTCGGCGATCTCCCGAAGGCTGGCGTTTACGGGTCAGGTCTTGCACCGGGGTGGAATGCAAGACCTGACCCCAGACCCCTCCAGGACCTGACCCCAGACCCTTTCAAGCCCTGACACAGTTGCCTCTATTTGAAGAGCGCGGCCCCGTCCCGCTGAGCGAGGATCTTGCCCATTGCGGGGCTCTCAGCGATCGCGGGCTGACTTCCGTCCGCGCCGAAGGGCAGGTAGACCGCGTCGATGACGAGGTTCCGCAACAACGGGTTCCCTCTTATCTTGAACGTGAAGGTCTGCGCGCCTGCCGACGGCACGCTGAAGATCCACGTTGCGGTGACGCTGGCGGCCTGAGAAGCCCCCGCGTTGTTCCACACCTGCATGGACTGCTGGAGGGCCGCACCGGCCGGTTGATACTCGAGCCAACCGATGACTCTGCCGGCGGAACCGCCGAAGATCGTCTCTCCGAGACCGGAGCCTGTGACGAGCACGTACCCCTTGCCTGGTGTCGTGACTACGGTCGAGACTGAGTCGTTATTCGCATCCCCGGACCCGGAGAGGTTCCCGTTCGGCTTGGTCGACTGACCGCCACGAATGATCTCGTTGGCCGCCATGCCGTTGAGCTTGTCGGCGTTGCCAGCGTTGGTCGCGTTGGTCGCGTTAGTCGCGTTAGTCGCGTTGGTTGCGTTCGTCGCGTTGGTGGCATTCGTTGCGTTGGTTGCATTGGTCGCGTTGGTTGCGTTGTCCGCAGACGTGGCGTGATCGGCGTTGGCCGCCGACGGGACCTTGCCCAGACTCGACTCCTTCACGTCGGCGCCGGTCACACTGTTGTTCTTGATCTTGGAGCTGATGACGGCGTTGTTCTTCAGCTGTTTCGTCCCGACGCTGTTCTTCGGCAGCGCCAGCGAGGCGGCAAACGTCGTCCCGCTGAGCGCGATGAAGAGCGCGAGCATGGCAACGGTGTTCTGGCGCATGAAGCGCCCAATCCCTCTGAACATCTGACCCTCCGTTCCGAATTGACGGCTTGGGAGAGAATCCTCCCCCGCCCACAGGACGTCAAGGGGTCACGGCTTCTTCCGCTCGTCAGACGAAGGGATCCCAGAGGATCACTCGACGGCGATCGGCGTTGCGCACCGCTCAGCCGATCGGCGGAGCCCTTACCTCGAGATCGCGCATCGGGAAGTCTCGGACGTTGTCCGTGAGCAAGGTCGCTCCATGGGCTCTCGCAGTGCCGGCGACCAATGCGTCGGCCGTGTGAATCGTCCGTCCGCGCCTCTCGAACTCCGCCTGATAGCGACCGGCCCGCTTCGCGGCTTCGCGCGTCGTCTCGAGAAAGCGCAACCGTCCGAGCAGCGCAGCGGCCACCTTGCGCTCCTTCGGGCGGATCCCGCGCTCGACTTCCGCGACGTTGACGCAGCTCGTTCCCAGGACGTGACGCTCCGCGAGGAGCTCCAGCAATAAGGTCGTGACCGCTTCGTCGCCGCGCAGGTGAGCGATGAGAACGGTCGTATCGAGCAGGTAGACGCTCAGGCGTCCGACTCCGTGCGGCGCGTCTGTCGAACCCACGCCGCCGCCGCCTCCCGATCACGCCAGTGTGAGTAGACGCCGCCGCGCGCGATGCCTGCCGTCTCTTCGACCGCCTCCGCGAGTGCGAGTCGCTCGAGCTTCTCGACCGCCGCCTCCTCCAGAAAGCGGCTTCGGCCGCGCTTGCCGACGACCTCGTCGATCGCTATGAGCACTTCGTCCGACATGACCACGTGCGTCCGAGCCACGACCACCTCCGACAAGTCCCACTGATTGTCCCACTCTAGCACGGGGCACTACCGCCGCCTCTTCGGTCGCTACGATGAGTCGATGAGCCAGCTAACGCCCAGGCCTGAGCTCGAGCCGGAGTTCCGCGACTACGAGCCGATCCAGCCGCGCGGCACCGACTGGCGCGAGCTCGGACGGAAGATCTGGGCTCCGTTCGCCGCGATCGGCGCCTTCATCGCCAAGTTCGGGGTCGGGATCCTCAAGTACAAGTTCCTGCTCGGGCTGTTCATCTCGTTCGGCGCGTACCTCTGGTTCGGCGGGATCTGGTTCGCGGTCGGACTGATCGGTTTGATCTTCGTGCACGAGATGGGCCACTGGCTCGAGGCGAAGCGGCAGGGCCTGCCCGTGAGCGCGCCGCTCTTCATCCCGTTCCTCGGCGCGAGCATCTTCCTCAAGGAGCAGCCGCAGAACGCCTGGCGGGAGTTCCAGCTCGCGATCGCCGGGCCGCTGCTCGGCTCGCTCGGAGCGCTCGCGGTCTACGGGCTCGCCTCCGCGGAGGACTCGAACCGGCTGCGCGCGATCGCCTTCATCGGCTTCTTCATCAACCTCTTCAACCTGCTCCCGGTGGTGCCGCTCGACGGCGGCCGGATCGTGACCGCGATCCATCCGGCGCTCTGGGTGTTGGGGCTGATCGGGCTGTTGGCGCTCGTGCTCTACCGGCCGAACGGGATCTTGCTGCTGATCCTCCTCTTCGCGGCGATGGAGCTCTGGCAGCGCTGGAAGACCCGCCATTTCGCCGGCGCGGGCTCGTACTACTCGGTGAGGCCCTCGCAGCGGCTCGTCGCGGCGGTCTCGTACTTTGGGCTCGCCGCGCTGCTCGTCGTGGGGATGCACGCCACGCACGTCCCGCACCACTTCTAGTAGTGGAGGACCGAAGGCTCCTCGAGCGGCGCGACGGCGATCTCGCCGGCCACGTCGCCCGGATCGCGGACGAGTTCCTGGAGGGCTTCGTCGCCGTCGAGCGGATCGGCCGGCCGGCGGTCTCGGTCTTCGGCTCGGCCCGCGTCCACGAGGGGCATCCGGCCTACGACCAGGCGCGGGACGTCGGCAAGCGGCTTGCCGAGGCCGGCTTCGCGGTCGTCACCGGCGGCGGCCCGGGCGTGATGGAGGCGGCGAACCGCGGCGCGCGCGAAGGCGGCGGGCTCTCGGTGGGCTTCAACATCGAGCTGCCGCACGAGCAGCACTCGAACCCGTACATCGACATCGGCCTGACCTTCAACCACTTCTACGCGCGCAAGACGATGTTCGTGAAGGCCGCGGAGGGATTCGTGATCTTCCCCGGCGGGTTCGGCACGCTCGACGAGCTGTTCGAGTCGCTGACACTGATCCAGACCGGCAAGGTGCTCCACTTCCCGGTCGTCCTCTTCGGCAGGGGCTACTGGCAGCCGCTACTGGACTGGATCGCGGCGCGGCCACTCGAGGACGGAATGATCTCGCCGGAAGACCTCGAGCTCCTCATCCTCACGGACGATCCCGGCGAGGCGGTCGCGACGATCGTCGAGTGCTACGACCGGCGCTGCGCCACCATGCCGGCCGAGCCCGAGAAGGCCGACGCGCAGTAGGGAGGGCTTGGCGGAACCTCGCTCGCCGTCGGGGTGCGATGGCCGTTCCGAGGCAAGGACGCAGGGAGTCCCTGTAGTGGATAACTACAGGGGCGACTGAGGACGCGGCCTCGGGGCGGACAGCGCGGCCCGACGGCACAGACTAGGTTTCGTCAAGCCCTCCTTAGCCGGAGGTGTTGACCGTGATCGGCGGGCTCTGCCTGGTCAGCCCGCTCGAGTCCGTCGCCGTGATCGTCTGCGTGCCCGGGGTGCGCAGGACGACTCCTGTGAACGTGCGCTGGGCGAGATCGGTCGGCTGGTACGGGTAGGGCCCGGGCAGGGTCGCGCTCGGGTCGGTGCTCGTCAGCGTGACCGTGCCCCCGTACGGGAACGCGTTGTTGGAGTACGGATCGACGGCGCGAACCGTGACGCTGAACGGCGTCCCCACGGTCGTGACGTTCGTCAGGATCAGGTCGAGACCGGTCGCAGGCCCGCCTTTCACCTTGACGACGGGCTGGCCGCTCCGCGCGAGCGGACGGAACTTCGCTTTGCGACCCGAGGCTCGCGTCTGCGTCAGGAAGATGTAGCCGTCCGCCGCGATCGTCGGCACCGTGGCCTTGTGGTAGAGCAACTGGTAGCCGTGGCCGCGCCTGCAGTTGGTCGCGATCGTGAGCCGGCGCGACGCGATCGCGGCGATCCGGGTCGAGCCGCCGCAGGTGCCTCGCTTGAGCTCGACGTAGCCCGGCGAGGAAGCGTTCCGGCGCTGAGGCACCGACCAGCCGCGCGGGACGTCGACGATCGTCTGGCCGGACAGCGAGCGGTTCGCTGTGAACGCGAAGGTGAGCTCATTGTCGGTCGAACCGGCGGTGAGCGTGGTCGGCGTGACAACCATCCGCCCG
>Ga0137372_10006286_pt1 | contig 11526 bp, 11 predicted proteins | sample SagtaG_6_FD_104911 | JGI IMG/M metagenome (GOLD analysis project Ga0137372, IMG submission 104911) | Vadose zone soil microbial communities from Sagehorn Ranch, Mendocino, California, USA - Sage1_R_60_16 metaG | ecosystem: Environmental > Terrestrial > Soil > Vadose zone | place: USA...
CGACGACGCGGTCCGCCTTGAGCGAGGCCGCCTCGGCGGCCGGCGCCACCGCGGCGATGCGGCCGCCGTGGACGAGCACGGCCACGTCACGGCGGCGGCCGAGGGGATCGCCATCCGCACTGCGCTCCGGTGCGCCCGCCGCGCCCCAGACCGTGCGAGCGATGAGCGCGAGGCCAGGCACGGTCGAGTAGACCTCCTTAGGGACGGGGCCGCCATCACCTGAAGAGTATGCACTTGATCTCAGGTCTCCATCCGAGCCACGGCGCCGGCGGCCGAGGCGGGCCCGGCCGGCAGGCATGCCCTGGGGCGCGGCGGGGAAGATTGAGGTTGACCGGATGGGCCTATCCTGCTACGCAGGGGTTTTGTAGCTGAGGGAAGGCGGGCTGCCTTGAACAACGTCCTGCGCTACACACTCAAGAAGACGCTCAGGATCCTGCTCTGGGTCCTCGTGCTCTACGCCCTGATGCTTCCCATCCTCTACTGGATGTACAGGATGAACCGCGGGCTCGACTGGTGGAGCGTCCTGGGCGGCGACCCGAGGGTGTCGCCGGAGTTCCGGGGCTACCTGATCCAGACGCACCACCCGCTCGCCCCGCCGTTCGACCTCTGGAGGGTCACCAGGGCGCTGCCGTTCCAGTTCATGGCCATGGCGTTCATGATCCTGCTCTACATCACGCTCGCGATCGCGCAGTTCGCCGGCCTGTTCCTGTTCCTCGCCCGTGGTCGCACCTACGTGATCTACCCACGCGAGTACGACGTCGGCTTCGACGACGTGCGCGGCCAGCCGGAGATCGTGGCCTCCACCAAGGAGGCCCTGTCGCTGTTCCAGGGCTTCAAGAAGTTCCGCGAGGCCGGCGGCTACCCGCCCCACGGCATCCTCTTCGAGGGCCCGCCGGGCACCGGCAAGACGCTGCTCGGCAAGGCGATCGCCGGCTCGGCCAAGGTGCCGTTCATCTACGCGTCGGGCACGAGCTTCGTCAACATGTTCTGGGGCGTCGGCAACCTGCGCATCTGGCGGCTGTTCCGCAAGGCGCGAAAGATGTCGCAGAAGTACGGCGGCGCGGTGATCTTCATCGACGAGCTGGATGCGGTCGGCGGCTCGCGCGGCGCGGTGTCCAGGGCGATGGACGCCTCGCCTCCCCCCTCCGGGGTGCGGCGCCTGATCACGCCGGCGGGCGGGAACATGATGGGCGGGATGCTGGTCAACGAGCTGCTGATCCAGATGGACGGCATGATCATGCCGAAGGGTCTGTGGCGGCACGTCAAGCGCATCCTGCACCTGGGCAAGCCCAAGGTGCCGCAGTACAACGTCATGGTGATCGGCGCGACCAACCAGGCGGCGACCCTGGACCCGGCGCTGCTGCGGGCCGGCCGCTTCGACCGCAAGCTGCACGTGGGCCTGCCGACCGGCACCGGCCGCGAGGACATCCTCACGTACTACCTGGACAAGGTCCCGCACGAGCCGGTCGACATCGCCCGCCTGGCCCGCGCGACCTACGGTTTCACCCCGGCGCAGATCAAGAACCTGGTCAACGAGGCGCTGATCTTCGCCCTCATCGACGGGCGCGACAAGCTGACCTTCGCCGATCTGTGGTCGGCGAAGATCACCGAGGAGATCGGCCTCAAGGACACGACCAAGATGTCAGCCAGGGACCGCCAGATGGTCGCCTTCCACGAGGCGGGCCACGCGGTGCTCGCGTATGTGCTCCTGCTGGACCAGCAGATCCAGGTCGCCTCGATCCTCAAGCGCCGCGACACGCTGGGGGTCGTCTACCACACGCCGTTGGAGGAGAGCTACACCAACCTGCGCGAGGATATGCGCCGCGACATCGTCGTCTCGCTCGGCGGCCTGGCGGCCGAGGAGATCTGGTTCGGCGACACGACCGGCGGCCCCGGCTCGGATCTTGGCAACGCGACGTACCGTGCCGCGGTGATGCTCGGGTTCCTTGGCATGGGCGACAGTCTCATCGCCTACTCGCTGCTCGGCGACAACCCCTACACCGGTGGTTCCATCCAGGCCATCCTCGAGGACCCGAAGAGCCGCGATGCCATCCGCGACCTGCTGATGGCCTGCAAGCGCGACGCGGTCGAGCTGCTCCGCCGCAACGACCCGGCCATGCGGGCCCTCGCCGAGAGACTGCTGGAGAAGAACGAGGTGCAGGGCGAGGAGATCGAGGAGCTGATGCGGTCCAAGGGCGTCGCCAGGGCGACCCCGGCGTTCAGACCCGCCCTGGAGCTGCTCGGCGAGAACTGGCACCAGCCCGCGCTGGTCGAGGCGCTCCCGAGCCCCAGCCGGGACCCGCGCCGGGACCCGCGCGGGGACGGCGACAACGACAGCGCCCGCCCGTCGGCTCCCGCGCCCAGGCCACACGTCCCGCCGGCGCAGCAGCCCCCGGCAGGGCGGCCGACCATCCACCGCTCCTCGCCGGGGGAGTTCGAGTGGTGACGCGCTGACGCGCTGACCCCGGCTACGGGGCCTCGGCCAGCCCGGCGGCCGAGACCGCGGCCCACACCACCTCGGGATGGAAGACGTCGCTGTGCGCGCCCGCGGGCGGGCCGCCCTGGCTGATGACCTCGTCGCCGTTCAGGTTGGTGAAGCGGCCCGCCGTGAGCTGGTACGGCTGCCCAACCGGCCCGATCGGCAGCTCGCCGGCGGCCACTGCCTGCGCGCCGTCATGGCCCATCGCGCCCCAGCGGTAGAGCAGATCCGTCACGCCGGCGGCGTCGTCCTGGGAGCTGAGCGAGGCCAGCGGGTAAAGGCTGCCCACAGCGAGGTCGTGGACTGAGAAGGAGGCCGCCAGCGGGCCGGCGGCGTCAGCCGGCGAGCTTGGCGTCGAGCTGGACGGCATCGACGCCGGCGCCCAGCTCGACGGCAAGCCGGGCCGTCGGCGCCATGCGGCAGTCGACCACCAGCAAGGGAGAGGGCTGCGACGACCCTCCGTCGTACACGGTGACCCGCGAGCACGCCACCCGGTCGCCGGCGAGCAGGCGGGCGCTGACGGGGAACGCGCCGACGTCCGGGGGCAGCGAGGCCGCCTCGGAGGTGAGCACGACCACGGCCCGTCCGGCGCCGACAAAGGCCGTGGTGACCCGCAGGGGGAGACCGAGCGTGGCGGAGCCGTTGCCGCCGGGGACCGGCGGGACCGCCACGGTGACGCTGCCCTGCGGGGGCGTGACCGGCCGCATGGGCGGGCGGGCTGGCCATGGTCCGTCGGAGGGCAGCTCGAGCCGGTGGCGGGCGCTCGGCGGCGCCGACACGAGCAGGTCCTTCACCTCGATGCTGGCAAGCGTCTCCACCGCGGGGGTCGGGCCCAGGTCCACGAGATAGCTGCCGTCCTGGTCGGGGGGCTGGACCAGCACCGCGGCGACGCCGCCGACCGGGTGCTGGTCCGGTGTGGCGAACACACCACCGCCCGAGTCGAGCAGGCGCAGGCCACCAATGCCGAGCAGCCGCCGCCCGGGGTCCAGACCGTCGACGCGGATGGCGAGCTCACCAAGGTTGTCGCTGTTGGGGTCGTCACTTGGTGTGCGGCTGACCGAGACCACCTCCAGGCTGACGCCGTGGACCAGCCCGCTCCGCCAGCCGAGCTGGCGCTGCTGCTCCACGGCTGACGGTGACGTCGTCGTCGGGGCGGCCGCCGCGCGGGAGGCCGTCCGCGGCGCCGCCCGGCCGGTGCCGCGGCCCGCGATGAACGCCAGACCGACCAGCACCACCGCGGCCACCGCCAGGGCGACCCGCAGCCGTGCACGTGGCGGTGCCTCCACCACCGCGCCGACCTCTGCGACCGGCTCCTCCGTCCGCACGTGAGGGACCGGTTGCCGGTGGTCCATGGCGATCAGCGTGGCGCCGCACTCCGGGCAGGTCCCGCTCCCGGGCCGGACCTCGTCGCAGCGCGGGCACCAGCCGCTCATCGCTGCCCGCTCCGCTGGTCGATCCGCCACGGCCCGTTCACGACGCGGCCCTGGCTCATGGTCGCCATGACCGTGAACGGCATCCGCGTACTGCCCCGCTCGGTGACGGCGGCCAGATTCCGGGCGGCGAACTGGATCACCGTGTCGCCGCCTGGGGCGCTGGCCTCGAGGGAGCCGATCTGCCCGCTCCCGCCGCTCGAGATCTCGACGTCGGCGCCGGCGAGGGTCTCGTCCCCGCTGAACTGGCCGAGCCGTGAGAGCACCAGCACGACCTGGCCGGCGCGGTAGGTCGAGCCCACCAGGCGGACCGCCCCGCAGTCCCGGCAGTGCACCTGGAGGAGGCAGGACTGGCAGGTGTCGGGGCTCTGGACCTGGCTCCCCGGGCTCTCGTCGGTCAGGCGCTTGAGATTGGCGTCGACCAGGGTCCCGTCCAGGCGCTCCCGCGACGCCTGGAACGCCACCACCTGCTCCACCGTGACGCGGGCCACCGAGTTGGGGTCGATGTGGCGGTCGATCTCGATCATGGCCGCAACGGTCCCAGCGCCCAGGTCGTGGGCGCCGACCACGGGGACCGGCCGGTCCAGCCGCCTGGCGGCGAGCTCCTGGCCGCCCGTGGCCTCCAGGTGCAGACCGCGCACGCCAACCAGCGTCCAGTCACGCTCGAGCCCGCTCAGCTCGAAGGCGATCCGGGTCGTGCTCCCGGTCGCCATGATCCGCCGCAGGGTGAGCCGCACCTTCCCCTGCTGCGCGCTCCAGCCGAAGTTGCGGGAGACGCCGGCGACGAAGCCGCCGCCGGGCAGGCCCTGGGAGACGTCCCCGGCCCCGGTGGTGGGCGCCGCCGCGGCGCTGGCCGGGCGGTTGCCCCTGCCGGCCACGAACGCGCCCGCGACCAGCGCAGCGACCACAACCCCCGCCACCACCGCCCGCGCGGCGGGCAGCAGTGGCCGCAGCCGCTGTGCGAGCGCCGCCCGACCGCCGCGCCATGGCGCGGTCCCGGCGGTCTGCGGCAGGGCGACCATGCGGGCCGAGCAGACCGGGCACGCCGAGCCGGCCCTCGCCCGCCGGACCTCGTCGCAGCGGGGGCACCAAGCCTGGCGACGCCGCCCCACCATGGTCGTGCCTAGCCGGGGACCACCCGCAGCCCGCGGGAGGTCCGGTTGAGGCGGCGGGCTCCCGGCTCCGCGGAGCCCCCGGGCTCGGGGCACACGACGATGTCCTCGATGCGGGCGCCGAAGCGGCCGGGCAGGTAGATGCCGGGCTCGACCGAGAACGCCATGCCCGGGACCAGGCGCTCGCGGTTGCCCGCAACAATGTAGGGGTCCTCGTGCACCTCGAGGCCGATGCCGTGCCCGGTGCGGTGGATGAAGTGCTCGCCGTGGCCGGCGGTGGCGATCACCCGGCGGCAGGCGGCGTCGACCGCCTCCGCCTCCAGGCCCTCGCGGACCGCCTCGCAGCCGGCGCGCTGCGCGGTCTCGATGACCTGGTACAGCTCGAGGAAGCCGGGCGGCGGCTCCCCAACCACCAGCGTGCGGGTCGTATCGGAGCAGTAGCCGTCGAGCCGGCCGCCGACGTCGACCACTACGGGGTCGCCGTAGCGGATCACCTGGTCGCCCGGCTCGTGGTGCGGGCTGGCGCTGTTCGGTCCGGCGCCCACGATCACGAACAGGGTCTCGTCGTGCTCCGCCCGGATGGCGGCGTCCAGCTCGCGGGCGACCTCGCGCTCGCTCCGGCCGGCCCAGCGCAGGTCGCCGAGCCCGTCGACGACCCGGTCGACCGCGGCCGCCACCCGCGCGAGCGCCGCGACCTCGGCGGGGTCCTTGACCATGCGCAGCGGGCGGGTGACCGTCGAGGCCACCGTGAGCTCCGCCCGCGGCAGCGCCGCCTGGAGACGCAGCAGGAACGTGCTCCAGAGCTGGTCGCCCACTGCCAGCCGCGCGGCGGCGGCCCCGGCCCTGGAGAGCGCGTCGCGGACGAGCGCGACCGGGTCCTCGGTCTCCTGCCAGCAGGAGACCTCGACGTCGAGGTCGCCGAGGTACTCGTGGGCGAGCGGCGCCTCCAGCGCGGGCACCACCAGCCGCGCATCCCCCTGGGCGGGCACCACCAGCAGGGTGAGCCGCTCCAGCAGCGGCGGAAGGTAGCCGGTCAGGTAGCGGAAGTCCGCCGACGGGCCCAGCAGCACGGCGCCGACGCCCCGGTCGGCCATCTCCTTGCGGACCCGGGCCAGGCGCTCCGCGTGTGGGCCTGTGGTCATGTCGTGATGCTACTCCCGCGTCCCCCTCGCACCTTCACGGCTACACCTTCACGCGCAGGACCTTTGCGAGCACGTCCACCGTGAGCGGCGGCTCACCGGGGACGCGGCAGCCGTCGAGGGCGATGGTCAGCGGCTCGGCGGTGGCGACCTCCACCCGCTGGGACTGGTACTCGCGGATGGCCGGGTGGGGGATGTGCTCACCGTAGTACAGCTCCTTGGACCGGGAGTAGATGGTGAGCGGCCGGCCCTCGAAGGCGATCACCGACATGCGCCCGTCGTCCGGCAGGGCGCGCGGCGCCACCTTCATGCGGCTCATGGTGAACTGCCCGTTCGCGACGACCATGCCGGCCAGGCGGAAGTCCACGGCGCCGCGCTCCAGGGCGAGGCGGGCGGGCGTCGAGCGGGTGGCCGCCAGCCCGCCGACCGCGGCGGCGAGCCGGCCGAACCTGCCTGCCCATGCCGTGCGGGGCAGGCGGCTCGACACTTCGGCGGGGTAGCCGAGCTCCACGCAGTTGCCGAACACGCCGATGCGCTCGGACCCGCCGTCCGGGCCGTGCCAGCGGGCGCGGCCGACGTCGGCGAGGAACAGGTTCGGGCCGAGCAGGTGGCGCGCGGCGCGCTCGGGCTCGTCCGGCAGCCCGAAGGTGGCGGCCAGGTTCTGGCGGCCGAGCCCGACCAGCCCCAGCACGGCGTCGGGCTCACGCGGGCCTTCCGGCCCTACCAGGGCGGCGACCAGCGCGTGGGCGATGCGGTCGTCGCCGACCGCCACCAGGAGACGCGCGCCACGCCCGAGCGCGCGCCGCGCGATGGTCCCGGCGCGGCCGGCGGGTCTGGCCACCGCCGCCTCGGCCACCACCCCGGCGTGCGCCAGTGCCCTGCGAAGCTCTGTCAGGTCGCGGCGGGCGCTGGACGGGTCGCCGATCAGGTAGGGCGCGCCGTACGGCAGCAGGGACGCCTGCCCTTGCGGGCGGCCCTCGGTGGTGGTCACAGGGCGGGCTCCTGGAGGAACTGAAGGAACGGGAGTGCCACAGACCGGGTCAGTGTAGTTGCGATGACCGCCCACCTGCCGGCAGCGACGCAGTCAGGGACGATCCGCCCCATAGATGCGAACCACATGTCGCCGAACGACCCATAGCTCGAGCTTCACACGGGCCCTACGGTGACGTCGTGGAAGCGGGTCAGCTCAGCCCCGTAGGCAACACAGGCCCGGATGTCCGGCGGCTTGAGTTGCGGGTACTCCTCAAGGATCTCCTCTGCTGTCCGACCGTCGGCAAGCCAGTCCAGGACGGTCGTCACCCACACGCGGGTCCCTGCCACCACTGGCCGTCCGTGAGCAACGCGAGGATCGACCGAGATGCGCCTGAGCAGCTGCTCACGTGTGTCCTGCGGACCTTCAGTAACCATGCACCTCATCCCGCCTCGCTGGCTGCCATCCATGCGTGGACGGACGCCGGAAGGTGCGCTGCCAGGAGCAAGTTTACCGCCCCTGACGCTGCCCGAAATCGAGCGGACGCGACCGTCCTCGAAGTGCATCATCAGCAGCATGGCGCGCATCGGGGACTACACCACGGCGGCGGAGGCGAGCCCGGCCGCGTGGGTGGCGGCTGGGCTGCGGGGCTTCGGTGAGACCGTGCTGTCGGTCGTGCCGGTTGGATTCGCGGCGTACGCACGGATCTTCCACCCTGCTGAGCGGCGGCAGGGTGATGACTGCAAGCCGGTGTCATGGCACGCGGTCGCGGTCGCCAATGGCCGGGTCGCCCACCGGGCCATGCAGTGGCCGAGCCTGGTGGGTTCCTGGCGTCTCGTCCACGGCGACAGCCACCAGCACGGCGTCTGGGACGGCGAGCCCGCCGAGGGCAGCCTTCCCCGTGACCTGGCGATGGTCCTGGCCGAGGTCCTGGCCGGGCAGACCGCCACGCCCGCGCGGTGCTGGTTCGCGGTCTGGGAGGGCTTCGGCGCCCTGGCCGTGCCAAAGGGGAGCGCGCCGTCGTTCGAGGTCCCGCACCGGCGCATGCTGCTGCTGACCGGCTCTGTCACAGCCGTGGGCACCTCGCTGTGCAGGGAGCCGTTCTGGCAATCGCCGAATTTGTGGTGGCCCGACGACCGGGCATGGTGCGTCGCCACCGAGATCGACCTCATGACCACCTACGTCGGTGGCAGCCGCCGCTGCGTCCAGGCCGTCCTGGACCGACCGGAGCTGGAGGTCGCGATCGTCGAGCCGGCCGACGGCGTCACCTACCGCAGCGACTCCGTCAACCCCCCGCCCACATAGGTGACGGAATGGCGATGGGGCGGGAGTCTTTCGATCTTGCATTCGTAGGGCTTGACGCAGACCGAGCGTGCGAGCAGTCTCGTGCCCGACGATCCGCAAGGGGGCTGTGGTCATGGGGGTTGCGCTTCTTGGAGCTCTGGTCGGCGCTCTCATCGGATCTATTGGCTCACAAATAGTGGCGGAGTACCTTCTGAGAAATCGTGAGCGGCGGCAGAGAGAACGAGACTTGATTCGCTCGCATCTTATTCAACTCGAGGACGCTGCAGCAAGTCTCCTGCACAGGCTACGCAACGTGAGGGACGACCTGGGAAGAGAGAAGATGAAGAGCCGTGAGGGTCGTAAAGGTGGCGAGCAGTACTACATCACATCCACGCTGTACCTTCTCGGATCGTTTCTGGCCCACAAGCGGCTCCTCCTCCTGCACGGAAATTATGCCGTACTGGACGAGCTCTATCCCGGTGAGGGAACGCGACTGCGGGACCACCTCGAGAGGATGGAGCGCCATCTGGACCCACAGGCGACCGGAAAAGAGTTCTTCAGGCAGGATCGTCTCGCCCTTGCGGAATCGGTAATGCGGTGGGATGAGAACGGACTACGCATATGCAGCTCGCTCGAGTTTCGGGATGTATATGAAGAGCAGAAGCCGGCGCTCATCCATAATGCTCTGCAGCCAGCAGAAGGATTCGTGCGTGACTCGCTGAACAAGGAGATGGAGGATCTTCTCATAGGCGACCTCCAGAAGATCACGAACCAGCTGAGATACCTCCGCGGTGATGAGGAAGGAGGCAAGGTGCACGACTAGAGCGATTCGGAGATCCACAGGGCTCTCGAGCTCGCCTACAAGCGGGCCGGCGACAGCTACGAGGCGATAACTAGGGCTTCCATGGTGGCTGCGACGGTCTGCGACTGGGAGACTGCCCACCGAATGGATGAAACGCACGGGCTGAGATAGACGGCCATGTCAGCACCTGACCACGGTTACCGATATACGGTAATTGTCCAAGATGTGAGGCAGGTCCCATCGTGCGGATGATCGGCACTGGATGGTGCGGAAAAGCGGTACTGTAGACTGCGGAATTTCGGCACTGAGCACTGAGGTGGGGATGAGCGACGACCTCGGCGTCGAGAGGGCCTATGTCCCGCGGCTGGCGGATCACGCGATCGACCTGCTGTTGGGGCAGCTACCCGCTGTCCTCGTCGTCGGGCCGCGCGCCACCGGGAAGACGACGACCGCCCGGCGGTACGTGCGAACTTTCGTCCGGCTCGACCGGCCGGCGGAGGCCGTGGCATTCCGGGCGGACCCGGATGCGGCGCTCCGTGGCCTGGAGGAGCCGGTCCTGCTGGACGAGTGGCAGGTGGTCCCGGAGGTTCTCGGGGCCGTGAAGCGCGCCGTCGACGACGACCCCCGGCCCGGCAGGTTCCTGATCACCGGATCGGTCCGTGGCGATCTGGACGCCGCGACGTGGCCGGGTACCGGACGGCTTGTGCGGGTCACGATGTTCGGGATAACCGAGCGTGAATTCCGCGGCGACCGGCTGACGCAGTCATTTCTCGACCGGGTCGACGAGCACGGTCCCGCTGCGCTCCAAGCTCCACGGGACCCTCCCGACCTGCGCGGCTACGTCGAGCTCGCGCTCCGGAGCGGCTACCCCGAGCCTGCGTTGCGCCTGGGTCCCCAGACACGCCCGGTGTGGATGGACAGCTACATCGAGCAGCTGCTCACAAGGGATGCGGAACAGGTCGAAAATGGCGGCCGGGACCCGGAACGGCTACGGCGGTACTTTCAGGCTGTGGCGCTCAACACCGCAGGGGTCGTCGCCGACAGGACCCTCTACGAGGCTGCCGGGCTCAACCGCAGGACCGCGGTCGCCTACGAGCAGCTCCTCAAGAACCTCTTCGTGCTCGAGTGGCTCCCCTCGTGGTCGTCGAACCGCCTGAAGCGGCTGGTACGGGCACCCAAACGGCACCTCGTCGACCCGGCGCTCGCCGCCGCGGCCCTCCGCCTCGACACCAACGCCGTCCTGCGTGACGGCGACGTCCTGGGGCGGATGATCGATGGCTTCGTCACCGCCCAGATCCGCGCGGAGGCCGCCACCTCTCTGGCGCGGCAGCGGCTCTACCACGTCCGGTCGGACCAGGGCCGCCATGAGATCGACCTGCTGATCGAGATGAGCGCCCGGCGCGTCGTCGCGATCGAGGTCAAGGCCGACGCGGCCCCGGGCCTGGACGCCGCGAAGCACCTTCGCTGGCTCGAGGACGAGCTTGGCGAGCAGTTCGCGCTCGGCATCGTCTTCCATACCGGGCCGCGGCGGTACCAGCTCGCGGAGCGCATCGTGGCGGCGCCGGTCGCTGCCATCTGGGCCTGAGGTGGGACCGGGCGGGTAGGGCGGTGGGCGGCCCGGGCGCCGCTCGCGGGTCAGCATCACACCATGCCGGAGTAGGCCACGACGCCGCGCTGGCAGGCGTCGACGGCCAGGCGGGCGGTCTCGGCGAGGGCGGGGTCGTCGGCGACCTGGACCACCTGCCGGAGCAGGTCGATGAGCTGCTTGGTCACCCGCACGAAATCGCCGGGGGTGACCTCCTCGTAGGCGAGCACCTCCTCGAGCGTGTCGCCCCTGGACCAGCGGTACGCGAGGTCGGCGAAGCCGGCGTCCAGCGGGCGGGTCAGCTCCAGGCCCTCGGCCTCCTCGTGACCGTGGATCTCGTCCTGGAGCTCGGCGAGCGCGTCGAGCGCCTTGCCGGCACGAGGAGTGGGCGGCTCGGCCTCCTCGCCGGGCGGCCCCTCCCCGCCACGCGCCTCGTAGACCAGGCTCGACACGCAGGCGGCCAGCTCCGCGGGGTCGAGGTCGCGCCACACGCCGCGGTGGATGGCCTCCACCACGACCAGGTCGGCCTCGCTGTACACGCGCCGCAGGGTCTCGCCCTTGGCGGTCAGCGCAAAGCCCTCCACATAGCCGAGCCGGCCGAGCACGGCCAGGACGCGGTCGAAGGTGCGCACCAGCGAGCCCGTGCGGCGGTGCACGCGGTCGCTCAGCCGCTCGGTCTCGCGCTGGAGCTGGTCCCAGCGGAGCATCCAGCGCTCGTGCTCGGC
>Ga0137372_10006288_pt1 | contig 11524 bp, 10 predicted proteins | sample SagtaG_6_FD_104911 | JGI IMG/M metagenome (GOLD analysis project Ga0137372, IMG submission 104911) | Vadose zone soil microbial communities from Sagehorn Ranch, Mendocino, California, USA - Sage1_R_60_16 metaG | ecosystem: Environmental > Terrestrial > Soil > Vadose zone | place: USA...
ACGAGGAAATTAGCCGCCGCCTTGTGCCTGAGACCGCGCGCAGCGCCCATCCTGCATCTTACGTTGTGCAGGTTTGCCCTGCATTCGCGCGCTGCTGAACTTCGCGGGCTCTCTGGTGAGATTCTGCTTGCAAATCTGGAGCGATGATGTTGATAATGTCGGACGAACGCCGAAACTAACAAACTGTGAGCCACTTCGAACGTTCGGATTTACTCAGGATTCTCCGGATCACGGCGCGGCAACTGAGCGGGTGGCAAAGAGCCGGCTTGGTTGAAGCACGCGATCGTTTTTCCTTTTTCGACCTCCTGCAAATCAAAAAAGTGCGAGACCTGCGCGCCAAGCATGTGAAGAGCGCAACCATTCTCGCGTCGTTGCACGCCATGCAGGCCCGGGTCTCCGGCATGGAAAACCCGCTGCTGGAGGCCGGCTCGTTCTCCGTCGGGCATCGCGTCGCTTTCCGCACCGGAGGCAAGGCCATGGATCCGATCGACGGACAGTTCGTGATGGACTTCAACGAGCCTGGCCGCGTGGTGGAGGCGGTATCAGCCAGACTTCATCCCGTGCCGGCCGTGGAGACCGTAGTGGGGCTCTTTGCCCGTGGCGTCGCGCTGGAAGAAGACCCGGCCACCGCCGCGGAGGCAATTGCCAGCTACCAGAAGGTGCTTGCGCTCGACCCCGAGTACGCCCCGGCCCACATCAATCTAGGCACGCTCTACTATCATCGCTCGGAGTACGAGCTGGCAGAGTCGCACTATCGCAAGGCCATCGAGATCGATCCACGCTACGCGCTGGCGTACTTCGACCTGGGCAACGTGCTGGACGAGACACGGCGCGTGGACGAAGCCATTATCGCTTACAGGACTGCGCTGCAACTGGCGCCCACCTACGCCGACGCGCACTACAACCTGGCGCTCGCCTGCGAGCGCACGCGGCAGCCCCGCCGCGCCATCCACCACTGGCGCGCCTATCTCAAGCTGGACGGCAGCGGTCCGTGGGCCGTGCACGCCCGCGCGCAGTACAAGAAGCTCCTCGAAGCCGAGCCGCTGAAAATCGTCCACCGCAGCTAGCCGCAATCCTGCTCAGAATTAAGACGTGTCATCCTGACCCTGAGTGCCGCGAATGGGAAGGAGCCCTGCGCGGCGCAAACCTCTGCTCCTGCACGGCAGGCTTTTCGGCCAGCATGACCGGGCTTTATGAGTCGGTTGCAACACCACGCACCTGGTGCCTTACGCTGCCGCCGTTAGCAGATGTTGCTGCGTAAACTGCTACAATCGCGGTCGTCATCTTTTGAGCTGAGCAACTTTTCTGTGAGGTGATCTCATGACGCCCGCACCTCAAACCGAGTGCAAACCGCAATCTTTGCTCGTACTCACCGAGGAGGAGCAGCTCTTTCGCGAGACGGTGCGCAGCTTCGCCGAGGAGTCGATCCGGCCCTTGGTGAAGTCGATGGACGAGCGCGGCGTCATCGACCGTTCGCTCATTCCGCAATTTCACCAGCTCGGCCTGATGGGGATCGAGATTCCGGAGCAGTATGGCGGCGCGGGCGGGAGTTTCTTTGAGGCGGTGTTGGCCGTCGAGGAGCTCTCGCGGGTGGACCCATCGATCGGTGTGCTGGTCGACGTGCAGAACACGCTGGTCAACAACGCGCTGTTGCGCTGGGCGACGCCGGAGCAGAAGCAGCAATATCTTCCGCGCATGGCCAGCGAGTGGGTTGGCTCCTACGCGCTAAGCGAGGCAGGCAGCGGCTCGGATGCCTTCGCGCTGCAGACGCGCGCCGAGGACAAGGGCGACTACTGGCTGCTGAACGGCCGCAAGCTGTGGATCACCAACGGCAACGAATCCAATCTCTTCATCGTCATCGCCACGGTCGATCCCACGGCCGGATACAAGGGAATCACCGCCTTCCTGGTCGAGAAGAACTTTGCCGGCTTCTCGGTCGGCAAGAAGGAGGACAAGCTCGGCATTCGCGCCTCCAGCACCACCGAGCTCATCTTCGACGACTGCAAGGTGCCCAAGCAAAACCTGCTGGGCGCAGTCGGCAAGGGATACAAGGTCGCCATCGAGACCCTCAACGAGGGCCGCATCGGCATCGGTGCGCAGATGCTGGGACTGGCGCAGGGCGCATGGGAGCTGGCGGCGAAGTACGCCCAGGAGCGCAAGCAGTTCGGTAAGCCGATTGCGAGCTTTCAGGCGGTTGCATTTCAGCTGGCGCAGATGGCGACGGAGATCACCGCGCTCCGCCTGATGGTCTACAACGCCGCAAGAATGCGCGACACCGGCGTTCCGTTCCTGAAGGAGGCGGCAATGACGAAGCTGTTCAGCTCGCAGGTGGCCGAGCGCGTGGCCTCGCAGGCGGTCGAGATCTTCGGCGGCGTCGGCTTCACCAAGGATTATCCGATCGAAAAGTATTACCGCGACGCCAAAATCGGCAGCATCTACGAAGGGACCTCGAACATTCAACTGGCCACTATCGCCAAGCTCTGCCTGGAAAGCAAGTAGGGCTCGCCGCGAAAGATTTGTGGTGCCCCACTTCTGCCTGTTGTTGGCAGAAGTGGGTAGAACGCAGATCCGCACGAGCAGAACGCTTGGGATTATGTTGGCCTGGTGCCCCACCTTCGCGCCTCGCTTTTCGGCCTAAGGTGGGAAGCAATCTGCTTATTGCAATCCCCCGCTTGCATTGCAGATGGCCGGCGCCCGCGCGGTGATACTCTGAAGTATGCCGGGCCCCAGCGAATCCGATCCTTTCTGCAAAGGGGTCCCCAGAACGCCCGAAGTTGGCGTGCTGGGGTGTAAGGATGAGACGGCCGATGCGCTGATTGCCGCGGGTGAGGCCGCCGAGGTCGGAGCCTTCGAGGCCGAGGCTTTCTCCGAGGAAGACGCGCGCCAGGGCCGCGACAGGCGCGCGGTGATTGCGGTGACGCTGGCCGGCATCGCGGCCTTCTGCAATCTCTACGCTACGCAGCCCCTGCTGCCGCTCTTCGAGCAGCTCTTCCACGCAAGCAAGTCCGAGGTCGGCCGCACGGTCTCCGCAGCCACCCTGGGGGTCGCCTTCAGCGCGCCTTTTTGCGGAGCGCTGGCCGAGCGCTTCGGCCGGCGCAAGGTCATCGTCTTCTCCATCTTTGTGCTGGCCTTGCCCACGTTGCTCGCGGCAACCGCGAGCGGACTTCCGCAGCTCGTCTTCTGGCGCCTTCTGCAGGGCCTTGCGATGCCGGGGATCTTCGCCGTCACCATCGCCTATATCGCCGAGGAGTGGCCGCCGCATCGCGCGCCGCAGGTGATGTCCACGTATGTAACCGGCGCGGTCTTCGGCGGATTTCTCGGCCGCATCTTCACCGGCTTTGCGGCGACGCACCGGCTCACTCCGCTGGTTGAGCCCAGCTGGCGCAACGGTTTTGTCTCCATCGCCGCGCTCGATCTGATCTTCGGAGTCCTGCTCTGGCTGTGGCTGCCGCACGATTCGCCGCTGGCGTCGCACGATGCGCAGGTGAGCGGCTTTCTGCCCGGAATGAAGCGCCATCTGCGCAATCCGCGGCTGCTTGCGACCTTCGCCGTGGGCTTCAATATTCTGTTCACGCTGGTCGCCGCGTTCACCTACGTAACTTTTTATCTGGCTGCGCCGCCCTTCCGGCTTTCGCCCGCGCAGTTGAGCACGCTATTTATGGTGTATCTGGTGGGCTTGGTGATTACGCCGGCCGGCGGAGTTTTCATCGCCCGCGCCGGCTCTCGAACGGCGCTCATCTGCGCGCTGCTGGCAGGAATCGCAGGCGTCCTGCTGACGCTGGTCCCGAACCTGCTGGTGATCCTTTGCGGGCTGATGCTGTGCTCCTCCGGGGTCTTCGTCTGCCAGTCGGCCTCCACCAGCTACATCCAGCGCGAAGCCCAAGCGGGAGGGCGTGCCTCCGCCGCGGGACTCTACGTGATGTTTTATTACCTCGGTGGCAGCGTGGCCGGCGTGCTGCCCGGCGCGCTGTGGCGCTATGGGCAGTGGAAGGCCTGCGTGGCGCTGATCGTTTTCGTGCAACTGACAACGGTGGCCATCGCCGCGCTACTCTGGAGAGGCAGAGAAGTTTGAAACGAATGATGAAGAGAGTTTTGCTCGCCGCGATTCTCTGGTGTTGCGCTGCCTCTGCCTCCGCCCAGGAGCTTTCGGTGGCAGCCGCGTCCGATCTCGCCTCGGTCTTTCCCGAAGTGGCCTCGCGCTTCGAGAAGGAGACAGGCAAGAAGGTGAGGATGAACTTTGGCGCGTCGGGTCAGTTCCTGCTGCAGATCGAAAACGGCGCGCCCTTTGACCTGTTCTTTTCCGCCGACGTGCAGTACGTGTTGCGGCTGGAATTTGAGGGCCTCATCGAGCCGGGCTCGATCTATCGCTACGCAGTCGGCAAGCTTGTGCTCTTCGTCCCCAACGGCTCGGCCGTGGACCCCGCGCAAGGTTTGCGTGCGCTGCTTGCGCCCACGGTGCGCAAGATCGCCATCGCCAACCCGCAGCACGCGCCTTATGGCCGCGCCGCTGTGGAGGCGCTCAAAACCGAGGGACTCTACGATGCTCTGCAGAGCAAGCTGGTGCTGGGCGAAAACATCTCGCAGGCGGCGCAGTTTGTGCAGTCGGGGAACGCCGATGCGGGGATCATTGCGCTTTCGCTGGCGCTGAGCCCGAAAATGAGTTCGGCGGGTCGCTTCGCCGAACTGCCTTCGGGCGACTACGCGCCCCTGGTGCAGGCGGCGGGAATCCTCAAGAGCTCTCAGCAAAAGCAGACGGCAGCGGCCTTCCTCGACTTCCTTCGCCGTCCTGCGATTGCCGTCCTGTTGGCGCGCTATGGATTTGCGTTGCCCACTGCGAGCACCAAGGCCAAGTGACATCGTTCCACGTAGCCCGAATGTAACCGCAATGCGACTGTGTCGTGCGGTATTCTGAGTGCTCATGAACTACCCACGTAGAGCACTGCATCTGCTCCTCGTCACCATGGCCGTCGCCTATGCGGCACTCGCCTGCCTGCGCACGGTGGCCGACTTCGACTCCGGATGGCATCTTGCCACTGGGCGTTACGTGATTGAGCATCACGTAATACCCTCCACTGACGTCCTCTCCCACACCTCAGCAGGTGAGCCGTGGCACTATCCGCCCTTCGCCGGAGCGCTCCTGTACGCGGTCTTCCGCTGGTTCGGCTATGCGGGGCTGAGCTGGTTCAGCGCTGGCGCCGCCGCTCTGCTGGCCGCATATCTGTTGTGGCGCGCCACGCCCGGTTCACCCCAGCAAACCAGTGGCAGGTTTGCTGGGGATCCCGCAAGCGTCGCGGCAGGGCTGTTGTTGGTCGTCGCAGTGCCGTCGCTGGCCTATCGCCTGACGCCGCGGGCCGATCTGTTCACCACGCTGTTCTTCGCCCTGTTTCTGGCCGAGCTGTGGCGCTTCCATCGCGGAGCGAGCACCCGTCTCTGGCTGTTGCCTCTTGTGATGTTGCTCTGGGTGAATCTTCATCCCGGGTTCATCGCGGGGCTCGGCGTCGTCGCCGCGTATGTGGCAGGCGAAGCGCTGATGTTGCCCTTCCTTGATCTGAGGGATGGTGCGCGCCGCAGGCTCGCGAACTCGTGGCCGTGGTTGGCCGCGACCGCCGCGGTTGTGCTGATCAACCCCTGGGGATTGGGCGCGCTGCGGCAGGCGCGCGAGTTGGCCGGGTTGGGCGGCGCGTCGGCAAGTTCGCAGGCAGCTTCCATTGCGACTTCATCTGCAATCCCAGTTGCAACCCCGCGCTTGATCGGCGAGCTTTCCGGCCAGCCGCTCTCGTGGCACAATCTCGGGCTTGCGTTTCAACTGCGCGATCCGGATAGCGCCTTCTGGTGGCTGCTGCTGGTGGCAATCGCGGCCGCGCTGTGGGCGCTCTGGCGACGCGAACTCGGAGCTGCGCTGCTGCTCGCCGCCTCGATTGCCGCTGCCGTACACAGGCTGCGCTTCCAGGGACTCTTCTCCGTTGTGGTGATTGTGGTTGGCGGCACGATGCTGGCAGATGCGTTCGAGACCGCCGGCCGGCGAGCGAAGCTCTCAACCGCGCTGCGCTGGGCTGGTGCGGTGCTCATCGCAGCTCTTTGTGCGGTCACCACGCTGCGCATCGCCGATCTGGTATCCGATCGCTACTACATCGTCTCGGCCTCTAGCTCGGACTTCGGCGCCGGAGAGTCGTGGTGGTTTCCCGAGCGCGCTGCTGCGTTCATTGAGCGCGAAAGGCTGCCCGGCAACATCTTCCAGCCCTACAACCTCGGCGGCTTTACCGCGCTGCGCCTTGGACCACACTATCCCGACTACATCGACGGACGCGGGGTGAGCGCCGAGATCTCCGCCGAAGAACAAATGCTGCTGGCGAATTCGCCGGACTCCGCATTGTGGGAGCAGGTTGCCGATCGTCGCAACATCAATATTGTTCTCTTCTCGCTGGCGCGCTACGGCGGACTTGGCACCTTCGACCTCAACGCATTCTGCGGCGCTGATCATTGGCGGCCGGTCTATCTCGACGAAGTTTCGCTCGTGCTGCTTCGCCGCAGCGCGCAGAACCAGCCGTGGCTCAACCGATTGCAGGTGAACTGTCAGAAGGCGGTTTTCACGTCCTCAAACAAAGCCCCCATTCAAAAGCTCTACAACTTCTACGCCAACTCCGGCGCGGTCTACTATGCGCTGGCGCGCGACAGCGAGGCCGAAGCCGCCTGGCAGCGCGCGCTTGAAATGGAGCCCGAAGATCCCAACATTCACCTTTTCATGGCGCAACTCTATCAGCAGCAGATGCGGCCGGCGGAGGCCGAGCGCGAGTACCGCGCCGCACTTGCGCGCCGGCAGAGCGCCGGAGCCTGGTACGCGCTGGGACGTCTTCTGGCGATCGAGCATCGCTATGCGGAGGCTGAGCCCGCAATCAAGACCGCCGCTGCAATGTCGCCCGCGCCGGCCAATCAGTACAAGGCGCTCGGGCAGGTGCAGCTCCATTTGAATGCCCGGGACGCGCTGGCCAGCTTCGAGCGGGCGGAGCGCGCCGGTCCCTCGCCGGCCGACCCCAGGCCGGGGGCGCGCGATTTCCGGCTACAACTCGCCGATGGACGCGCCGCTGCGTGGCTCGCGCTGCACGACCCCGTGCAGGCAACCGTGTACGCGGAAGAGGCGCTGCACCTTGCGCCGGAGTCCAAGCGCTGGCTGCGCCTCGCCGACTGCTACGCCGCGCAGGGACGCTCGGCGGAGGCCGAGCAGGCGCGCAGCCGCGCACAAGTGCTCGCTCCTCCGAAGTAGTAATTTCGCTATCGCCAGACTTTATCGCCGGACTACAGATGCAAAATCAAAAGCAACTACCCCACTTCTGCCAAAAGAGGGCAGAAATGGGGCACCCTCGAAGGCGTTGGTGGCCCATTCAAGCCTTCGGTTGGCTTGAGTGGGGCAGTTGCAATTTGCTTTTGGTTTCGACTTTCAACCTTGAAACTTTGAAAACCTGAATCTTTGAAACATTACCTCTCTCACTTCCACGCAATCGCGGCCATACGAAACAGGTATCCAGTGCGCAGCTCCGCGCACGACGCACGGCTCTGCCGCATCATCTCGCGCAGCTCGCGCGGAGTGTAGGCCTGCCGGACAGACATGAGCCCGTCGATCCACGAGATGCGGCTGCGAAACAGCGGCCAGCCGGCATAGACCAATGCCAGATGCAGACGGCTGCGCCGCAGATCGTTGATGAGGACCGCGTGACGCGCCACCGCGAGCGCACCGTTCAAAAAATCGATGACCTGCGCCGGAGCGAGATGATGAACAAAGAGTCCGCAGCTCACAAAATCGAAGCTCGCCGGCGAGAAGGGAAGCGCCAGCGCATCCCCCACTACGGCCCGCTCGCAGCAGCGCGCATTTGTCGGCAGCCGGCGCCGGTCCAGGCACAGGACTTCGATCTCAAGACCTTCTACTTTCAGCCGCCGCGCGGCCTGGGCAATCGAATAGCCGTCGCCCGCAGCAACCTCCAGCACGGAAGCCGCGCGCAAATTGCGTGCTCGCATCGCGCGCCGCAGAAGATCGGTTGTGGTGCGCACTCCGCCAAACCAGCGATTCACCCAGCGCAGGTCGCGCAGAGATTGCGCCGCCACCTCGGGGCTGACCTCATCGCTGTCCAGAATTTCATGCTGCGGAACGCGCTTCAATCTTCCCGGACCTCCCGCTCAATCGCCATTCCAGCGCCGCAGCGCCAGCACCGCATTCAATCCGCCGAAGGCGAATGAATTGGAGAGCGCGACAGTGATCGCCCGGTTGCGTGGGACGTTCGGCACCACGTCCAGATCGCACTCCGGATCGGCCTCGGTGAAGTTAGCCGTCGGCGGCAGCACGCCCTCGCGCAATGCCATCAGGGTCGCGAACATCTCCAGCGCACCCGACGCGCCGAGCGCGTGTCCGTGCATCGACTTTGTCGAGCTCATCGCGAGCTTTTCGGCGTGGCCGTTGAAGACGCGCCGGACCGCGCGGGTCTCGGTGACGTCGTTGGCCGCGGTGCCTGTGCCATGCGCGTTGATGTAATCCACCTGGGTGGGCGCAATGCCTGCGTCGTCCAGCGCCGCCTGCATGGCTGCCGCAGGCCCATCGACCGAGGGAAGCGTGAGGTGTCCGGCGTCGGCCGACATGCCGAAGCCGATCACCTCGCCGAGAATGTTTGCTCCGCGTTCGATGGCCCGTTGCGCCGTCTCCAGGAAAAACATCGCCCCGCCCTCGCCCAGTGTGAGCCCCTTGCGATCGCGCGAGAAAGGACGGCACACCTCGGGCGATACCACGCGCATCGCCTCCCAGGCGCGCAGAATTCCCGGGCTGAAGGGCGCTTCGCTGCCGCCGCAGATGGCCGCCTCGACCGCGCCTGAGCGCACCATCCAGAAAGCCTGGCCGATGGCGTGCGTGGCCGAGGCACAGGCCGTGGAAATGGTAAACGCCGGCCCGGTGATCCCCATCTCCATCGCGATTTGGCTTGCTCCGGCGTTGTACATGGTGAGCGGAATGGTGAAGGGATGGGGCCGCGGCCGGCCTTCCTTATAGATCGCCGCAAAGCCGCGGTCGAGGCTCGCCTGACCTCCCATCGAGGTACCGGTCACCACGGCGATGCTGCGATTTTGCGGTGAAAAATTTTGCTGCGCATTGTAGCCCGCCCCGCGCACCGCCTGCCGCGCTGCAACCACTGCAAACTGCGCAAAGCGATCGAGGAGATCGCAGCGCGACGCCTCGAAGTGGTCTGTGGCGCAGAAGCCCCGGACTTCAGCGACATTCCGAAAACGCAGATCGTTGAGGCCGGGCGACTCTATGGGCGCGATTCCGCTACGGCCTTCGCGCAGCGCGCTCCAGCACTCCCCGGCGTCGTGGCCGAGGGCGCAGAGAATGCCCGCGCCGGTAATCACCACGCGCCTGCCTTGCGCCGTTGAGGCTGTGCTCAAGCATCGCTCCCGGATCCGGCGACATTGGCCGCGGCAGCCGCGGATTTTTCGGCCAGCATCCGCTCCACTTGGGCCACGGCGCTGCGAACATCGCGGATCGAGTATGCCGCCTCATCCGGTATAGAGACGCCCAGTGCCTCCTCCAGCACGAAGAGCAGGTTCATGGCGTCCAGGCTGTCCATCGCCAGCTGCTCGAAGGTGCTGTCGGCCGTGATGCTCTCGATTGGAATTTTCTTAATCGCCGCGATCCCGGCGATCACCTTCGCAGCCAGTGCCTGGTCCATCGGCTCCCCCATGGGCCTAACAAGCCAACCGCACGCTTGTCGCGGGCCCCTGCTTCTTCTGTAATATCAGCGGATTAGATGTGAACCAGATGGGCATTCGTTTGCTGCCCAAGTGGCCCAGAGTACGCCGGGTAATCGAAATCGACCCGGACGATACAGCTACTTCGGTAATATGTCGCAAACGGCTGCTTTGCGCAATCATAGGCGCATGCCCGCCGGATTGATTAACGGATTGCTATTCTCCTGCCGCCACCAGTTTTCCTGGCCGCGAACGGACGAGACCGGCACGAATTACCAGGTTTGCGTGCACTGCGGGGCAAAGTACAGCTACGATTGGGCCACCATGCGCCGTGTCGCTCCGCTGGGTGGCCAGGAAGAAGTGGAAGCCGAAGGGCCAAAGCGGGGCGCTCACAGAAAATGCGGGACCAAGCGGGCGTGGCAGCCGCGGGAACGCCGCCTGCGCCACTGCGTTGCGGTGCAATTCCGCGTCGGCAGCAACTACGTCTGGACCGACGGAATGACGGAAAATATCAGCCGCTCTGGCCTGCTCTTCCGCTCTCCCAAGCCAATTGAAGCCGGCTCGGCCATCGAGCTGGACTTTGACATGCCTCAGGAAATTACAGGCGAGATGAACGCCCGGGTTTTATGCGAGGGGAAAGTGGTCAGGGTGGAAGCCCTTCCGGTGACCCGCACCAACAAGCAGCCCACGTTCCTGGTCGCCTGCTCCATCAAGCAGTACAACTTCCTACCGCCAAGGGAATCGCAAGAAACCTCTGAGTAAATGGTAGGAGCGGCAGGATTCGAACCTGCGACCCTCTGCTAGAAGGCCGAAATGAGCGATTTCACTAGTTTACTTCTGAGTTCTTTAACTACTTGTCGATGTTGGCCTTAATGCTGTTTTTCGGGGCACCCGATAGCTGTGAAGTTCATTCATTTTGTGGCTAGGGTCCCCGCAATTTTCACCGCAATCGGAGTATACTCCGGCTCAACAACAAGCGCGCCGTGCCGGTGCTCGAACACCGACACAGCGCTAACCGATGTCGCCTACAAGGAGGCAACATGGCTAAGCAAGAACGTATCACCGCGCGTCGATCCCCTCAAGACCCGCCCCTACACCTCTCCCGCGTGGCGCTCTATGCCCGGGTGAGCACCTCCAACGGCCATCAAGATCCTGAAATGCAGCTTGCCGAGCTACGCGAGTATGCTGCCCGCCGCGGCTGGAAGGTAATCGGCGAGTACACCGACCAGGGGGGCGTGTCTGGCTCCAAAGAGTCCCGTCCCGAGCTAAACCGCCTCATGACTGACGCCCACCGCCGTCGTTTCGACGCAGTGCTCGTCTGGAAGATTGATCGTTTCGGGCGCAGCTTGAAGCATCTGGTGAACGCTCTGGCCGATCTCAACGCTTACGGCGTTGCATTTGTCAGCCTGCGGGACAACTTGGATCTGAGCACGCCATCAGGCCGGCTGATGTTCCAGATCATCGGGGCCATGGCTGAGTTTGAGCGTGCGCTGATTCAAGAACGGATCAAGGCTGGCTTGAGGAACGCACGTTCAAAGGGCAAGCGGCTTGGCCGTCCGCGGCGAATTGTGGACGCGTCCAGAATTGCCCCTCTGCGTGCGTCTGGCGCATCCTGGCGGTCGATCGCGCGAGAACTGGGGGTTGGGCTTGCCACCCTGTACCGGGTGACCGCGACGCAATAGGCGTCGGCATCGATGCGTGTGCGGGCGGAATGACGCTGCGACTCTGAAGCGCGCATCATCCGCCCGCCAATCGGGGAATCGGGTCTGCCTGAGCACCCGATCACATTCCCAGAATCAGA
>Ga0137372_10006291_pt1 | contig 11521 bp, 13 predicted proteins | sample SagtaG_6_FD_104911 | JGI IMG/M metagenome (GOLD analysis project Ga0137372, IMG submission 104911) | Vadose zone soil microbial communities from Sagehorn Ranch, Mendocino, California, USA - Sage1_R_60_16 metaG | ecosystem: Environmental > Terrestrial > Soil > Vadose zone | place: USA...
ATGAAAGATCGGGGTTAGCATCCGCCGCGTGCAGACCGGCTCAAGCACCGGCCTCCGCCGGACGCCGCTGTACGAGCAGCACCTCGCGCTCGGCGCACGGATCGTGCCGTTCGCGGGCTGGGAGATGCCCGTCCAGTACGAGGGCGTGATCCCCGAGGTCAAGGCCGTTCGTACTGACGCCGGCGTCTTCGACGTGTCCCACATGGGCGAGTTCGAGGTCGAAGGCCCGCGCGCTACCGAGCTGCTCCAGGCGACGCTCTCGAACGACCTCGACAAGATCCAGCCGGGTCAAGCCCAGTACACGCTGCTGACCAACGAGCGCGGCGGCATCATCGACGACCTGATCGCCTACCGGCTGGAGCAGTTTCGCTACCTCCTGATCGTCAACGCGGCCAACCGGGAACCAGACTTCGCCTGGTTGAAGGAGCGCGAGATCCCGGGCTCCGACGTCCGCGACGCCTCCGACTCATATGCCCTGCTGGCCGTGCAGGGCCCGCGCGCGATCGAACGCCTCGGCCTGCCCGACGCGCCGCAGTTCACGTTCGCGCCCGGGGAGATCGACGGCATCGAATGCATGGTGAACCGAACGGGCTACACGGGTGAGAGCGGGTGCGAGCTGCTCGCGATGACGGAGGACGCGGCCGAGCTCTGGGATCGGGTTGTCGAGCACGGGGCCGTGCCCTGCGGACTCGGGGCGCGCGACACGCTCCGGCTCGAGGTTTGCTTCCCGCTGCACGGCAACGACATAACCCCCGAGACCGATGCGATCTCGGCGGGACTTGGGTGGTGCTGCGCACTCGAGAAGGAGTTCAGCGGCTCAAACGAGCTGCGCGAGGTCAAGGCACGCGGTCCGGAACGGAAGCTCGTGCCGTTCGTCATGGAGGAGAAGGCGGTCCCGAGACAAGGGATGGCAATCGAGGGCGGAGGAGAGGTCACGTCCGGCACGCACTCGCCGATGCTCGACCGCGGCATCGGACTCGGGTATGTGCCTGCTGCCGGCGCTGCTCTCGACACGGAGCTCTCTATCGACGTTCGCGGGAAGATGCGCCGCGCCCGAGTCGTGAAGAGACCGATCTACAAGCGAGAGGAGACGCGCTAGTTGGCCGCGACGGAGAGCTACCCCGACGACCTGAAGTACCACAAGGAACACGACTGGGCGCGCGTCGACGGCGATGACGCGCTGCTCGGAATCACCTGGTTCGCGCAGGACGCGTTGGGCGAGCTCGTTCACTACGAGCCGCCCAACCAGGGCGACACGATCTCGAGGGACTCGCCCTACGGCGAGGTGGAGTCGGTGAAGGCGGTCTCCGACGTGATCGCACCGCTCTCCGGCGAGATCCTGGAGGTGAACCAGAAGGTCGTCGACGAACCCGAGACCGTGAACGCAGACCCGTACGGCGAGGGCTGGCTTGTCCGCATCAAGCTCGGCGATCCGTCGGAGGTGGATTCGCTGCTCGACGCGGACGCCTACAAGCAGGTCGTAGCAGCGTCTTAGTGTCCTACCTCTCGCTGACCGAGCGGGACCGCGACGAGATGCTTGCGACGATCGGCGTCTCCTCGGTCGACGAGTTGTTCCGCGACATCCCGGCGGGCGTTCGCTTCGATCGCGAGCTAGACCTCGGGCCGCCGCTCCACGAGCAGGAGCTCTCGCGCCACCTCGAGGAACTTGCGGCACGCAATGTCGACACGACGCGCGAGCTGTCGTTTCTCGGAGCAGGCATCTACGACCACTACGTCCCCGCCGTCGTCGACGCCGTGCTGCAGCGGGGCGAGTTGCTGACCGCATACACCCCCTACCAGCCAGAGATGAGCCAGGGCGTGCTCCAAGCGATCTTCGAGTACCAGACCGCGATCTGTGAGCTGACCGGCATGGAAGTCTCCAATGCCTCCGGTTATGACGGGACGACGGTCGGCGCAGATGCCTGCTTCGTCGCCAAGCACGCGACTGGGCGCAAGAAGGTCGTCATCACCGAGGCGACGAGCCCTCAGGTCCGCCAGGTCGTCAAGACGTACGCACCGGGGTTCGGACTCGACGTCGTGGAGGTTCCGCATCGCGACGGTGTGACGAGTCCCGACGATCTCCGCCGAGCGTCCTCAGACGCCGCGTGCGTGATCTTCCAGCAACCGAACTTCTTCGGCTGCCTGGAGCCGGCGCCCGACCTCGCGGCCGCTGCGAAGGATGCGGAGGCGATTCCTGTTGCGCACGTCGACCTCCTCTCCCTCGGCCTGCTCGAGGCGCCCGGCGCGTATGGCTGCGGGATGGCGATCGGCGAGGGCCAGAGTGCGGGCAACTACCAGTCCTTCGCCGGTCCGCATTACGGGTTCCTCGCTGCTCGAGGCGAGTACATCCGCCGCATGCCCGGCAGGATCGTCGGCGAGACGCTCGACGCCGCGGGCGAGCGCGGCTATGTCCTCACCCTGCAGACCCGAGAGCAGCACATTCGGCGGGAGAAGGCGACGTCCAATATCACGACGAATCAGACGCTGCTCGCATTGGCAGGCCTGGTCTATCTCTCCTGGCTCGGGCCTCAGGGACTCCGTGAGGTGGGGGAGACCTGCATGGCCCTCGGCGAGTACGCAAAGCGGCGGCTGATCGACGCGGGGGCCGAGCTTGTGTTTCCGGAACAGACAACGTTCAAAGAGTTTGCCGTGCGAGTCGGACGGAGCGCCACGGAAGCGATCCGCGATGCGCGCGGGCGAGGAGTGCATCCTGGCTATGCGCTCGGCCGGGATTACCCGGGGCTCGACGATGCAGTCCTCGTCGCTCTCACCGAGCGCCGCACGACGCAGGATGTCGACTGCCTCGTCGAGGCGCTGGCGCCGAGATGAAGCTCATCTTCGAGAAGTCGCAGCCCGGCCGCCGGGGCGGCGAGCTCCCGCGCCTCGACCTGCCGGCGGCAGACGTCCCTGCTGAGCTTCGGCGTGCCAAACCGCCCCGCCTGCCGGAGCTCGCTGAGCCCGAGATCCTCCGCCACTTCACCGAGCTCTCGACGCGCAACTTCGGGATCGACACCGGCTTCTATCCGCTCGGCTCCTGCACCATGAAATACAACCCGCGCGTCAACGAGCGCCTCGTGATGCTGCCCGGCTTCCGTGACCTGCATCCCTACCAGGACGAAGACGGCATCCAGGGTGCCCTCGAGCTGATGTGGCGGCTGCAGGAGGCGCTGATCGAGGTGTCGGGTCTGCACGGATGTTCACTGCAGCCCGCGGCCGGGTCGCAGGGGGAGCTGACGGGGTTGTTGCTGATGCGGGCGTACTTCGCGGACCGGAGCGAGGCGGACCTGCGCGACACGATCATCACGGCGGACACCGCCCACGGGACGAATCCGGCGAGCGTCACGATGGCCGGCTACAAGCTCGCGAAGGTCGAGACCGATGGGCGTGGGAATGTCGACGTTGCGCATCTGCGCGAGCTCGTGAACGAGCGGACAGCGGGGCTCATGCTCACGAACCCTTCGACGCTCGGACTCTTCGACGAGCACATCGAGGAGATCGCCTCGATCGTCCACGAGGTCGGCGCGCTCCTCTACTACGACGGGGCCAACCTCAATGCCGTCTGCGGAATTTCGCGACCCGGTGACATGGGCTTCGACATCGTGCACATCAACCTGCACAAGACGTTCTCGCAGCCCCACGGCGGCGGTGGCCCGGGCGGCGGTCCGATCGCCGTCCGCGACAAGCTCGAGCCGTTCCTGCCGGTTCCGGCGGTCGTGAAGGACGGAGACGCGTTCCGGCTTGACTACGACCGGCCGAAGTCCATCGGCAAGGTCCGGGGTTACACGGGTCCGTTCGGAGTCTTTGTCCGGTCCTACGCGTATATCCGCTCGTACGGCCCGCGGTTGCGAGAGATGTCGGAGGTGGCTGTGCTGAACGCGAACTATCTGCTCGCCCGGCTAAAGGACGGGTACGACCTGCCCTTCGACCGTCTCTGTATGCACGAATTCGTCCTCAGCGCGCGGTCGCTCAAGCGCGAGCACGGGATCTCCGCCCTCGACGTGGCGAAGCGGCTGATGGATTACGGCTTCCACCCACCGACGATCTACTTTCCGCTCATCGTGCCCGAGGCGCTGATGATCGAGCCGACCGAGACGGAGGCGAAGGAGACGTTGGACGCGTTCGCAGACGCGATGCTCGCCATCGTTCGGGAGGCAGAGGAAGATCCGGACGTCATCCACGATGCACCGCACGGAAGGCCCGTGCGGCGGCTCGATGAGGTCAAGGCTGCGAAACGCGCCATCGTGAAGTACGGCTTCGAGGATCACCCCGACCTCGGCGGGGCTCAGGCCCAGCCACGCCAGCTCGAAGCGCAGAAGGGTGCGTGAACGTCAGGCTGCGAGCGGCAAGGTCAGCTGTGTCAGCCCGAGGCGCCCGAAGACACGCTCGACCTCTACGGCAACCGCTTCGAACTGGACCGCGTGCCAGACATGGACGTCGTCTTCGGTCTGCAACTTCACGAGCTGCCCTTCGAGATCCGAGTCGCCGGAGCGCAACAGCACGGTCTGCGCGTAGCACCGAGCCCAGATCTCGTGTGCTGATTGAAAGTACCGTTGTCGTCCGCGTCCACCGGGCAACGCACGCCTGTCGAGCGAAGCGGCCGCCGTGCGCCAGGCGGCAAACGCCGGATGCACCGCCGATGCCCAGGTGCGCGTTTTCCGGTCGTAGAACACCTGGTGGTCGAACAGGTGACCGAGCTCGTGCAAGAACCCGAGCGCAACGCGTCCGCCGACCCGCGAGACGCGCACGTCGATCGGATCTCTCCTGCGGAATCTGTACGCGCCGGCTTCGCTGACCGTCGCCGTCGGCCGCACGGGCACCGGCCCAAGATCGGAGACAAACCCGTGCAAGCGTGATGCAGCGCTGAGCGCGCGCTCCAGCTCGCTCGCGAGCGGACTCCGACGCGGTAAGGCAACGACTTCCTCGAGCGTGCGCAGACGCGCCTTGCCTTCGCGCGGCACGCAACTCGGATACTGCCGTTGTCCCACGGGGCAAATAGTCGGTTGCGCACCGGACGGACTTGAGCATGTAATGCTTGCGACGTGCAATCGCGCCGGATACTGCTGATCGCAACCGCTGTGCTCTTCGCGGCAATCGATCTGTTACACAAGGAGTTCACATCGGCCGAGTTTCATCACGCGCGCACGCCGTACGTCGCGCCCGTTGTAGGAGCGCTCGTCGTGGCACTCGTCGTGCTGGTGCCGCGCGTTCCGTCGAATGCGGCCGCGCTCGGTGCTGGGATCGCGTGCGGTGGCGCGGTCGGAAATCTCGTCTCGCTCCTGGCGTGGTCGCAGGGCGTGCCGGATCCACTCGTCTTCTTGGGCGCGAAGTACGGGTTGGCGTTCAACCTCGCGGACCTGTTCGCCGTGTCTGGCGACGCTTTGCTCCTGAGCGCCGTGATCCTTCACGGCCTCCACCAACGCGGACGGCTGTCCGCCCGGATCTAACTAGTAGAGATCCTCGAGGTCGTCCACCGGGTATGCCTCTTCTTCGCGGCGTCGGCGGACGATCTCCGAGACGGCGAGCACCAGCGGAGTAGCTACGGCAAACGACAGGCTCGTCCAGGCCACCGCCAACCAGGCGATGACAAGGGCGGCCACGCCAAAGCGCTGACCGACCTGGTCGTGCCGCAGAAACCGCATAAGCACGACGGCTTCTTTCATCTCGGCTCCTCCTCTCAGCCCACGGATCGGCCACTAGGAGGTCGTCCTCCATCCCTCGACCGCGTAATGAACCGTCCGGCAGCAAGACTGTATGGAGGAACCAAACGACGGAGGATGATGACGAAAGTCCAAAAGACCGAAGCGGAATGGCGCGCAGAGCTCAGTCCCGAGCAGTACCACGTGCTGCGTGAGAAAGGGACCGAGGCGCCGTTCTCAGGGGAGTACGACCACGTCTTCGAGCCGGGTCAGTACAAATGCGCCGGCTGCGGGGCGGAGCTCTTCCGTTCCGACGCCAAGTACGACTCGGGCTGCGGCTGGCCCGCGTTCTACGCCGCAGCCGGGGACGACGCGATCGAGGAAGAGACGGACTCCACATTCGGGATGGTCCGCACTGAAGTCATGTGCTCGAATTGCGGCGGACATCTCGGCCATGTGTTTCCCGACGGCCCACAGCCGACGGGTCTGCGCTACTGCATCAACTCGGCTGCACTCAACCTGGAGGAGGAGTAAGTGGAGAAGAAGGCGACGTTCGGCGCCGGTTGCTTCTGGGGCGTGGAGGCTGCGTTCAGACAGATCGACGGGGTCACAGGAACGCGCGTCGGCTATTCGGGCGGCGCGCTAAAGAACCCGACCTACGAGGACGTGTGCTCGCACACGACCGGGCACGCAGAGGTCGTCGAGGTCACCTACGACCCGGGACGCGTGACGTACGAGCAACTGCTGGACGTGTTCTGGCACAAGCACGATCCGACGCAACTGAATCGGCAGGGCTGGGACGTCGGCGACCAGTACCGATCGGTTGTGTTCTTCCACGATCAGGAGCAGCAGCAGGCCGCGTTGCAGTCGAAAGCGCGCGAGCAGGCGAACTGGTCCGGGGAGATCGTGACGCAGGTCGAGCCGGCCGAGACGTTCTACGAGGCGGAGGACTACCACCAGCAGTACCTGGAGAAGCGCGGCCGCTCGACGTGCACGCCCGCGCTTGCGCGTGTGAGCTGAGCTTCCGGCGGAAGCACGCTTCTTGGGCGGTCCGGCGACAGACACGTGACCGGTTCAGCCGTACGCTGTCGGTGGGCGGGAGCGGTGGGCTCCCGCTACACGGGCATGTACACGACAGGGGTTGGGATCGCCGGTAGGACCTGCGCATGCGTGACGAACTGACGAGTAGCGCCTCCAACTCGTCTGCTTGACATCGCTCGCGGCCGGTGCCGCTCAGCGCGGCTTCGCCGTGGGCGGTTACGGCCGTTCCATGTCAGCGGCCTGTTCGGCCTCGGCTAGGAATCGAGAGGTAGCCCGAGAGCGACCGGCTCGGGACGCGCTGCGAGCTGGCCGCACGCGGCCGCGATGTCGCGGCCGCGGGTGAGTCGCACCGTCGCCGGGATGCGAGCGCGATCGAGCACGCCCTTGAAGGCGGCGATCGCCTTACGTGATGAGCCGGCGTACATCCCCGTCGGGTTGTAGGGGATGAGGTTCACCTTGAACACCTTTGGATCGAGCAGGTCGGCGAGTGCGCGCGCCTGCTCGACGCGGTCGTTCACGCCTCCGAGCATGACGTACTCGACGAAGACCTTCCGCCGCCGCAGCTCGAAGTAGCGGAGACACTCCTCGAGCACGTCCGCGAGCGGATAGCGGTCGTTCACCGGCATCAGCTCGCTGCGCAGCTCTTCCGTGGGAGCGTGCAATGACAGGGCTAGCCGCACGGGCTCTTCGACCTCGTCGACGAATCGACGCAGCCCCGGCAGCCAGCCGACCGTCGAGACGGTCGTCCGTCTGTGCGTGATGCCGATATCGGGAAGCGAACGTGCCGCTTCGACAACGGCGTCGAGGTTCAGCATCGGCTCGCCCATACCCATGAAGACGGCGTGGTCGACGGGCTCGACGCGCCGGAAGTGCAAGGCCTGGTCGAGAATCTCCGACGCGGTCAAGTTCCGCCCGAATCGCATCTGACCGGTCGCGCAGAACGTGCAGGTCAAGGGACACCCGGACTGGGACGACAGACAGAGGGAGCGGCGGCCGTCCCGATACCTCATCAGCACGGCCTCCACCGCGTGCCCGTCGTGCGTCCGGAAGAGCGTCTTGACGGTGCCGTCGCGGGCCTTCTCCTCTCGCTCGACCTCGAGTGTCGAGAACGGCACCTCGCCGGCGAGCTCCGCGCGGAGCTCGGCCGGGAGGTTCGTCATCTCCGCGTAGCCCGCGACACCGCGGGCGGCCCACTGCCAGACCTGCGTACCGCGGTAGTCCGGCTCCGCGCGCGCCGTCAGATGCTCCTCGAGTAGGGCTCGGTCCACGCGGACACGGTAGCGTTGCGCATGCCCTCCGGCGGCCAGCCCTGGTGGCAGTGCGCGGTCCTCTACCAGGCCTACGTTCGCTCTTTCGCCGACTCGGACGGCGACGGCGTCGGTGATCTACGTGGAGTCATCGACCGTCTCGAATACCTCGAGTGGCTCGGAGTCGAGGGGCTCTGGCTCAGTCCGGTCACGGTCTCTCCGGACAAGGACTGGGGCTACGACATCTCGGATTACACCGACGTCCAGCCGGCGTTCGGGGATCTGGCCACCTTCGACGAGCTGGTCGCGGACGCTGGAGGCCGCGGCATCCGCATCATCCTCGATCTCGTCCCGAACCACACCTCCGACCAGCACCCGTGGTTCAGGGAGGCGCGCGCCTCGCGTGACTCCCCGAGACGGGACTGGTACATCTGGCGGGATCCCGCGCCGGACGGATCACCTCCCAACAACTGGCTCAGCAGTTTCGGCGGCGGCTCGGCCTGGACGCTCGACCCGGCAACCGAGCAGATGTACCTGCACAGCTTCCTGCCCGAGCAGGTCGACCTGAACTGGTGGAACGAGGACGTCCGCGTTGCGATCGATGACGTCATGCGCTTCTGGCTCGACCGCGGGGTCGCGGGCTTCCGGCTCGACGTTGCCCACGCCATCGTGAAGGATCGCGAACTGCGTAACAAGCCCCCGGGGTCCGACACGAACGTCGTGGTCGATCTGGACGAGACGTTCTCCGTGCTCCGACGCTGGCGGAAGCTCGTCAATAGCTACGAGCCGGAACGAGCCCTCATCGGCGAGACCTGGGTGATGGATCTGGCCCGCCTCGCCGGGTTCTACGGCAGCGGTGCGGACCAGCTGCATCTTGCGTTCAACTTCCCCTTCGTCTTCGCGCCGCTGCAAGCATCCGCGATGGCGCGGGTCGTCGAAGAGACCGAGCATCTGCTGCCAAAGGGTGCCTGGCCGGCATGGACGCTCTCGAACCACGACGTCGTGCGCTTCCCGACGCGGATGTGCGAGGGCGACGAGCGCAAGGCTCGAGCGGCACTCACCGCACTCCTCACGCTCCGGGGAACGGCGGTGCTCTATCAGGGAGACGAGCTCGGCATGCCCCAGGCTGATGTGCTCCCCGATCGGATCCGTGACATGGCCGGACGCGACGGCGCACGCACGCCGCTGCCCTGGAACGGAGGCTGGAACGACCCCTGGCTGCCTCTCACCGTTGATGTGGCTCCCGTCGCTGCCCAGCGCGAGGACACCGCGTCGTTCCTGGCGTTCTGTCGCGAGCTGATTGCGCGGCGGCGTGCGAGTCCCGATCTCCTCGAGGGTGCGTACGAGACCCTGCCGTCACCCGACGGCGTCTGGGCATTCCGCCGCGGCGAACGTACGGTCGTCGCGATCAATCTGTCCGACGATCCCGTCCAGGTCGACCTCGAGGAGGGGAGGAAACTGGATCCCTGGGAGGCAGTCGTCCTCGACGTTTGACCCGCCGCAGCGACCGGGAAGGCGACGGGGTAGCGATAGAGAGGAGGAGCAATGGGAATCTTCGCATTTGGCGGCGCGCTGGGGGCCCTGCTGGCGTACTTCTTCGATCCGCAAAGCGGCGCGCGCAGACGACACGTGGCGCTCGATCGCATGGCGGCCTTCTTCCGTTCAAGCGGACGCCGGGCGGCACACGCCGGCCGCGGCGTCGGCGCTGAGATCTACGGCGTCTCGCAGAAGGTCCAGCATTTGCAGGAAGAGCCGAAGGGTTTCGACGACGCGACGCTCGCGGACAAGATCCGTAGCGAGGTCTTTCGGGATCCAGACATTCCGAAGGGCCAGATCAACGTCAACGTCCAGAACGGGATCGCGCAGCTGCGAGGCGAGCTACCGCGGCCCGAGCTGATCGACGATCTCGTCGAGCAGACCCGCAAGGTTCAAGGTGTTCAGGAGGTGGAGAACCTCCTTCACGTGTCAGGGACGGAAGCCCCGATGCACCAGCAGGGTTAGCCGCGCGCGTAGCGCCAGGCGTCCTGAATCACCGAGCGCTCGCCGACCACCAGCTCGACTCGGCGTCCGAGCATCTGCTCGAGCGCGCCGACATCGACGTCCCCCGGGTCCGCGACCGCCACCTCGACGGCACCCGACTCGACGACCCGCACCGGCACGGCGAATATGCGCCGAGCAACCTCGATCGGGAGCAGAGCGGCGGTCTTCGGATCGAGAGGATGGCGGACGAGATCGACGTAGCGGAGGCCGAACTGCTCTGCGAGGGCAGAGGCGAGCTCGGGTTCGAACAACCACCCGCGAGCGAGGAGCGTCTCGCCGAGTCGCATCCCGCTGATGCGGGACGCCTCGAGGCCGGCGTCCAGCCGGTCGTGTGTGATCCAGCCCTTCTTGAGCAGGATCGAACCGAGCATCGGGCGCACCTCGTCCTCGAAGTAGCCGTGATCGAGTCGGAGGGCAGGGGAGCCGGAAGCGAGGCGCAAGCCACCCCCGAGGAAGCGCTTGTCTGAGGAGCCGGTCATTTGCTGCCTTTTATCGGCCTGACGTGCCTCTGCGCTGATCACCCGCTGGGGTGACGACTCGAAAGCGGCAAAATAAAACGGTGATCGACCTTCGCTCCGACACGCTCACCCAGCCGACGCCGGCGATGCGCGAGGCGATCGCGAACGCGGTCGTCGGAGACGAGCAGAAACGGGAGGACCCCACTGTCAACGAGCTGGAGCGGCGAGGGGCCGAATTCCTCGGCCAGGAGGAGTCCGTCTTCCTGCCGACCGCGACGATGGCGAACCAGATCGCGCTCGGGATCCTCGGGCGTCCGGGCGACGCTCTCCTGGTCGAGCGCCACGCGCACATCATGCTCTCCGAGCTCGGTGGCGCGGCGGCCCACTCCGGCCTGCTCACAATCGGGCTGGAGGGCGCGAACGGCCGCTTCTCGCCCGATCAGGTCGTCGCCGAGGTCCGCGATCGGACGAGCGTGCACGTTGCGCCGACCCGCGTCGTGGCGGTCGAAAACACACACAACAGCGCGGGGGGCAGGGCCTGGCCGCTGAATGAGATCGACGCAATCGTCGCAACCTGCCGTGAGCACGAGCTCGCCGTCCACCTCGACGGCGCGCGACTCGTCAACGCTGCGGTCGCGTGCGGGGTCGAGCCGGCGCGAATCGGCCGCGGCTTCGACACGGTCACGCTCTGCTTCTCGAAGGGGCTCGGATGTCCGCTCGGAGCGCTCATCGCCGGCTCGTCCGAGCTGATGGCGCAGGCTCGCCGTGGGAAGCACTTCTTCGGCGGCGCGATGCGGCAGGCCGGAATCGTGGGCGCCGCAGCGCTGTACGCGCTCGACCATCACGTCGACAGGGTCGCGGACGATCACGCACGTGCGCGCCGGCTCGGCGAGGCACTCGCAGAGGCCGGCGTGAACGTCGACCTAGAGCAGGTGGAGACGAACTTCGTGCAGATCGACGTCGGTCCCGATCGGGCCGGAGCGATCGCCTGCCTCAAGGACAACGGTGTCCTCGTCTCGACGACGGTTCATCCCACCATCGTCCGCGCCGTGCTGCACCTCGACATCACGGACGAGGACGTCGACGCTGCGATCGACGC
>Ga0137372_10006292_pt1 | contig 11521 bp, 15 predicted proteins | sample SagtaG_6_FD_104911 | JGI IMG/M metagenome (GOLD analysis project Ga0137372, IMG submission 104911) | Vadose zone soil microbial communities from Sagehorn Ranch, Mendocino, California, USA - Sage1_R_60_16 metaG | ecosystem: Environmental > Terrestrial > Soil > Vadose zone | place: USA...
AATCGCCGCCGGGCGGCTTCGTCGCCGCGAAGGAAGCTGCTGATGCCATCAGCCACAGATGCGCGGGTTGTCCGGCCTGGTCGGCCGGCCGGTGTCCACAGGCGGTGGAGCGACACAACCAACCACCCGGTCAACGAGCCCCTGCGTCAGGAGCAGCGCCCCCAGCCTTGCCTCCCCCTCGAGCAGGATCGACCGGATCCTTCGCTCGTACAAATGCCGCAGGAGGTCGGGCAGGCTCATACGGCCACGGCTGTCACGAATACGGACGAAGCTGCTACCTGCCGTGGAGCGCCGAGATGCGTCGTTCAGAACGATGTCCGCCGTCGCTCGCAGCCGTCGCGTCTCCGGGCACGTATCGTCACGAGGAGCCGCTCGTGGAGGGGTGCCGTGGTCGAGGGCTGGCGGTCGTGCGTCCAAGAGCGGCCAGCTCGATGGCCCGCCGCATGGCGTGGATCTCTGCCGCACTGGCCACGCCACCCCCCATGGCGAAATGCGGATCAGCCTTTTGCAGCAAGCGCCTCCGCGCTCTGCCTCGCTATCTCCTGGAATTCCTGGTCGAAGAACCGGTACAGCGTTCCCCCGGCGTGACAGACAAGCGTGGGAACGTCCTGCCGGCCCTTTCTGTGCGACTTGAGCGATACGACGATGGTGTCGTCGAACCTGTGAAGGCTGAACAGGGGATTCACCCCGGTGAGCAGCACGCGGACACGCGGCGGGGCGCCGAGGCGCCTGTACTCCCGGAGCGCCTCGATGATCTCCGCCTCCAGTTGCGCGGCGGTCTTGTTGTAACGTCGCTCGAGGGTGCTCATGAGCTCGTCGTTCGTATAGTCGGGGAGGAAGATCCGTATCCGTGTCCTGCTTCGCTCGGCAACCTTCTGGAGATTCGTCCAGTTGCTCCCGCGCCACGAATGGCCCGCCACCAGGAAGAGGTCCAGCTCGTGGACCGAGCTGAAGTAGCGCGCCCAGTCGACGTCGGTGCGAACCGCTGTCGTGATGTGGTCAAGGCCGCTCGTCTCCACGTCGTCGATGAGCTGCGTGACGGTGAGCAGCTCCCGGGCGAACGCACGCTTCCCGTACAACTCCCATATGGACGCGAGCCCCACGGCGACGACCAGCGCGCTGCCGAACTGCTGGAGCAGGACCTGCCATACGCCGCCGCTGGTCGGCCAGCGCGGGATGGCAGACAGGACCAGAAGCGCGATTCCCAGAGAACCTGCCGACATTGCGGCGACGATGCTTCCGAGCGTGTTGAGCGACCGAAATGGATCGATTCCCTTCCTCATCGCCGGCTTCCCTCACAGATCCGGACGGGCACGTGAGCTACTGTCCACTATTGCGCAACCGTCCGCTATCAGTGGTTATACCGAGTGGCGAAGAAGTTCGGTGAAGCCGCCGTGGTCCGGGTGGCCACCTGGAACGTCCGCACCTGCCGAACCCGGGAGGGCGACCGCGTCGACCTCGACCGCACGGCGGCGGTGCTGCGCTCGGTCGACGCCGACCTGGTGGCGCTCCAGGAGGTCGACCGCGAGCAGGAGCGCACCGGCGGGCTCCGCCAGGCGCGCGCGCTCGGCGAAGCCCTCGGGATGCGCTGGCATTTCGGCCCGGCCCTGCTCGGTCCGGCAATGCAGCCCGAGCGCTGGCGCCGGGCCGAGCCCGGCAAGGACCCGGGCGGGCCGGCCTATGGCATCGCGCTGCTGTCGCGCCTCGAGCTCGAGGCGGTGGAGACGCTCGCGCTGCCACACCCGGAGGGTCGGGGGGAACCCAGAGTCGCGCTGGTCACGCGGCTGGACGTGGGTGGCGGCCCGCTTACTGTCGCCGCCACCCACCTGAGCTTTCTGCCCCGCGCCGGCATCCGGCAGCTCCGCTGGCTGCAACGCGACCTCGCCGCCCGGCCGGCGCCGCGGCTGCTGCTTGGCGACCTCAACCTGTGGCTGCCGGTGGTCCGGCTGGCGTCACTGCCCGGCTGGCAGCCACTGGCGCGCGGTGGCACCTTCCGGAACTACCCGCCAGGCAGTCCACTGCCCCTCGTGCAGATCGACCACGTCCTCGCCAACAGCACCGGCGCGCGCCTGCGGGTGCGCCGTACCCAGGTAGTGGCCAGCCCCATCTCCGACCACCGCGCGCTGGTCGTCGACCTGGAGACCGGCCGAGCGGCCCCCGACGGCTGGGGGTGAAGGGCGCCGGGCCCGGCCCGGGGACTGCTATGACGGCCGGTCAAACCAAGCCTGGAAAGTCTGGGCGAAGAACAGGTCACCCGAGACCTTGAGCTTGCCGGTCATGTAGAGCTGCATGCCGTTCGCCCTGCCGGTGATCAGGCGCAGGAAATCCGGCAGCGCGCTGCGGATCGTCACCCGCGGGCTCTCGGCCGTCCCGCGCTCGACCTCGCAGCGCCCGTCGGCAATGCGCATCGCATAGCTGTGGCCGCCGTCCGGCGCGCTGATCTCGTACTGGACGGTCGCCTGCTGGCCGCCGGCCTTGGCCGCATTGAAGGCGCCGGACATGCCCTTGAAGACACCATCGAGGAACTGGTCCGTGCCTCCCTCCTGCGCCTGGACGGCAGTGGTGAGCTCCTCGTTGGAATGCTCGTCGAGAGCGGCGGTGAGCGAGGCGAAGTCCGAGGCGTCGATGTAGGTCATCGAGTCTCCCTCCCGGCTTGGGTGGACGAGGCGAGTGACGGGCCTACCAAGGGTAACGCTGGACGCGAGGACGCCGGTGCCGGTTCCGCTGCCGATTATCGTCGCCGCGGAGGCCCTCGGCCGGCTAGCCGAAGTCGATGCTCGAGTAGCGGCTCAGCTTCGAGAGCTGGTGGCGGGCGTCGATCAGCCTGGTCGTGCCCGACTTGGAGCGCATCGACAGGGACTGGGTGAGCGCGCCGCGGCGGTCGAAGCGGACCCCCCGGAGCAGCTCGCCGTCGGTCACCCCGGTCGCGGCGAAGAACACGTTGTCGCCCTTGACCAGGTCATCCGCAGTGAGCACCTGGTCGAGGTCGTAGCCCTGCCCGGCCGCCGCCCGGCGCTCGTCGTCGTCGCGCGGGTACAGGCGCCCGAACATGGCCCCGTCCAGGCACTTCAGCGCGCATGCGGCGATCACGCCCTCCGGCGTGCCGCCGATCCCGACCAGCATGTCCACGCCGGTCCCTTCGCGGGCGGCCATGATCGCGCCGGCCACGTCCCCGTCGGTGATGAACTTGATGCGGGCGCCGGCCCCGCGGATCTCCTGCACCAGGCGGTCGTGGCGGGGGCGGTCCAGGATGCAGACCGTGAGGTCGCGGACCTCGCCGCCTTTGGCCTTGGCAACAGCGCGCAGGTTGTCGCCGAGCGACGCCTGGAAGTCCACGGAGCTCGCCGCCTCGGGGCCGACGACCAGCTTCTCCATGTAGACGCACGGGCCCGGGTCGAACATGGTGCCGCGCTCCGACAGCGCCACCACCGAGATCGCGTTCGGCATGCCCTTTGCGGTCAGGGTCGTGCCGTCCACCGGGTCCACAGCCACGTCGACCTGCGGATCGCTGCCGTTCCCGATCTCCTCGCCGTTGTAGAGCATCGGCGCCCTGTCTTTCTCCCCCTCCCCGATCACCACCACGCCGGCCATGGAAACCGAGCCGAGCACCGCGCGCATGGCGTCGACCGCAGCCTGGTCGACCGACTCCTTGTCGCCGTAGCCCATCTTGCGGGCTGCCGCCATGGCGGCAGCCTCTGTCACCCGGACGAGCTCGAGGGCCAGGTTGCGGTCGGGAGCCTCTGGGCCGGAGCCAGCGACCATCGCACACCTCCAGACTGGAACGCCGCGGACACGACCGTAGCAGGTGAGCTGCTCGGATGCTGCGCAAGATATTCGCAGGCGGGCGGTCGCGGGCGTTTTGGGGGGTGGCAGAAGCGGGCGCTCGCGCTTAATCTAATAGTCGGAGGCCCGTGTTCCATCTGCGCGTGGGCATGCGGGGCCTTCCGTGGCAGCAGGGCCCCGGCGCTCCCGATCCCACCCGGACAGCGCCGTGGGCCCGCTGCATTTTCTGGCGGGCCTTCCCGGATCCGCCCTGGGTCCGCGGCCGACCGGTGCGAGTGTGCCATTCTGCACTGGTTGCCCGGCGGGCCCCGGGTAGGGGAGGCTTCTGTCCGGGGGACCGAGGCGAGAGGTGGTGGCACAGATGCTGACCGAAGTGGTGGTCGAGCTCGAGAACCGCATCGGGGCCTTGGCCGACCTCGGGGAACTGCTGGGCAAGCACGGGGTGGACATCCGTGCCCTGGCGGTCGTGTCGCTGGCCGGGGACAGCGCCCTGGCACATCTGGTCGTGGAGCCAGCCGACGTGGCCGTGCGCGTGCTGCACGAGAGCGACCTGGTCCCCCGACGGGTTCGCGAGGTGCTGGAGGTGACGCTCGACGACGAGCCTGGGGCGCTCGGCCGCTACTGCCGCCGCCTGGCGGATGCCTCCATCAACCTCGAGGCGGTGTACCTGTCCGGTGAGCACGACGGCTCCAAAGAGCTGGTGTTCGCCGTCAGCGACCTCGAGCGGGCGCGGCGCCTGTAGGCCACGCTATAGGCCGCACGCGCCGCGCGGCGCACCGGTCGGGCGGTCAGGGGAGCCCGTGCCCGGCGCGGAAGGCTGCGCCGTCCAGCCGCCTGGCGTCGTCCCGGAGCTGCTGGAAGCGGCCTCTGGCGGCGGGCTCCTCTTCGAACGACTCGCTCAGCACGACCGTGCCCGTGGCCCGCGCCACCACCCGGACCAGCCAGTTGGCGCGACCGTGGCGCGACAGCAGCACCGTGTAGGCGTCCGCGGCCTCGGCCACCGGCTCGTCCTCCGCGGCTGTGACCAGCACGCGCTCGGCCAGGTCCCGCGGCACCGGGTACTCGCGCGCCTCGATGCGGACGTGCAGCCACTCCTCGGTGGCTTCGAGGACCTGCACGTCCACGCCGCGCCGCAGCGGGGAGGCGGGGGCCCGGCGGCCGGCCACCTCCAGCCGCAGACCGCTGATCCGCCCCCGGCCGCCTGGCGGCAGGCTGGCCAGTGGCCGGACGGCGGGCGGGTCGGTCGGCTTGTTCACAACAGGCGGACCCGGCACGACAACGGCCTCGTCAGCATACCGACGACCGGGGAGGCGGCGAGCTGCGCCAGCAGCGGGTCGAGCGCGGCCTCCGCGTCGAGCAGGTCGGCCCAGCAGCTCACCACCAGCACGTCGGAGCCCTCCCTGAGCAGGATGCCGCCCTCGTAGCCGGGCGCTGAGCGCTCGCACGGCCCGATGTCCCTTCCCCACAGAGCGGCCAGCGCCACGGCCGCGTCCTCCGAGCGCGTGGTCGCACGCAGCACCCGAGCGATCACCGTTCACCTTCCTCGCGCACGCGGCGACCACGGACCGCAGTCCGTGGCCGCCTACCTGCATGTCATCGGCCAGGTGGGGGACACCGCCCATGCGTCGTGCGGGTGGCCCTGGCGTGGCGAAATCGTGCTAGGCCGGTGGCCGGAAGCTGTCACGGGTAGGATCGGCCGGTGCAGGGTGGCGTCCGTGAACGGGGTCGAGATGGCCGCACCGATACCGACCGAGCTGGAGCAGTTCGCGCGTCTGGCCCTGGCCGCCGGGCTCGGAGGCGCCATCGGGGCCGAGCGCGAGCTGGCAGACCAGCCCGCCGGGCTGCGCACCCACATGCTGCTCTCCATCGGCGCCTGCCTGTTCACGCTGATCTCCGCCTACGCCTTCGGCAGCGGCACCGACCCGAGCCGGCTGGCCGCCCAGATCGTCACCGGCATCGGCTTCCTGGGCGGCGGCGCCATCCTGCGCCACGGCGCCTCCATCCGCGGGCTCACCACGGCGGCCAGCATCTGGGCCACGAGCGCGCTCGGGGTGGCGGTCGGCACCGGGCGCTACCTCCTCTCAGTCGGCGCGGCCGCGCTGATCCTTGCGACCCTTGCCGCCCTCAGGGCGCTGCGGAACGTGCTGCGCCGCTACTCGGCGGCCAGGGAGGAGCTGTCGTTCACGGCGGAGCCCGACTTCCCCCTGGAGCGGGTGATCACACTGCTGCACAACGAGCGGGCCCAGCTCCACGGGGTCGAGCACGAGCAGAGCGAGCACGGCGACCGGGTCGTGCTGGTGGTGCGCTTCCCGGCCCGCTACCGCATCGAGCGGTTCGTGGAATCGCTCAGCCGCCTCCCTGGCGTCCGCGAGGTCGAGTGGGAGGGGGGTTGAGATACAGGTCGCCTCTGGCGACGGTGACCGGCACCGCACGCAGCGGCGGCGGCAGGCTGGTGGCGCGCGGCGCGGGTGCCGGCCGTCCTTCTGAGTCCCAGACCTGCCCGGTACAGGGCCGGGCAAAGCCGTCCGAGGCGCCCACCACCGGGCAGGAGCCGTGAGCCACCAGAAACGCCCGCAGCGTGCCACCGCGACGGTCGACCACCAGGGCCTCGCCCGCGCGGTAGGGCGCCTGGGTGACGGCGCCGTCCGCGAAGCTGGCCACGGGGCCGACCCGTTCCCAGGGCGCGCCCGGCCGCCCGCCCTTGACCAGGAAGAGCACCCCGGCGACCAGGATCACCAGCCCGAACAGGGCCGCGGCGAGCAGCCACGGCAGCCCGAGCTGGCTGCGCAGGATCAGCTTGCGCGCCTTGGCCGCGCGGGGCGGCAGGTAGGCGCTGCGCTGCTCGGCGCGGTCCCGGGTGGGGTCCCGGGTGGGGTCCTTGGCCACTGGGCAGTCGGCTCCTCTCGGCTCCTCTCGTCCCCGGCGTCCGGGTCCGGCCGCGCGCCGGCGCCGGTCTGGGGGCGGCTGCGCCCGCCCGGTAGTATCTTCCCAGGTGAGATCGGGCCGCGCGCGCCCGTCTCCGACGGCAGGACCGAGAAAGGGGCGGACGCCGCTGTGGCGCAGGGACGAATTCGGGTCGTGGTCGCCAAGCCGGGTCTGGACGGGCACGACCGTGGGGCCAAGGTCGTGGCTCGCGCCCTGCGCGACGCCGGCATGGAGGTCATCTACACCGGTCTGCACCAGACGCCGGAGCAGATCGTCGCCGCGGTCATCCAGGAGGACGCCGACGCCGTGGGGCTCTCGATCCACTCGGGCGCCCACATGACGCTGTTCCCCAGGGTGGTCGAGCTCCTGCACGAGCAGAGCGCCGGCGACGTGCTCGTCTTCGGGGGTGGGATCATCCCCCGCCAGGACGTCGTCGCGCTCAAGGAGCTCGGCGTGGCGGAGATCTTCACCCCAGGCACTCCCACCCGGAAGATCGTCGACTGGCTGCGAACCACCCTGGACCACGGGTAGCGCATGGACTTATTCGAGCACCAGGCCAAAGAGCTCTTCGCGCACCACGGCGTCGCGGTTCCGCGGGGCCGGGTCGCCTGGTCGCCGGAGGAAGCCGAGACCGTCGCCGCGGCCCTGGGCACCACCGTCGTCGTCAAGGCCCAGGTCCAGGTCGGCGGCCGCGGCAAAGCTGGCGGGATCCAGCTCGCCGCCGACCCGGCCGAGGCCAGGCGGCAGGCCGGGCGGATCATCGGCATGGACATCAGGGGCCACGTGGTCCGGCGGGTGCTGGTCGAGGAGGCCAGCGACATCGCCGCCGAGTACTACGTCTCGATCCTGCACGACCGTGCCGGCAAGGGCTTGCTGGCGATGGCCTCGGCCCAGGGCGGGGTGGACATCGAGGAGGTGGCCGCCCGCGCCCCCGAGGCGGTCGTCCGGGTCCCGGTGAACCCCCTGGTGGGCCTGCGGCCCTATCACGTCAACCAGCTCGTGTTCGGGGCGCGGTTCGACGAGCGCGCCCGCAAGGGCGCCGCGGAGCTCCTCGGCAGGCTGTACCAGGTGCTGGTCGGGGCCGACTGCACGCTGGTCGAGGTCAACCCGCTGGCGCTGACCGCCGACGGCCAGGTCAGGGCGCTGGACGCCAAGGTGACCCTTGACGACTCGGCGCTGTTCCGGCACCCGGAGCTGGAGGCCCTGCGCGACACGTTCGCCGTGGACCCCCAGGAGCAGGCGGCCAAGGAGCGCGGCCTGAACTACGTCAAGCTGGACGGCTGGGTCGGCGTCATCGGCAACGGCGCCGGCCTGGTCATGTCCACCCTGGACGTGGTCGCGCAGGCTGGCGGCAAGGCGGCCAACTTCCTGGACGTGGGCGGCGGGGCGTCGGCCGAGACCATGGCCGCCGGGCTCGAGGTCATCCTGTCGGACTCCAAGGTCCGCAGCGTGCTTGTGAACATCTTCGGCGGCATCACCCGCGGCGACCTGGTGGCGCAGGGGATCCTCGAAGCGCTGGAGCGGCTGGGGGACCGGGTGCGCGTGCCGCTGGTGGTGCGGCTGGACGGGACCAACGCGCGCGAGGGTCGGGAGCTGCTGGCCAAGTCGCCGTCGGACAAGGTCGTGTCGGCCGCGACCATGCTCGAGGCGGCCGCCAGGGCGGTCGAGCTCGGCAGCGCGACGGCCGGGACCCCCGGGAAGCAGGGGGCGTAGCCATGGCGATCCTGGTCGACGACGACACCCGGCTGGTGGTCCAGGGCCTGACCGGCCGCGAGGGCCGCTTCCACGCGCTGCGCGACCGCGACTACGGCACCAACGTGGTCGCGGGCGTGACCCCTGGCAAGGGCGGGCAGGAGGTGGACGGCATCCCCGTGTTCGACACGGTCGCCGGCGCGGTGGCCGAGACCGGAGCCAACACCTCGCTGGTCTTCGTGCCCGCCCGCTTCGCCGTGGACGCGCTCTACGAGGCGGTGGACGCCGGCATCCGCACGGTCGTCCACATCACCGAGAACATCCCCGTGCTCGACATGACCCGCGCCTACAACTACGTGCGGGCGCGCGGCGCCACCCTGGTGGGCCCGAACTGCCCTGGCGTGATCTCGCCTGGCAAGGCCAACGTCGGCATCATCCCGGGCGAGATCACCCACGCCGGCCCGGTCGGCCTGGTCTCCCGCTCCGGGACGCTGACCTACCAGGTGATGTACGAGATGGCCGAGGCAGGGGTGGGGCAGACCACCTGCGTGGGCATTGGCGGGGACCCGGTGGTCGGCTCGAACTTCATCGACGTGCTGCGCCTGTTCGAGGCCGATCCCGAGACCGAGGCCGTGGTGATGATCGGTGAGATCGGCGGTGACGAGGAGGAGCGGGCGGCGGCGTTCGTGGCCGGGCGCATGCGCAAGCCGGTGGTGGCCTACATCGCCGGGTTCGAGGCGCCCCCGGGCAAGCGGATGGGGCACGCCGGCGCGATCGTGCAGGGATCGAGCGGCACGGCACAGGCCAAAGCCAGGGCGCTGGAGGCGGCCGGGGTGCGGGTCGGGCGCAACCCCACAGAGACCGCCCAGCTCGCCGTCGCCGCGTCCAGGCACGGATAGCGGGCGGATGACGCGCCGGTGGATGGGGTGTCGCGCGACACCCCCACCGGCGTCCGTGCCGTGGGATCAGTCCGCGATGACCACGGTCCTGATCATCTTGTCGGCGAAGGTCTGGCGGTGGGCGTCCCAGATCGGCCAGAGGAAGCCGATGGGAAAGCACGGGACGCCGTCGATCATGTGGAGGAGGTCGCGGCCGAAGGCCATGCCGCCGCCGATCGGCTGGCCGTTGTCCATGCGCAGCAGCTTGAGGCCCAGCGCCTGCTTGCCCCAGGACTGGCCGGTTCGGCCGGCCATGATCCAGCGGTTGTAGACCCACACCCCGAAGCCGAGGAACCACAGCAGGGTGGCGACCAGGCCGCTGGCGGAGCTGTCGCGTCCCGGGAACAGCGCGGTCGCGACGAGCACCGGGACGGCCACGGTCAGGAAGTCGATGAGGTAGGCCCCGACCCGCTGCGGCCAGTTGGCGAGCCGGTGGCCCATGTAGAAGCCGCTCGGCTCGGCGCTGTAGCCGTGGCCTGGTGCCGGTGGCCCGTAGCCTGGCGGAGGTGGCCCGTAGCCCGGCGGCGGAGGCGACGACCCGTAGCCGGGCGGTTGAGGCGGGTATGGCGGCTGGCCCTGGCCTGACTGGTTCGGGTCCTGGGGACCGTACCCTTGCGTCATCACTGCTCCTTCTCGTGGTGCGCGCGCCCTGCGCGCCACAGGTCGCCGCGCGGCGGCGCCCTGCCGGTCAGGGGGTGGTTCCGGCCTGCTGCTCGGCGAGGTCGCCGATGTACGGCAGCTTGAAGTGGTTGCCCTGGAACGCCTGGACCATGAGCACCACCCAGGTGACCAGCCCGCCCAGGTAGGCCAGCCACAGCAGCACGTCCAGGGGGAAGAAGCCGAGCAGCCGCTGCAGGATCCAGACCACCAGCCAGGCGACCCCGAAGATGATCGACTGCATGGCGTGGAAGCGGACCTCCGGCCTGCGGTCGAGGAGGTAGAAGAGCGCGCCGGTGACGAAGGTGAGGGCGTACGCCAGACCGGAGGCCACGTTGGCGGCCATGCCGCTCGTGCCCTGCGGCTGCCCGCCCCCGTGGGGAGGCTGCCCGCCGCGCGGCGGCGGGGTACCCCAGCCGCCTCCGTCGGGTGGCGGGGGCGGAGGCGGCGGTGGTGGGAACCCGTCAGTCATCGGTCCTCCTCGTGATCGTGCCGTCCTGCCGGCCCGGTGCCAGGCCGGCACAGGACGAGCGCTGTCGAGCTGTCAGACCCATCCGAAGCGGTGAAGCTGGAACACCCAGCTCCCGGCGACCAGCAGCGCGAGCGTCCAGCAGGCGCGCCGCCGGGCGGCCCGGGTCCACGGCGCCGGCGGCGGTGCCCAGCCGAGCGCGCGCGCCGCCAGCAGCACGGTCATGCAGAGCGTCCCTCCGGCGAGCGGGAAGGCGAACGGGTTGGCCGCCAGCGCCGCCCGCGGCTCGCCGCCGGCGAGCGCGGTTGCGGCCGTGGTCATCCCGCACAACGGGCAGGGGATGCCGGTGAGTGCGCGCAGCGGGCACACCAGCCCCAGCCCGGTCGCACGGCTCACCGCCGGGTAGACGAACGAGGCCGCCGCCGCGGCCAGCCCCACGAGGGCGAGCTGCTCGGGCACCGAATGCGCCCGGCGGACGGCCCCGGCGAGGCGGCCGGCGATCCCCTCGCTGCCCACAGTCCTCCCCACCCAGTGCGATGGTGCGTTTGTGCAGGTTAGGGCAGTGAATCACAAGCATGCGGGCGCAGCAATCCGCGCGGTACGGCCTTCGCGCTTGCGGGCGGCGCTCGGGCGATGGCAGCATCCCTCGCGCAGAGGGAGCTCGGCGGCGAAGCTCCAGGGAACGGCGAAGGTCGGGGGAACGTGGTGGACAGCAAGCGCATGGTCGTCCTCGTCTCCGGCCACGGCTCGAATCTTCAGGCGCTGATCGACGCGAGCGCCGGCCCCGCCTACGGCGCGCGCGTGGCGCTGGTGGTCAGCGACCGGCCCGGTGCCTACGGCCTGGAGCGCGCCCGCCGGGCCGGGATCCAGACCGCGGTGGTACGCCTGGCGGACCACCCGGACCGGCCCTCCTTCGACCGGGCCCTGCGGGAGGTGGTCGGCGCGGCCCGCCCGGACGTGGTGTGCCTGGCCGGCTTCATGCGGATCCTCGGCCCCGACTTCGGGCGCGCCTTCCCCAACCGCATCGTCAACGCCCCCCCGAGCCTGCTGCCGGCGT
>Ga0137372_10006294_pt1 | contig 11517 bp, 11 predicted proteins | sample SagtaG_6_FD_104911 | JGI IMG/M metagenome (GOLD analysis project Ga0137372, IMG submission 104911) | Vadose zone soil microbial communities from Sagehorn Ranch, Mendocino, California, USA - Sage1_R_60_16 metaG | ecosystem: Environmental > Terrestrial > Soil > Vadose zone | place: USA...
CCCTAAGACCAAGTGGTTCAAAATTCTAAACCCGAATTACTCCCAGAAAGTGGACAGGGCGGAACTGTTCGAGCGTCGATATAGATAGGAGCATCAGGTAGTGACAAAACCTAGTTTGAGCGGCGATACGGATAGGAGCATCAGGTAGTGACAAGACCTGGAGCCGATCTCGACCGCAGCTCTCCTCCTATATTGTTCAACGCTGCTGAGTCTCACGGCCGCCCCAGCCGTTCAGCGACCTTTACATGGGCCGCGCTCGCGTTTTGGCGGCCCGTGGCGGTGGTCGGTCGGATGCGGCGGCGCTCGTCCCGGGGACTCGAGCGTCTTCCCCACGACGGGAAGCGGCTCGGTCTCCGGGTCGCCTGCCCGCAATCGAAATCGCGATCAAAAAGAAGCAAAAAGATAAGCGGCTAGTTCGAGTCTTTCGTGGTCCAACGCCACCGATGAAGTTGAAGACCGGTTTCGAAGCTCATGGTGCCCTGTGATGCGGCAGCACGAGAGATTTGCGACGCGCATTGGTATCGAGTTGACGGAGCTACTTGGGCAGATTTGCAGTTAACTGCAAATTGTCGGTCCTCCGGCACATGTCCGGGCGACACACACGGCCGAGTGCTGGGTCCCGCAGCAATGGCCAGCACTATCTCATTGTCAGCTATAGATTATCGCCCGTTGCTGACGATGCCTTGGACAGTGCCGACACGATCAGGATCGCCAGGGCCCCACCGATAATGGATCTGCAAGTTGCGGCCCTCGGTCCAACCGAGCTCCTCAAGGCCTTTGCGAAAGGGGCTGGTACGAACCTGTGCTTCTGGATCGCTCTCAGCATATGCCACGAGCACGCCTATGCGCCGCATCCGCTCGTTCTGCTGCGCGCGAGCGCCGAGCGGCCCCGCCACCACCATACCGCCAAGGAGCGTGATGAACTCGCGGCGTTTCATTCGGCACCTCGTCGGCATGCTTGGGCGACGCCAACCCTTCAGCGTTACCGACTTTAAAGGATAGCACACCTCGTTACGAAGGAGGTGCTGCGCTGCGGGATTTCGATCCTGCCTACGTCGGCCTGGGGTCAATCCTTCGGGTGTTTCCGCTGTATGTCCGCTTAGGCGCCGCGAGCGGACCTTAAATCGCTATCCCCGCATGTCGCTAACAGTCGCCACTCTCATTCGATCACCTCGTCGGCGCTGACGTAGCGTTGCCGGTGTGAAACCGGGCGCTTTCGCTGTCTTAACATTGATAGACAACTCGAACTTGGAGCTTTGATAATACGGGATATAACCAGGATTAGTGCCCAGCAGTATGGCGGCGATGTCGTTCGCCACGCGCTTGTGCAGTCCATGAGGTCGAAGGAATAAGCCATCAGACCGCCGGCTTCGGGTGCGCGCTGCGGCAAGCACTCTTACGCCTGAACCACGGCTGTGCTAGGCTTTCTTGTCCCATTTAAGTAATCACTGTGACGAGCCCTAGAGTTCGTCCACAGCCGCTCAATTCAGGGAACAGGGAGGCTCATCATGACCGCTATCAATCGTCGTTCATTCATGGCTACCAGTGCTGCTGCCGTCGTGGTTCCCGCTATCGCAGACGCAAAGGAATGCAAAAGCTATGACTGGGAGACCATGTCGCTTGAGGCCCGCAATTTGGCTTTCAATAACGTGGCGCACGTGACACCAGAATTTGCCCGAAAAAAAACTGAGGAGTGGACTGCGGCCTCCACTACCCTCCGAGCGCAGCGGCCGCAACATGTCAATCTGGCTTACGGTCAAGGAGACCGGAACAAGTGGGATCTCTATCCCGCATCCGATCCCAAGGCACCCTGCTTTGTTCACATTCATGGCGGCTACTGGCAGCGGGGGAACAAGGAGATATTCGGTTGTCTCGCCGAGGGTGTTCTCGCTCGGGGCTGGTCGGCGGCGCTGCCAGGCTACACTCTAGCCCCCGACGCGAACCTCACTCAGATCACAAGCGAGCTGCGAACCGCCTTCGACTGGCTCGCCACAAAGGGGGGCGAGCATGGTATTGCCGGGCCCGTCATCATCTCGGGCTGGTCGGCTGGCGGGCATCTGACGGCATTCTTGTTGGATCATCCGAGGGTGGCGGCTGGACTGGCGATATCGGGCGTCTTTGAACTCGCTCCGCTGCGCGACTCCCCACATGTCAACGACAAGGTCAAGTTGACGGAAGTCGAGATCCAAACTCTCTCTCCAATGCGCTTGCCGGGCGTCAATAAGCCGCTCTCCATTGCCTATGGCACGGGCGAGTTGCCGGCCATGATCGGTTCCAGCCGGGATTTCCACGCATATCGGGCAGGGTCCCATCTGCCGGGTCAATTGATTCCGGTCATAAAAGCAAACCATTTCACGATTCTAGATGAACTTAGACAGCCCAATGGCGGTCTGACACGGGCCGTCCTGGAGCCCGCGGAAGAGCGCGTATAGTTTACGAGAGATCTCGGCAGGATGCCGTCAGACGGCCAGCTGCGGCGGCTCGAAGTGGCGGCGGCTGGATGGTCAGCTCCGCTGAAAACTGCCAAAGAGTCGGAGAACTTTGCCGCGGGCGCACACGCGCGTGATGGCAGCGATCTCCCGGAAGGAACGGTGTAATCTGTTAATCTGGCGCCTCTGGCCGTATGGAAACTCGTCTCGAAGCTCTCGTTGATGTCATGCGGATCTCCGTGACGGGCGATCCGCGATCTGCCATCGTTTCCCTTGGCGAATGTGGCAGCTCGGTTGACGTGTCATGCGACGTGTTAGTTGTCGGCGGGGGAACGGGCGGTGTAGCGGCGGGCTTGGTTGCCGCGCGGGGTGGATGCAGCGTATGTCTCGTCGAGGAAACCGACTGGCTTGGGGGCCAACTCACGTCTCAGGGCGTCGCCGCTCTTGACGAACACCCGCATATTGAGGCCTTCGGCGGAACGGCCGGTTACTATCGACTTCGACGGGTGTTGCGGGACTATTATCGGACCGTGTCGGAGGCGGCGGCGACGCGCCCAGATTTCAACCCGGGCGACTGTTGGGTCACGAAATTGGCGTTCGAACCCGCCATTGCCGCTAAGATCCTAAAAGACCTCATTGATCAAGCCGGCCGTGTTACGACCTATCTGCGCGCCAAAGCCGCAGGCGTTACGGTAGAAAACGATGTCATAAAGTCCGTGCTCGCGGTGTCGTTGGTCGGCCCCGAGACTTGGCGCTTCCATCCGAAAATTGTTCTCGATGCTACAGACCTCGGCGATCTCCTGCCCCTTTCAGGTGCCGAATATCGCCGTGGCGCCGAATCCATCCGCGAGACGGGCGAGCCTCATGCGCAGCCCGAGGCAGCCAAGCTTCAGTGCGTGCAGAGTTGCACTTACACATTTGCCTTGGAACAGCGGCCTCGGCACGAATGCCACGTGATCCCGCGGCCAGAGCGATACGAATATTTCCGCGATCGCCAACCATATAGCCTAACCATCGATGTACACGGCGGAGAAATATACTCAGAAGACAGTGGTCGGCTTTCGTACACGCTTTACGAAACGATGCCCGGCACCAAAGGAAGTCTGTGGACGTATCGTCGTCTAATTGCGGCCCATCAATTTGCAGGTCACTTTCCCACTGACGTTACGATGATCAATTGGCCCGGAAATGACTATCGCGATGCCAGTCTCATCGATCGATCGGCGACGGAGATTGCAGCGGCACTACAAGACGCCAAGCGAGTCAGTTTGGGATTCTTGCATTGGCTACAGACCGAAGCCCCGGCAAACCGCGAGCGTGTCGGCGCACCCGAGCTGAGGCTGCGGCCTGACATCATGGGCACGGGCGACGGGCTATCGAAGCACCCCTACATTCGGGAAGGCCGGCGAATCCGGGCCGTCAAAACGATTGTCGAGCAGGAAGTCTCGGCTGAGCAGCAGCGCGGACCACGTGCGGAGCATTTCATGGATTCGGTCGGCATAGGTTGGTACCCAATCGATATCCATCCGGTCGCAGGCGAGGTTGGGGTCAGTTGTCGAACGCGCCCCTTTCAGATCCCGCTTGGAGCACTGTTACCGGTTCGGATAACGAATCTCATTGCGGCGTCCAAGAATATCGGAACTACGCATATCACTAATGGCTGTTATCGCCTGCATCCAGTCGAATGGAGTATAGGGGAGGCCGCGGGCAGTCTTGCGGTTTTCGCGATCCGACATCGGCTTATGCCCAGATCCGTGCGAGAAGACGCTTCGAATCTGAAGTCCTTTCAGATATCGCTGCTCTCCGAAGGCATTCCGTTGGCGTGGCTGATCGATGTTCCAGTGAATGATCCGAGCTTCCTATCCGTCCAGAGCCTGTTCATGAACGGCCATGTCAACACCGGAGCGAAATTAGACTTCCGGCCCGAGGATCGGATCACGGCGGACGAATGGCTATCATGGGGAGGACAGGGCGACGAGCTTCCAAGATCGCGCGCTGCCGCTGCACAGCGCCTGGTGGAGAACGTTGCCGCTGGCAACTGAAACCAAGTCGTTTTGGTATGAGGGCGCGCCACCGCTCAAAAGCGGGAGAGCGACTGGCGGTAGGACGGTGTCTCGATTAGCATGCTACCGATCCTGCCCCAAAAGGATGGGCTGCATTAGCGAGCGGCGCCCAATTGAACAACGTAGAGGAGGAGGGTGCAATGCCGAAGCTCCTGTCGTCCAGCGAGGTCGAGCGGTTCCAAAAGGAAGGGTATCTCTCGCCGGTTCGCGTCATGTCGGAAGCCGAGGCGGCTGGTATCCGCGAGCATCTCGAGGAGTTCGAGACGCGCGCTGGAGGTCCACTCCGCGGCGATCTGCGTCATAAGGCGCATCTGCTTTTCCCGTGGCTTGCCGAACTCGTGCGCAACGCGAAGATCCTCGACGCCGTCGAAGATCTTTACGGTGGTGAATTGCTGTGCTGGACGTCTAATTTCTTTATCAAGGAAGCTCGGAACCCCGCATTCGTGTCTTGGCATCAGGATTCGACCTATTGGGGCTTGAGTGAGCCAGATATCGTGACCGCTTGGGTGGCGTTGACGCCGAGCAATGAAGCGAACGGGGCCATGCAAGTGATCCCGGGCACTCACACGATGGATCAAATCCCGCATCGAGATACTTTCGACAAGCACAATCTCCTGACCCGCGGGCAGGAGGTCGAGGTCGAAGTCGATCCCACGAAAGCGGTAATCCTAACGCTGCGGCCCGGCGAGATGTCGCTCCATCATGTCCGGTTGGTGCATGGTTCTCCCGCCAATCCGTCGGGTGATCGACGCATCGGCTTTGCCATCCGCTACATTCCGACCCGGATCCGACAGACCGCTGGCGAGGACAGCGCAACTCTGGTGCGCGGAGAAGACCAATACCATCATTTCGAGCTGGAGCCCCGGCCCACGCAGGAGCTCGCGCCCGAATTTATCGCGCTGCACAAGAAAATCGCCGAACGCAATGCCCAGATCTTGTATCGCGGCACGGAGGTTAAGAGCTACAATGAGCCGGCCGCGATCCGCGGCTGAGCCTGTCAAACAAAGGCATGCTGACCCACGTCAAAAGCCCGGCGTGATGGTATAGGGAGGATGGAATGAGACGATTCATTTGGCTAGTCATTTTGGCACTAACCGCGTCGCCCGCCGCTGCCCAGAATGTCTTGAAGATCGGCCAGATCGAGGCGCAGACCGGTGCGAACGCGATCTATGGGTATATGTCGTCCCAGGGGCTTGCGCTTGCCGTCGATCAGATCAACAAGGCTGGCGGCTTCAAGGTGGCGGACAAGACCTACACGATCGAATTGATCGCATCCGACACCCGCGGCGATCCCAAGGAAGCCAGCATTCAGTTCAAGCGGCTCTTGGAAACTGAGGGCGTCAAATTCGTGTACGGGCCGTTCCTTTCCAACGTATTCGTCACGATCGAACCCTATGCCAAGCAATTCAATGGAAAATTTCTGCTAATGGGCGGAGCAACGCGCATCCACGACTTTCTCGGCACACCGGATCACGACTTCCTGCTGCGCACCTGGAACTGGGACGCTGGCCCCAAGGGATTCGGTAACTTGATGGTGGACAGACTCGTCGCGGAAACGGGCGCCAAGAAGATTGCCATGCTGTTCCAGAACGATCAGGGCGGCAAGGTGCTCGTGGACATCTATACCCCGCTTTTCAAGCAGAAGGGGATTGAGACCCAGCTCGAATTATTCGAGCCGGGTACCAAGGATTTCAGCGCGGTCCTGGCGAAGCTCGCCGCCGGGAATGCGGACATACTGTTTCCGAGCTACAGCGATGCATACCTCTACGACATCGTCCGGCAGGCGACGGAAGGAAATTATTTTCGGAAGTTCTTCCTGGTCCGAGGCTCGCTCGGCCCGGGGCTCAAGAACAAGGATGAAATCGACGACTACTTCGTCTATGTCCCCAAATATTTCGAGCAGGCGGAAAAGACTGACTCCAAAGTCGCCAAGTTCGTCGCCGACTACAAAGCTTTCTACAAACGTGATTTTCCATACGATCAGGCGCCGCTTTGTTCCTCCTCCTGCTACGACCACCTGTTCATGCTCGTCGAGGCGATGAAAAAGGCGGGGACTGTTGACGACGTCGCGAAGATCCGTAAGCAACTCCTGTCGATGACGTATGAAGGCCTATGGAAGATCCGCTTTGACGAGAAGGGCGAGGAGCTTTTCAACTTCGATATTCTCCGAATGAAGCGCGGCGGTCAGATCAGCGTCACAGGGGTTGACGCGCAATAGCGGATACCGCGGATAGGCGATGGCCGGTTCGGGCGATGCTGCAGCTGCTGGTTGGTCAGACGTTGAACGGAGTCATCGTCGGGACGTTGTATGGAATTATCGCGCTCGGCGTAACCCTGACCTTCGGGATCACCGGCATCGTGAACTTCGCCTTGGGCGAATTCATGATGATCGGCGCATATGTCACTTGGTACATGTTCGACATCGCAGGCCTCCCGTATCCACTGGCGATCTTGCCCGCGGTTGCCATTGCTGCGGGATGCGGCTTCGCTGCGGACCAGCTTCTGTTCCGTTTCACGCGTAACAATCTTATCAACGGACTCCTGGTATCAATAGGACTCATTTCGATTATTGAGGCGGCGGCGCTCGTTCTGTGGACGACCACTCCGAAGGATATGGGCTACGTGCTTTCCGGCGCATTTCGCCTGGGCGCCGTCAGCTTGCCCAAGATGAAGATCGTCGTCTTTGCGCTGTTGGCAGCCGTCATGTTCCTGACCTATGCGGCTCTGTCACGCACCTGGATGGGTCGAGCTGCCTATGCTTTTTCTCAGAACCCCGAGGCGGCAATGTTGATGGGGGTCAGGACGGAAATCCTCCAATCCGGAGTGGTCGTGTATTCGACCGCGCTCGCGGGCTTCGGCGGCGCGCTTTACGCCAGCCTTTATTCACTCGAGCCGGCGATGGGTGGGCTTTATATCCTGAAAGGAGTTGAGGCGGCCATCCTCGGCGGCATCGGATCGCTCATCGGTTCGGTCGCGGGCGGAATCATCCTCGGGGTAACCGAAGCGGTCGGCTCGATTTATCTGCCGGGTGCGTTCCGCGATGCTTATGGTTTGGTATTCGTGGTGGCGATCCTGCTCTATCAGCCTGCAGGACTGTTCGGAACCGAACGATGAAACTGCTGCTCTGGGTGCCGTTTTTCATTTTCCCCGCTCTGGTTCAGAGCAACTTCATTCTCACTATCTTCATCTTCAGTTTCATACTCGCCATCGCGGCAGTTAGCTTTAATTTGATCTTCGGGTTCACCGGCCAACTTTCCATGTTTCATGCTGCGGCGTTTGGAATTGCGGCGTATACCACCTCCCTCACGGTATCGATATTTCAGGTTTCGTTCTGGGTCGCATTGCTCCCCGCGATCTGTTTCACGATTGTGCTCTCACTGGTGATCGGCAGCATCTGCTTCAAATTCAAGCTCAGGGCCTTTTATTTTGCCGTGGTGACTCTGGCATTTTCCGAGTTGGCGCGACTGGTCATCCTCAATTGGAACAACGTGACAAACGGCACGCTCGGGTTGATGGTGCTCGATAAGCCGTCGGTTTGGCTGCCGGTCGGCGGTATGGTAAAAATTGATGGAGCGGTAGGGTGGTATTTCTTCAGCCTGGCTGCTCTCATTTTCACGGTTGCGCTCTGCTCATTGGTGTTGCGCTCCTGGATCGGCCGTTGCTTCGCGGCGATCCGTCTCAACGAGGATCTGGCACAAACGCTAGGAATCGACATCTTCCGTTATAAATTGCTGTCCTTCACCCTAGCGAATGCGCTTGCCGCAATAGCCGGTAGTCTCTATGCGTTCTATACGGGCTACATCGAGCCGAATTATCTCAGCATCAATCAATCGCTGGACATCATTTCGATGGTGCTGCTGGGCGGCCGGTCCTCGATTATCGGACCGATTGCCGGTGCTTTCGTGCTGACCGGACTTCCGCACATGATCGATCTTTCCGGCGAGACCCGGGCCATGCTCTACGGCTTGGTGTTGATTCTGACCATCCTGATTATGCCGCAAGGCGTGATCGGCACGCTCGCGACTTGGCGCCGTGCTGCTTGAAGTTATCGAGCTGACGAAGCGCTTTGGCGGGCTCACGGCTCTGTCCGACGTGTCGTTTGCCATCGGTACTGGGGAGATCGTAGGCATCTTCGGCCCGAACGGGTCGGGTAAGACCACGTTGCTTAATCTGATTACCGGCATTCTGGCTCCGAGCGCAGGTCGAATTTTGTGGAAATCGACGGAGATCCAGGGTCAGAGTCCTCATGTCATTGCAGCCGCGGGAGTAGTCAAGACGTTCCAGAATCCGCAGCTGTTCTTGGAACTCTCGATCTACGACAATGTCGCGATCGCCAGTCACCTGCGGCTGCGGCGCCAATATGGGCTGCGTCGCCTGGCCGAACTTTTGCCATGGCGCGACGCGGCCCGTCATTCGGAAGTGATGCAGCGCGTCGACCGCATCCTGGCCCTCTGCCGCCTCGACAGTGTGCGTGAGCGGACGGCGGCGGGACTTTCCTACGGCCAGGAGAAGATGTTGGGAGTCGCGATGGCCATGATGTGCGAGCCCGACCTTTTGCTGCTCGATGAGCCCGCATCGGGACTTGGTGAGGACGAGATTCGCACTTTGGAAGAGGTGTTGCGTGACCTGCGCGGTGCCGCAACCACGCTGTGCGTTATCGATCACAAGGTGGATTTCCTCGCTCGCGTTGCCGATCGGGCAATCGCGCTGCAGCAAGGATTGATGATCGCCCAAGGAGCCCCGGCGGAGGTCCTGCATCACCCCCGCGTCATCGAAGCTTATCTTGGGCGTCACCATGCTCGAGCTTAGGGGCATTAACGTGCACTACGGGAAGATCCACGTTCTCCGCGATGTGGGTTTCCGTGTCGAGGAACGCGAGATCGCAGCGTTGATAGGTCCCAATGCGGCGGGAAAGACGACGACGCTGCGGACGCTGATCGGCCTGAAGGGTTGCACGAATGGAACGATCCATTTCGAGAAGCGTCCGATCCACGGCCTCTCCACCCCCGATCGCGTTCGGCTCGGGATCGCGCTGGTTCCCGAGGGACGGCAGATTTTCCCCAAGTTCCCGGTAATCGAGAACCTCAGGATGGGGGCCTTTCACCGCGCCGATCGCGATCGCATCGAAGACGATTTCGAAGCGGTATTCGGGCTTTTTCCTAAACTTGCCGAGCGACGTAACCAAAGAGCTGGCCTTATGTCCGGGGGGGAGCAGCAGATGCTCGCGATCGCCCGCGGCCTGATGGCGAGGCCACGCTTGCTGCTGCTCGACGAGCCGACTTTGGGGCTAGCACCGATTGTCGTCGAAGAAATCGAGCTTGTCATCGGCAGGCTGGCCGCTGGTGGCATCACGATTCTGGTCGCCGAGCAAAACGCAGCGATGGCGATGCGGGTAGCGCATCGCGTTTACGTGCTAAAATCAGGCAGCATCTCGCTCGAGGGTGCGCCCGCCGAGCTGGCCAAATCGCCGGAGATTCAACGGCTCTATTTAGGAACGTAGGCTCTCCAATGCGATGCCGACGCTGGGTCTGACCGACTCTTGTTGTTACATTGCAGCGGCACGCTCCCGACGTGCCTTTTGGCCAGCCTCGCCAGTGTCCCGCGCCTCCTCCTGTTGCAAAGCGAATATCGAGGTATAGCCACCGGACCAATCTGGCGGGATCAGGCATGGCCGGGGATCGTGATGCGCCCAGTGGGCCGCCTCGCCGCGGACGATCTGACCATAATAGCGCGTGGTCAGCGGATTGTATGTGTATGGGAATGCATCCGCGGAGGAGAGCGTGTTGAGAAGCAGCGGCCGGCCCATACCGGACAAGTTGGGCTTGGAGCCATGAACGGTTCGGCAATTATGGATCGTGATCGAGCCCGCCGGCCCCATCAGATATTCTGCCGTTTCGACTCGCGCCCTCGTGAGGTCGGGTGCGGACAGGCAGCCGATCCATTCGCCGCGCTCATTGTACTGATCGAACAATGGCCCCTCATGGCTGCCGGGAACTACTCCCAGAGGGCCCTGATCTGCCCCACAATCGTAGATGTACGTGCCGATGGTCATCGGACTATAGTTGGTATGGGGCCAGAACTGAATATCTTGGTGCCATTTCACCTCTTCGCCGCCTGCGGCCCATTTGAAATTGAGCTTCGAATGATGGAACTTGACGTGGGGTCCAACGAGATCGGCCGCGATATCGGCGATTGGCGAATGGATTACGAAGTCCCAATAAACGGGGTGGTGCTCGACGGGGCTGGATAGGCGCCGCAGCCTCGGTTTCTCGACGGTATGCCCCGGTTCGAGATCGAAAACCGCATCCGACTTTTTCCGCTCGCGGCTGCGCTCGACCATCTCCGTGGTTACCGATCGAAGCTTCTCGAGCCACTCCATTGGAACAGCGTTTTCGACCAGGAGATAGCCTTTAGTGAAATAGTCTTCACGTTGCTTCTGAGAGAGAACGCGTGGTGGTTGTTCTAGTACTTGTTCCGGCGTCATGGCGTCACCTTCCGATAAGTTTTTGCGAGGCTAGCAGTCGCTAATCGAGTGGTCAAATGTCGGGAAGAGCAACTTGTATTCCATTGGACCCACCATTGTGTGCCATGCAACATCAATCCTATGTCGAACGCCTCCTTCCGGCGCTCTCTTCATGTTGTTCGATAACTGTGTTGGCAAAAAGGGCCATCTGGACTAACTCCGGACAATCTTGGCATTGTTTCGATTCAGCCATTGCCCAAGGAACGATGCTGCGAAGGACCGGTTCCATGGAGCTCGCGCGGTCTCCTTGTCCTGCGTGTGGGGTCTCGGGCCTGATCGGCTTTCAAAATGCCTGCTAAGATGATCTCCGCGTGGCGGCACAGCAGCTGGAGCGGCATGTCATCTAGCGCGGGCGGATCGAAGTCGAAGCGCGGCGACCAATAAGGCTCTTCGCCGGGCTCCGTCTTCAACTGGGCAGGTGCGGTGATGGCCTCGCGGGCCTCCTCTTCTTTCAGAGGCGCCAGTCGCAGCCGCTCATGGAATAGACCGGGGATGGCTGCGC
>Ga0137372_10006295_pt1 | contig 11516 bp, 8 predicted proteins | sample SagtaG_6_FD_104911 | JGI IMG/M metagenome (GOLD analysis project Ga0137372, IMG submission 104911) | Vadose zone soil microbial communities from Sagehorn Ranch, Mendocino, California, USA - Sage1_R_60_16 metaG | ecosystem: Environmental > Terrestrial > Soil > Vadose zone | place: USA: California...
GAAGCTCTGAAGTGATGCAAAACGCTTGGTGTCTATTTCAAACGGTTGATACCCACAATGTCACTGGTGACTGCAAAGTGATTGCGTCTATTAGACTTACAAGTTGATTTGCCGAAGGGGGGAATCGCAAACGCCTTTTATTTAATATAGTTTCGCTATGTTTTACAGCAGTCGGCGGTTTTCCTGAGCAAAAGCGGCATTTCTTCCGTGCGCACAGCCCGCACCTCCCGCACCTTGCGCACTCCGTTGTACCTTAGTTGTTCACGAGGTTGAAAGCAGCAACTCCAGAAACCGACCCTTCTCGATCAAGAAAAATGGTAGGCGCGACCGGAGGTGACGATTGTCATGCTGCCGGCGCCGGCATCTCGACAGATCTAAGGGGCGCGACTTTCACGCATTACGCTGAAGCCTTAAAACCCGGCCTGCTTCGTGTCGCTCTGGCCAGTTCGAAAACGCCGCTTATCTCGGATTAAATAAAATTGTGTAACCAGCGCGACTGATGTGTTGCGACCTCGCGGCACGGCATGCTAAATGTACCCAAACAAGAACTCTCCGGGTGGCGCGAAGTTTGAAGTGTCCCGTATAGCAGAACGCCGCCACGCGTCGAGATCATTGTTCACGATGAGTTGGGCTTGTGATTTCGCGGTAATCGAGGCTCTTAGCTGTTACTGAGGATGCTGTTGAGTGGCGGAATAGTGTTTCAAATACAACACCACACGGCTCGCATGAAATAACGAAGGCCCTAACTTAGATCCAAATGCGTGAGAAGGCACGGCACCACGGTTGATGGGCGCCGCGAGGGAGTCAGGTGCGCATGAACTCCCGGCGGCAACAAAAGATGACCCCGCGCTAAAACGCATTCGTTTTAGCTGCCGATTTCCTAGTCAGGCATGGTTCCCGTCAGGAGGGCTTTCCTGATGGGAAAAACCCCGCGACCAAAAACAACTCGTCTTCCCGAGAAGCTTCGCAAGATTCGTATTTCTCTCGGGCTCTCGCAGAACGAACTCATCAGGCGTCTGGGACTGAGCGCAGAACTCTTTCAAGCCAACATCTCCGGCTATGAACTTGGTACGCGTAAGCCGGCCCTGTCCATCCTTTTGAAATATGGACAGGTCGCTGGGGTATGTCTGGACGTGCTGATTAACGACGAGTTGGATCTGCCCGAGAAGCTGCCGAGTGTCCCGGATCACAAAAAGTCCACTGGTGCGTCGGCTTCAAGCGCGTCGCGCGCCGCTGGCGATCTGATTACCTCATTGGCGACTCATCTTAAGGATGGCCTGTTAACGATCAATCACGATGGACGCATCCTTTTCGTCAACGAGCCCGCGCGCGCAATCAGTGGTTACCAAGAGGACGAAATTGTCGGGCAGCCTCTCGCGGAACTGTTTCCGGGCGTTGGAGAACACCGGCAGAGTCATCCCGCTCGGCTTGCTCTCCAATCGAAGGAAACCGTCACCTATTACTCAATGCCACAGGGGACGACGATTGAGCTACATATCATTCCCGCAGAGAATTCAGTCGAAGCAAGCGGCCGTGCCATGCAAGCAGTTGTCACGCTCCGATTCGTGAGTACGGCGAACGAGTTAGTGGGAGACCATCCGCGGGCCGCGCGAATGCGGCTAATGGGCCAACTAACCATGGGAATCGCCCATGACTTCAACAACGCCCTGACTTCCATAATCTGCAACACTCAGCTCGTCGGCGAGATCTTCGAACGGCTTGCGGATGTAAACGGACAGCCTCCGGCACTTGCACGAGAGCGAGAGCGCGCACACAGATACTTGGATGATATTACGAGGGTCTCACGAAAGGCGGCGACGTTTATTCGCACACTCCTCGCTTACGCACGCCAACAACAACTTGCCAGAGAGCCGATCGATCTCAACGAAGCGGTCGCCGACACCATGTACCTGACACGCAAACTTGTCGGGGAGCGAGTCACTACGAATTTTCGAGCCGGCAAAACTCTTTCGTTGATCTACGCTGAGCGCTCGCAAATAGACCAAGTGCTCTGGAATCTCCTTGTCAACGCTAGGGACGCGATGCCGGACGGAGGCGAGTTGTTGGTAGAAACTGCCTTCATCACGCTCGACCAATCGTTCACGGCCACGCGCGAGTGGGCCAGACCCGGCGACTTCGTGCGTTTGAGCGTTTCAGACACCGGGATTGGAATGGACCAGGAGACTCTTAAGAAGATCTTCGATCCCTTCTTTTCGACAAAGGCAGAGGGCCAAGGCACTGGGTTGGGACTCGCGACCGTTTACGGCATTGTCAAGCAGCACAACGGCTACATTGACGTGCAAAGCGAATCAGGTAACGGAACTCGGTTCGACATCTACCTGCCACTTGCGGAAGCACACCAACGCCCACTAGCATCGCACTCTACTGGCTCCGCGCGGGCCACCTCGGAGTACTCAACTCGGAAAAGCCTGATCATCGTTGCGGAAGACGATGAGAACGTGCGGGTCCTGTTTAAGCGCATTATTTCTCGCAGCGGTGGTCGCGTCATTACTGTTAACGCTGGCGATAAAGCTCTCAGACTATTCAAGAGACTCAAACGACAGGGGAACACAATCGATCTCGTCATCCTGGACGTGGGCTTGCCTGGAATGGATGGACGAACGGTCTGTCAAGAGATTCACGCTATCGACGTGGAAGTGCCAGTGCTGCTAACGAGCGGTTATGGAATTCCTTTCAAGCAGGACCAATCTATTACTGAAGAAGGCTATGAATTTCTCGCCAAGCCCTTTGATGGGGACCAATTGCTGGCGCGGATTGAACAGATGTTACAGAAAGGCCAGAACTCCGACTTAGCTTGACTCGTTTTCCTGAAGCTGATTCAGTGATTTCTATCCATCCACTTCCTGCTCTTCCCCATCAGATAACTTTGAGTAAACTGTTGTCCCGCGCTCCTCTCGGTTCTCGCCATCGCCTTCTCCGTCTTTCAGCATTCGGAACATAGAACGATAGCTGATGCCTAGAATCCGGCTGGCAGCGGCTTTGTTTCCGCCCGTATGTGCCAAGACCTTCTCTATGTATTTACGAGTAGCGTCCCTCAGCGGCAGAAACCCTTCCGAGCTTCCAACTAACACCTCTGCTTCCGCGTCTTCCGAGGTAGAAGGAAGATTCCGCATCCGCTTTGGAAGATCGCGGAGCTGGACCACCCCATCGCAGGTCTTGACGGCTGTCGTGATCGCATTTTCCAATTCGCGTACGTTTCCAGGCCAGTCGTAAATACGAAGAGCGTTTATTACCGGCTCTGAAAAACGAACCGGCCTGCCAGTGCAAGCAGCGAAATGTTCCACCAGAGGAAGAATGTCTTCGGCCCGTTCTTTGAGTGCTGGGATCTCAAGGATACAAGAGTTGAGCCGGTAGAAGAGATCCACACGAAAACGTCCGTCATCTACTTCCTGATAAATATCCCGATTCGTGGCGGCAATTACTCTAACGTTTATCCTGTTGATATTATTCGAGCCAACCTTGCGAATCTCTCCTTGTTGTAATGCCCTAAGCAGCTTTACCTGAAACATCGGCAACGTCTCGGTGACTTCGTCGAGGAAGATTGTTCCTCCCGTAGCCTCTTCGAGGAGGCCTTTGCGGTCACGATCCGCTCCGGTGAAAGCTCCCCGCACATGGCCAAAGAGTTCCGATTCAATTAACTGGGCCGAGATCGCTCCGCAGTTGACGGTCACAAACGGATCTGCTGCGCGTGAACTGAGCCGATGCAGTTCACGCGCGATGACTTCCTTGCCCGTTCCCGTGGGACCGCAGATAAGAACCGGAATATCTGTCTTAGCAACTCGTTGTAATTGCACGCCCAGCTCGATCATTCGAGCGCTTCGCGCTACGAGTCCTTCTTCGGCTTGCGGCGTAAGAGGTAAGGGCCGCTGCAACTCCTTTTGTTCGAGTCGTGCCAGACAGCGCTCGATCTGCTCGCGCACCTCTGGGATCGTGAAAGGTTTGGCGAGATAGTTAAGCGCGCCAGAGGTCATCGCCAGGATGGCTTCGTTGTAAGAACCCTGACCGGTGATTATCACAACGGAGGCGCCGGCTCTTTTCTTAGTTACAGCTTGCAGTATGCTAATTCCGTCGCCATCCGGGAGACATTTGTCGAGAAAGATCAGCGTCCATGACTGGGCCTCCAACAGTTCCCTGGCGCGCTTTGCGGATTCAGCCTCGCTGACCATCCATCCTCCATCCTCAAGCACCCTAGAGAGAACCCGTCTTACGTCGGGCTCGTCATCAATTACAAGAGCGGAAAGTGTAGATTTATTAAAGGTGTTTGTGGTCCGAGGCGCGACACCTTGTGGCATTAGAAAGCCACCTCCTATTTAAGATGATCGTTGCGAGCGCGCATGCGGATATACCGCAGCGCAATCGATCTCACGTAGCTTCGGGTTTCAGGATATGGAGGGATGCCGCCGGTTCGTAGCCGGCTCGGATTGATGACCCGGCCGTTAGATAGAATGAAGCAACGCCCCTGGGAATAAGCGTCAACTGCGCCCTCACCAGCATTATAGCCGGCTAAGGCTAGAGCTACATTACCATCAAATTTATCAAGTAGCCAAACAAAATATTCAACGCCACCGCGCACCGACTCCGCAATATCATGAGGATCACGCACGCCGAAACGCGCCGCCGTTGCCGGCATGAGTTGCATTGGCCCACGCGCTCCTTTAGGACTAACGGCGCGCACCTTGCCGCCTGATTCCTGCGCGATCAAGGCATAGATCAAAAGCGGATCGATGCTGTATTTGGCGGTTTCCCGCCGCACCGCTTCGTTGAGCGAAGGGTTCAGAACCAATGAGGGACCAACGGGAGTGCCATCTGAAACAGTAACGGTCGAAGGAGTAGCCGGCTTTGCTAACGACACCTCGATCGGTACATCAGCATCAGTGATCCTAAGTCCCTGAGTGCGACCATCAGGAGCACACGCGGCCAAGCAGCAGAGGCCAAGGATGATCTGAAACACAACTCGGACGTTTATGAGATGCATAGAAGCGGCGGCTACCTCCGACCTGTTGCCCTTTAGCAACTCCTTAGCCAACGAAACCCTTCATGTTTTCCTCCTTGGACCACTCAGCACTAAGACACAATGTCCTACTCACCACAAGAAGCACCAAGATCTATTGACGTTTTGTCCTAGTCAGAATCCATCGTCAACGCAAAAACGGAAGTTCTTACGCTGATGAAGCTGCGGCACGAAACATGCACTTGTGTCGTCCGCGCCGAGTCGGGCCATGCAGTTTTAGAAAAATAAGAAAGGCTCGAGTGCGAGATGGCAGTAATCCAGGTAACTGAATGAGTGGATGACTAATTAACTTTACGCTTCTCCAATACGCTCGGGCCTCATACTTCTTTGGCCGTGTTCTTTGCGATTCCGAAGCGAACGTCGTTACTCGTTAATCAGTTTCAAAGTAAGGGAATAAGAGATGGAAAACAGAGCACAAGCTCGAGGGTATTCGTGTGTCTCCAAACTGGCGCAGGCATCGCTTGTGGCTCAGAGCCGGAGATCTAATGTGAACGGCGCAGCTGGATTTTCGCTGGTCGAACTGCTCATCGTCTGCGCCATCATCAGTATCGTAGCGGCCGTGGCCGTTTCTCAATTCTCAGGCCGCGATCAAGCGGGCCGTCTCGCACGAGACTGCGCGCGTCGCGTGCGAGAGCGCCGTGCGGCGGCCATACGCCTTAATGCTCTCACAGAGCCAACACTCTTAGAAAACTACCGGCAGCCACCTATCTCCATCGACTTCGCGAATCTCTCCACGACCAGATTTCTGCAACTCGAAGGCACAGGTGCAACCAGCTTTAGTCCACTGGCTGTCGCTGGCGGGTTCGGAACCTGGAGTTACGTTTACCAGGGCGACGAGCTGCGACTACCTGCGGGATGGACCATAGCCGCGAACAGTCAAGCGCTGGGTGTAATTCCAGCCATCCCGCTGGGAGTGCCGACAACCGTTATTAGCTATACCTCCGATGGCCGCCTCGCCACTCTTCCGTCCGCCCCGAGTTCCACCGATCCAAACGTTGAGAGTCCTTTCCCCGCGATTTACTTGGTCAATGGTTCACAAGCGCGTGCTGTGGCGGTCCATCCGTCAGGGCAAGTCGAGATTTGGCAATACGACGAAAGTGCGCGCGTGTGGCGCGGCTTTGGTAACCGCACAGTCACTGCGTCGGGGAGCTAATGCCATGCGACGAGTAAAGAGAGAGAACGGTTTCACGCTCATCGAAATTCTCATCGCCACGGCGATCACGGCCATCGTGATGATCGCCGGCACCGCCTTCATCGCGAAATTTGCCAGGACCTCGGCCAGCTTTGCAGAAGACCATGAACTCGAAGAAAGCCGAGGCACCCTCGCAGGGATACTTCGCAGCGATTTCGACGGCGCCGGTCGTAACCTGACCCGTCCCTCCGCGCCAGGAGCGGGCAAAGAGACAGTTTCCTTTCTACCCGTTCCCGACTACAGCGTTGACACTCCTGGAAGAGCAACAAGATTGACCACTGAAACCGGCGCCTACCCCAGCACCACCAGCACAAGGGCGATCACAGCAGGCGGAAACGTTTGGGAATTTACTCCCTCTTCCCCTGTCTGTCGTAATTGTTGGACTACTCTCTATGGCAGCGATGGCTCAGCAAGATCGCTGGCCGTTGATTCTCTTGCCCCAGCTCCCTCAGCGATCGTCATTTATGAAAATGGCTCCTACGCCGCAACGTCTTTCGGCGTAGGAGTCACGATCGCTCCTCATATTCCCGGCGACACTTATCAACTCAGAGCAGAGCTTCCATCGAGCACCGGTACCGGGACCGTGCTTCGCTACTACCGCGTCCGCAATAGTGTCAGATCACTTCTTTACAGCAGCACGAACGCCGTACCAGCCTATCCGCAATATCTAGGCGCTTATGCTTCCGAGGCGGGTTCCGCCATTACCAATGCAAGTGTCACGGGCGCACCTATCGTTAACCGCATGGAGAACATTACCGACTTTCCACAGATGCCGATGGACGGTGGAGTCAGGTTAAGCGGCCCCATCGCAATTGGAGCAGGAGGAGGAAGCGCCACCATCCTTAGCGGCGACTCGACAGTTGATGCCGTTTCAACCATCACCCCGTTTTCATCTACCGATACAGATGTCACTGTGAAGCTTCCACGCCGCGGATCCTTCATGACAGGCGACTACGTGCTGCTGCTCGATTTCACCGGAACACCCGGAAGCGCGCTCTGCCAGGTTACAAACGCTAACACGCAGACGAACACAGTTGTTTTGACGCTAACGCGAGTCAGAGAAGGAGGCAAAGCGTGGAGCCGTTTGTGGTCCACCGATGCCGAACACGACCGGACTTTTGCTCAAGGTAGCCAACTCGTTCGTTTAGCTCCCCCGGTGACTTACACGATCGCTGCGGATGGTCGCCTTGTGCGCATGGAAGGCGCACGAACTTCAACTGTGGCCTTCAACACCCGCAGCTTACGGTTCACCGAGCAGACCGCTGCCACAGGTCGCAGCTACGCGATCTCAGCAACGCTGGCGGCCGAAGGTATTGAAACCAACGACACCCAGGCAGCAGAAACCCGCGCGACGATCGAATATCTCTCGACGCCGCGCGCACTCAACCTTGGCTCAAACCAGCTCAATTGATTAGTGAGGAGCAGTCATGAAGAGACTTCTATTTCGTCGCGAACAGCCAACTGAGGAAAGTCCGTGCGGACTTGCCTTCGACGAGGAAAAGAATGATGTCGTAATCGCTGAATATGCGCCCGATGGTGGTTTCGAAATCCACCGAGTGCCGGCAGATGAACGTCGAGCCGTCAACATTGACACAAGTGATGTCCGCACCTCCGTATTGGGATGGAACGCCCACACGAGCCTTGCACAATTGCCGGTTACGGCTGAATCAACCGATGAAGAGATACTTCGTTCAATTATTGAAGCTGCCAATACCGATCCGAACGCCGCAGCTTTTAACTTCACCTACTCCCGCACACCCGATCGTTTGCTGACACTAACACAAGCAGAAACTGCCGACATTGCCGACACGTTAAGGAAGGCGAACGCCTGGTTAAACGCGCAGCGCGCCACTCACGTCAAGCAAGAGGACAGTGCCCGCGTTCGTTTGGAGACTCGCACTCGCTGCAATATGCGCGTCTGGCTAAGCAACGGCGTGGATGTCGACACAGGAAACACCGCGTTCCTCACTGTCGGAGCTGGTGGGTATGGGATGGGACTCTGGAGCCCTCAGAGCGGATATATCTACGAGACTGAGGAGCGATTTGAACGCGACGCCAGCTTGGAAATGGTCGCCGCTCATACCCGCGACCTGCTGATCAAATTCATCGCTCCCTCAAGCCTCGCACAACTCGGACTCGATTCCGTCGGGAGGGTAGTCGTCTCTGCCCTTCCGGGACTCGAAGAGCATCTTTTCCAGGTCTTGCGTGAAGCTCCGGAACTGCACCACGCCTTAATTGAAGGGTTGAACTACTCGAAGGATCGCGCGTCCGAAGGAGACCAACTGGATTACGCGACGGCGCTCGCGCTGGGGGCGCTTCTTGAAACGGAATCGCCCGGCCCCACCGATCTAAGCGTGACCCCGCAGGAACAACTGGAGCAGCTTTCACAATCGCACAAGATCATTGAAGTCGCCGAGGTGCAAAAAATAGCGCGCAAGGCGCGCCTTGCGATGGCAGCACCAGTAATCGTCATAGCTGCATTTCTCGCCACGACATGGTTTCAGACTCGAGCCGAAGCCTTGAGGATCGGCCGCAACATCGAGACTGAAAAACAAACGGCTGCACAACTGAAGCAGGCCACTGAGGATTACGAGTCTTCAAAAAAGAATTTCGGAATGTTCAGAAGCCTGCTAGACAATTTGATCACTCTCAGGCAGCGCCAACCGGCAACCCATCAACTGCTCAGAGATCTCGACACTCGCTGGCCCCGCGACGCGAGTTGGTACGTCGCCGAGCTCAACGTCAAAGGGACAAACGTCGACATCAAAGGGCGAACACGCAACGAACAAGCGATCACCGCCTTTGCCAAAACGTTAGAGTTTTCCGATGGTCTCTTCACCAATATTCTTACCAACAACAATGTTGCCGGTACTTCGCTGACAGGCACATCCGCCACGGCTATGCCTCAATCTTCTAACGTGATCGAGTTTACCGTACGCGCCAATTACTCGCCGATGAAAACGCCGGGACAAGTTGGTCCCACGGCAACACAAGCACCGGCCGCAACCATGCCGAGCGCGCCCGCCCCGACTCCAACCCCGGTAGCGCCGGCTCAAATCGTCGCTCCACAGCCGCCATTTGCGAACGGAGCTAACACCCGGCCAATGAATGGAACACAAAGATGAGCAGAAAACCCAACATCAAGAAATCGCGGGCAAAGAAGAGCGGTCTCAGCTCACTCGCTGGCCTCAAAGACAAAGTAATCAAGGCAGCGATTCTTATGGGACCGAAAAAGACTCTCATCTATTCGAGTCTCTTCGCTGCTGCTTTAGGCGTGCTTCTCTACTGGCAGTTCCTATCACCAAGGATCTCAGCCAAAGACCAGTTAAGCGCGGAACTGCAGGGCTTGCACAAACAGAACGCGATCGCGCGAATGATGCAGGAGACGCGCCCGCAATTTCTGGACGAGTTCCGACGTGTCATCAGTAACTACAGCACCGCGCGTGAGCTTTTGCCTGCGGAAGCAGAAGTCTCCAACGTGATGGCCGCGATTCAAGATCTGGCCCATCGAAATAATGTTCGGGTCACAGTCTTTGACGCGAGCAAACCGGGAGTGAAATCCGCCAGCACTCCCTCAACTCAACCACCAGCTTCCAATCAACCCAGCGATGCCGGCAATCAACAACCGGCCGCGACGCAGCAGGTCGCTCTCAACGAACGGCGCATCCCGGCGCAGATCGTCGGCACCCACTCGGGCGTAGCAAGCTTCATTCGCGACGTAGCGCAATACCCCAGGATCATTTACGTGAGCGATATCACGATCACCGCGCTTAACACGCAGGAGAGCGTCAACATGACGCTAGTCACCTATGACGCTCCCTCGGCAGGGCTCCTGCCGCCAATCCCCGTCGAATTGCAGCCAGAGTTCCAAAAAGCGCAAAACGCTCGCGCCAATACCAAGTAACCCTGAAGGAGATAACTACACCCATGATTCAAAAGATGCCCCGGAACATGGCCCCCAACCAAATACCTTTTAAGTCAGTAATAGGCCGTGCAAGCAACATGATCGTATTGGCAGTGATCTTTGCGCTCACAGCTTGCTTAAGCATGAGCCTGCATCTTGTGTCCGGTAAAAGCACACGCGCCGAGGTCACGTCGGCCGAACTTGAGCAGGTCCGTCGCGAAGCGCGGGCAGCTATTCCTCGTCTCCCGGCCGATACAGAAGACCGGCTCGCTGCGGCGCTCTATCCACAACTGGCGCCGATAGCAAACATCTCGGATCCGTTCGTTGACCGCGCTGGAGTTGCGAGTCCGAACGGCGCGGGAACTGTCTCGCCCTTGATGGTGAGAGCGTCCGGCACGATGATAAACAATCAAACAGCCTCGGCGATTCCAGCGACGCCGGCCGTGCCAACACTACTCGCGCGGTTGCAATCATGGCGGCATTCGGTAAAAGCAGCCGCTAGCACCGGGCAATTCCCACCGCCGATCACGACCGCCTATCTTCAAAACGAGATCGCACCCACCGGAAGGATCGATACCGGAGGACGACGCGGCGCCTGGTTCTACATCGCCTCCGAGAAAAGAACACTCGCGGCCACTGTGGGCGCTAAGTTCTATGACGCCATGCTCGTAAGCATTGGCTCCGAAGGGGTCGTCTTTCGCCTCCAGAACGGAACGACCAAGACAATTGAATGGGATCGCGAAGAAGACTTTGCGACCACAACCGCCATCGCCGCCAAAAGCGATGAGCAGCAGGCACAGCCGACTCAATCGCCCGCAGTAAAGACGATCGGTGAAGAACAAAATGGCAACAGGCAACAGAATTCCGCACCGGGAACCGGCAGCCTTCGCACATCACCGCAACCCGACCGATCGTCGATCCAGACAGGCGGCGAATTTGAACTTCTTCAGGATGCGGTGCGCGCACGTTATCCCGGGAGAAAGCCCGTTTCGGAGACGGCAAGAACAGAGGCGCTAAGGGTTCGTCCAGCAGTTGAGCGGGCGCATGCGCGAGTTGAATTCCTACAACCTGTGTACGCACAAGGCGAGCCTCGGACGATCCCTGCAATCACCAAAGCATCTTATCGTGACGAGACTTCGGTCTCTCCGCTTACAACGCAACTACTTCTCGAACTCCCCGAAAATGTAAGTACAGCTAGCCTGAAAGATGATGACTATGAGCTGAATGCGCCGGCGGTAGTTTCGCGAGCAGGTGAAGGGGTCGGACTCGGCAACGGACTACTTGTGGGCTGATTCACTTCATCCTTTGCATTCAGGTTAGCCGCAATTATATTTTCGGGGCCGGCAAGAAGTGGTTGAGTTGTGATCGGAGAGACCGAAGTCTCTTCA
>Ga0137372_10006296_pt1 | contig 11515 bp, 12 predicted proteins | sample SagtaG_6_FD_104911 | JGI IMG/M metagenome (GOLD analysis project Ga0137372, IMG submission 104911) | Vadose zone soil microbial communities from Sagehorn Ranch, Mendocino, California, USA - Sage1_R_60_16 metaG | ecosystem: Environmental > Terrestrial > Soil > Vadose zone | place: USA...
AGAAGTCGAGACGCTTGCGGCTGAGATCCAATCCGGCGTACAACATCGCGTGGGGCCTCCCTTCGTCACTCGAGGACGCGCGGAGCATGACTCCGCGGGAGGCCCTTCTTCATCGCATTCCTTCAGGGCGCGCGTGACGGGCCGCTTTTGCGCTCCCGGCGAGAGCGCGGTCTCGCCTCCGCGCGCGCCAGCGCTGTCCACCAAGGACGGGCCTCGCGCCGTCGGTTCGCCGCGATCGGGTCGCGTGTGCCGAATGGTTTGACGTCGTCCGGAGGACTCTCTACTCTGATGGCGAACACACGTTCGGCTGCCGACCCGACCCCTATCAGGAGAGATACCGTGGAGCTCACCGGCCGACAGCAGGAGATCTGGGACTTCCTCGTCGACTACGTCGACCGCCACGGCTACCCGCCGACCGTTCGTGAGATCGGCGAGGCCGTCGGTCTCGCGTCCCCATCGACCGTGCACGCCCATCTCGCGAACCTCGAGCGGGCGGGTCTCCTGAAGCGAGATCCGACAAAGCCGCGTGCCCTCGAGCTCACCGGGCGCGACCGTGCACCGGGGAAGGGGGCCGTCGGCGAGCCGGTCGCTGCGCTGCCGAAGCTGCCGCTGCTCGGGCAGATCGCCGCCGGCTCGCCGCTGCTCGCCGAACAGAACGTCGAGGACGAGCTCGCCGTCCCCGAGACGTTGCGCGGCGACTTCCTGCTCCGTGTCAAGGGCGACTCGATGATCGAAGCCGGCATCCTCGACGGCGACATCGTCGTCGTCCGCCGTGCGCAGGACGCGCGCAACGGCGACATCGTCGTCGCGCTCGCAGGCGACGACGAAACCGCCGACGAGGCGACGGTCAAGACGTACTACAAGGAGAAGCGCCGGATTCGGCTCCAGCCGGAGAACTCGGCCCTCGAGCCGATCTATGCGGACTACGTGCAGGTTCTCGGCAAAGTCGTTGGAGTCTTCCGGGAGCTATGAGTCACGTCGCTTCCCTGCACCGGACGCTCGAGCAGGAACTGTTCGCGCTCCTCCGCGGCGCCTCGCTCGAGTGCCCGGTGTGCGGGGAGTTCGTGCTGCACGACGGCTCGACCGTGCGGTGTCCGGAATGCTCGATGACGCTGCACGGGCGGTCCGAGACGGCATCGGTTCAGGTGGAGCTGGATCTACAGGCGGGGTGACCTCGCCGCCGAGAGGCGCGTCAGGATCCGCCGCGCCGGCGCCGCTCGTGCTCGGCGTGCCAGGTCTCGAAGCGGCCACTCGGGGAGGCGAGGTAGGCGCCCAGCTCGATCTCGAAGCGCGCCACCTCGTCCCGCAGGTGAAAGATCTGGTAGTCGAGGCGGCGCTCGAGATCGCACTCGTGACCGCCGCTCTCGTCGCGCTCGACGGAAGCGCCGCAGCCGAGCATGGGTGCGGCGCGGCCCGGCGCAGCGAGGAGGTGCGATATGGCTGATCCCGAAGAGAACGCCGAGATCGCGCGCGAGGTGTACAACCGCTGGAACGCACGCGACTTCGACCGTGTTGGCGAGTTGATGGCGGACGACGGCGAGATCGTCATCGTCGGTTCGGATACCCGCTTCCGAGGCCCCGACGGGGCGCTGGAGTTCTCGCGGATGTGGGCGGACGGCTTCCCCGACGGACGCGTGGAGATCGACCGCGTCTTCACCTCGGGCGACGGCGTCTGCGTCGAGTTGACCGGCAGAGGGACGCACACAGGCACGCTCCGCGGGCCCGGCGGTGACACCCCGGCCACCGGACGGTCGATGACGCTTCACCTCTCTGACGTCTATGAGATGCGGAACGGCAAGATCCGCTCCATCCACACGTACTTCGACTCGGCGTCGATGATGACGCAGCTCGGGATCATGCCCGAGCTCCGGGTCGAAGCCAAGGCATAAGTCGTCTCCCGCGCCGCGCCCTGCAGCCTTCGGACGACCGCGACCAAGGCCCGAGTGGAATCGCCCGCGGGCGGGCATAGGAACGCCGCCAGTCGTTTGACCACTACCGGGAGGTCTCATGTCGGAGTACGACATCCTTGTCGATCCGCTAACCAGGCAGTCCTTCCTCAAGCGCGCCGGCGCCGCAGGAATCGCGGTGCTGGGGGGAACGCTGTGGCGGACAGCGCCGGCCGCGGCACGTGCGCGGCGCGTCGCGAAGGTGAATACGCCGATCGAGCACGTGGTGATCGCCTGCCAGGAGAACCGCTCGTTCGACCACTACTACGGTTACGCGCCGCAGGTACAGGCAAAGGGCTACGGCCCGCCGGCGGGCTACTTCCAGCCTGACTCCGGCGGCGGCAAGCACTATCCGTTCGAGTTCACGAGCCTCACCACGCCTGATCCGCCGCACGGGTGGAACGCGGTGCACCAGCAGTACGACAACGGCAAGATGGACGGGTTCTGGCAGGCCGGCGGCGACGCGGCGATCGGCTACTACACGGCGAGCGAGCTGCCGTTCTACTACAGCCTGTTCGACAACTCGGCGCTTTGCGCGAACTTCTTCTGCTCGCTGCTCGGACCGACGTGGCCGAACCGCTTCTACTTCGCCGCTGGCACGTCGGGCGGCATAACGACGAACGGCATCTGGGGTTACGGGATCTTCGACTATCCGATGATCCTCGACCTGCTCGACGAGGCGGGCGTCACGTGGGGCGTCTACAACATGAACTGGGACACCGTCCCCTACGGCAACACCGACAACGTGTTCGTGTTCTGGAAGAACTACGCACACGATCAGCGCACGCTCGGCAGCAAAGGCTCGTTCCTGAACGACGCGCGGAAGGGTCGGCTCCCGCAGGTGTCGTGGCTCATCTCGAGCTTCGCCCACCAGAAGGATGAGCATCCGCCCGCGGACGTCTCGGTGGGGATGAGCCTGCAGGAGGAGCTCATCACCGCCGTGCGCGAGTCGCCCCTCTGGAGCAAGTCGGCGTACCTCCTCACCTACGACGAGCATGGGGGCTTCTTCGATCACGTTCCGCCGCCGCAGCTCGACGCGTACGGCTTGAGCGTGCGCGTCCCGCTGTGGGTCGTCTCGCCGTACGCGAAGAAGGGGCCGGTGGAGTCGAGCCTCCCGGCGGAGCACACGTCGACGCTCAAGCTGCTCGAGGCGCTGCACGGTCTGCCGACGCTCACCTCCCGGAACCACCGCTTCGACACGTCGACGCCGACCGGCGGGAACTATCAGGCGGGCGGCGCCCCGGCGCCCCCGCGCGACGGACGCACCGACATCAGCGACCTACTCGATCTGTTCGCGTTCTAAGGAGGCCGCAGCGAAAGAGGTCGGGTAGAATGTGACCGCAGGCCGGGTGACCGCGGCGTCTCTTCGGAGGCGTCGAGGAAAGTCCGGACACCGCAGGGCAGGACGCTCCCGTGAGGGAGGCGGCGAAAGCCGACGGACAGTGGCACAGAAAGCAAACCGCCGGCGGCGTGTTCTCCGGAGACGCCGCCGGTAAGGGTGAAACGGTGGGGTAAGAGCCCACCAGCGTCGTGGCGACACGGCGGCTCGCCAAACCCCGTCCGGTGCAAGGCGAACAGGCTCCGCTGAGGCGGCCCGCCGAGGAGCCGGGTAGCTGCACAGATGGATGGTCACCCTCGACAAAATCCGGCTTATGGCCTGCTAAAGGAAAGCCCCGCAAATGCGGGGTTTTCCCATCTTGGAGAGTGCTCCCGTGCATCGCGGGTGCATCACGGTGACGACTGCTGGCGCCGTGCTACGGCGCAGAAGGATGGCCTTCAACGCCTCGGGATCGACCTCATCCGGGACAATCAGGTGCGGGTAGACGTCGAGGTTCATCGACGCCTTCGCGTGCCCCGCGCGATCAGCGAGCTCCCGTGCCGGCACCCCCTGGAAGTGCCAGACCGAGATTCGTCGGTGTCGGAGGCGATGAGGTGTGCAGTTCAGCAAGTTCATGCTCCCCCAGAGGTCGCCCATCGCAGAGCGGAGCCCGTCGGCAGTTACGTCGGGGAACAGGCGGCCGCGAAGGGGCAGCGACGTGGCGGCGATCTCCATGAGCCAGCCCGGCACGGGACAAACCTTGCTTTCCGCGAGCCGCGCCGGCCTTTCCGGTTGACGGCTTTGATGCGGAAGCGACTTCCCGCGGCATCGACATCATCGCGCTCGAGCGACATGAGCTCGCCGGTCCTCATAGCTGTCTGCTCCAAGAGCACGAATGGAAGGCGGTACTTGTCGGAGAGTCTCTCCGCGAGGGCGAGAACTCGGCGGCAGATGGGAGGACGAGCTCGCGCTCTGGCCCTGCTGGAAGCTTCACGGTTCGGTTTCGAGCCGGATTCGGGTCGACCTCGGCGAAGTCGAGGATCTGCCGGAGCACGCTTACCGGCTCTCGGACGCTGTTCGCCGCGAGTCCCGTCGCTGTCCATCGCGCGACCTGGTCGCGGATGTCGCGCGAACTCAGCCGAGTGGGGTCGGCCCGTGCGAGCGGCGATTGGTCGAGGGAGTCGAGATAGGTGCCATAGAGTACGACGTGATTGGTCCGAGAGGTCGATACGCGATTCCAGTCATTCGCGTCCGATCGAGGCGAGTTCGCGTGTTCGGGTTCGGTCGTGAGTTTCGTCAGCTCCGCCTTCGGATCGAGGCCGAGGGCAAGCCATCCGCCGATTAACCTCTCCCGTTCCTTGGCGACCTCGTGGCGACGGAAGGTACCGCCGTGCTCGAGGCGATAGCCGCGTCCACCGCGCCGGTACCGAACGATCTGGCGCTTCCCACTCTTCGCGGATCGAGATGGCGCCTCGCCCTCGAGGGCTCGGCTCGATCCCGTCCGCACCCCGGGCACCGTCAACGCACTACCGCGGAGCAGGCCACGCGACATGGCGGTGAGTCAGCTGAGGTTCGTGAATCCGGAAACGAATCTGTCGCCGAACACGGGAGGCCTGGCGGCGAGTCACACTTGGGAATCAATCATCTCGAGGGCAAGCGACCCCGCGGCAGGCTGGGGCTCGCCGCGCGGTGGATGAGGGGCGACGGGATCCCGCCGGGCCGGGCGACCCGGGGGTGATCGGACAGAGCGGGACCGCCGCCGAATTGACGCAGACGACAACGAGCACGAGTCCGGTGCTCGTCGTGCGATTCAGCTCTCGGTCTGGGGCGCCCCCGGGATCGCGCCGGTCTGCTGCAACATTCCCAGCACGTCCGTGATGATCCAATGCTCGACGAGCTTGCCGTCCGCCACCCGGAAGATCTCCATCGCCCCCATTGCGAAGGACTTGCCGCTTGGCGGCCGGCCCTCAGATCCACTCGAATCCGTGCCGCGGATGGTTGAGCGGACGACGACCTTGTCGTCGCGAGCGACCACGTCCTCGATGGTCTGGTGCGCGTCCGGCATCGACGCCCCGACCGCGGCCATGACCTTCTTGACTTCCTCGGGTCCCCGTCCGCGCTCGCTCAACGGGTAGTTGGGATTGTGCGAGAAGTACTCCGGTGCGATCAATTCATCAATGAGCGCGTAGTCTCCGTTCTTGAAGGCGCCGTTGATGCCCTCCTCGATTAGTCGGCGGACGAGAGTTGCATTCTCCTGAGTCGACATGAGGACTCCTCCATTAATGGCCGATCGGGTGCCGGCCGAGTCTACGTTCGTGTCGCCATTTCGTCCAACATCCGGGATAGACCCCTCGGCGTAAGGGTCAACCCTCCGCGGCCGAGAGGGGAGGCGCCAGGTGCTTCCCGTACCAGCCGATCGCCGCGTCCGCGGCCTCGGGCGGGAACGGCTCGGTGCCGTAGGCCGCGGTATGGCTGCACGGGAGCGCGACGAACTCCTTCGGCTCTCCAGCCCGGTCGAATCCCGAGCGCGCCAGCGACATCGGTATGACCGCGTCCTGTTCGGCGACGATCATCTGCAGAGGCGTGGGCGAGACGAGCTCGATCGCGTCGGTCGGGTCGTAGGCGACGAACTTCTCGAGCGACTCGACCGTGATCCCCAACGTGACGCGACCGTCGCAACAAGCCGCGTGTAGTTGACGGTGTCGGCTCCGTAGCGGGCTCGCGATCCGCGACGAGTGTCGCGAGAAAGCCGAAGCCCTCTCGGCACTATAAGTCGCTCTAAGCAACGTGTTGCGGAGCGGCGTTGACGTCGCTGACAACAGCAGTCGCGCATCACCGGTGCATCACCGGCACAGCATTTGGCGGCGTTTGCCGGACTCGCCCGCCAACCAGGAGCCGCATGGTTGAGGCAAAAATGGCAGTCTGAAGCGGTCTGCGGCGAAGAATCCGGCTTATATGGCCTGCTAAAGGAAAAACCCCTCGATTTGCGGGGGTTTTTTCTCATTCTGGAGAGGCTTCTCGATGGCGTCTCGTTGGGCGCCGTGCATCACCGGTGCATCACGCCGACAGCGAGCGGGCTCGCGCTGGCCCCGAAAGTCGCGCGAATCACGTCGTGGAACCGCGTGGTTGAGCCAAGACTGCGACCGGCCGCGGCCGGCGCCGGAAGCTCGGAAAGGCGTTTGCTTGCTGGGGGAGACCCGTCGTGCGCACGATGATTCGGCCAACTTCAGCGCTGCGATCCGCCGGCCCGCTGAGCGGAACGGAGATGAGAACCGATCGTGCGGCCGTTCCCATGCGCTCGATTCAACGCCGCCCGCGCGATGAGTTGGGCGCCGAGGCTGTCAGGATTGTCGCGACGGTTATGACAGGTGACGTTGTCGGACGAGAGTCGGAGCTCGGCTCGATCCATGCGTTCCTGGACGCTCCCGCCGAGGCGCCTGCTGGGCTTGTGCTCGAAGGGGAACCGGGGATCGGGAAGTCGACGCTCTGGCTCGCGGCGGTCGCGGCGGCGCGTGAACGCGGCTTTCTCGTGCTCGTCTCGCGTCCGGCCGAGGCCGAGCGCGCGCTCGCACACGTCGGGCTCGGCGATCTCTTCGACCGCGTACTCGACGACGTAATCGGCGAGCTGTCTCCGCCGAGACTGCGCGCGCTCGAGGTCGCGCTTCTGCGCGACGAAAGCACGGACGACTTCGCCGACGCCCGGGCGCTCGCCGTGGCCGTGCACGACGTGCTCGGCCTGCTGCGCGAGCGGGCGCCGGTCGCCGTCGCGATCGACGACGTTCAGTGGCTCGACGCCTCGTCGGCGAGCGCACTTGCCTTCGCGCTCCGGCGCCTCGACGGCCCCCTCCGGCTCGTCTTTGCCCGCCGGCTGGAGCCGTCCGAGCTCGAGCAGGCGGTCGACGTTCAACGGCTGTGGATCGGCCCGCTCAGCGTCGGCGCGCTGCACCGGCTCCTTCACGACCGCTTCGGCAGGCCGTTTGCGCGTCAGACGCTGCTGCGCATCCATGAGCACTCGGGTGGAAATCCGTTCTTCGCGCTTGAGCTCGCCCGGGTGCTTGACGAGGACGTCGACCCGCTCCAGCCGCTGCGGGTTCCGAAGACCATCGACGAGCTGATCCGCACGCGCCTCGTCGGCCTTCCCGCGGTCACACGGGACGCGCTGGCGCTTGCTTCGGCGCTGGGAACGCCGTCGGAATCGGTCCTCGAGCGCGCTGGTGTCGCGCCGGACGCGCTCGATCCCGCGATTGCAGCACACGTGGTGGAGCGCGAGCAAGGCGCGATTCGCTTCACCCACCCGCTGCTCTCGTCGGTTCTCTACAACGATCTCGGGGCGCAGCGCCGGGCCGTGCACGAGCGCATCGCGGCGATCGTCCGGGACCCGGTGATACGTGCCCGTCATCTGGCACTCGCGACAGACAAGCCGGACGCCGCCATCGCGGCTGCGTTGGACGATGCGGCGACGATCGCCGCGGGTCGCGGGGCGTCGGCGAGCGCGGCCGAGCTCGCTGAGGCGGCGCTGCGGCTGACGTCGGCGGACGAGGTCGGCGAGCGCCACCGTCGGGCGCTGGCCGCGGCTCGTGCTCATCGGGCTTCCGGCGAATGGACGCGCGCACGGGCGATCGCGAGTGAGCTGCTCGAGGAGAGCGGGATCGGCCCGTTGCGTGCCGACGTGCTGTTCCTCCTCGCCGAGCTCGAGGGCCTCGACCGCGCCGTCGCGCTGCTCGAGGAAGCGTTGCACGAAGCGACGTCGCGCCCGACGCTGCAGGCGGCCATACAGTGCCGGCTGGCGTGGTCGGCGCGCTTCGCGAAGGGGTTCGACGGCGCGCTCGACCACGCGCGTGCGTCCCTCGAGCTGGCCGATGAAGTCGAGGACGACGCGCTGCGGGTCGACGCGCTCGCGATGATGGCATTCCTCGGCTCGGCCGTCGGCGATCCGGAGGCGACGGCGCATGCGACGCGGGCACACGACATCGCGGTCGCCACCGGCGATGCACGGCTGTTGCGCAGAGCGCGGTTCGCGCTGCTGGACACCATCGAGAACAGCGACCACGGTGCCGCACGTGCGCTGCTCGAGCGCGAGTATCAGGAGTCTCGCGAGCGCGACGATCTGTCGGCGGCCCAAGCATTGCACAGCCTCGCGTGGCTCGAGCTGTGGTCCGGACAGTGGGAGCGCGCGGCCGACTACGCCGAGCGCGCCTACGACCTCATGACCCAGTACGGGCTCGAGGTGCCGTGGGCCCATCTGCCGATCGCCGTCGTCGCGGCGCACCGTGGCCGGCTCGAGCTCGCGCGCGCACATTCGGAGCGTGCGCTGCAGCTCGGCGAGGAGCAATTCGGGCGGCACACGCCCGTGCACCTCGGGACGCTCGGCTTCGTCGCACTGCAGAGCGGCGATCCGCAGACGGCGGTGCGGTGGTTCGCAGAGGCCGAGGAGGTGACGACGAGGCTCGGCTGGCGCGATGCAGGCCGCCGCTGGTGGGTCGGTGACCAGATCGAGGCGCTGCTCACGCTCGACCGCGTGGACGACGCGGTGCGAATCCTCGATGCGTGGGAGAACGAGCGAAAGCCGGGCGACGACTGGGTACTCCCGCATATGACGCGCTGCCGTGGCCTTGTCGCCGCCGCGCGCGGGGACGTCGCCGCAGCCGCCTCTCTCCTCAAGGACGCCGTTACGCAACATGAGGTCGTGGGAGACGCCTTCGGACGGGCGCGCGCGCTGCTCGCGCTCGGCGTCGTCCGCAGGCGGGGGCGGCAGAAGCGCGCCGCGCGCGAGGCGATCGATGCAGCAATCGGCGGATTCGAGGAGGTCGGTGCCGCAACGTGGATCGAGAGGGCCCGCACCGAGCTCGGCCGGATCGGCGGGCGCACCCGCGAGCAAGGGCTGACGGCCGCAGAGCGCCGCGTCGCCGCACTAGTGGCCGAAGGGCGGACGAACCGGGAGGTCGCCGCCGCTCTCTTCCTGGGCGAGCGGACCGTCGAGACGCACCTGACGCACGTGTACGCCAAGCTCGGCGTGCGCTCGCGCGCCGAGCTCGCACGCGTTTACCCGCCGGATTCCGAGGCGGCCGAGCAAAGTTCAGGGGGACTCACGATTTCAAGTTGAGCATGGCCGCCTAGCGTCGGTCGGGTGCCGAGCTACCTCGTCGAGACATTCCTCGCCCGCGGCGCCGGCGGTGAGCGTCAGGCACGCGAGCGGCGGGCACGCTCGGCCGCCGAGGCGATGACGCGGGAGGGGACACGCGTCGGCTTCGAAGGATCGACCCACGTCCCCGAGGATGAGATCTGCTTCTTCACGTTCACGGCTCCGTCGGGCCGCGAGGCCGCGCTCGTCGCCCAGCGAGCTGGCCTCGAGCCGCTCCGTGTCGTCGAGGCGATCCCGTCAGGAAAGGAGGAATCGTGAAATCGAGACTGGCTCTTCTCGTCGGTCTTCTGGGGGCGGCCGTGTTCGTCGGCGCCGGGCCGGGTGTCGGGGCAACACCGCCACCGACCACGCAGTGCGCGCCGGCTGCGAATTACCCGGCCGCGACGACCCCTGTCGCCTTCTGGAGCACGGAGGCCCGGTGCGCGATCGTCCCCGCCGGCCCGGGCGGGATCTTCGGTTCGGAGAACTTCGGCAACAAGTTCCCGGGCGAAGCGGCCGTCTACATGGGCATCGTCCACGTCGCAATCTACGACGCGGCGGTGGCGATTGAGGGCGGCTACAAGCCGTACGCGCCGACGCCCCCCGCGCCGGCTAACACTTCGCCCGAGGCCGCGATCGCGACCGCAGCGTATGACACGCTCACCGGTCTGCAGCCACAGCTTGGTGCGAACCAGACGATCCTCGATGGCGACTACACCGCCTACATGGCTGCCATCCCGGACGGGACGACGACGGAGAATGCCGCCAAGCAGAACGGGATCGCGATCGGCGACCAGGTCGCGCAGGCCGTGCTCGCGCTGCGCGCGAACGACGGCCGCGAGAAGAATCCGACCGTCGCCGACCTCAATCCGCCTTCGCCCGGGCCCGGCGTCTGGCAACCCGGCCCCGGGACAGTGCTCGGCCTTCGTCTACCCGGGATCAGGCCGCTCGCGCTCACCAGCGCCTCCCAGTTCCGGCCCGACGGCCCCAACGCCGTCACGAGCCATGAGTACGCCGACGACCTCAACCAAGTCCAGCAGCTCGGCCGCTTCGACAGTGCGATCAGGACGCCCGAGCAGACGAACGAGGCGCTCTTCTGGACCGACCACGACATCCGGCAGTGGAACGACGGCCTGCTCCACCTCGCCGCCGCCCGCGGGCTCGACTTCGTGCAGACAGCCCGGATGCTTGCGATGGCGCACGTCGCCGGCGGCGACGCAATGATCGCCTGCTTCGACGCCAAATACCACTATTGGTTCTGGCGTCCCTATCAGGCGATCCCGCAGGCAGACACGGACGGAAACCCGGATACGGTGGCCGACCTGACCTGGCAGCCGCTGCGCACGACGCCGAACTTCCCCGAGTACCCCTCGGCGCACGCATGCCACAGCACCGCCGTCGTCGAGGCCCTAGACGCCTTCTTCGGCACCGACAAGGTTGCGTTCTCGCTCGACAGCCGCGCGCCCGGCGTGACCGAGCCGACGCGCACATACGACCGCCTCCACGACGTGGTCAAGGACGTCGACTGGGCGCGTGTGCTCGTCGGCTTCCACTTCCGCAACTCCGACCTGCAAGGCTCGAGTTTGGGCCGCAAGGTCGGCCGCTACGTCGCCGACCATTTCTTCCAGCCGGCCGGCTGAGGTACGTCCACTCGGTGCGGGAGGCGGCTCGACGGGAGCCGCCTCCCGCAGCCCTTCGACCACCGGTGGTTCAAGCAACGGTGAGCGGGTCAGCACTGTCGCCGTGCATCACAAAGGGGCGGCCGAAGATCGCTGCGCGTGGTACTGGCCCGAAGTCGCGGCTGTCCTGCGATTCGCTGCGGTTGTCGCCGAGAACGAAGTACTGCTCGGGTCCGACGGTGCGTCCCTGTCGTCTTCTTCGGGTTTTTCGCCGAGTTCGCCGAAAATCAGGGAAACCCAGGAGTCGCTTGCAGGCTGGCGGTGCGACCATTCCCACATGCGCCGGCGCGTTCTCGTCGTTGACGACCATCCCAGCTTTCGGCGTTTCGCGACGAAGCTGTTGCAGGCGGGGGGCTTCGAGGTCGTCGGCGAGGCGGAGGACGGGGCTTCCGCGCTGGCCGCGGCACGCCTGCTTCAACCGGAGCTCGTGCTGTTGGACGTCCTGCTCCCC
>Ga0137372_10006298_pt1 | contig 11515 bp, 7 predicted proteins | sample SagtaG_6_FD_104911 | JGI IMG/M metagenome (GOLD analysis project Ga0137372, IMG submission 104911) | Vadose zone soil microbial communities from Sagehorn Ranch, Mendocino, California, USA - Sage1_R_60_16 metaG | ecosystem: Environmental > Terrestrial > Soil > Vadose zone | place: USA: California...
TAGAAAGGTTAGTCCCAGAAGAGCTAGGTAAGCCGAGACGGTAATGAAGACAGCTATCAGGAAAAGCACAGCAAGGATGGGGTTGACCGCTGTTATAACAAAGATAGCAGAGAGCACAGCCACGAAAGGCAGTAATTCCAGTAGGAATGGACTCATTACTTTAGGGTTTGTTTTTGCTTACTTCTTGGTGCGGAACAAGTCACGTTTCCTTAAGAGTTGGGACAATTGAGTTCAGGGGAAATTGGATTAGAAGGCAATAGGGTATTAGGAAACTAGAAGATGGTAACTTTTGGTTTTGTCTGTAAAAACCAACTCTGAAAGTGAAGAACTTCTAAACACAGGCCACATATTTTTATATTCTGCAGAAGATTCCTTTGAGAAGAAGAAGACAAGTAAGAAAAGGATTTAAATTGGAAGATGAGTTAGCTTTAATAATTTCCTCAAATCCTTTGGTATTATCTTATGGTTTACAAGTAAGGATAGAAGGTAAGAGGATAGTAGATGTATTGTTTATATTGAAGTCAAAGTTATTGGTCCGGATAGAAGCCAAATATGTTAACCATTCATACTACAATACTATACTAACCTATAAGAATATATTAGCGTGGTGTATAAAGTACAGAGATAATCCAAAGGAAATATTCAAGTATACTTTGCTTTATTTAAATGAAGGTTTTTACAAGAAGCTAGAAAGAGAAGTATTCCCACTTGCTCAGAAGAGTAATTTAATCATTACGTCCCTAGCTCCCAATGGCCATCGGTCTCAGGGTGTTGTAAAAGAAATCTAAGCTATTGGATAGAGAAAATTAACCAAAGTACTAATAAGTATTGTGGTTGGAATGTAGAATGAAAACCACACCCCAATCCAATGACAACATATCATTAGATTTCTTTAAGCTAAAAGAATTCAATAAATATAGTGAGAGTGAAAAACCTCTTATAGACCAAAGAAAAGGATAAAATCTGAAGGAATACATTCATCCCACTATTGATAAAGGTAAAGTAAAGACGAGACCCTTCGGATGCTTAGATATTGAAACATATACTTTAGAGAATGGAATACAGAGAGCATATTATGTTCTTATTTACTCACCTTCAAGGTTTTACAAACATATAAGAAGATGTGATTACTTGACGGAAGAACAATTCAATTGTGAGATTATTAAGTACTTTAAGTCTAATCCATCAATCTATTTTACCTTTAATGGTAAGAGCTTTGATCACTTGCTAATCAATAGAATTTTGAATAAATCGGATGTAAAAACTTGAATATTCAAGGATGGAACAGGAATCAGAAGAATACAATGGTCAGGTAACATATTTTTGGATGGGGGAATACACTAGTTTTTAAATGTTTTGGAGGGAAAATAGGAGAGTATAACGTTTAAAGAAGAAAAAACAAAGGAAGAAATCTTGTCATATGGAGGGTCAATGAATAAGAAATCGTTTAACCCAACACTTTTTAATAAGTCCTTATAGTCTCCACACACTATTTGAATTTCAATAGAATTAAGATATTCATTTAAGGATAGAATGTGTCCTTAGTAGGTAAGTATATCTTCTCCTTATGTCCGTTTTCCCCTAGGGAATTACATCCTACGGGGAAAACTCCCCAAGAGTTTAACATACCTTTACTATCGATTCTGTATAAGCTTGCAAAAGAGGCATTATTTAGATAAATCAACCTAGATGCTATATCTATCTTACTTAAGAGAGAGACATCTTGTTTCTTTAAAGAGGAGAACAACTGCTGGCTATGCTTGATTCTGTATTCATCCAAGAGTTTTATCAGTTCTAAGGGAGAATCCCAATATAAGGTTTTTACTTGCTAAGATGAAAAGCAGAAAAGATTATGAAAGAGAACATTAAAGTAAATAGCCAAGTCTTCGAGCAAACTAAACATATGACAGAACCAGAAAGAGATTCTTATAAATAGATATAACGCAAGAAAACAAGCTATAATTAAATGTATCTCAATTCCTCAAAACAAAGATAACTCTTTGATCTTCAGTACCACACTTATGCATCTTTGAGTCCAAAACAAAGTTTGTCTTAAGGATCTCAATCAGCAGTCCAGTTTCTGCTAAAGTAAAAGAATTTGTGGAAAGGTAAAATCCTTTTGGATTCTTATGCAAGTAAGCGTCATCCATAAACCAATATGCCAATCCTACAGGGGTCAGTAGCTCGCCAATATTAGCTGGTATGATTTTAACCCCTGCTTCATTATAGAACATATCCCGGTAAGGTGAAAAGCAAGGAAAAGTAAAAAGTATGGGTTCTTATACTTGAATTGGGGTGTTAGCTTAAGTGGTTAAAGCTTCTGAATTTCACTCAGTGAACTAGGTTCGACTCCTAGACACCCTAGAGTAATTACTGTTATAAGTTAATTAAGAGTCAAATTATAAAAATACCCTTATATTCTAATAGAAATGTATATCCTTAACACAACCCCCCCTTCCTATTTTATTATTAAAGAGAATCAAAGTTAAAATAACTCGAGGGTAGGGGAAGGAAAAGACCTGGTAAGGAAGACTGGAGACAGCAAACCCCTACTCTATGCCTCTAGGTTCCCTACTGCTATCCTCTATAGGAAAGTCCGGGGCTATACTGACCATCTATATGGCCCGCCATCAAGCCGTAAGAACGACAGGGAAGAGCATAGAGAGCAGACCCCCGTTCCCCTGCGAGAGCCGCTGAGCACCCCCTGGTCTTGGACATGGGGAGTCGTCATTGGGCCAAGACTTTGGCCTGGAAGTTTCCCCAAGTTTTGTCATTAGACTAGTTCCTTTGGGAAAACAGAGGAGAAAAGGAGGGAAAAGAGGAGAAAACTCGTGAAATAACACCTATGGTTAGCCAAATGGCCAGTAGCAAGAGATTGAGGTAGCCTTTCTTACAAATAGTGGCTAACTCCACAAACGAAGAGAGCAAAGATGGTGAGGAGTTAAAGGCTCAAGGATGCTATTTCTCTTCATGATGAACCTTCCTCTGCTTCTTCTTCTATTCAAAACACCCCCCCTCCTTAGAGTTAGTTATAGAGTTAAAGTGAGTTAGAATTAGACAGAGATAGAGAGGGGCCCCCAGGGAGCCCATCCAATGAGAACAGGTGGGTGACACTTTCACTTCTTGTTTAAGTGAATAACTTAAGTCCTAGGTTAAGGTTATAATAGGTGGGGGAGGAAAAGGTTAAGAGCTAAAGTCTACTAGTTAATAGGTCTAGCCAAGGTAGGGGAGATTTAGCCCCCTACTAGGTTAGGGAAGAGCCAGGGTTAGTTAGAGCTTATGGTAGAGCTAAGTTGGTATAGCTAAATAAGTAAGGAGGGAAAGTAACAATGAATCATCTTCATGAGTGTTGAAAATGTCCCAATTACTTTGCCGATAATAGAATATTCACCGTTCACAGCAGCTACTCCCTACCCCAGAAATTCTCAGTTCTTTGCTGAGTTTTGTCATAGGAATTACATCTACTGACAAAAGGGAGGCAAGGACCAGGATAGTCTGATAGCAGCTAATAATAAAGAGTGTAGGGGATAGACCAATTTGTTTCGTCTAGTTAAGTTCTTACTCACCTCTTAAAGATAGCTAACCAAAGAGAGACTAAAAGGAGTTCAAAGAAGAGTGTGCAGAGAAGCTATGCTCCATGCTCTACGCTCCTAATGTCTACCTACAAATCTTAACCTAGAAGAACTGAATAGAACTAGACAAAAGGAAATATACAAGAAGTATAGCTTAAAGCTTCTATGCTTTTGTTTATCCGCCTATTTGTATGGGCATCCTCTACTTAAACAGTTTCCCATTAACAAGATCTCCCTGTAGAAACGAGTAGGACTAGGACTACCAAGGCAAAGGAGTGAAGGTTTTAGCTCTAGCTTCTTGTTCATCCAACTTACCTTTAGTTATCTTCTTTAAAGAAAGAGGAGAGTAGGACTTAACTAGAAGTTCCCTAGGTTACAAGTGCAACCTACGGTAACCGGGCAGGCAAAGAAAGAACCATACTTGACAACCAAGGACTACTGTAAACTCTTACTCAATGCTCTAGTCTTAAGCTCCAAGCTTTATGCTCTACATACTTACAATCAAGACAAAGGAACCAACTTGTTAGAACCAGAAATATACCGTGCCCCACCACGTACTTCATAAGGAGCCGGAAGTTTAAACACAGCATTAATATTGGCTGGAGGAATGAACAGATCCCGCTGGTTACCAGGATTAGTAGAAAGGCGGTTGTTGTTCATTCTGCTTTTCAATAAGAGAATTAAATCCTCTCCTTTCTGCAGAGTGTGGTGACCCGTAAAGTAAAGCTCTACACAAATTGCCCAGTCTGAAAAATCAAAGCTTTTTTTGCTTAGCATAGGTAAAGCCTTGAATCCAGGAACAATAACGTTACGAAGTTTTTTCAATAGACCCGTGGCCTAGGACCTAAGGCCCATGGTCCACTAGGGCCTACGGTGTAATTCCTTTTGAAAAAACGAAGAAAAGAAATCTGATTAAATTCAAGGATCACTATGGGCTCGGAGATATAATTAACCTCGGGTCCTGAATGAGTTCTACTTTTTTCCCTTCGTATATTACCTATTCTTCCAAAGAAATTCTTAATAGCTGATAGGACATATTCCTGACGTAATTTTAATTGAATGGATAAGCGAGGTAAAAGACCATTGAAGCTAAAACAACCAGTCCCTTGCTCCCAATGGCCATCGGTCTCAGGGTCCAGGCTTTTTGACCATATACTTCATCAAGGTAAGGAAGAATCACGGTTAAAATAGCTTTTGAATCGGTTACTTTGAATTTAAGATGAATTGAGTTATTATCAGATACTTCAAATACGAAAGAACCGATCCCTCCTAAAAAGTGGTGGAGTTGCAGAAATAAGATTGCTGTCTCTATTGAGTAATTCTGACCTATGACAAAACGAGATTGTAATGATATTTTTCTTTTAAAAGAGATTTAGCTTGAAAATATATACTTAATAAACCCTCACTTTGGAAGAGACCATTTATTAAAGATTTGAAGAAAGTAGGATTAAGTCTTCCCCTATGTTTAGAAGGATCAAGGTGGAACTCCTCAAATTCTCTCTTAGCTTCTCTTAGAACCTGCTCAGGATCATTTTCTTCCTCAACTTTTTCGGATAGGAATTACATCTACCGAAAAAGGAAGACAAGTTAATTTGTTAAGATTTGGAACTTTGTTAGGGGGGGGGGAATTTTTTATAATAGGAGGCTCACCGCCTCCCCAAACTCCCAAAATCTAAGAAAGTTTATATAACATGCTAGGATGAAAATAAGGTCGAACAATGGTAGAAAAGCGTTGTTCAGAGCAAGTATGAATGTATATTCGAGGACCACTTTTAGATGAGTTGATTATAGAGCATTTCAACTGATAAATCAAAAGTAAGATATTGGCCAATCTACAGACATCAGGGAAAGAAAAGCTTTCTGTGCATAACACAAAACCTGTACTCTGTTTAGAACCATCTCCTTGAGCCCAATGTGCTAAAGCTAAAGGGGTAAGAAGGTCATAAATAGTATTGGGTTCGAGTTTAGTTCCATTTGGATACCAAACGTTTATCAAAGAGGTGAAAATAGGATAGGCTCTTGTTTCGAAACGAAAATTATAATGAAGATTCCCTCTGAATGAGCGAGATTCTAAGTAAGGCATAGAAGAGCAGTAATGGGAGAGTAAACTAAAAACCTGAACAAAATGAGGAAGATTCTTAACTGATTGTGCAAATTTGAAAGAAGCATTTTGACATCCTTTGCCATACCGTAAGTAACCATCACTTAATAGGAGACCTGTGATCAACTGTTCGATGTGAGAAGGGAAAGCTGTGTTCATTCTGATTCTCTTTGTAATTGAAAAGCCAACTGTAGATGAAAGGTTTGAACCATAAACTACTAAAGCCTTGCAGTCTGTTTCAATCCAATTGAATAATCTCTTACGAGAGGTGATATGACGAATAGGGAAGGTCAAGGAAAGACCAGAAAAAGAGCTAAGTAGGAGTAGCATGATTAATAATGTTTTGTTTTACTTCTAAGTGAGAGTGCCTTGGTTATTTTATGTCTTTTTCATATCTACTTCTAAACACACCTAGGGGAGGGGGGAATTTTGAGAAGAAAGTTACATTAATGGGGGTTCACCTGAGCCCCATACGTAAACGAAGATGAATAAGAACAGCCAAACTATGTCAACGAAATCTGATTTTCCGAATCCTTTCAGAGACGGCTGGACTCTATCTTCATCCTACGCCTGAGAGGATGCTCTACGTACTAGTCTCTGAGGAACCCAAACTTTGGTTTCCTGCGGATTGTCCATTGTTGCATACTAAGGATTGTTAGGCATGCCTCCCTTAGCCTTTAGGAGTTTCCCGCATATGGTAGAGTGGTAATAATAGAAGTGTTCTTCTAAGACGGCATTTCTTTGCCAGTATAAGATAGCACCCTCATAACCAACATGATGATGTTTAGTAAGATGGTAATTAATCATACGATATAAACCAACTAATAAGAAGATTGAGCCTATTAAAACATGTCCTCGTTCCCAAAGGAGTTAGGGAATTAATTATTCATAAGAGGAAATAAGAAACAAAATAGCTAGCTTTGATTTAAAGTAGAAGAAGGAAGGGTTGAGGTAAAGAAGTGATTTTTATAAGGAATTCCGGTATCTAGATATTTTCTAACAGGTTTTCTTGAAATTCCTAGAGCAAGGGCACACTGAGAAAGGGAAGGAAAACTTAAGATGGTCCCTGAAGGGTGAATTACAAACACAGGAAAAGATTCAGGAAGCAACTTATCAGTACCGGAAATATAGCGAACCCCTTTGCGAACCTCATAAGGAGCAGCAAGGGCAAACAGGTTTTCAATCTCTGATTGAGTAATTACAAGATCCCGCTGGTTATTAGGGTTAGTAGAAAGGCGATTGTTGTTCATTCTACTTTTTAAACGAAGTATTAGGGCTTCACCCTCTGCTAAAGTATGTCGGCCACTAAAGTAGATTTCCACACAAATTAGCCAATCCTCAAAATCCTTTCCCTTCTTACTTAAAAATGTTAAAGCCTTGAAAGCAGGAATAATGACATTTCGAAGGAAAGCTATTTGATTAAATTCAATAATCACCATGGCTTGAGAGGTAAATGAGTCTACTTTTTGTCTTGGTCCCTCATATCTAAGATTACCTATACCTCCTAAGAACTCTTGGATGGCCTTAAACACGTACTCCTGTCTGTAATTTAATTGAATAGATAAGCGAGGAACCAGCTTATTGAAACTAAAGCAACCATCCCCCTCGATTAAGCCTAGCAGCCAGGGAAAGGTGACAACCACTTTATGATTAGAAGGTAAGGTATAGTCTATTCTACCTTTGTTCATTGAAGATTTTAAAGACACAATTTTTTCCATACCCTCGGGTGTTAAAGGGGTTCCTGATTCACGCAACATTACAACTTGGCGAAAGGCCAAATAATCCAAATATTTTGTTGTGTTTAAAGTAAAACTGTCAAAAATGGGTATCACTAATCCTTGAAGGGCTGCTTGAGAACTAATGACGAAGTTTGCTTTAGCCTCTTTAGGGTTCTGAGTAATATACCCACACTGGAGCTTGTCCTTAAGATAAATAAGAAGAGGTAACTCATCCCAATGTAAACCTATTTGAAACATTAGCTGTACGTGATCTTCATTTCGCTTGATCTGGAAGTTGGCCTCAGCGTCAGAGAATCCAACAAACCATTGAACAAAGGAAGGATCCAGTCCATCAAAGATCTCCCGATACTCTTTGGCTGAGAGGATCTTTCTGGGTTTCACCTTTAGGCCTGCTACCTGGGGGGTATTTTTTATAAGAGGGGGTTCACCTGAACCCCAAACGTAAAAGAATATGTAAAGTATTAGCCAAATGACGTCGACGAAATGCCAGTAAAGAATAGCACCTTCATAACCTACATGGTGGTGTTTAGTTAGATGGTAGTTTAACATACGATAGAGACCAACAGATAAAAAAATAGATCCAATTAGGACGTGGCATCCATGCATACCTGTACCAAAAAAGAAGCAAGAGCCAAAGGCTCCATCCGAGATAGTAAAGGGGGCATTATAGTACTCATAGAGCTGTACACCCGTGAAGACAAGAGCAAGAGCAATAGTGTAAACAAGTGCCACTATAGCATTTTTACGATCTCCGGCTATCAGAGAGTGGTGTGACCAGGTCACTGTGGCCAAATCTCCAGCTATATATTATTACATATCTGAATATATAACCCTTGTACTTTATATTAAAAAAGAGTTTTCAATCCCTAAACTTAGCTAGTTTAGTCTAGTAGTCACACTAGTTGTTTGAAATTTAATATAAAGCCTTTGGAAAAAGAAATCAATCTATTTAAATCTTCTCTTTCGAGATTCCGACTGTACATTAAGCAGCTTTCCAGCCACCCATCGATGAACCAGTCTGTAGCGATCATCCTCCTTTATTCAAAGAAGAGAACCGACGGTCTTAGAATCAGATATATCCCGTTGACCGTTTTCATCAATGTCGCCGAGATAGTTACTATCTATCTCCTATAAAGCTAGATTAACTGGACAAAGAGCATAATTAAGATCGATGGAGGATAAATCGATTTATATTACCCAATTAATCTAGGACTATGCAATCTATCTGATTATTTAATTTAGAAAATAAATGGAAAGACTCATTATGACACAAGAAATCTATTAAATGGTCGGAATTAAATAGAAGGTAATTTATAAAGCATGGTAGGATGAATATGAGGTTTAACTATTTTAGTTAGATCTGCCATACTAGACTTAGGAATATATAAACTATATTGATTCACTACACCTGTTTTATGTATAGAGGTATTTAAAGAATACTTTCTTTCTAGAACACTAGCTAAATATTGGACCTCTTTAAGTGTGAAAGAATTAGTGCAGAATCTTAATCCTTTATTTTTGTGAAGAGTTGCATCGTCCATTATCCATACAGCTAAGGCCAAAGGTGATAAATATAGATCTATAATCTGAGGGACAACTTTTCGTTTATTAGGGTAAAATTGCTCATAAATCCAATTAAATGAACTGTATGTATAAGTTCTGAATCTATAAAAGTAGCGTATTTGTCCATTTGTTCCTTTTCTAGTTTGTATGACAGGTATCTCTGGTTGACAGTAACCAAGAGAACTAATAACTTGATGCAGCCATAATAAGTATTCGCCATTTGTTTTTTCTTGATAAAAAGCAAACCGAGAACCATTACCATCTTTTTCCATAGATCCATCGCCTAGTAATGATCCTATAAGGATACAAACTATCTCATAATTGTGGGGACCAATTCTTTTTGTGGACGGAACTCTGGGACAGTTAAATGGCAGTAAGCTAAATAACATAAATGAATCAGATTGACCACATTTCAGGCAAACACCGGAAGAAAGTAAAAGAACTGTATTAACAAGAGGCAATTCCCATGGTTCAATAGGTTGTATACCTGCGGGGGGCCAACTGCAACCCAGTTCAACCGTAGGGGCTAAGGCGCTGTCAAAGAAGGCCCAGAAGATAGAAAGGAAGAAGAAGATCTCAGATACGATAAAGAGGATAATACCTAATATGAGGCCTTGTTGAACACGAATGGTGTGATGCCCTAAGAATGTCGAGAGTATGAACCCTAAGTTTCGTTAGGGAATGGACTATATCTTTATGGCTGGATTTAAGCATTCCATGAGACTCTATTTATGACAATTTCTTTTATAGTTTCCAGATCCTTGTCTGTTAAATGTTATTCCCTTTAATTCAGGCATTGTATAGACAGATTGAGGGTTAGCCTCTGAAATTAGAACACCAAAATATTCAGTCCTGAAAGCTTCAGTTAATCGGAAACTGCAAACCAAGCTTTTGTTGTTATCTAAAGGAGAAGTGTTGAGAGGCAGCTTAGTATATCTAAAGAATGATTAGTATTTAGCCAGTCTATCAATCTATGTAAGGTTTGGTATTTTAGGTGTTCTGTAATAACAATTTGCCTCCTTCTTCTTTTGGACAAGCCTCTTGAATTCTTAAGGAGTTTGAATAAGGCAAAAGTCCCTAGCTCCCAATGGCCATCGGTCTCAGGGACCGGGCCCGGTTACCGTAGGTTGCACTTGTAACCTAGGGAACTGGGTTTTTGTGAAAGGTAAAATGAACCTAGAATTAGGTCGTCTTGTTTCATTCGATCTTCTTTCTATATTATCTCCTGGGAGAGGTTTGAAGGAAGATAGATAGAAGAAGTAGTTATGGAATAACTCAGGCATAGTTCAAGAATGAATGAGGCAAAGGTTAGGTAAGCTTATATTTCATACTCTCCCTTTTGTCAGTGGATTAATTCCCTTGACAAAACTCTGGAAGAAAGGTAAGACCAGCTATCGGAACCGAGGTATAGATTCAGCAGTTATGTCGATACTATAGACCCCTTTTCTGGTTATGAAAGTTCAGAGTACATTCAAGCTCAAACTTTAGTTTGATAATCTCTATAAGGCATACCTTCTCATCTTTGGAAAACAAGGCAGTATTCAACCTTGAGCCACATTGGCTACCATCGTCCTGGACCAATAAGATAATCCTCCTGTTGTGAGCAATGAGCTGGGTGTAGCAGGAGGCACTTTAACCTCTTCAACATCTAATGTATTAGAATAGTAATTCAAAGAAGTAAAGAAAGAGTAAGAAATTGTCCTCTAGAATATATCTTCCCGATACGTTTGTCTAGTCGGCAGGTTTCGCCCCGTAGAGAATCTAGGAATACCGAGGCTCAGTTCTTCAATAATTTGAATTGGAAGTTTGTAAGACTTGTCGCAATAGGATTGAGAATGCTTAAATCTACCAACACTTGACATATAGTCTCTGAGGATCCTACTCAGGATGCCTATTCCTTTTGGTTTCCTGCTGATTGTCAAATCCCTTGGATTGTTCCGAACAGCTTTTAAGGTAGGCTGAGTGGACCAAAGGCTCTAAGGAGTTTCCAGCATACAGTTAAGTTTATAGAAGACACATCCTTGTTAAAGATTGGACCTTCACGGATCACATCCGCCCACCATAGACCCATAGTAGAGAGAACGGCCAGAAGACCTATAGTTAAACAAACTCCTCCATGACCATATCCATGAAAAAAGCAGACTGCTGAGACAGTAGTAGTAAGAAGAGCAATCGAGGCTGCTAGAGGCCATGGCGAAGGTTCTACTAAGTGATAAGGATGAGGCTGAAACTTCATGAAAACTTTAATTGTTTTTTAGCCAGCTAAACCCCTCAATGTTCAGGGGGCCCTGGTCGCTTTACTCCTTTCTGGTATCACCCCTTATATAGATTAGAAGATGTCGAGTAGAAGAAGAGGTTGGAAGGTAGAATAAACAAGCAGCAAGCAATCCAAGCAAGGAACCAGGAAAAAGCCCAACCTCAACCCTGTGGGATCGTCACCACCGCCTAGCAATGGCGTGGAGAGAATCACCAAATTATCAGAAGTTTGAAGAAGGAAGACAAGTAAGACAGAAGAAGCCAGAAGATGGATGGATAAGATA
>Ga0137372_10006299_pt1 | contig 11513 bp, 11 predicted proteins | sample SagtaG_6_FD_104911 | JGI IMG/M metagenome (GOLD analysis project Ga0137372, IMG submission 104911) | Vadose zone soil microbial communities from Sagehorn Ranch, Mendocino, California, USA - Sage1_R_60_16 metaG | ecosystem: Environmental > Terrestrial > Soil > Vadose zone | place: USA...
CATGTTCGGTTACGCCTGCGACGAGACGCCGGAGCTGATGCCGCTGCCGATTTATCTCGCGCACCGGCTGGTCGAGCGCCAGTCGGAAGTGCGGCGCGACGGCCGGCTGCCGTGGCTGCGGCCGGACGCCAAATCCCAGGTCACGATCAAGTACGTCGACGGCAGGCCCGATTCGATCGAAACGGTCGTGCTCTCGACCCAGCACGCGCCGGGATTGAAGCACGATCAGATCAAGGAAGCCGTGATCGAGCAGGTCATCAAGCCGGTGCTGCCCAGGAATTACGTCAAGGGAAAGATCAGCTACCTCGTCAATCCGACGGGGAGCTTCGAGATCGGCGGCCCCAAGGGCGACTGCGGGCTCACCGGCCGCAAGATCATCGTCGACACCTACGGCGGCTCGGCTCCGCACGGCGGCGGCGCGTTCTCGGGCAAGGACCCGTCCAAAGTCGACCGCTCGGCGGCCTACGCGGCGCGCTACGTCGCGAAGAACATCGTCGCCGCGGGGCTCGCGACGAAATGCCTGGTGCAGGTCTCCTACGCGATCGGCGTCGCGCGGCCCACGAGCGTCATGGTGACCACCCAGGGCACCGGCAGGATCGCCGACGAAAAGCTCTCCGAACTGGTGCAGAAGCATTTCGACCTGCGCCCGAAGGGCATCATCCAGATGCTCGACCTGCTGCGTCCCATCTACGAGAAAACCGCCGCCTACGGCCACTTCGGCCGCGACGAGCCGGAGTTCACCTGGGAGGCCACCGACAAGGCGATGGCGCTTGCCGCCGACGCGGGCGTGAAGAGAGGCGCCGCAGTCGCCGCCTAGCGGATCGATCCTGGAACCCAAAGCCGGCCGTGCGCCGGGCTTCTTCATCCGGTAATCGGATGCGCCGGTTGCGGTATAATTTCGCCCCTCCCCAAGGAGCGTTGCGACGGGTCGTCAGGCTTGCCAGGCTTGGGGTGTCGATACGGCAACGGCGCTCACGAACTTTTTTCGAAACTGAAAGGAGCGCGTGATGAGCGCCGTACCCCAAGCGAAGAATTTCACCGATTACAGGGTCGCAGACCTTGCGCTCGCCGATTGGGGGCGCAAGGAGATCGCCATCGCCGAGACCGAGATGCCCGGCCTGATGGCGATCCGCGAGGAGTACGCGGCGATCCAGCCGCTGCGCGGCGCGCGCATCGCGGGCTCGCTGCACATGACCATCCAGACGGCGGTGCTGATCGAGACGCTGCAGGCGCTCGGGGCGGAGGTGCGCTGGGCCTCGTGCAACATTTACTCGACTCAGGACCACGCCGCCGCCGCGATTGCAGCCGGAGGCACTCCGGTATTCGCTTACAAGGGCGAAACGCTCGACGAGTACTGGGAATTCACCCACAAGATCTTCGAATGGCCGGAGAATAAGTTCGCCAACATGATCCTGGATGACGGCGGCGACGCGACGCTGCTGCTTCATCTCGGCGCGAAGGCCGAGTCGGAGCCCGCGGTCCTCGCCCATCCGTCGAGCGAGGAGGAAACAGCGCTCTTCGCCGCGATCAGGAAGCGCCTGGCCGCGCAGCCGGGCTGGTATTCCAGGCGCATCGCCCAGATCAAGGGCGTCACCGAGGAGACCACCACCGGCGTCAAGCGGCTCTACCAGATGGCGAAGGAGGGCCGGCTGAAGTTCCCGGCGATCAACGTCAACGACTCGGTGACGAAGTCCAAGTTCGACAACCTCTACGGCTGCCGCGAGTCGCTGGTCGACGGCATCAAGCGCGCGACCGACGTGATGATCGCGGGCAAGGTCGCGGTGGTGTGCGGCTACGGCGACGTCGGCAAGGGCAGCGCGCAGGCGCTGCGCGCGCTGTCGGCGCAGGTCTGGGTCACCGAGATCGACCCCATCTGCGCGCTGCAGGCCTCGATGGAGGGCTACCGCGTGGTCACCATGGGCTACGCCTGCGACAAGGCGGACATCTTCGTCACCGCCACCGGCAACTTCCACGTGATCACCGACGATCACATGAAGAAGATGAAAAACCAGGCGATCGTGTGCAACATCGGCCACTTCGACAACGAGATCGACGTGGCGGGCCTGAAGAAATACAAATGGGAAAACATCAAGCCGCAGGTCGATCACGTCATTTTCCCGGACGGCAAGCGCATCATCCTGCTCGCCGAGGGGCGGCTGGTGAACCTCGGCTGCGCGACCGGGCACCCCTCCTACGTGATGAGCTCGTCGTTCGCCAACCAGACCCTCGCCCAGATCGAGCTCTGGACGGAAGCGCAGAAGAGCTCGAGCAGGTACCCGATCGGCGTGTACGTGCTGCCCAAGCACCTCGACGAGAAAGTGGCGCGGCTGCAACTGAAAAAGCTCGGCGCAATGCTCACCGAGCTGAGCGACGCGCAGGCGCGCTACATCGGGGTTTCGAAGGCGGGCCCTTACAAGTCCGACCATTACCGGTATTAATTTCACGCTGATGGACGCCATTCTCGGAGCATGGCGGTGAATTCGGTCTGGAGCAACGAATACGGCGAGATGGCGCTGCACCTGGTGATCGCGCTGGCGGCGGGCGGGATCATCGGCCTGGAGCGCAGTTACCACGGCCGCCCCGCGGGCTTTCGCACGCACGCGCTGGTCTGCGTCGCCTCGACCGTATTGATGATTCTCACCGTCTATCACGTCAGGTGGTTCGAGGCGTCGTTCCTCGAGCGCGTCACGATCGACCCCACGCGGATGGCGCAGGGGATCATGACCGGCATCGGTTTCCTCGGCGCGGGCGTGATCATGAAGGAGGGCTTGACCGTGCGCGGGCTGACCACCGCCGCGTCGATCTGGATCACCGCGGCGATCGGAATCCTGATCGGGGTCGGCTTCTACTTCCCCGCGGGCATCGCCACGGCGATGACACTCATCGTGCTCTCGGTGTTCCGCTGGATCGAGCGCAAAATGCCGATCGAGTTCTACGCCAACCTTACGGTGGGGTTTCTTCGAAATGCCGCCCTGCCCGAAGCCGAGCTGCGCGCGATGGTGGAAGGGAAGGGGTTTGCCGTGGCCAACATGAACTACAGCGTCACCGGCGAGGGCAGGATATTCGAATACCACATGGTGATCCACTCGCCCGACCGCGGCAATACCCGCCAGCTTTCCGAAGCGCTCAACGCCGTGTCTTCGGTGATGGCGTTCCGCATCGCGCCGACCGGGGATTAGCCGGCCGGCGCGGCGAAGCGTTCCATCGCGCCGGCCCGCGCGGCCGCTGCGGTCCCTGCGGCGCAATGGGCCGTGGAGCGCCCGCGAACGACTAAAGCTCGTACATCTCGCCTTTGCCCGCGAGCGCGGTGTCGATGAGCTTGCGCGTGAGCTGCGGCGAGAACAGCTCGATAAAGACATAGGCGAACCCCCGCAGCGCGGCGCCGCGGCGCACGGCGACGCGCGTGGTCATCGTGCCGAAAAGATGCCCGGCCGCGACCGCGCGCAAGTGCCGGTCGCGCTTTTCGTCGAAGGCCACCGCGGCGATGATGCCGATTCCGTGACCCAGCTCGACGTAGGTCTTGATCACGTCGGAGTCGACCGCCGAGAGCACGATGTCGGGCGCGAGGCCCTGCGCCCGGAACGCCTCGTCGATGTGGCTGCGCCCGGCAAAAGCCGGATCGTAGGTGACGATCGGGTACCGGGCGAGCATCTCGAGGGTCGCGCGCTTTTCTCCGAGGAGCGGATGATTCTCGGGCACGACCACGCAGTGCTGCCATTGATAGCCGGGGAGCGCGAGCAGCTTCGGATACTGATCGAGCGCTTCGGTGGCGATCGCGATATCGGCCTCTCCGGCGACGACCATCTCGGCGAGCTGCGGCGGGTTGCCCTGCTTGAGCGTGAGGTGCACTTTCGGGTAGCGCCGCTTGAACGCGCTCACCACTTTGGGCAGGGAATAGCGCGCTTGCGTGTGGGTGGTGGCGATGGTGAGCGTGCCTGCCGCCTGGTCGCGGAATTCGCGCCCGACCTGTTTCAGGTTTTCTGCTTCTTGCAGCAGATGTTCGACCACCTCGACCACCGCCTTGCCCGGCTCGGTCAGGGCGATGATGCGCTTGCCGTGGCGCACGAAAATCTCCACGCCGAGCTCGTTTTCGAGCTCGCGGATCTGCTTGGACACCCCGGGCTGGGAAGTGTGGAGCTTCTTGGCCGCCTCGGTGAGGTTCAGGCCCTGCCTTACAGTCTCCCGGACGTAGCGCAATTGTTGAAAATTCACGGACTTATATAATATATTTCGGTTATTAAATTCTAACATGAAAGTCTTTTGAGGTATTAGGTGGAAGCGCTACGATGCCCTCCTCTGACGAAAAAAACAGATGGATTGGCTCTATACGCTTTCAGGTTTTGCGGTCGGCGCGATCGTCGGCCTCACCGGCGTCGGCGGCGGTTCGCTGATGACGCCGCTGCTCGTACTCGTATTCGGGGTTGCGCCCGTGACTGCAGTGGGAACGGACCTGCTTTTCGCCGCGTTGACCAAGTCGGGCGGCGCCTGGGCGCATGCGCGCCGCGGCAAGGTCGACTGGAAAATCGTCGGCCGACTCGCTGCCGGCAGCGTCCCGGCCTCCGCCGTCACGCTGCTGCTGCTGCATCTATTCGTGCCCGATCACGGCAAGCTTTCGGCGATCGTGAGTGTGGCGCTCGGGGTCGCGCTGATTCTCACCGCGGGCGCGCTGCTCTTCAGGGAAAAGCTGCATGCCCGCGCGGCGCGGCGTGCCATCGCCCAGGCCGAAGAAGCGTCCACCGCGCGGCGCACGATGATCGTCGGGGCGATTCTCGGCGTGCTGGTCACCGCGTCCTCGGTGGGTGCGGGTGCGCTCGGGGTCACGGCGCTTTTCTTCCTTTACCCGGGCCTCGCAGCCGCGCGCATCGTCGGCGCCGACATCGCCCATGCCGTGCCGTTGACGCTCGTCGCTGGACTCGGCCACGCGGCGGCAGGCGCCGTCGACTGGCAACTTCTCGTCGCCCTTCTCATCGGCTCGCTGCCCGGAATCTGGCTCGGCAGCGCGCTCAGCCAGAAGATCCCGGAACGGCTGCTGCGCGCCGCGCTCGCCGGGATGTTGATCTTGATCGGCGGCAAGCTCGCCCTCTAGACGCTGATGTATCTCTACGACGAAATCGACCAGAAGCTCGTTGACGAGCGCGTCGTCCAGTTCCGCGACCAGACGCGGCGTTTTCTTGCCGGCAAGCTCTCGGAGGACGAGTTCCGCGCGCTGCGGCTCAGGAACGGCCTCTACATCCAGCGCTACGCGCCGATGCTGCGCATCGCGATCCCCTATGGCCTGCTCTCGACCAAGCAGCTGAGGAAGCTCGCGCATATCGCGCGTACCTACGATCGCGGCTACGGCCACTTCAGCACGCGCCAGAACCTGCAGCTCAACTGGCCGAAGCTCGAAGAGACCCCCGACATCCTCGCCGAGCTCGCCACCGTGCAGATGCACGCGATCCAGACCTCGGGCAACTCCTTCCGCAATATCACCACCGACCACTTTGCAGGCGTGGCGCAGGACGAGATCGTGGACTCGTTCGCCTGGTGCGAGGTGATCCGCCAGTGGTCGACCTTCCACCCGGAGTTCTCCTACCTTCCGCGCAAGTTCAAGATCGCGGTGAACGGCGCCAAGTCCGACCGCGCCGCGGTCGCGGTGCACGACATCGGCCTGCACGCGGTCAAGGATGCGAAGGGCGAGGTGGGCTTCAAGGTGCTCGTCGGGGGCGGTCTCGGACGCACGCCGATGATCGGCTTCGTCATCCGCGAGTTCCTCCCCTGGCCGCATCTGCTCACTTATATCGAGGCGATCCTGCGGGTCTACAACCGCTATGGCCGTCGCGACAACATCCACAAGGCCCGCATCAAGATTCTGGTGAAGGAGCGCGGTCCCGATAAATTCCGCGAGGAAGTCGAGGCCGAATGGGCGCACCTGAAGGACGGCCCTTCCACGCTCGTCGCCGAAGAGATCGCCCGGATCGAGAGCCGCTTCACCCGCCCGAGCTACGCGAAGCTTCCGGCGACGGACCCGGGGCTGGAGGCCGCGCTCGGCTCCGACCGCGCTTTTGCCACCTGGCATGCGAGGAACGTCTTCCCGCACAAGAAGCCCGGTTACGCCGCGGTCACGCTCTCGCTCAAGAAGACCGGCATTCCGCCCGGAGACGTCACCGCCGATCAAATGGACAGGATCGCCGATCTCGCCGACCGCTATTCGTTCGGCGAGCTACGCGTCTCGCACGAGCAGAACCTGATTTTCGCCGACGTCCGGCAATCCGATCTGCATACGCTCTGGCGGGAAGTCAAGGCGCTCGGCTTCGCGACGCCCAACCTGGGGCTGCTCACCAACATTATCTGCTGCCCGGGCGGCGATTTCTGCTCGCTCGCCAACGCCAAGTCGATCCCGGTCGTGGAGGCGATCCAGCAGCGCTTCGACGACCTGGACTACCTGCACGACATCGGCGAGCTCGACCTCAACATCTCGGGCTGCATGAACGCCTGCGGCCACCATCACGTCGGCCATATCGGCGTCCTCGGAGTCGACAAGAACGGCGAGGAGTGGTACCAGATCCAGATCGGCGGCAACCAGGGCGAGATCCGCCCGGGCGTGACCGCGTCGCTGGGCAAGGTGATCGGCCCGTCCTTCGCCCGCGCCGAGATGCCCGACGTGATCGAGCGGCTGATCGATTGCTACCTCGCGCGCCGCGACAGCGACGCCGAGCGCTTCATCGACGTGGTGCACCGCATCGGCGTCGAACCCTTCAAGGAATTCGTGTATGGCAACGCTGATCAAAGACCGGCGCATCGTCGCGGACAATTGGCTGCTGCTTAGCCGCGGGCCCGCGGGCGGGCTGCCCGAGGTCCCGGAGTCGGGCGACGTGATCGTGCCGCTCGCGCTGTGGCTCTCGCGTCGCGAGGATTTCCTGGCCCATCCGAAAAAGATCGGCGTGTGGCTCGACGCGAACGAAGGTCCCGAAGCCATCGCGGGCGAAGTCGAGCGCTTCGCGGTCATCGCAGTGAACTTCCCCAAGTTCGGCGACGGCCGCGGATATTCGATCGCGCGCCTTTTGCGCGAGCGCCACGGATTCAAGGGAGAGCTGCGCGCGATCGGCGACGTGCTCCACGATCATCTGTATTTCATGGAGCAGTGCGGGTTCGACGCGTTCGCGCTGCGTGACGACCAGGACCCGCAGGCGGCGCTTTCCGTGTTCGGCACTTTCAGCGACGGCTACCAGACCTCAGTCCTGAGGCCGACACCGCTCTTCCGCCGCCGGCTCGCGGCCGGCAAGCCATGACTGAACCGCTGAAACACAAGATCGCGGAACTCGAGCACCTGCTCGTTCGCGTGGCTCTCGAACATTCGCCGGCCGCGCTCGCGTCGAGCCTGTCTGCCGAGGACATGGTGATCACGGACGCCATCCTGCGGCACAAGCTGGACATCGAGATCTTCACCCTCGACACCGAGAGGCTGCACGCCGACACGCTCAACGTGATCGCGGCGATCCGCAAGCGTTACGGCTACGACGTACGCGTGCTCCGGCCCGATCCGGAGGCGGCGGCGCGGTACGTAGCCGATTTCGGCCGCGACGCCTTCTACGAAAGCGTGGAGCTGCGCAAGCGCTGCTGCCATATCCGAAAGGTCGAGCCGCTTGCGCGCGCGCTCAAAGGCAAGGAAGCCTGGATCACCGGTCGGCGCCGCGAGCAGGCCGTCACCCGCGCCGAGCTCAAGCTGCAGGAACACGACGCGACGCACGGCATGGTGAAGTTCAACCCGCTCGCCGACTGGAGCGAGGACGAGGTCTGGGCCGCGATCCGCGCCGGCGATATTCCGTACAACGCGCTCCACGACCAGGGCTACCGCTCGATCGGCTGCGCGCCCTGCACGCGCCCCGCGGTCGCTGGCGAGGACGCGCGCGCCGGGCGCTGGTGGTGGGAACAGCCCGAGGCGCGCGAATGCGGGCTGCATCTTTCTCCCGACGGGCGCCTGGTCCGCGACCGCGAGCTGACGTCATGAGCGTAGTCCTCGAAAAATCGCGTGCGGATCGCGATGCGCTGCCCTCGCGCAGCCATCTCGACTGGCTCGAGTCGGAGGCGATCTTCATCCTGCGAGAAGTCGCCGGCGAATGCGCCAATCCGGTCTTGTTATTCTCCGGCGGCAAGGACTCGATCGTGCTGCTGCGCCTCGCGGAAAAGGCGTTCCGTCCGGCGAGGTTCCCCTTCCCGCTGCTGCACATCGACACCGGCCACAACTTCCCGGAGGTGATCGCGCTCCGCGACGCGCGCGCGGCAGAGCTTGGCGAGCGGTTGATCGTGCGCTCGGTCGAGGAATCGATTCGCCGCGGGACGGTGCGGCTGCGCCGTCCCGATGAGAGCCGTAATGTGGCGCAGTCGGTGACCCTGCTCGAGGCGATCGGGGAATTTTCATTCGACGCCGCGATCGGCGGGGCGCGCCGCGACGAGGAAAAAGCGCGCGCGAAAGAGCGCATCTTCTCCTTCCGCGACGACTTCGGCCAGTGGGACCCGAAGAACCAGCGCCCGGAGCCGTGGAACCTCTACAACACGCGAGTCCACAAGGGCGAGCACATGCGGGTGTTTCCGATCAGCAACTGGACCGAGCTCGACGTGTGGCAGTACATCGGGCGCGAGCGGCTCGCCATGCCCTCGCTCTACTACGCCCACCGCCGGCAGGTCGTTCGCAGGAACGGGCTGCTGGTGCCGGTGACCGGCATCACTCCGCCGCGCGAGGACGAGCCGGTGGAAGAGCTCTCGGTGCGGTTCCGCACGGTGGGCGACATCAGCTGCACCTGCCCGGTCGAATCGACGGCCGCGACGCCGGCCGAAATCGCCGTCGCGACGGTGCGCACCACCGTTACCGAGCGCGGCGCGACGCGCATGGACGACCAGACCTCCGAAGCCTCGATGGAGCGGCGCAAGAAGCAGGGATATTTCTGAGCCTGGTGGAACAAGGTGGCTATGCCCCTTGTATATCCCCCAAGCCAGTGAAAGACCCCTTATGACTTTGCTCGGCGAAATTGAACACAACGCGCGGCAGACCGAAGATCGCGGTGTGCTGCGCTTCATCACGGCAGGGAGCGTCGACGACGGCAAGAGCACGCTGATCGGGCGGCTCCTGCACGATACGAGCGCCATTCCCGGGGACCAGCTCGCCGCGGTCGCCCGCGCCTCGAGCAAGCGCGGGCAGGAAGACGTCGATCTGTCGTTGCTCACCGACGGCCTTGAAGCCGAGCGCGAGCAGGGCATCACCATCGACGTCGCCTACCGCTACTTCGCCACGCCGAAGCGCAAGTTCATCATCGCGGACACCCCCGGCCACGAGCAGTACACGCGCAACATGGTGACCGGCGCCTCCACCGCCGACGCGGCGGTGATCCTCATCGATGCGCGCAAGGGCGTGCTCGCGCAGACGCGGCGCCACGCGACCATCGCACACCTCTTGGGAGTGCATCACGTCATCGTGGCGGTGAACAAGATGGACCTCGTCGGCTACGACCAAGCCGTGTTCGACCGCATCCGCCGCGATTTTCTCGGCTTTGCCTCGGCGTTCGGGATCGCCGACCTGCGATTCATTCCGATGTCGGCGCTGCGCGGCGATCTAGTGGTCGAGCGCGGCGCGGACCTCGGCTGGTACAGCGGCCCGACGCTGCTCGCCGCGCTCGAGGAAATCGAGATTGCCGACGAGGCCGACTCCCTGCCGTTCCGCTTTCCGGTGCAGCTCGTGGTGCGGCCCGGCGCCGGAACCGACTTCCGCGGTTACGCCGGCCGGCTCGAGTCTGGAGTGCTTTTCCGCGGCGCCGAGGCGCTCGCGCTGCCCTCGGGACGCCGCACGGTCGTCGAGGACATCGTCTCGCTCGACAAGTCGCTGCCCGTCGCGGTCGCCGGGGATTCGGTGACCCTGGTCCTCGCCGACGACATCGACATTTCGCGCGGCGACCTGCTCGCCGATCCGGCTCACCCGCCGCGCGCGGCGAAAACCGTCGAAGCGCGCATCTGCTGGCTGTCGGCCGAGTTTCTCGACGCCAAGGCCCTGCCCGCCGCGGTGCTCAAGCACACCACGCGCAGCGTGAAGGCGAAGCTCGTCTCGCTCAACGACCGCGTCGATATCGACGCGCTCGAGCGGCAGCCGTCGCCCGCGGGTCTCGCGATGAACGACATCGCGCACGTGACCCTCGCGCTCGCCCAGCCGCTTTTCGTCGATCCCTACGGGTTGAACCGCGCCACCGGCTCCTTTATCCTGATCGACGAAGCGACCAACCAGACGGTCGCCGCGGGAATGATCGATGGATGAGATGCCGGGCAAGGTCTATCTGGTCGGCGCCGGCCCCGGCGCGCCCGATCTGCTCACGCTGCGGGCGGCCGAGATCCTGAAGCGCGCCGATGTCGTGTTCCACGACGCGCTGGTGCATCCTCGGACGCTCGAGCTCGCCGCGCGCGCGGAGAAAATCGCCGTGGGCAAGCGCTCCGGCCGCCATTCGACCGCGCAGAAGTTCATCAACAAGCGGTTGGTGGATGCCGCGCGCGATCACAAAATCGTGGTGCGCCTGAAGGGCGGCGATCCTACGCTCTTCGGCCGCGCGCAGGAAGAAATCGACGCGCTGCGCGCCGCGGGAATCGACTTCGAGATCGTCCCGGGAGTGACCGCGGCGACGGCCGCGAGCGCCGAGCTCGGCGTGTCGCTCACGCGCCGCGGTTTCGCCCGTCATGTCGTCTTCGTCACGCCCCGCGCCGCAAACGGCGAGCGCGAAAACGACTGGGTCGCGAGCGTGCTGGCGGCCGACACCGCGGTGATCTACATGGGCGCGGGGCTTGCCGAAGCGATCAGCGCCGAGTTGATCGGGCGCGGCAAGCCGAAAGACACGCCGCTCGCCCTGGTGGAGAGCGCGACGCTTCCCGAGCGGCGCGTGCTCCGCGGGACGCTTGCGGATCTGCCGGAGCTCGCGCGCAAAACGGGCGCAGGCCCTGCCGTCGTGCTCCTCGGCGAAGTGCTCAAAGCCGCCTTTGCGAAGCCCGCCGCGACGGAAGAGATCGAGACGCTCCTCAAACGGGCCTGAGAGGTCGCGCGCCCCGGTGAAACCGCTTCCGGTTTTCCGGGTCAGATTCGAACCAGTCGTTGTCGAGGTCAGCTCATGAGCTTGCGGCCCCTCCCAGAAACCGTATGGCGCTCGCCTTCCGGCGAAATCGTGTCCTGCGTCGAGAAGCTCAAGGTGCTGCGGGAAAACCTCGAGGAGATCCAGCAGCTCTGCCAGGACGCGCTCGAGGACGCGGTCCTCATGGAATGCGACGAGCGCCAGTTCAAGCAGGTGCTGACGAACCTGGTGCAGCAGCTGCAGAATCCCTACCGCGAAAAGCCTGAATAATTTACTCGCGCCTCGCGAGCCACGCCGCCCACGCTGCGAACACCAGGAACGCGGCGAGGGTCCATTCCGGGATGCTGAAGGAGAGCAGCGTCCAGTCCACGACCCCGCACTCGCCCGACCCTCGCAGGACGCGGCGCAGCCCCTCGATCGGGCCGAAGGCCG
>Ga0137372_10006311_pt1 | contig 11504 bp, 10 predicted proteins | sample SagtaG_6_FD_104911 | JGI IMG/M metagenome (GOLD analysis project Ga0137372, IMG submission 104911) | Vadose zone soil microbial communities from Sagehorn Ranch, Mendocino, California, USA - Sage1_R_60_16 metaG | ecosystem: Environmental > Terrestrial > Soil > Vadose zone | place: USA...
CTAATCTTACAGGCAATGATCAATATCGGTTCGACGACGGGGTCGATCCCTTATGCAGGGGTGCCGCTGCCGTTTATTACCTATGGCGGCTCTTCGCTAGTCATCACTCTGGCGGCTGTGGGGGTGCTCTTGAATATCTCGCGCTACATTCAGGAGCCTGAGAAGCCAACCCTGTCGAAACGCACGATCACGAAAACTATTACGAGAAAGGTGTAAGCGCGAAAACCAGTGGCTGGCAGGAAATTGTAGGATAATGTCTGTCTCAATTGGATTGAAACGAACAGAAAAAATTATGCGAATTCTGATATCTGGTGGGGGCACGGGAGGCCATATCTATCCGGCACTCTCTGTGGCGATGCAGTTGCAAAATGAATATAAAACCGATGTTCTCTATCTGGGCAGCGACGATGGCCTGGAGACAGAGTTGATACCTGCTGCTGGTCTCCGTTTTGCGCGGATCAAGGCCGGCAAGCTGCAGCGTTTTGTCTCCTGGCGCACCATGACAGGCATCGCGCGCGTCCCTGTTGGGATGGTGCAGGCACTCGGCATCGTACGCAACTTCCATGCTGATGCGGCTTTTACCAGTGGCGGATACGTAGCGGTTCCGGCTGGACTTGCCGCCAGGCTCAATGGCGTTCCCCTACTGATGCACCAGCAGGATGTGCCGCCAAACCTTTCTAATCGCCTGCTCGCGCCACTGGCGACGCGTATCTCTGTAGCCTTTGCCGACTCGCAGCGCTACTTTCCCTCAGGGAAAACGTTGCATCTCGGCAATCCCGTACGCCAGGCGATCCTGGACGCGCGCCTGATACAGCCACAGCAAGCTCGTACAACGCTCGGTCTTGCGCCTGACCTGCCGCTCCTGCTGGTGACGGGAGGAAGTCAGGGAGCGCGCCACCTCAATCAGACGGTGTGCCGCGCCTTGCCCGACCTGCTCACGTACAGCCAGGTCTTGCAGATCAGCGGCAGAAACTTGTTCGAAGAGACGCGCGCACTCTCTGAGAGTACCCTGGCGGCTCTACCGGTGGAGACGAGGCAGCGCTACCGGTTGGTTCCGTACATGGATGCGGAAATGCCCCTGGCGCTACAGGCCGCGGAACTGGTGGTGTGCCGCGCGGGCGCCGCGACGTTGAGCGAACTGGCTGTATTGGGCAAGCCCGCCATCCTGGTTCCTTTACCTCCGGCGTTGGGCGACTCGCCGCAGGAGGCCAACGCCGCTATGTTTGAACGCAAACAGGCGGCAGAGGTTATTCGCAATAGTGATCTGAAACCTGAAACACTTGTAGAACGTGTTAAAAATAATATTACATCTTATGTGAAGTTAAAAGCGATGGCGGAGGCTGTCGGGGAGCTAGCGCGACCAACGGCAACGCAAGATATTGTCGAAGTGGTCGTTGAGATGGCACGCGGAGTCAAGACATCGAAGCGCGAGGTTATAAGCATTTGAAGAAGTCGCACTTGCATTTCATGGGAATAGGCGGGCAAGGCATCTCCGCTGTAGCGCAGATGGCGCTGCTGCAGGGGGATAAGGTGACGGGCTGTGATCGCCAGCCGTCGGCGACCACGCGCGCCCTGGAGCAGGCGGGGATAGATGTACAGGTTGGTCATAGTGCAGACCATCTGGCGGGGGTCGATACCCTGGTGATCAGCCCGGCTGTGACCTCGCTCAATCCGCAGAATCCAGAATTGCTCGAAGCGCAGCGGCGTGGCATCCACGTCTACACCTGGCAGGAGCTGCTTGGTTCCCTGATGGAGCAGAAATGCGTCCTCTCGGTCTCCGGCGTGCATGGCAAGGGAACGACGACGGCCATGCTCTCGTTGATCCTGGTCGATGCGGGGCTAGATCCGACCTGTGAGATTGGTGCAGTCGTGCCGCGCTTTGGTGCAAACTATCGCCTGGGCAAGGGGCAATACTTCGTCAATGAAGCCGACGAGTTCAATCATAACTTCTGGCATTATCATCCGCGCGTGGCGGTCGTGACCTCGATAGAGTTCGAGCACCCGGAGTTCTTTGCTGATTACGAAGCATTTCTCGCCGCCTTTGAGCACTTCATTTGGGGCATGGACCTGCACGGAGACTGGCCTATATCGCCGATGCTGGTCCTCAATGCGAACAGTCCAGGCTGCCTGGAACTACGCGCGCGTCTCGTCGATTGGCCTGGCTCTATCGTTACGTATTCGGTAAATGAAGCGGAGCAATCATCCCTAAAGGAGCAAGCGAGCTTTGAAGCATACGATACACTCACAGATGGAGAAACGAGTTTTCGCGTCAGAGCGCACGGTGATGATGCATTTCCTATGGATCGTGTCTTTCACCTGCAGTTGCCGGGTGTGCATAACATAGAAAATGCCCTCGCGGCTCTCTGTGTCGCGCGTATAGTCGGTGTGGACGTCGAGACCATTGCCCGTACATTGGAAGGCTTCAGTGGCACCCGGAGGCGTTTTGAGACCCGCCACCAGGGTCTGCTAACTATCGATGGGCGAGTGCTGGATCTCATGCTGGTGGACGACTATGCGCATCATCCCACTGCGATCGCCGCGACGTTGGAAGCGGCGCGCAGACGCTATCCAGGACGGCGCCTGGTCGCGGTCTATCAACCGCATATGTACAGCAGAACAAAGACATTTTTTAATCAGTTCCTGTCCGTCTTCGATGCGGCGGATGTAGTAATTATCAGCGATATCTTTCCGGCTCGTGAGCGCGACACCGGTCTCGTACATACGTGCGAGATCGTAGATACCATCGCGCAGCGGCCTCACTTTGCGCAGGGAGGCGCACGCGTACTGTACGGTGGCGATGTGCAGAGCACATTCGAACTGTTAAGTGGAACACTGCAAGCAAACGATCTTGCTGTGATAATGGGCGCGGGAGATATCTATCACGTGACCGAATTATTGCTGCGCAAAACGGCGTAGAGGAAATCTGTTATGACTTTTGATGTTGAGACAACATATCGCGCACTACAGTCGCACTTCAAAGTGCGTCGTGATGAGCCGCTATCACGCCATTCGACCTTTGGCGTGGGCGGCCCTGCGGATATATGGATCTCGCTCGACACGAAGGACGAACTGATTGGCCTTGTAACGCTCTGTAGTGAGCAGCGCTGGCCTTTGCTGCTCATGGGCAATGGTACGAACGTCTTGTATGCTGATGCGGGCGTACGTGGCATCGTAGCGCGTGTGGCCCTTAACGGCTATACAGTTGAGGACCGCGGCGACGGCACTGCATTTTTAACGGCAGAGGCAGGCATAAGCTGGCCTCGCTTGCTGAACGAACTGGCTCCTCTTGGTTGGGGAGGACTGGAGTTCGGTCCTGGTATTCCAGGGACGCTTGGCGGCGGCGTCATCAGCAATGCTGGTGCGCATGGGAGCGAACTGGGACGAGTGCTCGAGTGGGTCGATGTACTGGATGCACGCGAGGTGGAGAACTCCGTCGCGCAGCCGATGTTGCGGCGCTATCAACATGCCGAACTCGACCTGAGTTATAGACATAGTCGCTTCCGTGCCCGGAGACGCGTTCAGTTCGACGAACAGGGCTTCCCTGTAGCGGCCCCACGTCAACTGATCGAGCCGGCTGAGATCATAGTGCAAATTGGCGTACATCTTCATCACGAAGACCCCAGGGGATTGCGGACCATTATCGATGAGCACAAACAACATCGAAAGAGGACGCAGCCGCCGCAGCAGAGCGCTGGCTCGGTCTTCAAGAATCCGGAAGGGGATTATGCCGGGCGGCTCATCGAGGCCGTGGGCATGAAGGGGATGTGGCATGGACGGGCGCAGATTTCAGAGCGCCACGCCAATTTTATTGTGAATGTAGGAGGTGCAAGCGCTGCTGATGTCGCAGCGCTTGTCAGGGAGGCACATAACCGCGTCAGCGAACAGTTCGGGGTCAACCTCGAACTCGAGGTCGAACTACGCGGCGAGTGGAAGGTAGTAGTATCATGACAGAGAAGAAACGGCTACCGGAGCAGATGGCTTCGCACACTTATAGAAAACAGCCATTGGCGCGCCCTGCCAGCAGACAACCTGCTGGCAGAGATGCAAGCCGGGGAGAGAGGCGTGGAGCGCTGCATACCTTGCAGCGCGTAGTAACAATTCCCGAGGCTGACCCATCAACCGCCTGGAATACGTTTGCGCAGCGCCAGGAGAGGCGACGGCGCGCTCGTTCCAGGCCGGTATACGAGGAGATGGCGCCGGTAGCGCCGCGTACCTACGCGCAGACGGGGACGCGTGCATCCAGTGGCCGCTTAAAAGCGGTCAAGCGTCTGCCCGCGTACAATAGCTCGCCTGTACCGGTGCGAAGCGGGGGGCAGCGCCAGGTGAAACGCGGCATCCTCTGGCGGCTGCTGAGCCTGATATTCGGCATTATCGCGCTAATCTTTGTTGCAAATCTGGTAATCAATAGCAATGTTTTTCGTGTAAAACAGGTCAACATTGCGGGCACGCACAACGACGTGCTGGTCCGTTCTATTCAGCATATGGGTATACAAGGTCAAAACATCTTTTTTATGGATGTTGCGACCTTGAAAGAGCGGATCGAGACTTCACCACGCGTGGCGTCGGCCAGCCTTAGCAAGCAGTGGCCCAATCAGATCACCGTCAATGTGATCGAGCGTACGCCAGTGCTGCTATGGCATACAGCGCAAGGAACATATAGCGTCGATAATCAAGGGGTGGTGATTGCGCCGGTTAGCGAAACGCCGGATGCCAGCCAGTTAAGAACCGTCGTAGATACGACGGGGAAGGTTGGCAAAGGGGACGGCACACAGCCAGGAGTGCACCTGAATCAGGCGGACATCACGTTTGCTTTGGCTGTATTGAACCGTTTACCGCAAGTAACCGGGATAAGCAACTTCACCCTGAGCTGCACCGGCACAATATATGCCAAAACCGGTGCGCAGGCCGGGCGGTCAGGTAGTAGGGGATCGTATATTGTTAGCAGTCCAGGTGGCTGGTTGGCTTATCTGGGAGGCGTCGATGACACCAATCCTTTGGACAACAGGCTGATCGAATTGCAGCAAATACTTACCCTGGTGCAGCAATCTCATCTTGCTACAATTGATCTGCGCTATGGCCTGCGTCCGGTGTATACCTTAAAGCAATGAAGCCAGGAAGATGCGCATGACAGGTCTTTTCAAGAACAATGTTTTTCGTAGTGCGTCTCACAAGTGTACCGCCCAATAGGAGCGTCTATCGTGCAAGAGCGGGTGATAGTCGGTATCGACGTTGGAACAACAAAAATCTGTGTCCTGGTCGGCGAGCTGGATCGCGACGGGAAACTGAATATTGTTGGCGTTGGCACCTGCCCTTCACAGGGTTTGCGCCGCGGGGTGGTGGTGAACATTGAAGAGACCGTCACTTCAATCGCAGCGGCGCTGGATCGTGCAGAACGCCTTTCAGGGAAGAAAATTCTAACGGCATATGTAGGGATTGCTGGAAGCCATATCGAATCGGAGAATAGCAAAGGCTTTGTCGCCATTTCACCCAGTCACAGCGACATCGTGCAGAACGACATCAGCCGTGCTATCGAGGTGGCGCGCGCAATTGCTATACCTGCCAACCGCGAGATCATTCATGTGATCCCTCGCGGCTATGTTGTAGACGGACAAGAGGGCATCAAAAATCCAATTGGTATGTCCGGCTTCCGCCTCGAGGTGGAGACGCATATCATTACGGGCTCGGTGTCTTCGATCCATAACTTAATTAAATGTGTCCATAAAGCACATGTAGAGATTGAGGATCTCGTGCTGGAACCTCTGGCCTCTAGCGAGGCGGTGCTGGCGGACGGTGAGACCGATCTAGGCGTGGTGCTGGTCGATATCGGTGGTGGTACGACCGATATCGCGATCTTCTCCGATGGTGCTATCTGGCAGACCGCCGTCTTACCTATCGGAGGCAACCTGATCACCAGCGATATCGCAATCGGCCTGCGTCTACCACCAGGGGTGGCCGAGGAACTCAAGATAACGTATGGGCATTGTGATCCATCGACCATAGATGAGGACGATATGATCGATCTGTCGCAGTTTATGCCCGATTGCGACGATCTCGTTCCACGCAAGCTTCTGGCCGAAATAATCCAGGCGCGTGTGGAAGAACTCTTCTCCATGGTGCATGAAGAGATCAAGAAATCGGGATACGAGGGATTGCTGCCGGCAGGCATCGTTCTTACGGGAGGAAGCGCAGAGATGCCGGGTATCCTGGAACTCGCGAGTCAGACGCTTGATCTGCCCGCGCGCATCGGCTCTCCGCTTGGCATGCATGGACTGGCTGACTCGATCAGTCGCCCTGCGTACGCGACAGCGGTCGGGCTGCTGCTCTGGGGTTTGCGTCACACGTCTCTCATGGCTGAAGAGGAGGAGCCGGAGGATGAGGGGCCAATGGATTTTATATCTCGTTTTGGCCGTTGGCTACGTGCATTTATACCTTAGTAGCTTCTCATTTGTAGGGCAGGAACGGTTTTCGTTCCCTGTAACTGTAGAGTAAGCTCGGAAGGGGGCCACGAATTATGTTACCTATGGGAAATCATCAACTTGAAGGCTTTGCTCAGATCCGCGTGATTGGCGTGGGAGGCGGCGGCAGTAACGCTGTGAATCGCATGATTCAGGCGAATATGATGGGCATTGAGTTTATTGCTATCAATACCGATGCTCAGGCTCTGCTGCTGACAGATGCGCCACATCGCATTCGTATCGGCGACAAGCTCACTCGTGGCCTCGGCGCGGGTGGCAACCCTGGCGTCGGCTCCAAAGCGGCAGAGGAGAATGCAGAGGAGATATACGAGGCCCTGAAGGGCTCCGATATGGTCTTTATCACGGCTGGTATGGGCGGCGGCACTGGCACGGGGGCGAGTCCAGTAGTTGCGCAGATCGCGCGCGAAGTCGGCGCCCTGACCGTCGGTGTTGTCACCAAGCCCTTCTCCTTCGAGGGGAAGAAGCGCCTGCTCTCAGCCGAAGAGGGGATCGCGAATCTAAAGCAACACGTGGATACGCTGATCACTGTTCCCAACGACCGTTTGCTACAGGTCGCGGACAAGCGTACGCCGCTCTCGGACGCCTTCAGACTGGCCGACGACGTGCTACGTCAGGGTATTCAGGGCATCAGCGATCTGATCACTGTACCGGGCCTGATCAACCTGGACTTCGCCGATGTGAAGACGATTATGTCCGCCGCTGGCTCCGCCTTGATGGCGATCGGAGAGGCGAGCGGCGAGACGCGTGCCAGCGATGCCGCACAGATAGCGATCGCCAGTCCACTGTTGGATATCGATATCAGTGGCGCGCGTGGCGTACTCTTTAATATCACCGGCGGCATGGATATGACCCTGTTTGAGGTGAATGAAGCTGCGGATATCATCAGTCAGGCGGCGCACCCGGAGGCGAACATCATCTTCGGTGCGGTACAGGACTCCGCGTATGATGGGAAGGTCAAGATCACTGTGATCGCGACGGGCTTTGATAATACCACGAATGGTCGCGCACAGCATCAGCCTATCGTCCAGTCGTCTTACCAGTATGCGCAACCGCAGCGACCGGAGTACGATCGGAGCCGCCTCTACCAGGTGTCTTCGTCCGCAGCGAATAGTATGGGCAGTAACGGTAGCAACCATAACACACAGCCACGTGCTCACCAGCCTGGTGGCTATGCACCGGCGGTTGCCGCGCCTCAGCCTATGCACCTTTCGAATCATCCGACCGGGCCATTGCAATCCAATCGTGGAGGGCAATCTCTAGCCTCTGATACTGGGCGCCAGCGCGTGCCAATGCCACCTCCCTCTGCAGCGGATGTTAACAGGCAGTCGTTGGACATGAACAGGCAGCGTTCTATGGCGCCACAGCCGCACATGCGCGATCCGGTGCCGCTGATGAACGATGTGGATGAGAGCGATTTCGAACTGGATGGTGATGCAGTTGACATGGATAATAGTCATCGCAACCTGCCAGTACCGGAGCCGGAAGCTCAACCCTTACAGCGCCAGGCTGGCAATCAGCGTCAGGTGCGTCGCATCGACCGCAGCCCGGAGTCCCAGCGCCGTAACGCGCCGTCCGGCGATGTGATCGACATTCCGGCGTTTCTGCGCAAGCGGTAAGGAAGCGCTTTCAGGCATAAAAAAACAGGTCGTACATTGGCGGCCTGTTTTTTTATGTCTGCATTTCCTAAATCTGGCCTCTTCTAAGGAACAGCGGAACCAAAAAACGTTGTTCCTCAGGGGCCAACCTTGTTTCGTGTCTTGCCCAGGTTGCCGGGGATATCTTTGTTGAGGCCGATATGGTTCACAACGACGCGTACGCCTGGAATGCCGATCATTTCACGCTCCAGCGCCATGCGCATCGTACTGTTTGGCACATCTCCATACAGATTCAAGATATAATTCTCGACCAGGATGCGCAGGTTCTGCGCGCCATCTAGCTTGCCCGTCGTCTTCAGATTTTCGAGGCGCGAGTAGGCGATATTCAAGATCTCGTCTTCTGCGACGATAAAGTTACGTACGTCGAGCACGTTTGGCAGGTAGCGCAGAGACTCTTCGAGCCGCTGACGCTGCGCTTCCAACTCGACTTTTCCATACAGAGCCAGGATAACGCCGTCATCCTTCACCTGGTCTATCTCGACCTTGACCGGGTGGGTGCTGTAAGCCGTGCTGCTCACTGTGACGACGCGATCCACGACCTCCTCAGCCTCTTCCAATACATCGTGAGGCGTGATGGCCGGGTTGTATACGTATCTATAAGCCTCAGCGGCCTCGTCATAAGGCGCGGCCATAGGATCTTCCAGTGCCCATCCCAGGATGCCAACGAGTACGAAGGGCGCGGCAACGACCGTTAGCCATGGGTTAGTGGGAAAGAAGAGGACGCCGCTGAGCGTCACCACCAGGGCCACACTCAAAATAAATGGCCAGAGACTGGGATTAGGCAGATGAATATGATGCTGCTCCTCCGCGATCTGTCCTGTTGCAAGAGAGTCATCCAACTGGCTCGCTGTAAGGCTAGCATTTTGAAGAGATGTTTCCATATGCTCTCGCTTTCCTCTGCAGGTGGTATACAATAGCGAGGACTGTTTATTCGCATAGCTGTCCTGCTACTAAGCATACCAAATATAGCCCGTTCGTGCAAGCCGTTGCAGTTTCTTTCCGTGGCTACATTGTCTCTTGCTGATCCATTATCTTCACCTTCAAGTCAAGCGCGATGTAGAAAAACTCTTCCTCCAGTTCCTGCCATACTCTCTCTTCTGCCTGGGTGCGCGTGAGCGGGTAGCGCTTTTGTTCAGCCACAAGCATCTGTTGCGTGACCCGCTTCTGGAACTTTGAAAGGAGTGGCTGCTGCATTCGAAAGGGAGGCATGATGCCTAGCTCTATCTCCTGCAGATCATAGTAGTCTTCGGGTTCAAACGCCAGTGTCATGAGATCTGCATAGTTACTAATCAGATTCTGGTGCGCCAGGGAAAAAAAATTATTCTGAACGCTGGCAATATAGAGAGTGCCTGCCGCACGACAGTCCAATAAGACGGGATAGGCCACTGCACTCTTGTTTGGTGCGAAGTGGTGTGTTGGGAACATACGGAACATATCCGTTTCGTTTTGTATTATAGACGGATGCCCCGAACCAAGGGCAATTCCTGCCTGCGACTCAGCCCCTAGAAAGATCGTCTGGTGCTCTAAATAGGACTCAAAGTGCATTGTCGTACGGTACTGGGTGATACGCACACTCCGTACTTTGCGCTCACGCGGAGGACGTACGCACTGCGAGACGATGACGATAATTCCTATCCCTGATGGATCAAGGTGACTGAGCAACTGCTGCATGATAAGTGCACTGATTGTTGATGCACGCAGGATCGGCGGCGTGGTCGTATACGTGTGGAGCACACGCGCGTAGAAGGTCGCCGGAATCCCCGACAGAGCGTCTTTAGCCTCTGCTCCATCATCAAAAAACTGCGGGTATTCTAGTGCAATCAATCTGGCTATCTCGCTAGAATATTGAGACACTACTTCAAGCAGAGGGCGCAGGTTCTCCTGCCTCGGCTTTGACTTGCCATTTGCCCAGCGCGTCAGCGTAATGGGGTTAACTCCGACAATGTCGGCTATGCGCTGCCGCTCATATGGATCGTTGACGATTTTGCCAAGTAGATCTCGCCAGGTGTGGGCTTCTTCCATGTTTCACGTCTTTACTTCCATAAGTTAATGTACTAAAAATAACTTAAGGCAATTTAATGCGCACTATACTCCTAAATCGGAATTTTAAATACTTGTACATAGTAACTTATAGAACGAGAGAAGTCAATATTATAATAGTGATGAAACCTCATCTCCTGTCTGCATGAATATCATCCTTTGCACGATCTAAGCCTACAGGTTATATCAAATTTCAAAATTGATAAAGTAAGCATATATAAATTTGTGTCGCTTTTATACTGTAGATAGATCACTCTTTGTCATATATGTTAAAATAAATAGGGTGGAGGAAGAGGTCCGTATATGGTAAAAATCTGGGATGATAGGTTGAAGCGCCTGGCAGGGACGCTCCCAGATGATTTTGTAGACTGGTTGATGCCGGGTGCGCATCTTGTTAGCATTGTCTCGCTCGCATTGAAGACGTTGACAAGAACAGTTAGCGCCGATACTCTATTTGAGGTTCGTCTAAATGGAAGGAAGGCTTTGCTGCACATTGAATTTCAAAGACGCCCTGGCACGAAAGTAGCGCAGCGCGTCTGGGAATATAATGTGTTGGCAACATTAGCCCATAAGTGTCCTGTATATTCGTTCATTATCTATCTCATGCCTGGAGGTAAGATTCCTGAAACTCCACTGAAGTGGGGTCTGTCTGAGTATGAGCTTGTACATCTCTTTCGCTTTACCAATATCATGCTGTGGGAGTTGCCGGTCGAGGATCTGAAAAAGACAGGCCTGAAAGGTCTGCTTCCACTCTGTCTATTGGCAAAAGATGGAGCGCAACGCGATATTGCGAAGGAAGTGTTTGAGGGTGTCGGCGATAACAAAGAACTGCTTACGCTGGCGCTGACATTGGCATCGATGGTGTTCACAAATGACGCTGACCAGCAATGGCTGGAAGGGGAGGTCGCTATGCTGGAAGATATCGTACGCGATACCTGGTTTTACCAGAAAATCTTGAAAGAGGGACGAGAAGAGGGACGAGAAGAGGGACGCGAGGAAGCCGCTATAGAGACTTTGCACCTCATTATTCTGGATGTTGTGCAGGAGCGCTTTCCGGCGATTCTGGAGCTGGCGAGGGCGCGCGTTGAGGCGATGCAGGACCCGATACTGCTTCGTAAACTCAATACCAGGCTTGTCATAGCGCAAACTGCCGCAGAAGCCGAACGGGCACTCCGGGACGGCTAGCCGGGAAAGCGCTACGGAAGAGGGAGCGCCAGTTGCCGATCCTGCTCTGAAACTCATTCTTTTAACAAGGTTTGCAGGTCTCCCGCCAGTTGTGCGGGCGTGAAGTCGTTGTCCAGGAAGACGCGCTCGTTCCCCTGCTTATCGATCA
>Ga0137372_10006313_pt1 | contig 11500 bp, 9 predicted proteins | sample SagtaG_6_FD_104911 | JGI IMG/M metagenome (GOLD analysis project Ga0137372, IMG submission 104911) | Vadose zone soil microbial communities from Sagehorn Ranch, Mendocino, California, USA - Sage1_R_60_16 metaG | ecosystem: Environmental > Terrestrial > Soil > Vadose zone | place: USA: California...
AGGGGCAGCGCTCCATGGGCCAGGGACAACGTCCCTCCAGCCCACAGGCCCCTCAGCGTAGCGGCGGGCAGCCCTATCCATCCCAGCGCAACGGCCAGGTACAGGGTCAGCGTCCCGGTGGAGGTAGCAGCGTGCCAACGCAGGGAGGACGGCCTGTACAGACGTCGCGTCCCGGCGGGGGCGGACAGGGTGGGCAGAGAAGCGGCCCGCGTCCAGGAGGTCCGGCGACAGGCGGGCAGCAGGGCTATCAGGGGACAGGACAGCGACAGGCACCGAGACCTGGACAGGGGACGGGGCGTCCCGGCACCCAGGGGCGCCCTAACGGCGGGCGTCCGGGAGGACGCAACGCAGCGACGGCGCAGAGGACGCAGGAACGGCGGGCTCCGGTCGTCAAAGAGAAGCCAACCGGCCCCATCACTATTCCACCACAGATCATGGTAAAGGACATGGCCGATCTATTAAGCATCACGCCCAATGAGGCCATTCGCGGACTGATCAAACATGGTATCTTTGCCAACATTAACCAGATCGTCGACTACGATAAGGTCGCGCTGGTCGCCCAGGACCTTGGCTTCGAACCGACGCAGGGCGCAATCACCGTTGCACCCGCTTTGCAGGGCGAACGGCAGCTCTCCGCCAACGAGGTAATGATAGCGGCCCGTAACGAGGACGACAATGTCGTTATCCCGCCAGTCGTCACCATTATGGGACACGTCGACCACGGCAAGACCTCACTGCTCGACACCATTCGCGAAACAAAGGTTGCGGCGGGCGAGGCGGGCGGCATCACGCAGCATATCGGCGCTTACCAGGTTGAGGTCAACGGTAAGAAGATCACCTTCCTGGACACGCCCGGTCACGAGGCATTCACCGCCATGCGCGCGCGCGGTGCCCAGGTCACGCATATCGTCATCATCGTGATCGCAGCCGACGACGGCGTTATGCCACAGACGCGTGAAGCGATCTCGCACGCGCAGGCGGCGAAGGTCCCGATTATCATCGCGCTCAACAAGATAGATAAGGCGAACGCCAACCCCGATCGCGTCAAGCAGCAGTTGGCCGATATGGGCCTCTTGATCGAAGAGTATGGTGGCGATATCGTCTGCGTCCCCGTCTCTGCGCGGCAGGGGATCGGCATCGACGATCTGCTGGACTACATCCTACTGGTGGCCGAGGTACAGGACATCAGGGCCAATCCCAATCGGCTGGCGACCGGAGTGATCATCGAGGCTACGCTAGAGAAGAACAGCGGCTCGACGGCGACGGTCCTGGTGCAGCAGGGAACGCTCAAGATGGGCGACAATATCGTTGTCGGCGCCACCTCTGGCAAGGTAAGAGCGATGTTCAACGATCGAGGTAAACGTATCCAGAAGGCACCGCCAAGCACTCCGGTCAGCATCATCGGTCTGCCCGAGGTTCCGCAGGCGGGCGATCGCCTGGAGGCGGTTGCCGACGAGCGTACAGCCAGGCAACGCGCTCTACAAGAAGCGGATAAGCGGCGAGACGAAAGCATGCCGCTGGGCCAGGTCAGCCTCGACACGCTCTATATGCAGATGCAGGAGGGCAAGGTCAAGGAACTGAACATCGTTCTCAAAGGCGACGTACAGGGTTCCTCCGAGGCGATCAAGAATGCCCTCACGAAGGTCGGCGAGGATAACTTGAAGGTACGCCTGATCCACGAGGGCATTGGTAATATCAGCGAGACCGATGTGCACCTGGCGGCAGCTTCGGGGGCCATCATCATCGGCTTTAACGTCAAGGCCGACGGCGCGGCTCTGCGCGAGGCGCAAAAAGAGGGCGTCGATATTCGCTACTACAATGTCATCTACAAGCTGACCGATGATATTCAGGCAGCGCTGGTCGGTATGCTGGAGCCCACCTTCCGCGAGGTGGTCGAAGGGCACGCCGAGGTTGTCCAGATCTTCAAAGCGGGCAAAAACGTGGTTATCGCTGGCTGTCGTATCACCGATGGCAAGATCACGCGCTCCTCGCAGGCACGCGTTCTGCGTAAGGGCGAAAAGGTGCATGAGGGCAAGATCGGCTCGCTGCGACGTGGGAAAGACGACGTACGCGAGGTCAATACAGGTTACGAGTGCGGTATCATTCTGGAAGACTTTACCGAATTCGAAGTTGGTGATATCATCGAGGCATTCTCACAGGAAAAAGTGAAGCCTGGAGCATAAGCGCGGCTTCGCCGTTTTATCCACGACGGCAGGCAATAACGAGGCAGAGCGCGATCGCGCCCTGCCATCGTCTGCTGGCGGGGGATGATACGGCGAAATTGTTCTGGAGGGGTTAAGAGATGCCACACCAACATAGACAGGAAAAATTGGGCGAGTTAATCGCAGTGGAACTGAGCGAGCTGCTACGCAACCGCGTCAAAGATCCACGCGTCGGTTTCGCCAGCATCACTCGCGTCGAAGTAAGTGGCGATCTGCGTCACGCGAAGGTATTTGTGAGCGTGATGGGGACGCCGGAGGAACAGGCTGCGACGATGAAGGGGCTCAGAAACGCGACCGGCTATCTCCGTCACGAGTTGGCGGAGCGCATCGTTCTGCGCTACATGCCGGAGATTAACTTCAGACTTGTCACATCGATTGAAGAAGGAGCGCGCATCCTCGAACTGATCCGCAAGGTAGAGGAGGAAGAGCGCACCGGATCGCAGACATCGGAGATCGAATGAGTATATCATCTCATAATTCGACAGAGCAGATAGATCCAGCGCTGCTCGCGCAAGCGATGGCACTGATCGGGCCGGCGCGGCGCATCGCCCTGCTTGCCCATGAACATCCCGATGGCGATTGCCTGGGCTCTGTGCTCGGCTTTGCGCATATACTACGACAGGTGGGTAAGACCTGCGTCGCCGCGTGTGCAGATCCCGCGCCCAGGTCATTCTCATTTCTGCCAGGCATCGAGGCGCTCTCCAACACGCTGGGAGATGAGGATTTCGACCTGGTGATCGCCCTGGACGCAGGGGAGTTCTCCCGCTATGGCGCACTCTACACACAGCATCGCGCCTATCTTGACGCGGCGACGATTCTGAATATAGACCATCACATCAGTAGCGAGGGTTGTGGGCAGGTCAATATCATCGATCCCACCAGCGCCGCCACCGCTGAGCTCCTCGTCCTCTTTCAGTCGCAGGCACAGCTTCCACTCACGAAAGACGCGGCCACCTGCCTGTTGACAGGAATCATCACGGATACCGCATCGTTTCAATACTCCAGCACCACGGCGCGCACGTTAGAAGCAGGCGCGCAGCTAGTGCAAGCGGGTGCAGTGCCCGAGACGATCGTCAGACCCGTCTTTCGCGTTCAACCCCTGGCCCAGGTACGCCTGCGCTCAAAGGTGGTCGATCGCATCAGAACCTCCGCTGGCGGCCTGCTCATCTGGTCCTACAGCGACGACGAAGTGCTGGCCGAAACGGGCGCGACGCCGGACATGGACGATAACATCTCCGGTATGCTGCGCGATATCGAGGGCGTGAAGATCGCGGCCTTCTTCAAGAACTACGGCAGGCCCGAGATAACATGGCTGAGCCTGCGCACCGCCGAACCGTACAACGCAGCGACGATCTGCCAGCGCTATGGCGGCGGCGGGCACGCACGCGCAGCCGGGGCAACGATCCGCATGCCGATGGATAAGGCGATGGCGATGGTTGTCGCGGAACTAGAGCAGGAGATTGAGAAGGCAGGCGCAGGGTTCTATGGACGGGATACTGAACATCAATAAAGCCACCGGCATGACCTCGCACGACGTAGTAGCGAAAATACGCAAATTGCTGAAGCAAAAGCGCGTCGGGCACGCGGGGACGCTCGATCCGGCGGCCAGCGGTGTGCTACCCATCTGCATCGGCCAGGGGACACGCGTGGCGGAGTACCTGAGCGAGAGCGGCAAGGCGTACCGGGCAGAGATACGCTTCGGCGTCGTCACCGATACGTACGATGCCGAGGGGACGATCCTGCCCACGACGGATACAAGCGAGCTGACGCTGGAGCGCATCGAGGAGACGCTGCCACTGTTTCTCGGCGCCCAGATGCAGTCGCCGCCACTCTACTCCGCGATCAAGATCCAGGGACAGCCGGCGTACAAACGCATGCGAGCAGGCGAAGAGATCACATTGGAGGCACGCCCGGTCGAGATCTACCAGCTACAGATCGTCGCGTGGGAATCACCCGTACTCACGCTCGCCATCGAGTGCAGCAAGGGCACGTATATCCGCTCATTGGCATACGATCTGGGCGAACGGGTGGGCTATGGAGCGTATCTCACGGGGCTGGTGCGTACACGCAGCGGTCCATTTACGCTGGCGGAGAGCAGCACGCTCGAGCAACTGGCGCAGGCCGTTGAGCAGGGAACAGTGGCGGAGCATGTCCTGCCGGCAGATCGTGCCCTCCTGCAATATCCCGCGCTCTACCTCGATGCGGAGACCGTTGAGCGCGTGCTACACGGCAATGCTTTTCGCTACGAGCAGGCAGGAGCTGAGCTGGCACGTATCTATGACAGCAGTGGCCGTTTCCTGGCGATTGGCGCCTGGAACGCGGAGCAGCTGGTGTGGCAACCGAAAAAAGTACTCTTCTCTTCGTGAGGCGGTCATATCTCACATCATGGCTATCATTATTGCTAGCATGAATTGGCTGTGGTACTATAGCGAGAGGATGGCAAGACATCAAACAAAGGCTGATGCCTTGCAACAATAGGGACGGGCCTGCATCTAGAACGTGGTGAGACGCTGTACAGTCAGTGACTCAATCGCCTGAAGGCGACGAGCTTGCATCTGGACTCCACCGCAATTCTGCATACCGTCGCAGGCGTGCAGCTTTGGCTTCAACGTCCGACGCATCAGGGCACACTGACAAGGTACCCGTACTCATCCAATCCTGTCGGATGAGCAACGTTCGCAAGGTGACATTCCTTGCACCGATCAAATCAGCATGGAGCATGTAATGACAATTCTGACAGACAAAGAGCAACCCTTGCTTCGGGCGGTTGCCCTTGCAGGTATGCCCACAGACAGGGCACGCCTGACTGGTATAGTTCGCCTCCACCTTGATCGCCATACTCTCATGCAAGAGTGCCTTGTAGGCGATCATGGCGTGCAACTCAGCAAAGGACCACTTGGAATAGGTGGCATTGGCTTTCCTTTGCTTCTTGGTGGCTTTCTTGCCCTTGCGCCGTTTGGTACGCTCTCGGATGTCTGTCAGGTTCTCCAACCCAATAATGCTATTGGAGTGTTGGTCTACGATGCGCTTGCTGATGACATGATTGGCGTCTTGCTTCAACCGTCTCTCTCGTCCACTGATCGCCACAAGGCGACGGGTTGCGGAGCGAGTGCCTTTTTTCTGAAGACGCTTTCGGAGTCGCGCATAATGGTTAGCTCTGCGTCTTCCCTGTTTGCCAGAGTGGAAAGTGCAGGTTCCTTTGGTAGTGCTAGTTACGGCAAGGTAACGCATTCCTACATCAACGCCTACCACCTGTTTGTGTGTCTCTGGCGTTGGGTCTGCTTTCTCGACTTCCAAGGAGACCAGGAGGTAAAAGCGTTTCTTGGGCTTGTCGTACCACAGTTTGGCGGCACCGATCTCGGCACCTTCTTGGATGAGCGCGACGTGTTTGTCATAACCCCTGTAGGGTACAATGACACGCCCATTCAAGGTGAGGATGCTTACGCGCTGTCCTGTTTTAAAACTGTAGTCTCGCTGGTAGTTGTAGGTCAGGGTAGGAGAAACATACTTGGGTGGAGTGTCCAACCCTTTGTAGCGTTTCGAGGTCAGACCCGCTTTCCTGGCAGTAGCGTTTTGTTTGGTCTTAGACCACAAGGTTTTATAGGACGCCCCGACTTGACGGGGCACATTACACGCCATTTGTGCAGGCAACTTATAGACCGTGCGTATCTGGCTGTACATCGCACGTTGCAAGGCTTGCTGATTGCTCATCTTGCCGTGCTCGTGCGCATACCGAGAAACGGCGTTCAACGCATCACGGTAGGCCAACTGAGTAGCGCGTAATGCCTCAAATTGCTCTTTGGTTGTCTGCAAGTTCACTTTGGCGGTAATGATCTGTTTCATAGGTGGAGTATAGCGTGTATTCACAGAAATGTCAACGCGTCGCAACGTGTGAAAGTAGGGCATTCCTCCCAATCCCGTGAACGGGACGGGACTTCTGCCCCTTTAGTTGAAGAGTATTGAGGAAGAGTATTGAGCAAAAGGCCGAGGGCACTTCACAGAATAAGATGGAATATACAACAACGGTAGAAGCGCATGAGCCGATCGCCATCACGATTGGCAATTTCGATGGTGTCCACAAGGGGCACCAGCGCCTGATGCACCAGATGGGCGAAACGGCGCGGGCGGTGCAGAGCAAGCCCGTCATAATAACATTTTCGCCACACACGTTAATGGTTGTGAGGCCGGAGATCTACGTGCGCTACCTGACCACACTTGAAGAGAAACTGGCCCTGGCGCGCGAATACGGGAAGATTCAGGGAAGCATCGTCATTCATTTCACGCCCGCTGTCGTTGCAATGAGCGCTACCGACTTTATGGATACGCTGTGCGCGCGCTTTTCGATCAAGGCGCTGGTAGTGGGGGAAAACTTTAGCCTGGGCCATAACCGCAAAGGGGATGTCGCATTTCTGGAGCGCTACGGTCAGGAGCACAATATCATCATCCGCGCTATTTCGTTGGAGGAGGCCGAGGATGTACGCATCAGCAGCACGCGCATCCGTACGCTGGTAAGCGAAGGGCATATCGCGGAAGCAAACGAATTACTGGGGCATACCTTCCTTTTGAACGGAGTCGTCAGCGAGGGGGATAAACGCGGGCGCCAGTTGGGCTTCCCGACTGCCAATCTCCGTCCCGATCCGCATAAATTGCTTCCGGCGGATGGCGTCTACGCGGTACGCGTACGGATACCAGGGTATAGCAGTGATAGGGGAGCAAGTGACTCGGCCAACGATTCTAACGTCTATAATGGTGTAGCCAATATTGGGGTACGTCCTACGTTTAATGGAACAGAGCGTCTTGTAGAAGTGCATCTGTTTGATATTCATCTAGATCTTTATGCTAAAAATCTTACTGTAGAGTTTATTGCGCGCCTGCGCGGAGAACAGCGTTTCTCAGGAATTGAGGCATTGAAAATGCAGATTGCCGCCGATGTGCAACACGCGCGCCAGATTTTAACTATAGGAGGGTGAGCAATTGACAGCTCGCCAGAACCCGCTTACAAAATTCGAATCGCTGATGCAGCGCCTGGTCGAGGGACCTTTTGCACGGCTCTTCCCTTCGCGGTTAGAGCCAGTGGAGATCGCCCGCAAGCTGGAGCGCGCAATGGAAGATAATACAATGTTACAGGGCGAGGGCCGACGGCTCGCGCCGAATGTCTATGATATCTACCTGAGTATTAAAGATCATCAGCAGTTATCGCCCAGCCAGGCGACGCTGATTCGCGATTGGCAGAATCACCTGGTGGAGTTCGCGCGCGCGCGCCGCTTTACCTTGCGCACGATGCCCATCATACGCCTGCACGCCGATAGCTCACTGCGCACAGGACTCCTCCGCATCGAGGCAGAGCTGGCGGACCGCCAGGCAGGTGGTCCTGATGGAGGCATGGCGACGCAGGCACTGAGCGCTGAACAGTTGGCGCAGTTGCGGGCACAGTTACAGCCAGGCCAGCAATTGCCGGGGCTCGCCAACAGTCCCGCTCCCCAGCCAGGCGGCTACCCCCATGGGGCAGCCGCGCCCAACGTAGGCTCTATACCAACCATGGCCAGCGCCGGCAGCGCCATCGGCAACCCACGCATGCCCGCAACAATCCCTATGCCGCAGGCCTGGCTTACCATTCGCCTGCCGCAGACGGGGCAGCAGGTCTATCGCATCGAAAAACCAATCATCAACATTGGTCGCCAGCTCAGCAATGATATCATCGTCGAGGACAAGCGCGTCTCACGCTACCACGCCCAGATAAAGTATCAACCGGATGGACAATTTGCAATCTTCGATCTCGGCAGCACGAATGGCATCACGATTAATAATACCCCGCACATGCGCCAGCACGTGTTGCGCAATGGTGATCGCTTCACCATTGGCAGTTATGATTTCAATTTTGAGAGAAGGTGAGATCTCCGCTGTATGCCATTACAGATAGATTCGTTCTTATTGATATTGAGAATATTGCTGGTTGTTCTTCTGTACCTTTTCCTGATGCAGGTGGTGATAGCGATTACGCGCGACCTGCGCAAGACGGCGAAGAGCAACGCTGACGGTGCGACCACGGGAGCACGCGTGCTCGGTCATCTCGTCGTTGTGGATAGCGGCCCGAGCAGTATCCTGCCTGGAACGCGCTTCGATCTGGAGCCACAGACCAACATCGGGCGCGGCCCCACGAACGTCATTCAGATTCCCGACAGCTTTATATCAGCCGAGCACACGCGTCTCTGGTTTCGCAATGGGTCCTGGTACGTCCAGGATGCAGGCAGCGTAAACGGGACCTATGTCAATAACCAGCCCGCGCGCGAAGCAACGCCAGCAAAACCGGGCGACATCATTCGTGTAGGCTATATACAATTCAAACTTACCCAGTAGGGATCGGGCTTGCCTCCATCCGGCACCCAGAGCACCAAACACGTTCTAGAGCCGCACGGGTCAGGCAAACCCTTCCTCACAAGAGACAATGAGAGGTTTTGATAGATGGCAAGTCAATCTCCTGGCACAAGGTCGCGCTACCGGCTGCGCGAGCTGACGTTACTGCTGCTACCCTTTCTCATCCTGCTCGTAGCAATGACGCAGTTACTACTGAGCGGCCCGAGCGTTGATCGAACGGCACAGCTTACGCCAAAGGTCCTGCCGGCATTGCAGGATATAACGCCTGTATTCGGCGTCATCGGAGTTTTGCTTGTCGCCAATGTCATTATGAGTATCTTCTTCCGCAAAGCCGATCAATTCTTGTTGCCACTGGTAGGCATGCTGAGTGGAATCGGAGTGTTGATGGCTACGCGTCTCGGTCCTAATATAGCGGCTTATCGCCCCAATGCGGCGAGCGCAGCAACGTATGGACCCAAGCAACTGTTATGGGTGATATTGGGACTGACTCTCTGCCTTGCTACCGTTTTTGTTTTGCGCAATACAAACTGGCTCGAACGCTACAAATATACCTGGATCATTGTAGGTTTCCTTGCACTCCTACCCAGCCTGATCGCGGGCGTCAGAACCCTGCATAGCGGAGCACCAACACATGATACCCTTGGCGTCGGTCCATTCCAACTACAGCCGTCAGAGCTGCTGAAAATCACCATCGTTATCTTTTTTGCGGCCTATCTCAGTGAGAATCGAGATGTCTTCACCCAGGGCTATATGCGCCTGGGGCGCTTACGCCTGCCACCGTTGCGTCAGTTGGGGCCACTCATCCTGATGCTGGGGTTCTCGTTGGTCATCTTCCTGGTCGTGCGCGAACAGGGTCTCGCCCTGCTCATCTACGGGCTGTTCCTCTCCATGATGTACCTGGGCAGCGGCAAGATGTCGTATGTGCTCGTCAGCCTGGGACTCTTCGCGATCCTCGCCTTTATTAGCTATACTCTTTTTAGCTATATACGAGCACGCTTTGCCGTCATAGGGTTCGACGTTGTGGACTGGCAGAAGTGGACGCCGGCACAAGACTTTTTCGCAACCAACCAGGGAGCACAGGTCATACAGGGATTAATAGCGCTTTCAAGCGGTGGCATCCTTGGATCTGGCCTCGGCCTGGGGCATCCGGTACTGGTCCCGGTCGTAGAGTCCGATATGGTATTTACGGGGCTGGGCGAAGAACTCGGCCTGGCCGGCCTGTTCGCCATTCTCGCCCTTTACCTGCTCATCGTCTATCGGGGCTATCGCATCGCGATCGAGTCCCCCAATCCATTCAATCAATTGCTGGCAGCAGGATTGACCTCCATCTTCGCTATCCAGACATTGATCATCTGCGCTGGAAATATGAAGTTCTTTCCCCTGACCGGTATTCCGCTTCCATTCTTGAGCTATGGCGGCAGTTCCATTTTCGCTAACTATATTATCATCGGGATACTACTGCGCATCTCATACAACAACGCGGTCGAGCGAGACGGGACAGGCTGAAATGCTGTGTGGTTGTACTTCTACTTGTCTCTTGCGAGCGCAGGTGCTATACTGCACAGGAAGTAATTATTTCAGGTACCCCTCCAATCAGTAGGGATGGGGCTTGCTCCCATCCGGCCCCGGAGTCGTGTTGTGGGGAACCGGATGGGGGGCAAGCTCCATCCCTACTGAAAAGTTACATTAGGAAGGTTTATGGGCCAGTATCAGCAATGGTTATATCACCGCGAAGTTGATCAACAGTTGCGAGCGCAACTAGAGCTGCTCACACAGGAGTTACAGTGCCTGCGGGAGCAAGCGGCGCGGTTAGAGGATGACGTATCGTTCGCCGATAATCCCATTCTCCAGGCGGTCGCCATGCAACAAAGCGCCGAAGCACTACTCGTGGCGGACCAGCCGGCTGCTAACCGGGCCGTCGCCGCGACAGACAGAGAGCAGCCGGGCGTATCGCCCGCGCTCTTCGCGTGGAGTCGCCTGCCCAACCTCGATACACAGGAGATACACACAACGCCGTTTACGCCGCACGAACCCGAAATACCCCCCACTCCGCGTCCCGAAGTTACTCTCCTGCCAGAGGACATGGCGGCCTTCATCGATATACATACACAGACCATTCCACGCCTGCGTGTCCCCAGGCTGGTGTCCCAGGACAAGGTAAAAGCGCCTGCGGAGCAGGGAGCGGGACCAGATGATCGCACAGACTACTCGATACAGCGCTGGCGCGAACGCTGGGGAAGACAGATGGCAACCGTTCCTTATCTGGCGACGGACGGGCAGGAACTACGAGAGGACACAGCCGAATGAGCGAACGCGGCGACATAGAGAGCGTGCAGCAGGCGCCTCTCTTTCCCGAGCATATGAGCGCTATTTTTGAACGGCTCGACGCGTCAGACGTCGAGCACTTTTACAAAAGCTACCACCTCTGGTCGCTGCAGCGACGTATCGAGATACTCCAGGTAGAGACCGAACTCTTGCAACGGGCCATCGCCGACAACGACGAGCTTCAGCAACAGGTGCGCCCATCGGCTATCGCGCTCGCCAGCCTCGCACAGTTCCAGGCCAGCGGCGTCAACGACATCGATCTGCTCGATAGAATGCTCGAGCGTGGCGAAGGCTGGCTCGACCATACGATACAACTACTCAGGCATTGCGAAGATCTGGACGTCATCGGCAGCAACTACACCCAGTGGTGCGAGCATGCGCTAGAGGGCGCTTACGACTGGATCGAATCGATGAATAGCATCGAAAACGACGCCGCACCAGTGGACACCCAACTTGGAGCTGATACAGCAACGGAAGAGCAGCTTTTATTGATGTTGATGAGCGGGGATGAGCAAATAGATACGCTCTTTGCCGTCGCGCAGCTGTTCCGGGCAACGGTGGCCGTGGGAGAGGAGCTG
>Ga0137372_10006317_pt1 | contig 11495 bp, 10 predicted proteins | sample SagtaG_6_FD_104911 | JGI IMG/M metagenome (GOLD analysis project Ga0137372, IMG submission 104911) | Vadose zone soil microbial communities from Sagehorn Ranch, Mendocino, California, USA - Sage1_R_60_16 metaG | ecosystem: Environmental > Terrestrial > Soil > Vadose zone | place: USA...
CCTTCGTACATCCATTGGTTAGTGAGAGTATCCTCAATCTGGGGTAGAGAAAAAGTTTTGGCATATGCGCGCAAACTGGCGCCGCTGGTGGGAGGGCGGTTGCGCCAGGGCGAAGAAGAACGGATCGTCAGCGGCGAATTCCCGATTATGGCGAGCACGGGAGGACCCTTGGAGGCAATGTGGAAATGGCAGGCAAAGGGCGCGCCTCTCGTCGGGCTGCCTGGCTCGACGCCGGCGACAAGTTCATACTATCAACTGTCGGTGCCAAGAAATTCCGCGCATCCGAACATGGCTAAACTCTTCGTCGCGTTGATGACGACCCGGGAAGCTCAGGCGGTGATGGAAAAGCATGATATGCGCAGCTCCTATTTGGTCGACGGCACACTGATGGCAAAGTATGTGAAGAACAATAAGCTCAAGCTGCAAGATCCCAAAGAGCTCAATGAAGTCTTTCAAAAAGAGGACACCAGTCTCGACGAAGAGTTGACCAAGATTTTGTTGAAGTAGGGTTGGCTCCGGGTGATTTGTCGTCTGTCGCTTTACCACAAAGGCTTAATGCAGCAGAGCCGCAACCAAAGGAAAAAAGAAGGACTCACCGCAGAGACACAGAGTACGCAGAGTTTTACATTTTCAAACTCCCTCTCCGCGTCCTCCGCGCCTCCGTGGTGAACTATCCGAGTCGTTCGTATTCGGACGATTAGCGATCCATGTCCACCCAAGTGCTTACTGCTGAACAGCCACGATCGCTGTTCAATTGGTCAAAGCTCTCGCTCGTGGGAATCGCCGGATTCGCGGCGCTGTCGATTCTTGTTTTGCTGGCGATGATTATCTGGATGAGCCTGCACACGGGCGTGCCGGGTCAGGTATCGGCCTATACTTTAAAAAATTATGCCGCCTTGCTCGCCGATCCGTACACCTATCGGGTCATGACAACCACGCTAATTTTCGCGGCAATCACGATCGCCGTGTCGGTTCCCTTAGGTTTTATTTTCGCTTGGCTCATCGAGCGCACCAACATGCCCTACAAGGCCGTGGCCATGAGCGTGCTCAGCATCGGCATTCTGTTCCCGACTTTTCTCAAGGCCATGGGTTGGGTATTTCTGCTCCACCCACGCATCGGCGTCATCAATATTTTTTTGATGCAGCTTCTCGGTCTGACAAAAGCTCCGCTCAACATCGCCACGGTGCCGGGGATCGGTTTCGTTCAGGGGATGACGTTGACACCGCTCGCCTACGTGATGATTTCAGCGGCTTTGCGCAGCATGAACCCCGCGCTGGTCGAAGCCGCCAGCGTCCACGGTGTGAGCAAGTGGCGCACGCTGGTGCGGGTCGAATTGCCGCTGATATGGCCCGCTCTTTTCTCCGCGGTTATCTGGATGCTTACCGTGGCAATCGCTGCCTTCGATGTGCCCGGCGTGATCGGTATGGCCAATAATATTTTTACGTTCAGCACGGCCATTTACTTCATGATCAATCCCAACGAGGGATTGCCGCGCTATGGGCTAAGTGGGGCCTACGGTAGCATCATGGTTGGATTGTCGCTGATTTTGATGATTCCTTATTTCCGCGCGCTGAAACAGAGCCACCGCTACCAAATCATCTCCGGGAAAGCATACCAGTCGCGCCCCGTCGAGCTCGGGCACTGGTGGCTGGTCGCTTGGGGGCTTCTGGGCGCGTACTTCTTGCTCGCTTTTGTGTTGCCCATGATCGCGATCTTTTGGGTGTCGTTGCTCCCCTACGTTCAAGCGCCATCGTGGCAAGCGCTGTCTGTGATTTCCTTCGAACGTTACACGCAGATTGCTGTCGACGACGCGCTCTTGGGTGCCGCCCTCAACACTGTGCTGCTCATGGTGGTCGTACCAACCGCCATCGTGATCATTTGCTCGGCGATTTCGTGGATCGTCACCCGGTCGCGCATGCGCTGGCGCGTTGTTCTCGACGCCATCGCGTTCCTGCCTCATCCGGTACCGCATTTGCTGTTTGCTCTCTCGATCGCCTACCTGGCGTTGCTGATTTCCAATGTGGTCCCGCTCTACGGCACGATCTTCGTGCTGATGGCAGTTTATGTGGTGTGTTGGATCAGCTTCGGCACCCGCGTGCTGAACAACAGCATGATTCAGGTGCATCGGGAGTTGGAGGAAGCCGCGCAAGTTGGCGGTGTCTCGACCTTCCGCATTCTGGTAAAAGTAATCGTGCCGCTGATCAAGCCCGGTTTGGTCTACACCTGGATCTGGACATCGCTGTCAGCCTATCGCGAGCTGACGATGGCGGTGTTTTTAGCTTCGCCGAAGAGTCAGGTCTTATCGACTTACATTTGGGGGCAGTGGCACGGCGGCGGCCTCGGCGATGCAGCGGCTATCGCGATCGTCATGATTGCGGTGATGTCACCTCTGGTAGCGGGATTTTGGATCTACGCCCGCAAACTGCAGCATGTGGCGTCATCGGCGTAAAGAAAATTGACCACAAAGAGAGCCTAGTGCGGCAAAGCCGGAACCAAATCGGATTGTCTCACGCAAAGGCGCAAAGGCCGCCAAGGATAGACGACTAAATTCGAAGCAGGAAACCTGTCCTGAGCCATGTCGAAGGATCCGAAGCTCGAAACAATATCAAATGACAAAAAGATCCAATGTTCCAAACAACCAAAGGGTCCGAGACCATGATGTCATCTGAAAAGCCAGGCGAACATATCCATGACATGGATTTCGTTCACACTGGGCCCGATACCCTGGCCGGCCGGTACCTAAGAATGTTTTGGCAGCCGGTTTATGTTTCTGAAGAATTGAAAGCCGGTCACGCCGTGCCGATCCATATCATGGGCGAAATGTTTACGCTCTATAGGGGCGAGAGCGGTAGGCCATACGTCGTCGACTTCCGTTGCGCCCATCGCGGCACCCAGCTCTCGGTCGGATGGGTTGAGCAAGAATGCATTCGCTGCTTTTACCATGGCTGGAAATATGACGGCACCGGTCAATGCGTCGAGCAACCGGCGGAAGATGAAAGCTTTGCCAAGAAAGTGAAGATTCGCGGTTTGCCCACCGAGGAATACTTGGGGCTTATCTTCGCTTATTTCGGCGAAGGCATTGCGCCGCGCTTCCCGCGCTATCCCGAGTTGGAGCAAGAAGGCGAGCTCGATGTCGGCTCATACGTTCGCCACTGCAATTACTTCAATACGCTGGAAAATGGTGTGGACCAGGTTCATGTGCCGTTCACCCATGCAAAATCCAATTTCACCAAGTTTGGCCTCAACTGGGATATACCGAAGATCACTGCCGAGGAAACGACCTACGGAGTCGCCATGTACGGCACTCGCTCCAACGGAGTCGCGCGGGTGAATCATTACATCGTACCTAACATTCTTTACATCAAAGGTTCGCCGGAGAGCGCAAAAAGAAGGCTGGCGCGAAGCGTTCGCCTGGCGCGTCCCGGTAGATGACGTAAGCCACCGGAGCTTCAATATCGCGCTCGTGCATATCGGCGGCGAAGCGGCATTACGTTTTCGCGAGCGGCAGCGGCAACAGCAGGAGGTTATCTCGAAGCTTCCATCTGCCAACGAAATGGCAGCGGCAGCGCTGGCAGGAAAACTCAGCGTGCATGATATCGAGCAGCGGCCGGATATCGTCAATATACAAGATCACGTCGCCCAACAAGGGCAAGGCGCCATTCCCAACCGGGAAGCGGAGCGTCTGGGCCGCTCGGATGTCGCCATCATTCTCTTGCGCCAGATTTGGCAGCGCGAGCTCAATGCGCTGGCCGCAGGCAAGCCTCTCAAAAAATGGTCGCGCCCCGAGCGCTTGGTCGCGACCAGCGGTGTGTAACGCGGCTTCTCATGAAGAATAAACGACGCAGCGTGCGATTGCTGCTTTGTTTGCCGCTGATATTCAGCGCGTGGCGATGGGTTCACGCGGAGACCGTGGAGCAACTGATCTCTGCCGCAAAGAGTGAGAAAGAACTGTCTTTGTCGCCGGGCCGACGACCTTTGGCGGGAAAAAGGGTCTGGCGGAGAGCGAAGCCGCTTTCAACCAGCGATTCGGGTTCAATGCGAAAATACGTTTCAGCGCTGGTCCCGAAATGAACGCAATGGCGGCGCGGGTGATCGCCGAGCACAAAGCCGGCGGCAAAGCATCGACAGATATTTATCTCGGCTCGCTGGGCCAGTACACCAATCTGTTTCGAGAAGACGCGTTGCAAGAGGTGAACTGGTCCGGGACTTTCCCGTGGATCGCCCGACCGATGGAAGAGATCGTTTCACGGAGAGGCGTCCTGGTTTACTCTTCGCCGCGAGGCATCGTCTACAACGCGAATCTGATCCCATCAGAAAAAGCGCCAAAGACTTATGAAGATTTGATCGATCCGCGACTGAGCCAAAGCTGGGCGGGTAAGATCGCTGTGCCGCCTTATCCCAACTGGCTCGTCGAGCTATCACTCATCTGGGGCGAAGAAAAGCTCAAAGACTTCACCCGCAAGCTCGTCGCGCTCAACGGCGGCTGGCTCCGTTACGGCGAAGAGGAGCGGGTGATCAGCGGCGAATTTCCGATCATGGCGAATATCGGCGACGCTCTGGCTACTATGTGGAAGTGGCAGCCCAAGGGTGCGCCGCTCACCGCGGTGCTCGGCTCGACCCCCGCCGATACTTCCTATTTTCATTTGGGCGTGCCGAAGAATTCAGGACATCCGAACTTAGCGAAGCTGTTCGTCGCGTTTATGATTTCGAAGGAGGGCCAAGCGATCATTGAAAAACATGAGCTGCGCTCGTCCCATTTGGTTGAAAGCTCGCGGATGGCAAAATATCTACGCGACAAAAAGATCAAGCTGCAAGATCCGAAAGATCTTTTCAATTTTTATCTCAAGGGTGGTGGCGCGAAGCTCAACGAAGAGCTGGTGAAGATGCTGAAGCAATAAACATGTTCAAGCTGCGCTTCAGCCCGTCCGTTTTCTGATGTGACTTGGTAGGGGCACGGCACGCCGTGCCCCTACATCGGAACACGGACAGATCCGTCCATTGATTTTTGCCGAGTGGCGTAGCGCTTGCGCACCAAAAATGTTTCATCCAAAGGACAAATAGAAAACCGCCGTCAGGCTGCTAGCCTCAACTTCTCGTGGTTGCCCTTCCCGCGGGCACGCACAGGGGCGTGCCCCTACACAAGACTGCGCGCGGGGCTAGGCTTCCGTTGATCTTTCTTTTTCCCTCCGCTAAGCGATGGTGATGTCCTTCGCTGCGCGCTTTCGCCAAGGGATGAAAGCGGCGATACCGATCTGGATCGCGTTCATTCCATCGTCGATTGCCTGGGGTATCGCCGCGCAAAATCACGGTCTTTCGCTCGACGAAGTTGTGCTCATGTCCGCTTGGGTTTACTCGGGACCGGCGCAGTTCGCCGTGCTTGGACCGCTCGCGGAGAACAAATCCGCGCTGCAAGTTCTGGTGGCGGGGTTTCTCATGAACCTGCGCTTCCTGCCGATGAGCACGACTTTGGCGCCATTCTTTCGCGGCGTGAAGCGTGTTCCTCTGTTCCTGTCGTCGCATGTGATCAGCGCCAGCAGCTTCATCGTTCCGTACCTACAGTTTCAGAAAGAGCGGCAGGTTGCGTCTGCGGATTGCGATGGACACGGCAATCTCGCATTTTTTCTCGGCGTTGGCGTCAGCAGTTTTGCGGTTTGGGTGGTGGGCACAGGAACAGGTTTTGCCGTCGCCCTCGGTTTTCCGCCGGGTTTCGAAGAAGCGCTCAAGTTTATTTTGCCTGGTTATTTTGCGGGCTTGCTCGTAGTGGAAATAGAGGGTTGGACGACGCGGCTCATTTGTCTGAGCAGCTTGATCGCAGCGCTTGCGGGCGCGTGGATCAGTCCCGGATGGGGTTGGCTGGCGACGGCGATCTTCGTCGCAACCCTGGGTTGGGGAGTGGAAGAATGGAATTCTCGCGCATCCAAATCATTCTGATCATGGGACTGATGGCCCTTGCCGTTCGCGCATTGCCGCAGATCTTGTTCGTCGGCGGTAAGTTTCCTGAGGCATTGGACCGCTGGTTGCGGTATGTCTCCTATGCTCTTATTTGCAGCATTATTTCGATCACGCTCTTCATGGCCGGCGCGCGTTTCGAGGCTGACGCCGCGCCACAGCGCGGCTTGGCTCTCGCGCTTGCCATATTCATTGCGCATAGAACCAAAAGCGCAGTGACCGGCATGATCGCCGGCGTATTGCTGGTGCTGATTTTGTCCTGGATCATTAAATGATTCCATCAATTTATTGACAGATCAGATAGGGCGGTGTTAGCTATCCTCGCCGTCGAGCAGCGTTGGCGCTGCAAAATCGGAGCGGGTAAGCTAATGTTCTGTTCAGAAGTTCGCGCCATAATTCAAACGTCATTCCGGGCAAGCTGGCCGCGATTCCGCCAGAGGCGGATCAGCCTCAGGCTGAAGCTAGCGCGACCCGGAATCCAGGGATTTCAAACCTGGATGCCCGGCCTTCGCCGGCATGACGACGAAGAAACGAATGACTTATTCAACGACATTCTGTGTTATTACATCAGTCAGTCACATAATTTTCGCGACGATGGCGAGCCAAATTTCCGGAGGGAGCAATTATGAGTTTGATTGATTGCCATGCCCATTGTCTTCCACCGACGATATTGGACGCGCTCCGCGAATTTGCCGCGGGAAGTTATCTTGGGCGGACTCTCTATGCCGACGATGGGTTTAGCTCGTTGGAGAAGCATCTCACCTTGATGGATCGCTTCGGCGTCGATAAGGAAGTCATCAACTATGGCAATCTGCTTTTGCCTGCGGCGAGGGCGCGCAAGCTGCCGATGGAAGAAGTTGTTAAGATGGTCAACGACTACATTGCCGAGGCCTCCCGCATCGCGCCCGGCCGCTTCATCCCTGCGGCGGCGGTGGACCCGTATGGCGGCGATGGTGCACTGCAGGAGCTCGACCGCGCCGTCGAGAAATTGGGACTCTTCGGCATTTCTCTCTCGACGAACATCGACGGGCGCGCGCTCGACGATCCGGTTTACGAACCGATCTTCGAGCGGGCCAAGTCGTGGAATATGCCGCTTTGGGTGCATCCAGGCCAGGTGCCGCCCGCCTGGCAACAGGCGCTCGGACTGAATAATCGTTATCTCAATAGCGGCATTGGATTTCTGCTCGACGACATGTTGTGCCTGATCAAAATGATCACCGCCGGTGTGTTCGACCGCTGGTGGGGAGTGAAGTTTGTCTTCTGCCAGCTCGGCGGCTTCTTGCCGTTCACCATGGGCCGCTTCGACCAGCAGTTTTTCTTCGAACGACGCGTCTACGAGCAGGAAAAACGTCCTTTGCCCGAGTACCTGCAACGGCGTGTGGTTGAATACTGCCAGGCCTTCTACGTCGATACGCATACCGCCGACGCTTCGGCGATTCGCTGCGCGCTGGATTGCATGACCGCCGACCGCATCGTACTCGGCGGCGACTATCCGATTTCACCGCCTGAGATCGGCCTGGGCTACACGATTCCGCAGCTGGATAAAGCCGGACTGTCAGCGAACGACCGCGCGAAGATCGAGCGCGGCAATGCGACGAAGCTGCTGAACCTGCCGTGAGATTACGCCGACTTTTGCGGGGAGTGCCTTCAGCGAGATGGACTATTGCCTAGCATTACTTCCTCTCCCGCTGGGAGAGGATTGAAGTGATGTAAAGGATCCCCGGCTTGCACAGTGAGGGTGCAAGTCTCGCTGCGCGAAATTACCCTCACCCTAGCCCTCTCCCAGTGGGCGAGGGAATGATTTGAGGGCCGGTTAAGTTTTGCTGATGATGATTCTGAGCTGGAGAAGGTGCTGTAATGACTAACGACAAACCAGTGGCGCTCGTCACCGGCGCAGCTACGGGCATCGGACGCAGCGCCGCCATCGCGCTCGCCAAGAACGGCTACGACGTGGTGATCAATTACAGCCGAAGCGAGGACGCGGCAAAACTTACGGCTCAGGGCGCTGAGGCGGCAGGCGCAAAGACGCTGCTTTATCGCTGCGACGTGAGCGACGACGCGGCCGTACACGCGATGCTGGTGGCGACGGAAAAGGAATTCGGCCGGCTCGACGTGTTGATCAACAACGCCGGCACCACGGTCGACGTCGAGCCGAAGAACCTCGAAGAAATGACTGTCGACGCTTGGAATCGAGTCTTCGCCGTCAATGTGCTGGGTTTGTTCCTCGTTACTCGCGCCGCCGCGCCATTGCTCAAGAAATCGCCCAACGGATGCATCGTCAACACATGCAGCATCGCGGGTCTCCGCCCGAGCGCGCAGCCGTTGCCTTATGCCGCAAGCAAAGCGGCAGTGGCCAACTTGACCAAGACCCTCGCCAACGCGCTCGGCCCACAGATTCGCGTCAATGCCGTCGCTCCCGGATGGATTGAGGGCGAGTGGATGAAACGGACGTTGGCGGAAAACTACGAAGGCTTGATGGCGCGGCGCGCAAAATACACGCCGCTCAAACGCTGCTGCACGGAGGACGACGTTGCCGACAGCATGCTGAGTCTAATTTTGCATAACCGCTTCGTGACCGGCGAGATCATCATCGTCGATGGGGGATTTTCGAGCACAACGTAAACTATGAAAACCGTTCCAGACGTTCCAATTGTTCCAGTCGTTCAAATCGTTTTCGGAGGTTCAAGTGCTTTAGAATGTTCAATGCGTTCAGGTCGTTTTCAAACGTCTTGAACTTTTTGAACCCTTTGAACGACGTGAACTCGACGAGCGCAGCGAGGAGATGAATGTTAGAAGGCGTCGTTCGATTTCCTGAAGAATTTGCCGCGCGATACCGCGCCAAGGGTTATTGGGAAGATCGTTCGCTGCGCGATACTTTCGAAGAAGTTTTCGAGCGGTACGCCGATCGAGTGTCGATCATCGATGGTGAAAAGTCGATCACCTATGCTCAACTCAATGAGCGCGCTACTCGCCTCGCGCTGAATCTGCTCGATGAAGGCTTCAAACCGCTCGACCGGGTGGTCGTGCAGCTGCCGAATGTCGTCGAATTTGCCTATCTCTATTTTGCCGTGCAAAAGCTCGGCTGTATCCCGATCATGGCGTTGCCGACGCATCGCTATCGGGAAATGAACCAATTCGCGGAGCTGTCAGGAGCGGTGGCCTGCGCCACGCCGGATCGAGCGAGGGATTTCGACTACCGCGAGATGGTCACGAGAATTCGCGACGCGAGTAAGTCGCTTGGGTTTGGAATCATACTGGGCGACGCGCCGGAAGGGTTTCTTTCCTTGAGTGAATTGGTCGAGCGGCCGAGCAAACATTCGCCGGCCGATCTCACGAAAATCAGCATCGATCCGGAGGATCCCGCGGTGTTTCAATTATCCGGCGGAACCACCGGCATTCCCAAGCTGATACCGCGCACGCATAATGATTACCTCTACAATTCCAAAATCGCCTCGGCCGTGACCGGAGTCGGCCCGGACGGAGTTTTTCTGGACGTACTGCCCTTGGCCCACAATCTGCCGCTCGCGTGTCCCGGCTTGCAAGGTTATCTATTGCACGGCGGCAAGTTTGTGGTTTTGAGCTCGACGCGGAGCGAAGAGATCTTTGCCCAGATCGAACGGCACCGGGTCACGCACATCGCCGTCGTGCCCGCATTGTTGATCCGTTTGATCAACGATCCGCTGATCGAAAAATTCGACTTGTCTTCGCTGCGGGTGATCCAGAGTGGCGGCCAGCGCCTCCAGCCCGAGGTGCGAAGGCGCACCAAGGAATTGATTCCGAGCGTCACCGTGCAGGAGAATTTCGGCATGGCCGAAGGCATGCTGATGTTCGTGCGCTTGAACGACCCCGAAGATGTGAGGATGGAAACGGTCGGCAGACCGCTCAGTCCCGACGACGAGGTGCGATTGGTGGATGACGACGACAATGAGGTCGCGCCTGGCGACATCGGCGAGTTGCTCGCCCGCGGGCCGTACACGCTGCGCGGCTATTTCGGCGTGCCGGAATACAACGCGCGGGCGTTCACCTCGGATGGCTTTTATCGGTCCGGCGATTTGATGCGGCTTCATCCCTCGGGAAACTACATGGTCGAAGGGCGTAAAAAGGATCTGATCAACCGCGGCGGCGAGAAGATCAGCGCGGAGGAAATCGAAAATCTCATTCTCATCCATCCATCGGTGCAAAACGTCGCCTGTGTGCCGATGCCCGATCCCATTCTCGGTGAGCGCATGTGCGCGTGCGTGATCCTGCGCGCCGGCGGCTCTTTGACTTTGCAACAGCTCGTCTTATTTCTCATGAACGAAGAGATCGCCAAGCATAAACTGCCTGAGCGTCTGGAAATCCTCGATGAATTTCCCTTGTCCCCGTTCGGCAAAGTCTCGAAGAAGGATCTGACGGAACGAATCGCGCAGCAGCCCGCGGCTCAAGGTAAACTTTGATTGCCAAACTACTAGAGGAGAGAAAACTCATGCGGACGAATGCTCGCAGTTTGCTATGTGCTCTTGCACTCACGCTTTTGGTATTTGGCTCGCTGACATTCTTCGCAGATCGGACGTCCGCCGTCGACAGGCTTACCGGACTCCACTCGGCGCAGGTCATGTCGCAGTCGATGCCCTGGATCGCACAGGAAGCCGGCCTCTTCAAGAAATACGATTTAGACTTTCGCCTGGTCTTTATTCCCTCGTCGCCGATCGCTACCGCGGCCACGTTGAACGGCGACGCGGAGATTGGCGTCACTGGCGCTGCGGGTAATGTTCGTGCCTACGTTCAAGGCTTCACGGATTTGGTTTTTATCGGCGGCATCAAAAACATCCTGACTCACAGCGTGCTCGGTAAGCCAGACATCAAGCGGCCCGAGGATCTCAAAGGCAAAAAAGTCGGCGTCGGGCGGTTCGGCGGCAACACGCACTATTTCGTGATCCAGGCGCTGAAGCGTCTGGGGATGGATGCGAGCAAGGACATTCAAACCATCCAGACCGGTGGAGGGCCTGAGACACTGGCGGCGCTTTTAAGTGGCAATCTCGACGCGGCGGGGCTGGTTGCTCCCGGTGACTCGGCCGCCGCGGCGAGCGGATATCGCTACGTGATCAACGGTCCTGAAATGCGCATTCCCTACGGCGCCGCGCAATTCGTTACGCTACGTTCAGTGATCGGCAAACGGGGACCGGTGATCGGCAGATTCATGCGCGTCATGGCCGAGTCTTCGAGAATTCTCCACACCGATAAAAAGCTCGTGTACAAGGTATTGGGCAAATATCTGCGCATCACCGATACCAAGGTTCTCGATGCGGCGTACCAGTCGGAGATTCCCGCGCTCGAGCGCCGTCTGGAAATAAGCGACGCGGTGCTGCAAGCTTCGCTCGATGAGATCGCGCCGGCAGATCCGCGCGCGAAATCGATCAAGCCGCAGGACATGATCGATCGGAGATATTTGGTCGAGCTGGAAAAGAGCGGCCTGTTCGACAAGTAGAGCCGGCTGGATTTATTGTTGCACCAAGGAGAAATGACGACACGGTTTCATGAGGGCGACCATTCGAGTTCAAAGTTC